>WNGE01013963.1_pt1 | contig 20139 bp, 17 predicted proteins | sample 5400651 | NCBI WGS metagenome assembly WNGE01 (sample SAMN13153370, study PRJNA577476) | soil metagenome | isolation source: 60 cm soil or saprolite under grassland replicate 2 | place: USA:California | collected 2016-06-15
GAAGCACAACAATGCGCCTAGCTCCGATTCTTTGAGTAGCCTCTTGATACGCCCCAGGCGCTCGGTGCGCAGTCGTTCGAAGTTGACGCGCTCTTCCCAATCGACGCCCATCAATCCATAGGTTTTAATTGCCATCGTTTTGCTCCTTTATACACGTCCGCAAAGTGTCTTTGCTAACGCTGTCACTGTCTGCGGCGTAGGAACGGTGAGGTCTTCCAGTACTGGCGAAAATGGAATCGGCACGTCCATCGCCCCCATCCGTTTGACCGGGGCATCCAGGTAGTAGAAAGCACCATCAGCAATAATCGCCGCCAGTTCAGCCGTGACGCCATAGCGTTCATAGCCTTCATCCACCACGATAGCACGGCTGGTCTTCCTGGCCGACTCAATGAGGGTCTCTCTGTCTAGGGGGACCAGGGTCCGCGGATCCACGACTTCGGCGCTGATCTCCACTTGTTGCAACAGTTCCGCTGCTGCCAACGCGATCTGGACCATGCTGCTCGTTGCGACGATGGTAATATCGGTGCCCGCGCGCTTGATATCAGCGACCCCGAAGGGAATGGTGTAGTCGCCTTCAGGAACAGGTCCTTTGAGCTGGTACATCATCTTGTCTTCAAAGAAGACCACGGGATTGTCGTCGCGAATGGCGGTTTTCAGCAAGCCCTTGGCATCGTAGGGCGTCGAGGGGAGCACTACCTTCAAGCCGGGGATGTGACTGACCCAGGCATGCAAGCTCTGGCTGTGCTGCGCGGCGGTGCGGCGCGTCGCCCCCAACGTGGTGCGGATGACCATCGGTACTTTGAGCTTGCCCCCGGACATGTAGTGGACCTTGGCGGCCTGGTTTGCGACCTGATCCATAATCAGCCCGAGGAAATCGCCGAACATGACATCCACGATCGGACGCATACCGGTCATTGCCGCCCCCACGCCCATGCCGGTGAAGCCGGGCTCTGAGATGGGTGAGTCGATCACCCGGCTGGTTCCAAATTCTTCGACCAGCCCCGAAAGCACCTTGAAGGGGGTTCCCGCTTCGGCCACATCCTCGCCCATGATATACACGCATGGATCACGGCGCATTTCTTCGGCTAAGGCCTCGCGAATGGCATGACCGAGGGTGAGCACGTGTGCCCCCCGATCCCGGCTCTGTGTTGCTGCTGGACTAGGCGTAGACATCTTGATCCACCTCCCTTGGATCTGGGAACGGGGCGTCGAGCGCGAACTGGACTCCTGTCGCAACTTCCGTGCGTACCCGTTGCTCTATCTCTTCAAAAACCGCGGCATCGGCCATCTGCTGCTCCACAAGCCAATCGGCCAGCAGCTTCAGCGGGTCACGTGAGGTCTTCCACTCTTCTTCTTCTGCTTTCGACCGGTAGTACGTCCGCTGTACGTCACCCACGTGGTGACCGTAGTAGCGATACGTATTACAGACCACGAACGCCGGTCCCTCGCCTCGCCGCGCCCGTTCGACCAGGCGGCATGTCGTGGTGTATACCGCCCGTACATCCTGGCCGTTCACTTCTTCCGTGTAAATACCAAAGGCTTTGGGCCTTGCGCTTATCTCGCCCGCTGTCGTCTCAGAGAAGTGGGTGTATTCAGTGTAGAGGTTGTTCTCACAGACGTAAATTACGGGAAGCCTCCACAATGCTGCCATGTTCATCACTTCATACAGCACTCCCTGTCCGAGTGCACCATCTCCAAAGAAGCAAACCGTCACCTGGTCGGTGCCACGCATCTTGCTCGACAGAGCAGCGCCGGTGGCGATCCCAGTGCTGCCCGCGACGATCGCGTTGGCGCCCAGGTTGCCTCGTTCCTGGTCAGCGATATGCATGGAACCGCCTTTGCCTTTACAATAACCAGGCTCTTTGCCCAGCAGTTCAGCATACATACGGTCCACGTCCGCCCCTTTGGCCAGGCAGTGCCCATGGCCGCGATGTGTGCTGGTGATGTAGTCATCACGCCGTAGGGCCTCGCACACTCCCACGGCAATAGCCTCCTCACCAATATAGAGGTGAGCAAGCCCAGGCATTTTGCCAGTGGTGTAGAGCTCATTGACGTGCTCTTCAAACACGCGGATCTTGAGCATCTGCTCGTACATATGCAGCAACTGTTCACGGCTCCCTGCTACTGATCCTTGCTCTTGTCTTGAGCTGGATATCTCAGGTTGCACCATTGTTCCTCTCCATCATGATTCACTCATGGGTACTACTATGACAGCATGACGGCTGTACTTTAGTATTGGTTTTCTTACAAAGGACGAGTGATCAACGAAAGAACTGTAGAAAGTATACTTGCCCCGAAGCGGGTAGTGTATCTCTTGCTAAGGGTTGAAATTTCGGTCTGGATGGTGAGTCAGATGCCATCCCATTGCACTATGGGACACCTCCGTGATGGGCGTACTATGCGCTTGCTTGAGCAGAGGTTCGATCTGATTGATGCATTCATTGATGGTGCGCAGGTCCACGCTGCTTCCTACCATGTCACTCCAGCGTTGGCTCAGGTGACGCAAGCTTTCGCACAAGTCACTGCCCAACAATACGTCTTGGTCCAAATCCAGCCAAAAGCGCTGAAACTTTTCCAGGATGGCGTAATGACAGATCACATCGTGACCACATTCCTGGCATTCCAGCATCGGCACTTTCAATGCTTTCACCACTCCCCAGTTGGTAGCTAGCGCCCGCTGGTAATGCCCATCTCGCATGAACCGCTTGGCATCCCGACAGCCACAATGTCTACAGTACCAGTCGATCTCATGGGCTTGCCCACTCACGTGCCGTGGTTCGCCTTTCTCCCGTCTGAGTTTCGCGCTCACCTCGGCTTCCAGAAAGGTTTCCAGTATCATGGTGATGGCGGCAAGCGCAGCCTCTTGCACCTGCTGCTGGACAGTTTGAATGGCCTGTTTGCAGTCTTCGCTCTTCGGCTTCCTCTGGGAAAATTGTATACTCATCTTACTGAATCCTCCTACCCATCTCGACCCTTAGCAGGGGATACACTACCGGAAACTGTCAAGTGCATTTGAACCATGCCTTAGAAGCACTACGAAATCGACTCAATCGTTCTATTTCAGTTTCAGTAAATCCAGCCGTGCGCAAAATCTCACGGTCTTCTCTGCGTTCCATGCGATTCATGGGGTCCTCCCTGTTCAGGACTAACAATTATTCAGCTGCCATCATTCGCACGCGTTCGAAACGCTTGAACGGTGTGGCGAGGAATACGGCTTTGGCAGATGAACCACGTTCTGTATACTCATCGTTTGCCTAACCCGGCCATCTGCGCCAGTACCTCATACACAATGGCAAAGTCTTTCTTGGCAAGCCCCATTGCTCGGGCAGCAGTGAGATACTCATTACTCACGGAAACCGTTGGGAGTGGCACATCGAGTTCCCGACCCAGCTCCAGAGCCAGGAGCATATCTTTCTGCATCATGTTCACATCGAACCATGCTTCTTCTGGCATGTTAAGGATAAAGGGAGCGCGATACTGTAATGATGGTGAGGCAATGACGCTGTTGAGCATCACTTCAAGGGCGGTTTCACGAGGAATGCCCCCCTTTTCAGTGAGAAGTAACCCTTCGCAGAGGGCCATAAATTGGACTTGGAGATTGAGGTTTACCGCAATCTTCATCAAGACGGCTTGACCATTTTTACCGACATAGTCCGCTCTTTGACCAATCGCCAGCAAGATATGCTTGACTCGTTCAAAAGTAACCTGATCGCCACCGACCATGAGCGATAATTTCCCCTGTTCGAGGGTGATGACGCTGCCGGATACAGGTGCATCAAGCATGCGTGCTCCCTTTTCTGCGGCCTGTGCAGCCAGTTCTCTCGACTTGGAGGGACTGACCGTGCTCATATCGATGTACGTTTTTCCCGGTCCCAGCCCTGCCAGGATACCGTTTGGACCTGATGTTACCTCGTGAAGGGCATGTGTGTTTGTCACCATGGTGAAAACAATATCTGCCGTTTCTGCAACTTCACGAGGAGAATCAGCCCAATGCATTCCGGCGTCCAAGAGCCATTGTGCTTTCGACTTCGTGCGATTGTAGCCCGTCACGGTATGACCTGCATCAAGCAGGCGTTTGACCACGCGGCTACCCATTGCACCCAGGCCAACGTAACCAAGATTTGCCATAGAAAACCTCCTCACACAAAATAGTTAGCTTTGGCAGAGGTCGTGCCACCGTCCGCTGCTATTTATACTATCATAATATTATATAATTATCATACAAACTTTTGGAGCGTTTGTCAATCCTTTTTGGGGCATTTTGGGACTCACCTCCGAAATTGCTCCTGTCTAACTGGGCAGCGAACATATCGTGAGCCGAAGGAGGTCCGTGTTATTGAAGTAGCACGTGATCCTCCCATAGCATACTTTCCCCCTCAGAAAACAGCAGTCAGCAATGAAGCAGCTTGACAAATAGGCCCAAACTTAGTATATTTATACTATCATAGTTTAAGATTATCATCATACTAATATAAGTGTGATCTCTTGAATTGAGTGAGAGAACATGTATACCCCGATACGAGCAAGCAAACTGTACGAGCAGATCGCCGAGCAGATCAAGCAGCGCATCCTCAGGGGTGAACTGCGCACTGGGGATCGTCTCCCCACCGAGAACGAATTGGCTGAGCAATTCGGTGCCAGCCGCACAGCGGTCCGTGAAGCCATGAAGACCCTGGCTCAGCAGGGGCTGATCGAGACGCGCCCCGGTCGGGGAGCTCTTGTGATTAATGCCACCTCGCAGGCCATGCACCACTCCCTCGAACTGCTGATGAGAGTCGAGCATGCGGGCGGTTCAGCTGATCTGACGGAGGTGCGCGAAATGCTGGAGCCGGAGATTGCCGCTCTCGCTGCGAGGCGCGCCACCCAGGAACACGTGACGGCCATGCAGGAAGCGGTGCAGGCGATGGATGCCAGTTTGCAGGATGCCGATGCCTACATTGCCGCCGACAACCAGTTTCACCGCGCCCTGGCCCAGGGCACACAAAACGTCCTGGTACTCGCCCTCGTCGACTCCATTGTCGACCTGCTCAGTGAGCAGCGCAAGCGGATCTTCACGGTTGAGGGCGGCCCTGAGCGCGGACAACTCTATCATAAACGCCTCCTCGACGCCATTAGGCACGGTGATCCCGAAGCTGCTCGCCAGGCCATGTGTGCTCACCTGCGGCAAGTTCGTCAGGATGCTGGAGTTGCACCTGCTTCGTGATATATTTTTGCTAATAGGAGACCATTCCAGGATGGGGCAAACTGAACGCTTGGTTGAGACGAATCTCTCCTGATGCATACAGCACAGCAAGAGGATCCTCTTTCAGCAAACAACCACTTTGCCCCCGTCCTGCAATGGTCTCCATGAAAGAGCCTTCTGGTCCTATATAGCTCAGTCCCCAAAACGGTCCAGCCTGTTGAAAAACTCTATTGCAGAGCTTCATGAAGAAGAAAAACATCGAAAATCTCCTTCATAGGGGACCTATTCGTAGGAATTTGGTAGCAAAACGGGCTAGTTCGCATTCTTAAAAACTCATCTGTTGACTTTTTCAACAGGCTGGGTCGGTTTTGACACAATGTAACAGAGGCGGTTGTTTGCACGAAAGGCGCATGCGAGGGGAGCGAATCAGAGCACAGTTGGAAAACATGTCATTTGTCAGGATAATTGCGCGGGTTGCCAAGGTATGTGCCACGAGGACCTACAGTTTCAACATGAGATTGGTTGAAACTGTACCACTAGTCTTCTGTCCAAAGAACAGACCGTTTATTTAATCGGTCAAAGGACACCGTGTAAGAAGTTAGCCAAAAAACAGGTTAACCTAAGTGGCGGGGACGACCCCGCCGCTTTAGAACATGGTTGGTGGCGCGCAAGAAGGTGCTATGGGTTCTTGAGCTGCATCAGGCCCACGCAGTTCTTGCCGGGGTCGATGAACCACGCCATCCAGGCGAACCCGATATCGGCAATGCCTTCATGGGTCTTGAGTCCTGGCATATCGTAGTCTTCGATCTTCACGCCCCGCCGGCACAGGCAGCTTCCCTCGGCCCGCACGGAGGCTCCGCGGAAGGCTGCTTGCGTCTGCTCGTCCTTGGTCCCCACGCTGCTCTTCGTGACCACTAACTGAGTGTCGCCGCCACATTGAAACGTCACCCCGCCCGGGGCCTCGACTCCGCACCGGCAAGCCAATTTTGTCTGCGTAGAAGGCTTTGGCAGCCGCCAGGTCCAGAGCTCTCAGCACGATATCGATCGGATAGTTGCTGAGCATCGCATCCTCTCCTCCTAAGACTGTTGTTGATCATCGACTTTCCTAAACATCCGTCTTGCGAACTCACTGGCTGTCCCCCTTGGAGTTGCCAGGGAGAAGGCGAAGACGCCTCTCCTTGCAGAGATGAGCAAACAAGGCCATCACAGACAGGCGTCACTCCTTGCCGCCTCATCAGATCACACCACTCTCCCTCGCCAAACGGGTTTGGGAACCCGGTTCTTCGACCTTTCACCAGTGTGTCCCCCTGCTCTCAGGCCTGGTCAAACTGACCCAAAGAGAGGAGATTGCCTTCGCTATCTTGAAACCAGGCTCCTTTGATTGGCCCTGCCGTCGCGATACTGTTGACGGTCGAGAGCGAGGGCAAATCGTACTCTTCAAAGACGACCCCGCGAGCTTTGAGCGCGGCGACTTCCGACTTGACATCCTCCACCAGCCACATCGCCTGGGTGTGGGTCCCGCCGGCCTCACCTTGAGAGAGGAAGACAGAGAATCTGCTGTCTTTGCCACAGCGGTACAACAGACCTCCTGGGAATTCGCTCTCTGGGGTCAGCCCCAGCTTGTCGGCGTAGAAACGTTTGGCTCGTTCCAGATCAGCTGCTGGGAGCGTTGGATAGATGGGATCATTGGCTAACATATGCAATAGCTCCTTTCGTTTCCTGAATGCACTGTTCAGGGTCTTTGGTAATCAATTGGCGCTGCACAACAAGAGTGAGCAGCGATAGCAGATCACCACCGAGTTCTTCGCCTCTCAGATGGAAAGGGTGAGAGAGGTGACTAACTGGCCTGCCCCAGCAGCTTGAGGTTGTATTTCGCTGTGAGTTCCGGGACCCAGTTCATATCAAAAGTTTGCCCGTACCCGTTGGCAAGCTGCGTGAGTTTCTCGAAATCGAGCGGCCCACCGCCTTGAGACAGCTCGGCCATCTCTGCGAAGAACTTCTCGAAGCCGGCAGGGGAGATGATCTCGATGAGTCTGGCTGGCTTGTTTCCCGCATTCCAGAACGTATGAAGGATACCGCGGGGCTTGATGATGTAGCAACCAGGGGTCGCTTGAAGTACCTGGTCGCCTATTCTCGCCCCGACCTCACCTTCGAGCACAAACGAGAACTCATCCTCACGGGTGTGCGTGTGTGGTGGCACGAGAATCCCCGGGTCGATCTGGTGCTCAATGATGGAGAATAACCCTCCGGTCTGCTCATTGGCGATCTTGAAATCCACTCCTATGCCGCCGAGCCAGACGGACTTCCCTTCATGTAGTGCAAGCACGAACTCTGACATGACATGTTCTCCTTTCTGTGACTTGCTTCCTTTCTCGAATGTAGTAGGTCTGCATGAAACGCGAAAGACGAAGTGATCTGAGTGGTAAGCGCTTTGAATTGCTGGCATCCCTCCTTCTATGCGGTGCTTTCTTTCTCAGAGGTGTGGGGTACACACCTCTGAGAGAAATATGCGTATCAGATGCGATGCCGTGCTCGTCTTCACAGGACAAGTATGCACGAAAACCGTCGATTTTCTCTTCGTGAAAACACGAAGAGTACTCAGGACACGACACGAAGATTTCTGCGAGGACAGCAGAAGAGATACGTAGTTTTCGGAGAGAGCGATACAGCCGTATCTGAGGAGTGGCTTCTAGTCTAGACTGGCCTGTTGCAAGAAGAGACGGTGTTCTCGTCCCCTGGCCATACGCGAGGCAAAGCCTAATTTGGACAGCATGTTCTCGATGTGCTTCTCAACCGTCCGATAGTTGACGACCAGGATGTCGGCAATCTCCCGATTCGCTTTCCCCTGCGCAATCAGGCTCGCCACTTCGCGTTCTCGCTCGGTGAGCCCACCGAAGGCTCTTTTGGTGGCACGGCGTGGTGAGAGTGGTTGAGCACGAGGAATGAGGGCAGTGGCCTGATGCAGGTACTGCTCACGCAGTGACTGATCTGGGATGGGAGCGGCAAGTTCCTCGATCAGTTCTTGGGCGAAGGTCACGGCACGCTCGGCCTCTTCATCACGGAGCTCAGCATGAAAGAGTTTCCCCAGGTCTAGAGCAATGTGCCACAGCAGCGATCGTGCTCCTTGCCTCATCGCCCCAACTCGTGCAGCTTGCAGCGCACTCTCAGCTTCCGCTACCTGCTGCAGCATCATGAGCGCCTTCCCACGCAGGTGTGACAGATGGGGAATGCTCCCCTCATCGGAGACATTGGCAGCCGATGCGATCAACTGGTCGGCAATTGCCAGTGCCTGGTCCGGTCTCCCCTGAGCCAGTGCGAGTTCAGCATGCATGTACCAGACCAACCGCTGCACCTGTGTTTGCGCGGGGGTATCGAGACCACATGCGCTAGTGAGAAGCGATTCCGCCTGCGCCAGGTCATGCAGCCGGAGAGACACTGCAGCCAGAAATGCTGATGCATTGCGAATCCACCACAATGAACCGATTTCCTGCGAAAGTCGCAGCGCTTGTTCAAGATGCGCATGAGCCACCGTCAAAGCGAGCAGGTCAAGGGAAAGCACGCCCAGTGTCAAGTGCGCGCCGACCATCCACTGGCGATGGTTGATCTCTTCTGCAATGGTCAGGCTGGCCTGTGCGCATTCCAACGCGTGTGCATACGCGCCTCGTAAACCCAGGCAGAGCCCCCATGTGAACAGTACATAGGCTTCGGCAGAGGGTTGGCCAATCTCACGAGCGAGCTTGAGTGCACGCTCGCCCTCTTGCAGTACCTCAGCCAAACTCATCGGAACCGAAACCTGCGTAACGGTTGTATAGCAGCCTCCCTGGATGATCAGCGCCGCCAGACTAGAAATCAGCCCCTGCCGCTCGTCCAGTTCACGAAAGAGTTCTACTGCTTGCTTGTAATAGGTGGCACTCTGCACCAGATCGCCACTGAAACCACTCGTCACCCCCAGTAGATCAAGCGTCTCGGCGATGCCGTGCAGGTCGTTCAGTTTCCGAAACGTGGCCAGGGCCTCTTGATGGTAGTGCAAGGCTTCGCGGGGTTGCTCAGCAAGCATATGCCAGTTGCCCAGCCGGTTCAGGCTGTGGGCATGCAGTTTGGGATCAGCAAGCCTCTGCGCCAGATCAAGCGCACGGCGAAAAAAGGCGCCCGCTCGTTCATAGTCACGTCCCAGCCAGAGGAAGCCCAGGTCGAGCAGGCTCTGCCATTCGCCTGCGCCATCCTGTCTCGTGTGGGCCGCTTCTCGTGCCTGTTCGTAATCGGCTCTCGCCTGGTCAAATTCGCCGAGGGTTTCATAGGCCTGCCCACGCGCACGATACAACGGTGGTGACGGTGCGAGAGCCAGGTGGTGTGCGGCCTCCAATGCCCGCGTGAACTGCTCGACGGCAGTACGTGGGGCATACAGACGCTGGGCCTTTTCCCCAGCACGCTGTGCGTACTCGAGCGCTTTTTCCCAGGCACCTGACTCAGAGAAATGGTAGGCCAGGTCCGCCAGGTGCATGTCGAGTGTTGTGCTGGAGAGCTGTTCCATCGCTTCGCCAATCATGCGATGGAGCACCCTGCGCTCACGCACCAGGAGCTGTGTGTAAACCGCTTGCTGCGTCATTGCGTGGCGGAAGGCGAACTGCTCTGCCGACTCCTCGACGACGAGTTGGGCGCCAATGAACTCCTTCATCAGGGTGAGCAACTGCTGCTCGTCGTGGTGCCTCACCTGTTGCAGCACGGCAAAATCGAAACGACGCCCCGAAACCGCGGCGAGGACCAAGAGCTGCCTGGCAGACTCACTCAACTGGTTGCTCCGCTGTTGCACCGCATCCTGAATGCTCCGGGGGATGTGCAACATGCTCAGGGGCTTGCGATCCCAGGTCCTACGAGTGAGGGAGACCTCTCCAGTCGCGATCAGCGATTTGAGGATTTCTTCAATGAAAAAGGGATTGCCCTCGGTCAAGGTGTAGATGGCATCCAGCCACTCCGCTGGCGCTGGACGCTCTCGATCAAAGATGGAGCGCAGCATCGAGTCGGTCTCATCAAAGGTGAGGTGGGTGAGGGCCATTTCCTGAGCCAGATGCTCACGGTCGAGCTCGGCGAGCCAGTGCGAGAGAGCTGGACGAATCTCATCGCTACGGTAGGTCAGCAGGACAAGAAGCGGCGAACGCCCGCAGTGCCGCGCCAGATACAGCAGAAATTCCAGGCTCGTCTCATCGCTCCAATGGACATCCTCCACGATGAACAGCAAGGGGTGTGTAGCTGCTTGCTGCAGGAAGAAGCGTGCCAGGGCAGCGAAGAGGCGACCTTTCTCTTGTTCGGGCTCAAGCGAGGGCAACGGGGGCAGCGTTGCCACCTCTGGGAAGAACTGGAGGAGTTCTGGGAGCAAGGGAGTCAATTCGCGGGCAAAGGGGGTCATGAAACTCCCGAGCCGAGCCGCAGGAGTGTGTAGGAAGAGCGAACGCAGTAAGTCAAGCAGTGGAGCATAGGGACAAGAGAGATCGGTCGGGAAGCAATGGCCCTGCAAAGCCTGGAAGCCCTGAGCGACAGCCTCGGTTTTGAACTCAGTCACCAGGCGTGATTTCCCGATGCCCGCTTCCCCACAGAGAAGGAGCACCTGGCCCTGTCCGCTCCTGGTGTGCTCCATCAGGAGGTGCAGTGCCGCCAGGTAGTGATCCCGGCCAATGAGCGCAGGACAGATGATCGGTTTATCCACTGGTACAGTCATAGTTCCTCACCATAGGCGCATGCTCGTCAGGCCAGCCCAATGACCAGATTTTCCCGCGCAGCCTCGACGACTTCTTTGGTCACGGTGTGGAGCTCGTTGATCTGCAAGATGCGCTCCACCTGCAAAAGCCTCCGGTGGATCAGACGCACATTGCCTGCTGTGATACGTACAATGGTGGTGATCGCCTCCTGGGAGGTCCAATCCTCTGCCTGCCCAGTGACTCCCAGGTGGCCCCAGCGCTCATTGAGGACAAAGCGCGTTTCGTCCTCAGAGAGCACCCGAAACTGATGCACGAACCCGACGCGCGAATACAGTTGGGGGTAGCGCGCCAGGCGCTTCTCCAATCCTGGCATGCCAATCAACACCATCCCCAAATGCCCCCGATCGTAGAGATCGCGCAGTTGTTCGAGCCCAGCCTCTTTGAGCCGATTGGCCTCATCGACGATCACCAACTCTGTGCGCTCAGGGATGCGATAGGCCAGTAAAAAGTCATCGGTGCCCCGGCTGGCCTGCTCGGCAGCCTCGACCAAATAGGAGAGCGAGGCGCACAATCCCATCACCTCTCGCTCGATGCGTCCGACCGAGGAAGACACCGGAGGAGTATAGAACACCGTCCGGCACGGTAACACCTCTGCGAAGGAGGGGGCCACGACGGAAGCAAACGGCTTATGGGGAAAGTTGCCGTCGAAATAACTGCGTCCTGCCAGCGTAAAGAGTTCTTCGGGTAGCAATGGCTTGATCCGATCCCAGCGGGCATATTCCCGCGCTGAGCGGGTTTTGCCGACGCCTGGAGCACCATAGCACAAGCCAATGTACCGGTAGCGCCGACAGGCATCACAAAATTCAGCGAAGCGGCGGTATTCTTTGGTCGAGACATCGGGGAGTTCCGTCTCGATCTGATCATTCATTGACATACCTCTTCAATCGTGCCCGAGCCGGAGTGCTCTCCGGCTCTGATTCTCTCACTTTCGGTGCGTCTTCCTGATGCACGGCAATGAACTGTTCGACCACAGCTTGGCGTTCAGTCAGTCCAGCCTTGACCTGCTTGCGGCGGGCGGCTCTGGCCTTTTCGATCTCCTTCAAACTGATCGTCTGTCCAGAGAGTTCTGGGCAAATCGCCCGGCAAAGGAAGCGGTCCTGAGAGAACACGCGGATTTCGGCCATGTCCGCCGGGTCGTAGCGGATCAGGACCACCTCTTTGACATAATCGGAAAGCCCCGCATCAATATAGCGGTGTCCCTGAAAGCGAATCCCATCCTGCTGCACCCGACGGAGCTTGGCCACGGTCAGGAGCAACAGGTCGAGTTCCTCTTGTGAGTCAGGCATGCGGGGCAGAAATCCACCAGCTTCCCAGCGCTCTTGGGGGATGCATTTCGTTTCACTGTGGAGCCGATGATGATAGTCAGAAAGCAGCCAGGTCCGAAAGTGCTCTTCAAAGGCTGGTAAGGTCAGTTTCGCCTCCACGAACTCCCTTTTCAGAAAAGATCAGCTCGATGCCCAGATCAGCCGCCACTTGCTCCATATGCCTACTCGTAAAGTCAGAGCCATGGTCGGTGTAGAAGACGCTGGGGATGCCCGAGATCTGCCAGCGCGAGTCTTCTTTGCGCCAAATGGCCGTTCGCAGCGCGAGTGCCGTGGTGAGCGCGGTCGGTTCTTGAAACGTGAGGCGAAAGCCCGCCATCGCGCGGCTGTAATCATCCTCGATCACGGTTAACCAGGGTTTGGCAGGCTTGCCTGCTTCATCCAGTAACCAGATATCAAGCGGCGTATGATCGGCTTGCCACATGGCGTTGGCGTGGGTCGCCTCTCGCCGGTGGAGCAGTTCAAACTCTTCTCGATAGGCAGCCGCTCCCTGGTGGGCGAGGGTGACGAGAGCAGGATCAAGCTGCTTGATAATTTGGCGGACACGAGCATAGCTCGGCGGTTTCCATCCCTGTTCTTTCGCGATGGCGCTGACCTGTCGATGGATAGCGGCCGCCGAACGCGGAGGAGTTTGTAGGGCTAACCCTTCGATCAACTGGATGGCAGTTTGTGGCAGCCTGCGAGGCGTTCCTTTGTCTGAGCGGGCTGCATCTGCCAGGCCCGCCAATCCCTGCTCTCGATAGCGCTTGATCCAGCGCTGGATCGTGCGGAGAGAGAGCTGATGGGTACGTGCTACCTGCGCTTGGGTGATCTCCTTGTCCAAAGCGGGACGGATGATCGTAAAGCGGTGCAGGGCCTGCGCTCGTTGGGCCTCAGAGAGAGCCGTGAGTGGTGACGATGCGTGCGCGATGATGAACTACCTCCCCATTCGAGATGAGAGAAAACACAACAATCTCGCTCAAGTATACCTGATACGTCACCGAATTGTCAAAAAACTACGACACCCAATTTTGTAATTTACACTACCGCTACAGCGGTGAGCGGAAACATCGAGCAAGGTGATATGATAACATAAAAGCCTAGGAGAAAGGAATAGGTTCCATGTCAGCAGAAGACGAAGTTCGCCAAGCCTCAGAACAGTACTATGCGGCGTTGACTGGTCTGCTCACTGGCGATGCCGGGCCACTCATGCAGGTCTGGTCCCATAGCCCGGATGTGACAGCCATGAACCCGTACGGTGGTCGGGAAGTTGGGTGGGAGCAGCTCCGACCTGTATTTGAGCGGGTCGCACAGATGTGCCTGGGCAGCCAGGCCACTGTGCGTTTAAAAGATCCCTTGATCCGGGTCGGCGGCGATCTGGCCTACGAGATAGGTATCGAGTCCGGGGAGGGGATGATCATGGGGAAGCCGACCACCATCAGTCATCGTGTGACCAACATCTATCGCCGTGAAGCGGGAGGGTGGAAGAGGGTTCACCGACATACCGATCTCAATCCGGCAGAGCAAGACGTGTCCAGACAGTTGCACTCCTCGCAGGGGCAGACCAGCTCGTGATCTGTGGAAACCCATTGACATGCAAGGCGAGAAGCTCGGCAGCGAACTGCTGCCGAGCTTATTGTGATTTCGGCACGTGCTCTCTGCTTGAGAACACAGGGAGTGGTGCCATTGCGTCACATCTGGTGCTCCTTTTCAGGACATGCTGAAGAGGGCATTGCTGCCTCGATGAAAACTTCGGGCGCAGCCAATGTGGCCACTTTTGAAGCCTCTGTCGAACACACCCTGGTCCCCGGTTTGCAGAAAGGGAAGAAACCATTGGACAAGGGCTGCTCACCGTCATCTTCTCGGATGATCGCGGCTGGTTCGGACATGGTGGCTCCTTGCCTCCTGAGGAGAAAACATCGTGAAGATAGCTCAATCTTTCCGCCCACCGCTGTAGGGATGAGAGTGTCAACTAGCTTATGTGGGATGAAACTGGTTCATCCCACGTTCTCCTGGTCGGGCTGGAAGCACAGGTAATGAAATCTCCAGGCGGGCAGATCCACATACAGGCCCGTCGAGTGCATCTCGTCCCCATTGCGCTCGAACACATTGTCGTTGAGTACATCCGTCAGTTGCCATGTTCTTCCAGCCAGGTTGTCCCAGAGCAGATGAATACATGCTTGCGACTGGTACTCTGATATATTCACAACGACCAGATAATGCGATTCACCAGGCCTCCAATACCAGGCTACCAGGTTTAAGTAGCTGCTGTTGTCGGGCCAACCCGTACGATCGCACAACTGCCATTCACCCTCGCGCAATCCCGATTCCTTGACCGCCGCCAGCAACTTGTGGTAGAACGCTTGAAGGTCCGAGTCAATCGGTTCGTCAGGGCGGCGCGCCAGGAAAACCGGTGGCCTGACCCGTCGCCCTTCGAATTGGCCCTCGTACAAGAGTTTCGCTCCAGGCAGCGTCATGATCGTCACTGCGGCCACACGTTCTATTTCCGGCGTGAACGTTGCCGCCGCACGCGGTTCGTCATGGTTCTCGATGAAACGCACCAGCTTGTCCTGGTAATCGAGACCAGCGGTAAGGTGCAGTCGAACGCTTTCCGCGTTGTCGTGTTCGAGCCGATCGTAGAGCCGCTTGTCATAGCAATAGTCGAATCCGAGCTGCTGCAGATCCCACTCCAGGTCCCAATAGGCTTCCGCCATAAAAAGCACACTGGGATGCTGCAACCGCACGGCGGGGATCACCTCACGCCAGTACTCTTCTGGCGGGGGTCCGCCCACCCGCCCGCCCCATGTTCGCTCAAAGATGTTGTTGAGCAGCAACATCGCCATATCGCAGCGCATCCCGTCGCATTGCTCGACGATCGAATTCAATGTCTCAATGACCGCCTGGCGCAAGGATGGACTGAAAGCATTGAGCTGTGCGACATCTGGCCACGGCGGAAAGTATGGGTCGCGCCCGTTGGCAATCACCGTTCCGCCCGCCTCAAAAAATTCGCCTGGCGCTCGCTCCAGATCTTCGCGTGTTCCTTGCACAAAGTATGCGGGATGCTCGAAAACCCATGGATGATCCGGCGCCACATGGTTGGGCACAAAATCCAGAATCAAGCGCAGACCGCGCTGCGCGAGCATCTGCCGCGCTGTGACGAGTCCCTCAGGTCCGCCGAGGTGTTCATCCACAACGTACCTGTGCACGCAGTAACCCGAGCCGATATTATCGGCAGGGGTATAGTCAGGCAGTGCGTTGCGGAAATCGGCTTGCAGGCCCGCATTTTCGTTGGCAATGCGAATTCCCTCGGGGCTTCGCTCCCATACGCCCATCAGCCACACGGCGTCCACTTCGAGCGAAGCGATGGCATCCCACTGTTCCGTCGGAACAGTGCCTAGCGTGATGGTGCGCTGGTTCTGCCGACTCAATTCATTGAGCCACACCCACGTATTGATCTCGTAGATGACGGGCCGTGCTGGCCACGATGCGTTCATGCCTTACCTCCAGTGCTCTGGATTTTCATTTGACGGGTCAGAAGCTACCAGTTCAATCATATGCTGCTGCTTGATATTGTCGAACAAGTATTTCGGTTCGACAAAGTGGTCACATTCGAAGCATTACCCCTTATCCTAAGTGTACTGGCTTGGAAGCGAAAAAACATCCTTAAAATGCACTATTTTGCGCGCTTCCAAAGCGCACGGGCACTCGATCAGGGTGGCTCGTGTAATATATTTGCACTAGGCTATTTAGAAGGATGTTGTAAACGGGTGGAGAGGAAAGTATTACTATGCCCTCTGGAGAGCAGCCGCAGTCGGTGTGGCAAGCCTAGCATTAACTTGTCAAATCCTCGAACAAACTTGAGCTGGTGAAAGCATCTTGTTCGAAGATTCATGTAAAAGTTGTGAACACGAATCTTCGAACAAATTGCACGCTGAACGTTCATAAACCAACAGAGAGCGAAAATGAACTGGCCTGCTGGGCAATGCGTGGGCATCAGATTTTTGTAGAGCAACAGAAGGCGTGTGGGGACGAAAGGCACCCGCGGTTGTAGGGCTTCATTCTCGGAGATTGAAATTCCTCAGAACGCCCTGCTCGCGCCAAGCAGCCGTTTGGTCAGCTCGCCCCCTTCAAAGACCAGTTCTTTCAGCGCTTCGTCGATGTGACGGTCTTCGACGACGATGGCCTCGCTATCATGACTCTCGTCTGCGGAAAAGAGGGCGGCTTTGCGCATTAGCTCGCGAATGAACGCCGCGCTGACGCCCTCAGTCTGATCGATCAGTTCTGGCAGGTGTTCGAGGCGCACCGTCAGGCCCTGTCCATACAGATCAAACAGCCGCCTGCGGCAGTCACGGTCTGGTAATGGTATCTCGATGGCTTGGTCGATGCGTCCGGGGCGTGCCGCCAGCGCCGGTTCGAGAATATCGGGCCGGTTCGTGGTGAGCAGGAAGAGGATATCGGCATCGTCCGCCAGCCCGTCCATCTGGTTGAGCAGTTCAAAGAGCAGCGCGTTGCACCCCGATTCTTGTTCGGTACGCTCTTCCGCGATCAGGTCAACATCCTCGAGGATGATGGTAGCGGGTTGCAGCAGCCGTGCCATCTTGCACGAGCCTTCAAGCAGCCCGACGCCGCGCCCGGTGAGCAGCAGGGTGGTGCGTCCTTGCATCTGATGCGCCAGATACATCGCGGTGAGCGTTTTTCCGGTGCCGGGAGGGCCATAGAGTAGCAGGCCGCGCTTGATGTGGCGCCCGGCTGCCTTCAGTCTCTCATTCAGTTGGGAAAAGCCAATCGTCTGTCGCTCGACGCGGCCCAGCACCCCCTCCGGCAAAATGATGTTGTTGCGATGAATCTCTGGCAGATGGTGGAAATGGACATCGAGCGCGTCGTGATTGCCCAGTGCTAGTGACACAATGTGGCTGCGATACACATTGTGCACGCGCATGCTGGTACGCAGCGTCCCCAGGATATGCTCTGCTCTGGCCGGGTCGAGTGCCATCACCTGGAGATCAACCGTGTTATGCCAGTCGCGCGGGCCGCTGATCAGCAGCGCTACCGGCTCATTTCCGTCATGCGCCAGGTACAGGCCGGTATTGACGCATACCTGCATGCGATCATCATGCAGTAGGATGTTGAGATATTCGACGGGTCCCTCTTTTGCTTCCGTGCCGTAATGCGGGGTCAGCAAATGGCTGAATTTCAGGCCCTCCTGGACATACGGGACGATACATCCCAGCAGTTGTGATACCCAGCCGTCGCCTGAAAGGAGGCCGCTGACGGCCAGGTGCAAGTTGGGATGATCGGCCTTTTCAAATGTTTCGCGAACCGTAGGAAGGTGCATCGGGTCTATTCCGAAGTGATTGCGCAGCTTGCTCAGGAAAACAGGCTCAGACTCTTCAACATGTACCTGCGCTGCTGCTGTGTCCATAAAATGCTTGAATGATGTGAGAAAGCCGGTGAGATCAATCGGTTCTTCTGCTGTCACGCTTAGTTCTCCTTATATATGGCACATATGTCTCTCGCCCCATGTATATAGACGCTACGATTATACATTTTTTGTGGTACTTGTTGGAAAAATGGCGGTTGTACGGGCACTGTTCGAAGATTGATGTCTACCTCAGGCATACCTATACCGAGCTAATGTCTTTGAGCCCCATAAGAACGTGACGATCACAGCCGTGATTGCATAGAAAGAATTTTAGAGGTGACTTTTTAAATGACGCGCCGGTATTCATGACTTGTAGTCTCCTAGACGGCTTAACTTAGTTTATTGGTATCCTGTTAATTTTATTAATTCGGTGAGCGGTTTTTGCACAATTATGCGGGTGAAGATCGGCTCGCCTCCTCTCTTCCATCTCCTGCCGGAATGACCTTACAAGCCAAGCGAGCCACCGTTCTTTTGGAAACAACGCCCATCGTCCTGATCGTTTGAATGGCAAGGAGGTGGCTCAGTTTTGCTACAGCGTGCGGCTCACTATTCCCTTGACGTTTACACCTGCATTGACAAACGGAAAAGTTATCTCTACAATCAATCGTATGGTGATTGCAGGGATAACGAAATGGCAGTTCGGGTGGGAGCGACATGGTAAATGAGCTGGGAGGAAAACACATAGCATGGCAAACCAGCAGCAGTACTATATTCTCAAACAGGGCGTCGCGGTCTGGAATCAGTGGAGAAAAGAGCATCCAGAGATACTACCAGACCTCAGCGGCGTAAGCCTCATCAAGGCAAACCTTATCAGCGCAGACCTTAGCAGGACGGACCTTAGCCGAGCGAGTCTCTCCAGGATAGACCTGAGTGAGTCTGACCTGCGTGAGGTCAATCTCAGTAGCGCAATCCTCTACCGGGCTAACCTGAATCAAACCAACCTGAGCAAGGCCAACCTCAGTCTGGTATTTCTCGTCAGGAGCGAACTCATTCGGGCCAACCTGAGTGGGGCCAACGTGAGGGGAGCCAACCTGAGCAAAGTAGACCTCTATAGAGCTGACCTCATGTTTGCCGACCTCACCGGAACAGACCTGAGCGAGGCCAACCTGAGCGGGGCTTACCTGAATGGGGCTTTCCTCTACAGAGCCAACCTTGGATATGCCGACCTGAGCGAGGCCGATCTAAGTGGGACTATCCTGGACGAAGCCAACCTGAGAGGAGCCATCTATGCCGAAGAACAACTCTCACGGGCCAAATCGTCTAATAACATGATCCGATGATGGACTGGTCTGAAGGTGTGAACGGAAAGGACGAACACAGTCTTCTCATGGTTGTTGGAAGCGCTCTGCCCAGTCCGGGACGAACGCTTACCTCTCTGAGAAGGTCGTGATCGTCATCGTCTGGTTGTGCAATTTGCACGTGGCCCCTGGTGTAAAGGGGGAAATCTCACCATACGAGTAGAACCCCGTGAGCACAGCTCGGTCTCCTAGAACGGCACGTACCCCTTTCACTTCTTCATCGATGCGCTGCTTGAGTACCAGCTTTCGCCCCACGCAACTGATGAGCACAGCTAGATCAGGAGAGGAGCGAATCGGTTCATAGCTCGTCTTCGCCGCACCCACTGCCCCATCCACCAGTTGGTCGAAATTGGCTCGCATGAAGCGAGCATGCATTCCCTCTGGCATGTCTCCAGCAAACGTAATGCTTTGTTGAGCTTCGTTGACAGACAAAATCGTCCGTACCACTGGATCAGAACTATCTGGGGTGATCAGACACAATGGAAAGAGCAACCCTGTAGCAGGCAGGCCTTGCGCATGCTCACCGAGGTAGGCTTTATACATTGGCAAGGCCAACTTGCCATCTAGCTCGTAAAGCACGTTGCCTGCCGAACGGGTAATTAATCGTTTGGGGCCGAAGGTTTCCCAGCCGCCCAATGACCCATAACTCACGCGGAGCCGTTTACTATAGAATCCAAGCACGACAATACTCTCTGCTTCTGGCTTACCCTCCCAGACTACAAGTGTCTCCTGAAACCTGGTACCATCGCCTGAAAGCCCCCCAGTAATGGTAACATGAGGAGGCAGGTGGCGAGTTAGCCCGGTAACGAGATCGCTTCCGTTAACATTCACCCCACGAGAGAGAACTAAGACATGAACGAGTCCTTCCTTGTCAAGCTCCTGTGCCAGGAGTGCTCCTGCTTGAAAGTCACGAATGCCGTTTTGGAGCTTGATACGTACCCCTTGCAGCGCGGTCTGTTCGAACTGGACTGCCGTTGCGACTAAAGACTCGTCGAGTACTCGCGTACCAGAGATTTCACCAGCGGTCGAACAACCGAGAAGATGGGCACTGGGATAGGCCTGTTGGATCCCTTGGAGCAGGTCCCGCTGTTTAAGAAGGGATGGGCAACCAAACAGCAACACCAGTTGAGCTGCAGGTAGCTTGCCAGGGACAGTCGGCTCCCACCTGCTGCCTTGCCATTGC
>WNGE01003011.1_pt1 | contig 20125 bp, 22 predicted proteins | sample 5400651 | NCBI WGS metagenome assembly WNGE01 (sample SAMN13153370, study PRJNA577476) | soil metagenome | isolation source: 60 cm soil or saprolite under grassland replicate 2 | place: USA:California | collected 2016-06-15
CGGCGAACCGGGCCCGGATCACCGGCAGCTCCCGCAGCGCCCGCGCCACCCGGACATGCTCCCGCGCCGTGCCCGACGACATCTGGCACTTCCACGACAGCCACTGCGCGCAGGAGCCCATCTCCCACCACGCCCAGCCCCGGCGGGCGTCGAAGTCGGCCAGCAGGACCAGGAACCGGCACGTCGCCGCGGCCAGGTGCCCGGCCAGCTCGCAGATCTGCGCCTCCACCCGCTCCAGCGGCACCCGGGCCGGCTCAGCCGCAGACGCGGCCACGTCAGCCGGCGGCGAGACGGCGGCGAAGACAGAGCCCGGCCTATCAGTATCGAACATGCATTCCACACTAGTGCCAGGGTCCGACATTCTCGCGGCGCCAGGACGCCGAGGCTATGGGATTTCCCGCTCCGCCGGCCGCCGCCTGTCCATCCGGGCCGAACCGGTTCGTCGTGCCTGTGACGGCAGTCAGAACCCCTGACCCGTTCACTCACAGGAGGTTTCGCGATGAGTCTTCCCGATGTCGTCTCCCGCGAGCAGTGGCTCGAGGCCCGGCGCCGCCTGCTGGCGCGCGAGAAGGAGTTCACCCGCTCCCACGACGCGCTCAATGCCGACCGGCGCAGGCTGCCCATGGTCAAGGTGGACAAGGAGTACGTCTTCGAGGGCCCGGACGGGCCGGTCACGCTGGCCCAGCTGTTCGGCGGAAAGCGGCAGCTGATCGTGCAGCACGTGATGTTCGGCCCGGACTGGGACAAGCCCTGCCCGGGCTGCTCGGCCGTGATCGACGAGCTATCCCCGGGCGTGCTGGAGCACGTCGCCACCCGGGACACCACGTTCGTGCTGGCCGCCCGCGCCCCGTACGGCAAGATCGCCGCGACGGCGGCCGAACGCGGCTGGACCATCGCCCCGTGGTACTCCACCGACGGCAGCGACTTCAACTACGACTATCAGGTCAGCCTGGACGCCGATCGCGGCCAGGCCGAGTACAACTACCGGGCCGAGCCGGGCCTGCTCGGCGGCGACCGCTCCGCCGAGATGCCCGGTTACAGCTGCTTCCTGCGCGAGGGCGACGAGATCTTCCACACCTATTCGGCCTTCGCCCGCGGCACTGAGTACATCGGGAACGCCTACACCTACCTGGACATGACGGCGCTCGGCCGCCAGGAGGACTGGGAGGAGCCCAAGGGCCGGGTCGCCCCGGTCCGCGGCGGCGACCCGACGTTCACCAGCTGAATGGTGCGGTTACCGAAATTCGGAAGATACCCGGGCCGGGTTTATTTAATACCCATGCGGGGTTTATTTAATACCCGGCCCGGGTTTCCAGACGGGGTATTCGGCCCTGTAATTCGACCATTCTCTTGCCCGATCCGCAAGTCGTCTTTTACCGTCGTATTAATTCCGCAAAGGGGGCACCACATGAGCGAGAGCCTCGCGGTCGGCCACGCAGCCGCCCGGCCCGCGCCTTGCCCCGCCGGCATCGCCGCGCTCGACCCGCGCCGCAAGCTCCAGCTGGCCCTCGGCGTCATCTGGGTGCTGGACGGCATCCTGCAGTACCAGCCGTCCATGTTCACCAAGAGCTTCCCGGACATGCTGGCCGAGAGCGCGCACGGCAATCCCGCCGTGATCGCCACCCCGATCACCTGGTCGGCGAACCTGATCGACCACCACGTGGTCGTGCTGAACACCCTCTTCGCCACCATCCAGCTGGCCCTCGGCCTCGGCATCGCCTGGCGCTCCACCCTGCGGCTCGCGCTCGCCGCGTCGGTCGCGTGGTCGCTGGCCGTCTGGTGGCTTGGCGAGGGCTTCGGCGGCATCCTGGCCGGAACCGCCAGCCCGGTCAACGGCGCCCCGGGACCGGTCATCCTGTACGCGATCCTCGCCGTCCTGCTGTGGCCTGCCGACCGCGACCCCGGCGCGCCCTCGGTGGCCGAACGCTTCATCGGCCGCCGCCCGGCCCGGGCCGTCTGGCTCGTGCTCTGGGGCAGCCTGGCCGCGTTCGCGCTGCTGCCCGCGTCCCGCGCCCCCGGCGCCATCAGCCACGCGCTCTCCGACGGCGCCGACGGCGCCCCCGCCTGGCTCGCCTGGATCGACACCCACGCCGCCAGCGCGCTGAACCACCACGGCCTGGCCGCCTCCATCGTGCTCGCGGTCCTGCTGGCCCTGGTGGCCGTCGCGGTCTGCCTGCCCGCGCCCGCCCTCCGCGCCGCCATCGTGCTGGCCATCGTCCTGGCCGCCGCGCTGTGGCTGGCCCAGGGCATGGGCGGGCTCTTCACCGGCATGGCCACCGACCCCGAATCCGGCCCGCTGCTGGCCCTGCTGGCCCTGGCCTTCTGGCCCGCCGTCACCCGTGCCGCCGTACCAGCCGAGGAGGCCTGACATGGGCGGCCCCACCTGGCTCACCGCCGTCTTCGCCGCCGCGAGCCTCGCCGTCGCGGTCTACTGCGCCGGCCGCCTGGCCGCCGCCCGCCGCTGGCGCCGTCCGACCGAACTCGACACCGACGGCGCCCACGTCGTCATGGGCGTGGCCATGGCCGGGATGCTCGTCTCCGGCCTGCGCACCCTGCCCAGCGTGATCTGGGAGGTCGTCTTCGCCGCGGCCGCGGCCTGGTTCGGCTACCGCATGCTTCAGGCCCGCCGCGGCGCCCAGCCGAGCCCCTGGCGCTCCGCCCACCCCCTGCCGCACCTGGTCGAGTGCGCCGCCATGGTCTTCATGTTCCTGATCCTGCCCGCCTCGGCCGCCGCCGTCGGGGCCACATCCGGCGGCATGACCGCGGCCATGACCGCGACGGAGTCCCGCTTCTCGTTCCTGACCCTGCCGCTGGCCCTGTTCCTGTTCGGCTACGTCGTCTGGCTCGGCGACCGCGTGACCCTGCCCGCCCCCGCTCCCGCTTCCGCCCCCGCCTTCGCGCTCGCGGCCGCCCCGGCCGGCGGCGGCAGCGGCAATCCCCGCAGTTCAGGCGGTCCCGGGGGTCTCGGCCGTCCCGGCCCGGAGCCCGCGCGCCCCTATCTCGCCCCCCGCTGCGCCGTCATCTGCAAGATCACCATGGGGATCACCATGGGCTACATGCTGGTCCTGATGCTCTTACATCACCCCCTCGCGCCCCGCCCGCTGCCCGTCCCGCCCGTACAGTAAGGCCCTGGCACGGGTGGTACCGCAGTGGCTGATGCGCCGGCTTGGTCGTGGAGGGAACGCGACGATCTGGGGACAGCCTTGCGTGAGAATGGGCTCATGCCAGCCGCGTCAGAAGGTCGCTGCGATCCGCGGTTCGAGCCGCTGCGCGATGCCTTGCGCGCTAACTTCGCCGAACGCGGCGAGCTCGGCGCCGCCGTCTGCGTCATGGTCGGCAACCATGTCGTCGCCGACCTCTACGGCGGCTGGGCCGACCAGGACCAGGGCCGCCCCTGGCAACCGGACACCCTGGTCAACATGTTCTCGGTCGGCAAGGGCCTGGTCGCCGCGTGCGCGGCCCGCCTGGCCGGGCAGGGCAGGCTCGACCTCGACGCAACGGTCGCCAGCTACTGGCCCGAGTTCGCCGCCGCGGGCAAGGACGCGATCACCGTCCGCCAGCTGCTGTCCCACCAGGCCGGACTGCCCGCCGTCCGCCGCCGGCTGCCCCCGGGCGCCATGCTGGACTGGCCGGCCATGACCGCCGCGCTGGCCGGACAGGAACCCTGGTGGCAGCCGGGCACCGCCCACGGCTACCACGTCAACACGTTCGGCTTCCTGGCCGGCGAGGTGATCCGCCGCGTCACCGGCACCACGGCAGGAGCGCTGCTCCGCGACGAGATCGCCGGCCCGCTCGGCGCCGACGTGCACATCGGCCTGCCAAGCACCGAGCACCAACGCGTCGCCACGTTCATCTGGAAAGGCCCGCCTCCGGCCGAAGAGGAACCGAACGGCCTGGACTCCGCCCAGCTGATGGAGCACAACAGCTACTACAACCCGGGCGGCCTGTCCGGCGCCGGCGTGATCAACACACCCGGCTGGCGGTCCGCGGAGGTCCCGTCCACCAACGCGCACGGCACCGCCTCCGGCGTCGCTCGCGTCTACGCGGCCCTGATCAACCCCGCAAACAAGGGCATCGTCGATCCCGCCGCCCTGGAAGAAGCCACCACCGAGCAGGCGTACGGCCAGGACCTGGTGCTGCAACGGCCGTCTCGCTTCGGCCTCGGCTTCCAGCTCACCCAGCCCGAACGGCCCATCGGCCCCGGCCCGGCAACGTTCGGCCACTTCGGCGCGGGCGGTTCGCTCGGCTTCGCCGACCCCGGCAGCGGCGTCGCCTTCGGCTACGTGATGAACCAGATGGGCCCGCGCTGGCAGAACCCCCGCACCCGGGCCCTGGTGGACGCCGTATACGCGTGCCTTTAAACGCGGCCACGGATATCAGCCGGTTCAACCGGGCCCGGTATAGCGCCGAACGGCTGATGGCCGACCCGTCTCCACCCTGGGATGGATTTCCCGATCTCCACTCCCAGGCCGATGCCGCGCCGCCCGCCGGCCCGTAGCGTTCCGTACATGAGTACCGCCACCAGGGACTACCCGTCCGGCCGCCTGCGCGTGTCCGACGCCGACCGTGACCGGGCCATCGCCGAGCTCAGCGAGCACTACCAGGCCGGCCGCCTGACCACCGAGGAACTCGAGGACCGCACCGGCCGGGCCCTCCAGGCCCGCACCGCCGCCGACCTGGCCGCCCTGTTCACCGACCTGCCGCGGCGCCAGGCCCCCGTGACCAGCGCCGCCGCCTCCGCCGCCTCCGCCCCCGGACGATCCTGGCCCGCCCGCGTGCCGGCCGCCCCGGTCGCCATCCTCGCCGTCGTGGTGGTGCTCGCCCTGGCCAGCGGTCACCCCTTCCACTTCGCGTGGCTGCCGGTCGTCGCCATCATCGTCATCAGGCTCCTGGTCGGCGGTCGCGGCCGCCGCCGCTGCGACCGCGGCGCTCACGGCGGCGCTGGCGGATCCTTTTCACCAGGTAGATGATCCCGAGGATCCTGAGGAAGCCCATCACTACTCCTTTTCCGTAGCCTCGTCTCCGTGGCATCGCCCTGTCCCGCTGCCCGGTCCTCCCGGTCCACGGCCGTCCAGAGCACTGTCGTCCATACGCCGTCGTCGTCGGGATGCTCCCGGGCCGTCTCGATCAGTTCCTCGATCGCCGTCCGCAGCTCGGCCAGGTGCCGCGCATTCAGCCGCACCCCGGTCCGGCTGAGCGAGATGAGGCGCTCCTCGCCGGCCTCCTGGGCCTGGGCCGCCGCGTTGATGTCCGCCCGGGTTGTCTCGAGCGCCGCGCCAAGCATGAGCGCCACGTCCGCCGGGCTGGCGTCGTCGCCCAGAAATTATCCAATGAGCGCGGAGGGCGGATCACTGCCTCAACCGTGCCTGTTATGACGCCGAACGGGCGTTGGCCCGCCACCTCGCTGTGCTCCTGATACCCCTGCGCTGCCTGTCGGCCCCCGTGACCCCCGATACCTCGCCCCGCTGCCCGTCCGCCGGTTCATACTGCATGGATGCCGCCACCATGCAGCTCCAGCGACAGGGCTGCGGCATCCATGTCGTCAGATCGTGGTGCGGGCGATGCCAGAGTTACTGACGTGCTTCTGGCGTGGAACGGGGCGGCACGGGATGGATCGCCTTCAACCATGAGGGCCGTTGCCGCAGCGACCTGACTCTGCCGCCACATGTGGGAGCGGTGACCGCCCCGACCTGCCCGCGCGCGCCGGGCTGCGCGCCGGCGACCAGGCGGCTATCGGCGAACTCCTGACCGCATCGCACCGCTCACTCCGCGACGAGTCCGGAGTTTCCTGGCCGCAGGCCGACGCGGCCGGCGAGGCCGCGATCGAGGCCGGCGCCGCTGGGGCCCGGATGACCGGCGGCGGCTTCGGCGAATCGGGTGGTGGCGCTCCTTTCCGCCGAACGGGCCGGGCCGGTCCGCACCGCGATAACCAGGAGTTTCACCCGGCTCGATTGGCCCGCCCCCGCGCTACCTGGACGCGAAGCCCTCCGGCGGCGCCCGCCGCATCAGCACGACCTTGGGCTAGCCGAACAGCGCCTTCAGCCCGGCGCGCAGCGCGGCGGCGTCGGTGTCGACGCCGAGCAGGTCCACGTCCGGGATCGCCCCGGTGAGCTGGCGGTTCCCGGTGAAGATCCCGGTGACGCGGCCCCGCTCGCGGGTCCGGTCGATGACAGAACTGATCGCCGACACCACCGCGTCGTCCAGCGCCGACTTCTGGCCGAGCGACAGGGAAAGGTCGTAGGGCCCGACGAAGATGCCGTCCACGCCGTCGACCCCGAGGATGTCGTCGAGGGCGTCCAGGCCCGCGCGAGTTTCGACCATCGGCAGCAGCAGCGGCTGGTCGCGCCGGCCGAGCAGGGAAACCCGCGCCAGCCCCTTACTGCGCCGTCCCCGCGGCGGGAAGTAGGCCGCCCGCACCAGGTCCTCAGCCTGCCTACCAGACTCGACGGCGGGCACGATCACGCCGTCGACCCCGGTGTCCAGCACCCGGCCGAGCTGCGCCTCGTCGTGCGACGCCAGCCGGACGAGCACGGGCACCGGGCTGACCCGCGCCAGCGGGGCGACATCGGCATCGTCAAGACCGCCGTGCTGGACGTCGATCCCGATCCATTCCGCGCCGCAGCCGCCCGCCAGCTCCAGGCCGAACGGGCTCAGGAACGTCAGCCACAGCCCCCGCCGGCAAGTCCCGGGCGGAATGCCCGCGCGCATCTCTCCCGCGAAGCCGCTCATGCGGCGCCGAACAAGCCGTCAGGGTCGTGCACCGGCCGCCCGCCGGCCACGGTCAGCGCGGGCTGCCGCGACGGCAGGTCGTCGACCGGGCCGTCGAGCAGGTCACCGCGGAACGCCACGCTGTCATCTTCGCGCATCAGCCGCCCGCCGGCCGCGGTGTAGAGCACGAGCTCCGGATCGTCGATCACAGTGGTGCCCGGGCCGATGAGGGAGTCGAGGTCGTCCCGGGCCCGTTCGGCCGCCGTGATCCGGCCGTCCGTGACCGCGACCGCCTGATAGACCCCGCGGTCGGCGGTCATCCCGTACGCGCGGCCGACCCGGAACACGACGTCTGCGTGCATGTCCCCAGGTTACGGGCCAGCCCTTCGATCCTGTCCCGGGCCATGGCCGAACGCGCCGCTCCCGACGACCAGGACCTCTCGTTCCGCTTCGGCGTCGCCGTCCTGATCGCCGGAATGCGGTCCCTGCTCGCCGCCGGTCCGGGCCGCCCGTGAAACAACGGCCCAGACCAGGCAGGCCAGCATTGCGCCCGCCACGGCGTCGAGGAAGAAGTGGTTGCCCGTCGCCACCACCACGAGCGTGGTCAAGACCGGATAGGCGATCGCGAGCGCGCGCAGGGCCCAGTGGCGGGCCGCCGGGTACAGCGCCAGCGCGCACCAGAACGCCCAGGCCACGTGCAGGCTGGGCATCGACGCGTACTGGTCGCCCGCCGTGTTGATCAGGCCGCTCTCCAAGTGCCCGGATCCTCCGGCCCTCAGCGTGTCCACGAACCCGAAGCCGGCCGGCAGCAGCCGGGGCGGCGCCACCGGGTAGAGCCAGAAGCAGACGAACGCCACCGCCGTCGTCACCGCCAGGGCCGTACGCGCGCGTGCGTACTGTTCGGGATGCCTCAGCAGTAGCCAGGCCAGGACGGCGGCCGGAACAAGGAAGTGCGTGCCCCCGTAGTACGTGTTGAACGCGTCCGTGACGGTATCCCACGGGGTGAACACCGCCTGCACGGCCCGTTCGTGGAACAGGCCGAGGGCCCGTTCGGCCGATACGATCGACAGCGCGTGGCTCGCCGCCGCGCCGCCCGCCTGCACCATGTGCCAGCGGATCTCCTCGTAGACCGCGAGGAAGACCGCGACCAGCATGAGCTCCCTGGCCACCCGCCGCCAGCCCGCCGCATGCCTGGCGGCCCAATACCTGGCAGCATGTGATACGAACCGGTCCCCGTCGGCCCGTATCACGGGCGCACCCCGTCGCCCCGTGCTACGGGCGTGCCTCACCCCTATCACGTGCATGTTCCGTCACCCCGATTTGATGACCCCCGAATGGATATTGCTTGCCGCACGCAAGTACCTTCCCCGAGATCACTTGCTTGCCGCACACAATTAATATGCTACGCTCAAGCCTCATGTCAGGCCTGCGCCGGCCTCCTCAGGAAGGGGAAACCGGTGGATGACGAGACGATCGCCGGGATCGAGTCAGCCCTGCACTCGCTGGCCAGACGGCTGAAGCAAGCCCGGCTGCACGAATTCGTCCTCAAGCAGGCGGGCGTCGACATCGACCAGGCCGGCCTGGCGATCCTCTACGCGCTGCACGCCGAGAAGGCCAGCCTGCGCGTCACCGACCTGGCCGAACGCCTCGGCATCGACGCCCCCGCGGTGACCCGCAAGGCCCAGCGGCTCGAACGCCTGGGCCTGGTCAGCCGGGCCCGGGACGCCGGGGACGCGCGAGTGTGCCAGCTGCGGCTCAGCGACCAGGGGGAGGCGGCGATCAGCCGGTTCCTCGTCGCGCGGCATCAGTGGCTCACCACCCTGCTCGCCGACTGGCCTCCCGAGGAACGCGACGACTTCGCCCGCCTGATCTGCCGCTTCGCCGGCGACATCCACAAGCACCTGGACGAACTCGACATCTGACGACTGGTGTATCCGCGCCCCGCCCGGCCGGCTCGGTACTGTGTTGGCCATGGGCCGCGCCAGTAACCGCAAGAAGGCACAGCGTCAAGCCGGGCCGGAGCCTCGGCCGGACGCCGCGACGCAGGAGGCACTGCTCAAGGTTCTAACCGGCCTGCATACGCTGGTCGAGGAAAATAAGGAGCGCCGGAAACGCGAGGCCACCGCGCGCTGGATATGGTCCGGCGGCGCGGAACCGATCCCGGCCGTGGCGCCCCCATGGCGGGAGGACTCGCTCGGTGACCGGTTCTTCGGCGGCCATTTCCTGCGCGAGGCGCAGAAGGCGCCGTGCCTGGCGAGCGCGGACATCCCCGACGCCGCGGCGATCGCCGCTCATCCCGCGCACTGGAACGTCGCCACCGAAGCCCTCGTCCGCGCGGTGGTCTACGACGGCCTCGGACCGGATCACCCGGCGGTGAGCACGGTGCTCGAGGTGCTCGCCCCCATCGCCGAGGCCGAACTGGCGTACGGCGAGGCCGCCGACGCCGCGATGCTCCAGATCGGAACGGACAAGGACGTGCCGGAGTTCCCGGAGCAGGACGGCCCGGTGTTCCTGCTCGGCGTGTGCGCGCTGATGGACGCTCTCTGGGCGGTGCTGGGGGAGGACTCGCTCGGCGAGATCCAAGGCGTGCTGCTGCCCGCGCTGCGCGAAGCCGTTCCCAGCCTGGACGCCCAGGCGGCCGTCGACGCGCTCTACGGCGCCTTCGCCAAGCACTACCAATCCGACCAGCCCAGCGATGCCGAACTGCTGCAGCGCATCGGCGACGTCGAGGGCGACGCGCTGGTGAACCTGGTCCGCGCCGGCGCTGTGAAGCCGCGCGACATCCTCCCGGTGGGACTGAGCATGCTGTCCGCCCTCGCTCGGCTCTGCCGCAGCAACTCCCCCTCCCTCCTCCGGCCGTGATGACGCGGCAGGAATGCGCGGCCATGGTGCCGGGCGGCGTGATCGCCGGAAATGAGTGGCATGGTGTCACGCGCGGTCAGGTCACCGGGAACGGCGGCTGCCACCACCAGGGTGTCGCCTGGAGTTCGATCCGGTCGACCCACTTCACCCACCAGTACCCTCGCCGGCCGGGTGCGACCAGGCGCAGCGGGTATCCGTGGCCGCTGGACAGGGGAGCCCCGCCCACGCTGGTGGCCAGCAGCAGCCGGCCGACGTCGCTCACCGGAAAGCGGATCCAGTACCCGGTGACGGAGTGCACGAGCAGGCTCCGGGCCTGCCCGGTGCTGCGCAGCAGGGCACTGACGGGCACGCCGCTCCAGTCCTGCCGGGCGTACCAGCCGGAGGTGCAGTCCAGGGTCGCCCGCATCCGGGCGCCGGACGAAAGCTCGTCCAGCCCCACCTCGTACCGGCCGACGCCGTCCACGACGGTCAGCCGCCAGCGATCCGGATCGACGGCCGGGACCGGGTCCACGAGCCAGCTCGTGGTGGGCATGGCGTCCGGATCGAAGGACCCGGTCTCGTAAGACCCGGTGAAGCGCCGGCCGGCACCGGGCAGTCCGCCGACTCGGACCGAACCGGCGGCGGCGAAGTAGAGCCCGGCCGCCCCGGCCCCCAGCAGCCCGGCCCGCAGGAAGGTCCGGCGGGACAGGTCCGACCGGCGCGGCCGGATTCGCCGGGCGACGACATGCCACAGGACCAGGGGCACCAGGACGAGCGCGACCGCGATATGGACCCACAACCCCGGCCGGCCGGCGATCGAGCGCACCAGCCCGGTGGCGTAACCAAGACCGGCCACGAACGTGATGACGACCAGCGCCGCGAGCAGCAGCGACACCCACCGGGTGCCGCGGCCGCGGCGCAGACCGCCCCGGACCACCCGGCTCTTCCACGGGGCGAGCAGCAGGATCAGCAGCCCGGCGATGCCATGGGCGATGGCCGCCCACCGCCCGCTGGGCGACCCGATCGCGACCGTGGCCACGCCGGTCCCGAACACCAGCACCAGGGCGACGAGGAGCGTCTGGTTGGTGATCCTCCCCGCGGGCGACCGGAGGATCCTGCGGAACCCGGCCACGATTCCTCCCCGGAAGGATAAGTGTTATCACGGTACCTTCCGGATCGAACTCACCCACGCGGACGGATTGTCAGCCCCGTCGTGCATGCTGGATGCGTGGAACCCATCTTCGAGGCGGTACTGGCGAACGACCCGTCCCGGATCACGCCGGCCGCGGCGGCCCAGCGCATGGACGAGGACCTCCTCCTCCCGGAGCTGCACTGGCTCTACTGGGGCGACACGCCCCTGCACCTGGCCGCGGCCGGGCTCCGGTACGACGCCGCCCGGGCGCTGCTCGCCGTCGGCACCCCCGTCAACGCGGTCAACCGGCGCGGTGCGACGGCGTTGCACTACGCCTGCGATCCGCGGCCGTTGTCGCCAACCTGGGACCCGGACGCCCAGCGGCGCATCATCGAGCTGCTGATCTCCGCCGGAGCAACGGTCGACCAGCCGGACCGCGGCGGGGTGACGCCCTTGCACCGCGCGGTCCGCGCCCGGAGCCCGGCCGCGGTCGCCGCGCTGCTGTCCGCCGGCGCCGATCCGCGCGCGGTCACCGGCAAGGCGGGCTCGACACCGCTGCACCTCGCGGTCGCACCGACCGGCGCGGGCGGGACCGCCGGCTCCGGCAAGCTCTAGCTCGAGATCGTCCGGATGCTGCTCGCCGCGGGCGCGACCCTGGCCGACGTGGACCGCAACGGCGTCGCCGTGGCCGACCGGATCCAGAGCCAGTCCCTGCGCGAGGCACTAGCCGCCGGGCAGCTCTAGTGCACCCACCAGGGCCAGCGGGCTCGAGCCCACCATGACACGCCGATCCTCGGCGAGCCGTCCGGGGCAGGCTTACGGGCGGATCCCGGTGGCGATGAGATGCGGCCCGAAACCGGTCAGTTCGGGTACCCGCTCGATGGCCCGTGCCACCGTCAGCGCAACGGACCGGTCGACCGGATCCGCCATCCGCGCGTCCAGGTCGCCGAGTATGAACGCCGGTCCCTCGACGCTGACCAGGTCCGCGACCTCCAGCCCGGCTTCGGCTATCTCATCGCGCAACTCGCCGGGCCGGTGGCAGAAGCCGTTGAACGCCCCTTCCCCCAGCGGCGGCAGTATGCCGGTGCGGTCTATCTCGTCGATGACATCGAGCGCTGCCCGGTGCTTGAGGTAGAGCCGTTCCCTGAGCATGCCGTCGATCCGGGGCGCCCACCGCGAGATCGCCGCGGCGAACACCGCCCCGCCCGGCCGGACGATCCGTGCGCACTCGCGCATCGCCCGGACCCGTTCGGCCCGGTCGGTGAGATGGTAGAGCGGCCCGAGCAGCAAGACGGCGTCCACCGAGGCGCCGGGCAGGCCGGTGTCCCGCACGTCGCCGACCGCGGTGCGAATCCCCGCCACCCCGGCCGCCTCCGCCGTGAGCTGCTCTACGTGCAGCGGCATCAGGTCCCGGTGCTCGACCTGGTACCCGAGCGACGCCAGCCACAGCGCGTACCGTCCCGGCCCCCCGCCGATGTCCGCGACCACGGCGGGCGCGGCCGGCAGCCGCCGCAGCACGATCTCGGTGGTCCGCGTGAACTCCAGCTCCCCGCGCCCGTCGCTCAGCCGCTCCCGCTCCATGCCCTGCTCGTAGTACGCGCGCAGGGCCGCATCGTCCGCCTCCATGCCACGCGACTGTGGCACATCCCGGTCCCCCCGGCCACCGATTAACGCCAGCCGAAAGAGGCCGGCGGCATCACCGCATCCGTCCCCTTGACTACCGAACGGGCCTCCCTCACCGCCCCGGTCCGCGATCACGGGCGCCGTGACAGTTGTCGCAGCATGGCGGGGATGACGGACGTCCAGCACGCTCGCGGCGGCACCTGATGGCCGACGCCCTTCAGCGGCAGCAGCTCGGCGTGCGGAATCTCGCGGGCCAGCGCCTCGCCATGGCCAAACGGAAACAACGGATCAGCCGTGCCGTGAATCACCAGGGTCGGTGCGGCGATCTGGTCCAGCCGCCCGCGCGCCAGCTCACCCTCCTCGGCCAGTGCGTGGTTCGTCATGCTGGCGGCCATGTCGTTGGTGCGGTCCACGATCCGCGCCACGAGCGCGCGTACGTGCGCTTCGTCGAAGTACTCCGCGCCCTCGAGCTGCCGCTCGTAGCCGACGAGGTAATCGATCACCGCCGACCGTTCGGCCCAATCCGGCAACGGGACCTCCGCGGCGAAGTAGGCCCGTAGTGCCTCCGACGCCGGCGGAAGCTCCGCTCGGTCCGGGCCGCCCGGGACGGCTGGGCTGGTCGACATCAGCACCAGCGAGTCGACGCGATCCGGATGAGCCAGGGCCACCTGCTGCGCGAGGGCGCCGCCCATCGAGACACCGGCCAGGTGAGCGCTCCGCCGCCCGAACGCGTCCAGCACCCCGGCCGCATCGGCCGCCAGGTCCGCGCCGGTGTACCCCGGGGCCCCGGCCGGGTAGCTGACCGACCGCCCGGTGTCGCGATGGTCGTAGCGGATGACAAACCGGCCGCCCGCCGCCAGCCGCTGGCAGAACTCGTCCTCCCACCAGTCCATCGAGGCGCCCATGCCGCCGATGAGCAGGATCGCGGGGTCAGCCGCGTCGCCGGTGGTGTCCACGCACAGGTCGACGCCGTGAACATCGACGATTCGGTCCCCGTCCATAGGTCGCCTCCCGGAAATCCGCTTGCGATTTGCAATCAGTAGGTCCACGCTAGGCCAACTGATGGTAGATTGCAACCAGTTTGATGGTGAGGTGCGAGGTGGCGGAGCCGGCCCGGTCGGGGTGCCCGATCAATGCCGCGGTCGAGGCGTTCGGCGACAGCTGGAGCCTGCTGGTGCTGCGGGACGTGATGTTCGGCAACAAGCGCTACTTCCGGGAGCTGCTGGCCGGCTCCGAGGAGGGCATCGCCTCCAACATCCTGGCCGACCGGCTGAAGCGGCTGGTCGGCGCCGGCCTGCTCACCCGTGAGGACGCGGGGCCGGGACGGCGGGCCGCCTACAGCCTGACCGAGGCGTCGATCCAGCTGGTGCCGGTGTTCGCCCAGCTGGGCAAGTGGGGCCTGCAGCACCGCCCGACCACGAAGCGGCTCCGGGTGCGAGCCGAACTGCTCGCCGCCGGCGGCCCGGAGCTGTGGAATGAGTTCATGGCCGAACTACGGACCATCCACCTCGGCGAGCCGGCGCCGGAACGGGACGGTCCGAGCGTCAGCGAACGCCTGGCCGAGGCCTACGCCGCCGCGCTCTATTAATCCGCCGCGGCGGGCAATGCGGGTGTGATGTCGGTATGGCCGAAGTCGCTTCCCTTGAACAGCAGTGCTTCTCCGGTGGACTTCGCCAGGGCGTATGCGAAGCAGTCTCCGAAGTTGAGGCCGGCCTTGTGGCCGCTGCCCTTCCCGAAATCGCGATAGGCGTCCCGGGCGATACGAGCCTGGTCGTGTGTCACCGGTTCGACACGCAGTTCCGCGACATCGACTAGCTCATCGAAGCGTCGGCTGGCGATGGGGTCGCGGCTCGCGTCGATGACGACCGCGGTCTCCAGGTAGTTAGCAGCGGAGATCCTCCGGGTCGGTGCTTTCTCGATGGCAAGAGCCATTTCACTGGCATCATTTTCGGCGCGAAGAATCGCTATGAGGGCGGATGTGTCGATGATCACGCGGGAAGCCCTCGCTCGTCGTAGAGGAGGTCGCCGTGATCTGCGCTACGGAAGGGTTCACGAAGCCTGGGTGCGGTGTCCCTGCCAATGGCTAGCAGCCGGTCAGCCAGCCCAGCCTCGTGCAGATGCCGCACCCTCTCGAGGCGCTCACGAACCGCGACGGTCACCGCCATTGTCTGCGTCTCGCCGGTCAGCTCAGCCAGTTCCCGGACTAGCTGGTGGGTCTCGTCGTTCTTGATGTTGAGGCTCATGATCTACCTTTCTACCAAAATATGGTACCAGGGTAGCCCATGCGCGGGCAGGCGGGTGCGCCGGGCCGGGTACGGTGAGTGGTCGACGGTGCACGCACGCTCGGGGCAAGGAGCAGCGGCATGATCGAAGCGCAGGACCTGACCAAGATCTACGGCGGCAAGGCGGCCGTGGACCACCTGTCCTTCACGGTCGAACCGGGCCGGGTGACAGGGTTCCTCGGGCCGAACGGCGCGGGCAAGTCCACCACCATGCGGCTGATCCTGGGCCTGGACCGGCCGCAGAGCGGCTTCGCCCTGATCAACGGTCGGCGCTACCGTGACCTGAAGGATCCGCTGCACACGGTCGGCGCGCTGCTCGAGGCCAAGTCCGTGCACCCGGGCCGTTCGGCCCGTAACCACCTGCTTTTCCTGGCCCAGACCCAGGGCATTCCCGCGAGCCGGGTCGAGGAGGTGCTGGCCCTGGTGGGCCTGCAGGAGGTGGCGGACAAGCGATCCGGCGGTTTCTCGCTCGGCATGAGCCAGCGGCTCGGCGTGGCCGTGGCCATGCTCGGCAACCCGGAGATCCTGCTGCTGGACGAGCCGGTCAACGGGCTCGATCCCGAGGGTGTCCTGTGGATCAGGAACCTGATGAAGAGCCTGGCCGCCGAGGGCCGCACCGTCCTGGTGTCCAGCCACCTGATGAACGAGATGGCGGTCACCGCCGACCACCTGATCGTCATCGGCCGGGGCAAGCTCATCACCGAGGCCAGCACCGAGGATGTCATCGCCCGCAGCACGGACAAGTCGGTCCGGGTGCGCACCCCCGACGCGGACCGGATGGCCGAGATGATCGCGGCGGCGGGAGGGAAGGTCGTCCGGGGCGGTGCGGAAAGCGGTGCGGAGAACGGCGCCGGGCTGCTCACGGTCACCGGCCTGGAGGCACCGCGGATCGGCGAGCTGGCCGCGTCGGCGTCCATCGTGCTGCACGAGCTGACCCCGCTGGCCTCGCTGGAAGGGGCGTTCATGGAGCTGACGTCCGGCAGCGTCGAGTTCGGCGCATCCAGCGCGGCGGCGGCCCACGCCGGCGAGGGGAGGACCTCATGACGGCCACCGCGCCGGTCACCCCGGCCCGCGGCCCCGCGGACCCGGCCGCCGGCCGCCACGCCGGGTTCCCCGGCCTGCTGCGGGCCGAGTGGACCAAGATCCGCTCGGTGCGCTCCACCGTCTGGACGCTGGTCATCTTCGTGGTGGTGTGCATCGGCTTCACCGCGCTGATCGCCTGGCTGACCGAATCGAACTGGTTCGGCCCGCGGGCCGCGGCACGGGACGTCAGGGTCCTGGCCGACCCGGTCGGCTTCATCCTGGGCACCGGGATCGGCCTGGGGCAGCTGGCCATCGCCGTCCTGGGCGTGCTGATCATCACCAGCGAGTACTCGACCGGGGTGATCCGCGCCTCGCTGCTGGCCGTGCCGCGCCGGCTACCGGTGCTGGCCGCCAAGGCGGTGGTGTTCGCCGTTCTCCTGCTGGTGGTGACCGAGATCGTGGCCTTCTGCTCGTTCTTCGTCGGTTCGGCCATCCTGCACGCCCACGTGCCGGTGGCGCTGGGCGACCCGGGCGTCACCCGCGCCGTGATCGGCGCCGGGCTGTACCTCACCGTGCTGGGGCTGCTCGCGCTGGCCATCGGCACCATGATCAGGCACACCGCCGGGTCCATCTCGACCATCATCGGCGTGGTGTTCGTGCTGCCCATCCTGACCGGGCTGCTGCCGAGCAGCTGGGGCGCGCACATCAACGCCTACCTGCCCGAACAGGCCGGAACCCTGATCACGCACACCCACCAGACCGCCGACGACCTGCTGTCCCCCTGGCAGGGCTTCGGGGTCCTGTGCATCTGGACCGTGCTCGCCCTGGCCGTCGCCGCCTACCTACTCGAGCGCCGCGACGCCTAGCCGGCGTCCGCTCAGCGCGAGGCCGGTTTCCCAGGCCCGGCACAGGGCGTTCGCCAGGACCATCTGGTGCGGGGTCCGGCAGGACACCCGGATGAGATCCGGGCTGGCCACGATGATGGCCAGGGCCCTGGCCCGTGAGGTCGCGACGTTCAGCCGGTGCGGGTCGTAGAGGAAGTCGAGCCCGCGAGGCGCCTCGTCCGCCGACGAGGTCGCCATCGAGTAGATGACCGCGGGCGCCTCCTGACCCTGGAATTTGTCCACGGTGCCGACCCTGAACCCGGTCTGGCCGATCCCGGCCAGCGCCCGCTGGATGGCTCTGATCTGCGCGTTGTAGGGCGTGACGATCAGGATGTCCGCGGGTTCCATGGACCGTTCGGCCCCGTTCCTGTCGCGCCACCTCCGGCCGGTCAGCTGCCGCGCCAGCCGCGCTACCTTGCGGGCCTCTTCCGGCGAGGCGTTCGTGTTCCCCTGGTGCGGTACCTCGACCAGGCGCAGCCCCGAGCCCCAGCCCTGGATCTCCTGGCGGCCCAGCCCGTCGACGCCGCCCAGCTTGCCGTCGTAGAACGCCGCCGAGGTGTACCGGCACAGGTCCGGGTGCATCCGCCAGGTCTGGTCGAGCAGCAGCCCGGCGGCGGCCGGCATCGTCGCCCGGTCGTCCAGGATGTGCTCCAGCGCGGAGGCGCCCGCCCCGGGCGGGTGCGTGGCGTGACTCGGCTGGGCGAGCTGCTGCGGGTCGCCCAGCAGGATCAGGTTCCGCGCCGCCCCGGCCACCGCCAGCACGTTGGCCAGCGACATCTGGCCCGCCTCGTCCACGAACAAGGTGTCCACGCTGCCCGCCAGCCCCGAACGCGCCCACAGCCACGCCGTGCCCGCGGCGACGTCAAGCTGGCCGTCCCGCAGGGCCTTCTCCAGCTGCTCGTTGCTCATCGACCTGGCGTCCGCGTGCAGGTGCGGGTGGTCGCGGTCCGCCCGCTGGCCGATCCGCGGCGGGCCGGCTCCGCGCCACCTCGCGTGCTCGTACACGGTGTCGATGAGGTGGCAGATGACGGCGTGCGAGGGCCCGGTGATGCCGACCGTGCGGCCTTGGGTGATGAGCTCGAGGATCTGTTCGGCCGCGGTGTACGTCTTCCCGGTACCCGGCGGTCCCTGCATGGGCAGGTACGAATGACGCAACGAGGTCGCGAGCCTGATCGCGGCGGCGCTGGCCGTCTCGCCCTCCGCCCGCAGCGAGCCGACCGCATCGTCCCCGTCATCTGGCCGGCGGCGCAGCAGAAGCGCGGTCGCCATGTCCCCGCCGCCGAACCCGGCGCGCACCACCCGGTCACCGAGTTCCCGCAGCCGATCCCGCTGTTCCCGGGTCCTGGGCGGCCCGGCCTCGATCAGGGCCGCGGGCCACGGCCCGGCGTAGGTGCCGGCCGCCTTCAGGTCGATCGTCCCGCGCGCGTCGTCCACGTCGCAGACTGGCCACTGCTTGTCCGTGGCCGGATCACAGGCCGTGCCGCCGGCGGAGAACTTGTGTTCCTGCGCCGGGAAGCGGAACCGCAGCACCACCGACTTCTTGACCTGCCCGACCACGTCGCCGCCGCTGAGCCCGCCCAGCGCGTCCGGCTCGCCGGTCAGTTCGGCCGGGCTCAGCGTGCGCAGGTAGAAGTACCGCCACCAGGCCGGCTTGTCCTCGCGCCGGTGCCAGTCGATCAGGTCGGCCAGCAGCGCCCGCGCCCGCCCCTCCGGCGTTTCCGCGGAGACGCCGGCCAGCAGCGCCGAGGAGATCCGGGCCACCTCGGGGTCCTCCGGGGCACCGGGCTTGTCCGCGAAGACCGGCCGCGGCAGCTCCTCGTCCAGCCGCCCGGCCAGCCCGGCCAGCTCGGCCCGCCGTTCCTCCAGCCAGTCACGCAGCGCCAGCGTGGCCCGGCAGTCGTCCTCGTTGTACCCGGCCACGACCCGCCGCCGTTCCAGTTCCCCGGCCGCTTCCCCGGCCGCGGTCCCCTCTTCGAGCGCCGCCTCCAGCGCGATCAGGCTGGCCGTCGCTTCCGCCAGGTCGACCCGCCGGCCGTACCCGCACAGCGGCTCCAGCCGCTTGATCGAGTAGCTCGCCACCCCGGCCCGGACTCCCTGCCGCACGACCCGGTACAGGTCGGTGAACACCCCGAGCCGGAACAGGTCGTCCACCTCGTCCTCACGGGTGGCGAACCGGCCCATCAGAGCGCCCACCGCCTCCTGGCGGGTGCCGTGCAGCTCGGTGAGATGGTCCACCGACGTCGGCTCGTAGTGGTTGTAGTGGTAGACGTGCAGGCCGGGATGACGCGCGCGGCGTTCGGTGATGAAGTCGATCAGCTCCTCAAACGAGCGCTTCTCGCCCGGCCGGTCGAAGGCCCAGATCTGCGTGTACCGGGGGAGTCCCGCCTCGTCGACCTCGGCCGTGTCGACGACGCCGAACAGGTACTGCAGCCCGAACTCCCGGCCGTCCTCGGAGTAGTGGCGGGCGCCCTCGATATCGAAGAACAGGTCCCCATCGGCTGGTTCGGGCAGCGCGAGCAGCCCGCGGTTCGGGATCAGCGCGCCGCTGGCGTCCCGGTCCGGGTCCAGCAGCTGGTACCGGATGGTCCCGTCGTCGCTGGCCACCTGCAGCCGGGCCTGGGCCTGGGCGCGGGCCAGGGCACCGGGGCTGACCCGGTCCAGCCGGGGGAGTTCGGCCAGGCCGGCGAACCCGCGCCGGCTGGCGATCCCGGCCTGCTTCAGCGCCCGCCGCTGGCCCGTGGTGATCCCGGCCACGAGGGACAGGTCGTCGTCGCGCCGGCGGCGTTCGGCGCAGTGCGCGCGCCACCGGCAGATGGCGCAGTGCTCGACCGGCTCGGGGTACAGGCCGGGCGGGGGTTCGGTGCCGAGGGCTTCTTCCAGCCGCCGCCGCGTCTGCCGTTCGTACGCGGCGAAGTCCCGCACCTTGAACCGGGCGAAGTCACCCTGGCCGAGGGCCAGGTGCATCCAGCGCGGTTCGGTCCCCTGCAGCCCGGCGAGCAGGTGCGAGTAGAACGCGGTCTGCAGGACGGCCCGGGCCTTCGCGGTCCGGGCCAGCTTGGCGTCGACCACCTCGTAGTGCCGCCCGGCCGGGCGCGGATCCCCGTCCGGCGCCGGCAGCAGGTCGGCCCGGACCAGGAAATCCGGCCGCCCGAACAGCGTCACCCCGCCGCCCGCGCCGGTCAGCGTCCCCTGGTAGACCACGTCGGCCCCGTCCCGGATGGCGGCCGCCGTCGCCCCGGCCGGGTCCCCGGCCTCGCCGAGGTCCGCCACCTCGTGCCCGTCCGCCCGGAACCGCTCGAGCGCCGCCCGCTCGTGCTCCTCGCCGCGCCGCACCAGGTCCTCGAAGCCCAGGTCGACCGCGTACGGCGGCCGCAGCGTCCGCCGCGCCGCCTGCAGGTCCAGCTGGGTCAGCTGCTGGCAGGCCAGGAAGTTGGCGACGTCGCTCGCCGACACCCGCACCCGCCCTTCAGTAATCTTCATCGATCCTCACCTACCCCAAGGGTGTCCAAGCTGACCGCCATCACCCCGGCTCGCCGCCAATTAAATACCGAACGGGCCTGGGTGGCTGCCCACCTCAGGTCCGTTCGGTCACCCGATGGGTGTCAGGCCTGGACCGCGCGGCGCCGGAGGAG
>WNGE01009519.1_pt1 | contig 20118 bp, 7 predicted proteins | sample 5400651 | NCBI WGS metagenome assembly WNGE01 (sample SAMN13153370, study PRJNA577476) | soil metagenome | isolation source: 60 cm soil or saprolite under grassland replicate 2 | place: USA:California | collected 2016-06-15
TGGCGATGATCCTTGTTCAGTAATTAATGATTTTCGCCTACAGGCTCAAGCCCCAAATGGGCTGTATCTCAGACCTCTGAGGAGGTCAGCTATCCTCCGGTGGCCTCTTCCGTTGGGATGAAGATGATCGAAGGCGAGCAGTCCGACGTTGTCCGGATCAATGTCGCCATTCGGCCCATTAAATGCCAGGTAGACCTTGGCGCAGGGGATGTTTCTGGCAGTGGCCGTCGCGGCGATCTGGCCATTGATCGCATCCACATATGGTTTGAATACCTGGAAGTCATTGCCCTGGTCATTCGGCCAGGTGTCCTGCGCCCGGTCTTCATTGACGAAGGGGTTGTAGATATCCATTGTGCGGGTGATTGTCGCCCTGGCGCCGCGCAGTGAGCGGACTTCGGCGAGGATTGCATTGAAATTGGCCACGAAGACCGAGACTCCTGCCCTCAGGCAGTCCTGATTGTCGGCCCCCCCGCACGTTCGACCCTTATAGGCGCGACGAATGCCGAGCACGTCATTGCCGCCGATGTTTACGGTGACTACCGTCGACGTGGCGACGGATAAGCGAAAGATCAGATTCCCCCTTATCGCTCCCAGAAGATCGCTGCTCGTCCAGCCTGGAACACTGAGATTGATCAAGTTGACATTGACCCCCGTGTCGGCTTCGACGAACCGCTCGTAAGTGGGCACATAGCCATAGCCGATGGGCGCGTAGAGACCGAAGCCGATCGAGTCGCCGAGCGCAGTATAAATAACGGTTGCGGCCTCAGCTCTCGGGGCGGCGAGCTGCGTGACCAACAAGACCCCGCATATCGTCAAGCAGAAACGTTTATATGAGAAGATTTTCCGTAGCTTTGTCCTTATTTTGCTCATTCCTCTGGCTGAAAACGCAAAGGTCATCATGGGTTTTACTCCTTTGTTAGCCCTGAAAGAGGCTATTTATTGTTGTGCTTTACAATTGAGGACCATGCTGGAACGCATGGGGTGTTGGATAATCGGCATGGGGAGCTCAAGGGCATTTATGGGCCTCAGAATAACAGCGGACTTGTGATCCGCTCTTTCACGCCTTCTGCCTTTTTAGCAATTCAGGCGTAAAGTCTTCACCGGGATTGATGTATCGATCGCTCTCGAGTTTGTATTGCTTGTCGTAGAGCTGTCTGTAACGCCCTCCGGCTGCAAGCAGCGATTCGTGCGTACCGCGCTCGGCAATCTCTCCATTCTCTATAACCAGGATTTGATCTGCGTTACGAATCGTTGAGAGACGGTGGGCAATGACGAAAGTCGTACGCCCTTTACACAGCGTGCGCAGGCCCTCCTGAATCAACGCCTCGCTCTCGCTGTCCAGGCTCGAAGTCGCTTCATCCAGGATCAAAATCTTCGGCTCGGCAAGCAGCGCGCGCGCGATGGCCATACGCTGGCGCTGGCCGCCGGAAAGCTTAACGCCTCGTTCGCCGACAATGGTGTCGTATTTATTGTCGAACCCCTCGATGAATTCCGCGCAGTGGGCGATCCGACTAACAGTTTGAAGCTCTTCACGACCCGAATAAGGCTTGGAAAAACTGATATTTTCGGCAATCGTGCCGTCGAAGAGAAAATTGTCTTGCAGGACTACGCCGAGGTGTGAACGGTAGTCGCGCAGCCTGATTGTCGATAAATCGCGCCCGTCAATTTTGATTTTGCCGGAAAGCGGGCGATCCAAATTCATCACCAGGTTGATCAAAGTGCTCTTTCCGGACCCGCTCGAACCTACCAACGCCGTGGTGGAACCCGGCGGGGCTTTAAAAGAGATATTTCTCAGGACAGGCGCGCCGGATTTATATTCGAACCAGACGTTTTCAAATTCGACCATGCCCTTGATTTCGCCCGCCGCTTCCTTTAACGAATCTTCTTCGTCTTCGGCCGGCAGGCTCATGAGATCGCGGATGCGGTCGAGACCCGCAAAGGCCTCAGTGAGTTGCGTCCCAATAACAGCGATGTCGACCACGGGCGTCGCCATCAACCCTGTGAAGAAGACGTACATGAAGAGATCTCCCAGCGTCATCCTGCCGGAGAGAACCGATTTGCCTCCAATGAGGATCACCACAACGCCGATTGTCCCGACGATCATCGAAGTGGAAGCGGTGACGACTGAAGCGTCGGTCATCGATTTCTTGACGCTGCGGAACAGGCGGTGCGCGCCGCGCGCAAAGACGAGTTCTTCGCGCTTTTCCGCCGTATACGCTTTGACGACTCGGATGCCGCCTAGCGATTCTGCGAGTCGTCCCGTGACCTGGCTGTAGAGTTCCCCACGTTCGCGGAAGAGCGGTCGCAGCTTTATAAAGGCGTAAGCCAGACTTCCGCCGAACGTAAGAAGGATGGCGATCGTGACAGTCGTCATTCGCCAGTTTAGATAAAATAGAACTCCGGTCGAAATAATTGCGGTGACTATGCCGCCGCTCAGTTGAACCAACCCCGCGCCGACCAAGTTCTTCACGCCTTCGGCGTCATTCATGATCCTTGATATGAGTTTGCCCGTTTGCGTCGAGTCGAAATGACGAATCGGTAAGCGTCCGACATGCGCCTTAACTTTCTTACGCATTTCGGTAATTGCGCGCTGAGCCGTTACGCCAAGCGCCTGAGATATTGAGAATGACGTGAACGCCTGCAGCAACGTCGCGGCCCCTGCGGCGAGGGCAATAGGCGCAAGCAACCCGCTTCGCCCCTTAATGACAACCTCGTCAATTATGAATTTCGATAAGGCGGGAAGTACGAGTCCGGCCGAGCGGTTAACTAGCATCAAAAAGGCGCCCAGCGCGAGACGCGATCGATGAGCGGCGATTAGCCCTTTCGTTTCACGCCACGCGTCGGACGAGTTGATTCGCTTTTTCTGACCGTCGCCCATTTCCACTCCTTGTCACATGTAGAACGCCAGAGGTCTTCCGGCGGCCTGGTTATTTCTTATCGCCGCGAAAATCGCGGCGATCGTTCTAAACACGCGTATTCATGCGCCCCGCTGAAGGTCCGTTAAGCGTGGATTCGGTGTTCGAAGTAGTAATACGCCCTGTGGCCAGGGGTTAGCTTGTTACCGAATAATAATTTCGCGCCGGGTTTCGAGAGGTGGCCTGGCCATTGATGTGACGGGCGCCACGTCGGGGCCGTTGGCGGCGTCCGGACAATAACGTCACGCCCGCGCATTGTTTACGCTAAATCGAACCAGGCGCCATTGGTACAGTACCGGGAGCGGTAGCGACCGGCTCAACAAGCGACCGGTCGCTACCGCTCCCGGTACTGTACCGCCGCGTGTCCCAATGTTACTTGGTTCGATTTAGAGCGGGTTATGGCCTCATGTAACTCACGCGCAATCATTCCGAGCAATTGGACATGAGACGACCGTAGAAAGAAATGGTCTCCCGGCAGCATGTGCAATGAGAATCTAGAGCTGGTTAACTCTTTCCAGGGCATGAGCATCTCTCGAGTCACGTGAGAGTCCTGCAGTCCGCCGTAGGCGATAATCGGGCATCGGAGTGTGTTTTCAACGTGATACTGATAGGTTTGAATCAATTGAAAATCGGCCCTGAGCAGGGGAATGATCATTTCCATCAGCTCCTCGTGCTCTAACACTTCCTTGGGCGTTCCGTCCAGCTCAATCAGCTCCTTCGTGAACTCGTCCTTCGGGAGGTTGTAAGTGACCGGCTCGCCATTTGGAATCTGTGGGGCCCGGCGGCCTGCGACAAAAAGGGTCTGCGGTTCAGCGCCGTACTTGCGGCGTAAAGTTCGGGCTAATTCGAAGGCGATTATGGCCCCCATGCTATGGCCGAAAAAAGCAAAAGGCTTGTCCAATAACGGCCTGATTACTTCTCCCAGATTGTCTACTAGGTCCGGCAAGCTGACGAAGGGGGGCTCCTGCATCCGCGCCCCTCTTCCGGGCAGTTCGACCGACACGACCTGAACAGTCGCAGGCAGAAGATCCGCCCATTTCTTGAACACAAGCGCTGATCCGCCGGCGTAGGGGAAACAGAATATTTTGAGCGCGATGTTCTCACGCGTAGGACTTGTCTGAAACCAATTACAATTTGTTTTAGCCATAAACCTAAAAAATCCTCAAACGTTCGGCGCCGAAGAGAAGATCAAATATGTTAATGATGGCCTCCCGCCCCAGGCGCGTTTTATTCATGGCGAAGGGCGATCACCGGATCTATCTTTGTCGCTCTACGCGCCGGGAAGAAGCTGGCCAGAATAGTTACAGTCACCAGTAATAACGAGACGCCGAAGAAGGTCCCCGGGTCGGCTGCGCTGACCCCGTAAAGCAAATCCAAGCTCGACATCGCGCGAGTCACCGCGAGTGCGAGAACCAGGCCTGTAACAATCCCGATCGCCGCCAGAACTGTGACGCGCGCCAACACAGACTTCAGCACTTGAATAGTCCTTGCGCCGATGGCCATGCGGACACCAAACTCGCGCGTACGCAAACTGACCGAATAGGCCACAACGGCATAAAGCCCGACCGACGCCAGAAGCAAAGCAAGCCCCCCAAGAAGACCCAGGATTAAGGTCGCTATTTTTAGGGGGAAAAGTGGGGTGTCCATGTGTTCGGTTACAGTCTTGACGTCAAATACGGGGAGGTCGATGTCTAAGGCCTGAAACTCCCGACGTATTGTAGTTAGCATCTCTTCAGGCGGAGTTTCCGTATGCGCCACGAGCGTTACGCCCGGGCTGTACTCTTGGAAAATACACCTGTACATAAATGGTTGGGGACTTTCGCCTAGAGTCAGGAACTTGCTGTCCCTCACAACGCCTATCACCTCATAGTGGCCGCCCTGCGGATTGAGCGGATCGACCTTGATTCTCTTGCCAATGGGGTTTTCGCCAGGCCAGAAGCGATTCGCCATCGTCTGGTTGATAATGACGACTTTCGGCCCCGTCTCCGAGTCATGGGAGTTGAATTCGCGGCCCTGAAGGACCGGAATTCTCATCGTTTCGAAATACCCTGGCGCCACCTTAATCGCGCCGACCTCAACCCCGGCGCCCCCATGTTGCGCCTCGCGCCCTTCGACCGCTATCACCGCCGAGGACGAGGCGAGGCTGAGCGGAAAAATACTCGTCAGGCTGGCGGAGCGCAGCCCGGGCGCCGATTGCATACGATCCAGGAGCCGCCGATAAAACCTCCTGCCCTCGATAGGCGTGAACCCGCGAAGATCCAGGTCGGTTGACAGCAGCATCAGATTCTTCTTCTCAAACCCTGTGTCGGCCCGATATGCGTTCTGCATACTCCTGAAGAGAAGCGCGGAGCCGATAAGCAAAGCGAGAGACAGGGCGATCTGGATAACCACGAGTAGACTGTGGAGCCGAGACTCTCGATGCCCACGACTGAACGAAACAGTCTTGGCCTTCAACGCCGATACCAAGTCAGGCCTGGAGGTTTGTAGGGCTGGGACCAGGCCGAACGCTATTCCCGTCAAAAACGCGAGGGCCAGACTAAAGCCGAGCACGCGCGGATCCAATCTAAGGTCGATCGTCATCGGTATTGAGACTGCCGGCTTAAAGGCCAACAGAAGATTGCTCGCCCAGTAAGCCAGCAGGACCCCGGTAACGCCGCCCGCCAGCGCGAGCACGACGCTCTCCGTGAGCAACTGCCGCAACAGGCGCCAGCGGGTGGCCCCGACGGCTAACCTTATGGCGACTTCCCTCTGTCGGGCCGCCGCCCGTGTCAGCAAGAGGTTCGCCACGTTAGCGCAAGCGACCAGCCAAACGACGCCCGCCACCGTCATGAGCAATGCGGTGAAGGACGTAATTTGAGCCCGGAATGCCGGATGGCCGTTACCCGCCGGAACAATGTTAATCACACGCCTTCGCCCCGCCTCCCGGCTCGGATAAGTATTATCAAGCTGCGCCGAGACGCCGCTCAAATTTGAGCGCGCCTGTTCAATGCTGACTCCCGACCTGAGTCGACCTATCACATCATTGAGCCATGCCAGTTCCCGCCCATTGATAGGGTCGAACGCTTGCTCGTTGCCCGGCGCCAGCTTCGGATACATCGTTAGAGGCGCCCAGACATCCGTCGCGAATACGACGTTGGCCCCAGTGAAACCTTTCGCCGCGACGCCTATAATTGTGAAGGTCTGCCCGTTCAGTCTCAGCGTTTTGCCTAACAGAGTGGGGTCCGCGTTGAACCGTCGTCGCCATAGATTGTGGCTTATAACGACCACAGGCTGTTCCCCGACAGTCCGATCTTCCGCCGGGGCAAAGGCGCGTCCTAACGAAAGTTGCGTCCCCAGGACGGAAAAGAAGTTGGCGGAGACCACCGCCGCGGAAACCGCTTCGGCCTGGCCGTCGATATTCAAACTCACCATTACTCGCTGGCAGGCGGCGAGTCCGGTGAAGACTTGTTGCCGGTCCCGATAATCAATGTAGTCCGGGTAGGAAATGGAGTTGTAGGGGCTGTTTTCATCTTTCCCGAAGACTCGAACAAGTTGATCAGGGTTGTCGACTGGCAACGGCCTGAGTAGCAGGCCATTAATCAGACTGAAGATCATAGTGTTGGGGCCAATACCTATAGCCAGAGAAACAACGGCCGCGGCTACAAAACCGGGGTTCTTGGTCAGCATTCGTAAGCTATTGCGAATATCTTGCAATAAGGTTTCCATAAAACGCTCATTTGCAGTTTGACGCGCTCATCGAAGGCGCCCGACTGAATAGTTACACGCCATTCTTATAGGCGATCGCTCAGTTGATCTCCTCGATAAGAATCTCTTTCTCTCCGAACAATCTTTCGGCGCAGATGCCGTGTTTCGAGCACTCTTGAATGAGGCGGTTCGATTCGATGATTGGGCGTGATTCTTCAGTATATTTGAGACTCATGATGTAACCCAACCAAGGTTCTTGTCCCATGGCGTAGACGAACACCGACTTGCCGTTGAATCGCCGCACGATGTCGACGGCCTGATCGAAATTGGACCCGGAGAGGCGCCGGGACTCATCCATGGCGCGTTCTATTTTCTTGGTGAGCAGTGGCCCGTATAGCCACGTGAGTGGCGCCCCGTCGCATTCCATGCCGAGAAAGATCGCGTCCACAGACCCCACTTCATCGGAAAGGTGTTCGTAGAGCCTCGGCTCGATGTTGCATGAATCGGCCGCGAATAGGAGTGATCGGTTGCCGACTCTGACCAGGTATGCCATCTTGCAGCGTATATTCAGGTCTGAGTGCTCACCCAAAAATGGCAGGGCGATGATCGAGCCGTTATCCCACTCCACACTTTCCATCTCATCAAGTTCGATCACGTTTCTGCAGCCGATTTTCTCGAGCGCCAGTTTCAGCGAAGGGTCTTGTAGGAACCCCCCGGAACTCGGCGGCGTCACAATATGTTTTACCTTATGCCTGATCTGCAGTAATGTCTCGAGCAGAACGTGGTCCTGATGGTTATGAGTAATAACCACATAGTCGATGGAGTCGGGCAGGTCTTGGTAGGTATACCTCGAAACGTCCGATTCGTATGTGTAGCTTAAGACGGGGTCAAAGAGCAGGCTCAAACCTGGTGTTTCCAACAAAATGCATGCATGGCCGAAGTAGCGCCACCGGACACCGCGCCCTTGATAAGGTGAATAGGGGGGAGGCGGGTCGGATGTCAAAAACGAACGGACCAGCCGCTCCGACGCCTCGGGCGCTCCCAGCATCTCTTTAATCTCACCCCAACGCCTCGGCGCCGACTTTAACCGGAATAGTTCATCTATCACCTCACTATCAAAAGGCGTGCGAAGGTGAAATGCCTTATCGGTCTCCAGTCTCGGCGTGCTTAACAGGAAGGGGCGATCATCCGAGGTCAACACCGACAGCATTAAGCTTTGGGCGGAGCGATCGTAATATCGGCTCCGATAAAGTAGCGGTTCGATGACCCGAAAATTAGGGTTATTGTTCAGATCATATACTAACTCGACATAACCTCTCAGAGCGTCCGGCGCCATCTTATAAAGCGGCTGCAACGAGAAACCCTTTGCATTCGTCCGCAGGGTCTCATCCAGTGAAGCGATGGCCGCGGAGAGTTCCACCAAATGTGCGCGCTCCCGCTTCGTCTGGTCTCGCAGGCTTCTTATCTCATCAACCCTCCTACCGCCGTAATCGACGAAGGGGCCCCCGAGAAGTTTTGGGTTCTTAACGGCGTTCGCGTGGACCTGCGGCGCACTGATATAGGAATCCATTATCTTCAAGTGGCGTTCCGTCAGATTTCTCGCCGCAGTCGCCGGGGGGATCAAATGCGACCAGGCGTACCAGTGGTCGAATAACGGCTCGACCTGGACGTTGGGTCGAAGATAAAGTAAATCATCCTTCATGACAGCTCCAATTGTTAGGTTTAATTGCCCGAATCGATTAGCTCAAGGGCGGGAAATTCGCGGAGGGGATGGGACCGGGGTCGCCATCGCGATTAACAATATTCGACTTCCGAATGCGATATCATTACTGAATAAACAGGTTATTTTGACGCTAACTGGTTTATATGAGCCGCCTCTCCATCATATCCGCCGCCAGGGGCCTCATCCTCATTGAGGCAGGCGATGATCCGCTCGGCCAATGTCTCGACATGCGGTTTGTCCAGCATCGTTGTGTGCCTGCCGGGGACGTCAACGACCCGCACTCCTCCGGCGGCCAATTTACCCCACCCCCTCGTCGGGTCCTGAGTCGCCTTTCCAACTTGCGCATCGCCTCCCGACCCGTTAGACGAAGATATTGCGGCCTGTTTCGTCGTTTTGAACAGGGTGAGGGCGCCCGGGTAGGGTTGAGGAATATACTTACGCCTGGCTCTCACGTTTGTCCTGTATGCCTCCAGAACCGAGCGGGCCTGAGCAGCGCCAATGCCGGGCGGTAATAAATTCTGACTTATCGCATTTTTCAAAATGTAATCGATTCGCTCGTCACCCGTGAACTGCTGTAGGTGTTCTTCGGGTATTGCCAGCTCTTCGGGTAACAGCTCCATTAGGAGCGACGCGTCGTCCCCATCAATATATTCTTCTCCGGATGTGACGGCGTTACTGTCCAGCAATAGCAATCGGCTCACCCTCTGACCTTGCGCGGTAAGTTGCTGCGCCATCTCATAGGCGACGACGCCGCCCAGCGAACATCCTCCCAGGAGATACGGCCCCTTCGGTTGAATTGTCCGCAGAGCATCGATGTAGTGGGAGGCCATATCTTCAATCCTTTCGAAAAGGTCTCGTTCCCCATAAAGGCCCGGTGTCTGCAACCCGTAAAATGGCTGATCCGCGCCAAGGCAACGCGCCAGATTTAAGTAACAAAGTACGTTCCCGCCGGCCGGGTGCGCGAAAAACATGGGCGGCCGGTCGCCTGACGTTTGAAGCCCGACCAGACAGGAGATGGGCATCGCATTTGCCTCCCGGCGCAGAATTGTCGCCAGGCGCTCGACAGTTCCTCCCTGAAATAACACAGATAGTGGCAGATCTCGTCCCACCACGCTTCGGATCTTGGCCATAAGACTCACTGCGAGAAGGGAATGTCCTCCCAAATCAAAAAAGTCGTCTCTAACGTCAATGGGCTGAACTCCTAGAACAGTCTCCCATATTTGCGCCAGTTGGAGTTCCAAAACGTCGCGGGGAGCGAGAAGACTCTCTCTCTTCGGTCGTGTGTCGGATACCGCCGGCAACTTCTTACGGTCGACCTTCCCGTTAGCCGTAAGAGGCATCTCATCCAAAAGTATTATTGCTTCCGGAACCATATATCCGGGTAATCTCTGTCTTAAATCGTTTTTTAGCTCTACGCCTGTTACGGCGCCGTCTCCCACAACATACCCGACCACACGCTTATCGCCCCTCTCGTCATTATTTGCTACGACCACGCTCTGTCTCACTGATCGGTGTTCCTGGAGCGCCGCCTGAATCTCGCCGAGTTCGATCCGATACCCTCGCACCTTCACCTGCTCGTCCGCACGGCCTATGAACTCGATATTCCCATCTGATAAATACCTCCCAAGGTCGCCAGTCCGGTACACACGCCCTCCTTCTTCTCCTCCTACCTTGTTCGGCAAGAATCTTTCGGCCGTCAGCTCCGGCCTTCCCAGATAACCCCTCGCCAACCCCATCCCGGCTATGTATATCTCTCCCCTCACTCCGACCGGCGCCGGCTCCTGTTCCTCGTCCAGGATGTACATCTGGGTGTTCGCAATCGGCTTCCCGATCGGCGTCGGGACCCGGGGATGTTTGACGCAATCGCCGTAAACGGAACTCCAGACCGTGCCCTCGCGCTCGAGCCCCTCAGGGGGGAGCACGAGGGTCCCGCCTTGGCACAGGGTCCAGTAAATGCCGGCGACCGAACTGTCAAAGCCGAAAGGCGAGACCAGGAGAAAACTGGACACCGGCTCGCGGTAGAAGTGGAGGCGGGCGCAAGTCGAATTGGCCAGCCCGCGGCGGCTTATTGACACACCTTTAGGTTTTCCGGTCGACCCCGAGGTGTAGATCACGTACGCCAGATTGTCTTCTCCTGTCTCCATTCCGGGACTCTCATCGCTCTCTTCCCCGATCTCTTCCCACCGCCTCTCCAGGTTGATCACTTCCCCTTTCACCCACTTCTCTTCCACCCTTCCTCCAGACTCCCCTTGCGTCAGCATCACCCTCACTCCCGCGTCTTCCAGCATGTACCTCACTCGCTCGTCCGGATAACTCCCGTCTATCGGCACGTATGCCGCCCCAGCCTTCATTACCCCAAGCATCGCTATCACCATCTCCGCCGTCCGGTCCGCACAGATCCCAACCACCTCCTCTCTCCCCACTCCCATTTTCCTCAGGTAGTTCCCAAGCCGGTTCGCACGCCTCTCCAACTCTCCATAACTCACCTCTCCCCTCCGGATCGTCTCACCCTCGTAGAGGTCCAGGCTGTATTCCAAACTGCCTGAGATTCCTCCCTCCACTTCCGACAGGATCAGCGTCAGTTCGAACTTCGCCGCGCCGGTCTCCTCACCCATCCCCGTCACCTTCAGCCCTTTCATCTCCAACTCTGCCCGCCCGGTGTTCTGCAGCGTCATCATGACCTGGAACAACGGGCTCCGGCTCAGGTCCCGCCCAGGATTGATCTCCTCCACCAGCTTCTCGAACGGCGCCTCCTGATGCGCGTATGCCCCGAGCGCCACCTCTCGCTCCCTTTTGATCAGTTCCCTGAAACTCGGATTCCCTCCGAGGTCGGTCCTCATCACCAGCGTGTTGACGAAGAAGCCGATCAACCCCTCAACCTCTCTCCTCGTCCGGTTCGCGATCGCCGTCCCGACGCTGATGTCCTCCTCCCCGCTGTACCTCATCAGGAGCGTCTTGAAGGCCGCCATCAGCGTCATGAACATCGTCGCCCCTTCCCGCCGACTGAGATTCCTCAGGCCCTCGCTCAACTCTTTACCGAGCTCTACCTTCTCCTTCCCACCTCGATAGCTCGGCGCGGGGGGTCTGGCATGGTCGGTCGGCAGATCCAGAGTGGCAGCGTCCTTAAGTTTCTCCTTCCAGTATCCGACCTCGGCTTCCAGCGCCCCGCCGGCCAGATAAGCCCGCTGCCAGACCGCGTAGTCCGCGTACTGGATCTCCAGCTCCGGCAGCGGCGAGGGCTTTCCTTCACTCATCGCCTGATAGAGGGCGCACAACTCGCGCACGAGCACGCCCATCGACCAGGCGTCGCTCACGATGTGGTGGGTCGTGAAGAGCGCCACGTGTTGATCCCCGCCGAGCTTGAGCAGCTTAACCCTGATCAGCGGCCCTCGCCCCAGATCAAATCCTTTAACCGCCTCCTGCTTGGTAGTTCTCCTGGCGACTTCTTCCCTCTCTTCCGGAGGCAAGTCGGTGAGGTCTTCGACCTCCAAAGAGCGAGGCGCCCAGTCCTCGATCACCTGTACAGGCTGTCCCTCTTCCACCACGATCCTGGTCCTGAGGACCTCGTGCCTTCGGACGATCTCGTTGACGCTTCGCTCCAGCGCCTCGATGTCGAGCCGCCCTTCCAACCTCACCGCCCCAGGACAGTTGTAGAAGGGATTGTTCGGCGCGAGCTGATCTAAAAACCACAACCGCCGCTGCGCGAACGACAGCGGCAGTCTCTCTACCCTTGCGACCCTAACCAGCGGTGGCGCCTGCTCCTTCTCGCCCGCCCTCATCGCCTCCTCGATTTTTTGTCCCAGCCCCTCTATTGTCGCTTTCTCGAATATACTCCTAATCCCGATTTGCAGTCTGAATACTTCTCTTACTCGCGATGCGATTTGCGTTGCTAATAATGAGTCTCCCCCGATCTCGAAAAAATTGTCTCCCTTATCCACTCGGTCTACTTTAAGTACCTCTTTCCAGATCCCGCTGATTATCTCCTCGTACGCGTTTCGGGGCTTGCTTTCTTCCACATCAGCGTTTTTCTTAATTGCTTCCGGCCTGGGTAAAGCGCCTCGATCCACCTTTCCGTTACGCGATAACGGCAACTCTTCCATGATGACGATGGCGGCCGGCGCCATGTAGGCTGGCAACCTTTCACTTATATGCTTCCTCAGTTTTTCTTCGGTTATCTCCTCCCAGGACTCGCCCACATCCACTTCCGTCCCCCCCGGCTCGTTTTTCTGTTTCACACTCCCGGCTTTCCACGCATATAAGAAGTAACTCTTCTTCTTGAATATCTCGTCATACAAATACTCAGTCTCGTTTTTGTTCTGCTCCACTATTGCCATCCCGTTAGGCAACCTGCGTCGATGCCTGCCCTCTATCATTCCTTCTTTCTTCCCAGCTACGTAGCCTACGAGCCGCCGCTGTCCGGGCTCGTCCTCCCTCACTATTACGACCGCGTCCCTCACCCAGGGATGCCTCCTCATCACCTCTTCGATCTCTCCCAACTCTATCCGATAACCCCTCATCTTCACCTGCCCGTCCTTCCTCCCCTCACACACGATCCTTCCGTCCGCCAGGTATCTCCCAAGGTCTCCGGTCCTGTACAGCCGCTCTCCTCCCCTACTCCCGTACCCGTCCGGCACGAATCTCTCACCCGTCTGCACGGCGTCCCCAAGATACCCTCGCGCCAGTCCCGCTCCTCCGAGGTAGATTTCCCCAACCACTCCCACCGGCGCCACTCGCCCCTCCTCGTCCAGAATGTACACCCTCGTATTGTTCAGCGGCCGCCCGATCGTCGGTTCCGCAGACTCACTCACCAGACTCGCCGTCGCGTCCACCGTACACTCCGTCGGCCCGTACACGTTGTAGTACCTCACACTTTCGCTTTCCGACATCCCCCTCCAGCTCTCTCGGTCTATCGCCTCGCCTCCCACCAACACCAGCCTCGGCCCTCCACCCTCTTTCCCAAGCCCCGCTTCCGCAAGCCCCCTCAACTGCGAGGGCGTGCAGTCCAGCGCCTCCACACCCTCCTCCCTCAGCGTTCTCACCATCCACTCCGCGTCCACCCTCTCCTCTTCCGGCGCCACCCACAGCGCCGCCCCTCTCCCCAACTGGATCACCTGCTTGACCGACGCGTCGAAGGCCAGCGGCGCGTTCACGCTCACCTTCATCCCCTCACTCTCCCCTTCGTAGACCGCCTCCTTCAGCCCCTCCAACAGGTTCGACACCGACCCGCGCCTCACCATCACACCCTTCGGCCTCCCGCTCGAACCCGAGGTGTAGATCACGTACGCCAGGTTCTCCTCACTCACCTCCACCTCCGGCGCTTTTCGGCTCAGCCCCCCGATCCGCTCCCAGTCCCGGTCCAGCATCACCAACTCACGCCGCCCCTCGGGCAGGCCATCCGCCACCTCCTGTTTCGTCACCACCACTCTGGCGCCCGCGTCCTCCAACATCGCGCCCAGCCGCCCGCCCGGCTGCCCCGCCTCCAGCGGCAGGTAGGCCCCGCCAGCCTTGAGGATCCCCAGCAGCCCGACCACCATCTCCGTAGACCGCCCCAGGTAGAGTCCGACCACGCAGTCGGGCCCCACTCCAAGCGACCTCAGGTGATTGGCCAGCTGGTTGGCGCGCCCATCTAGCTCCCCGTAGCTGAGGCGCTCCTGCCCGTATATCACCGCGATCGCGTCCGCCCTCCGCGTCGCCTGCTCACCGATCAACTCGTGGATGCGCCCGTTTCCTGAGAGCCCTCTCTCCGTCCGGTTCCATTCGACCAACAGCCTCTCACGCTCCACTCGCCCGACCACCTCCAACTCGCCGATCAGGAACCGATCGTTCGACACCGCGCTCTCGAGCAGCCTCAGGTACCGCCCCCCGATCAGCACGACCGCCTCCCGCGTGAAGATCGAGGGGTCGTACTGGATCTCGAGCCTCAGCCCCTCGGCCTTCCGCTGGACGCCGAGTTTCAGCCTGAACCGGTCGAGGCGAGTGTATTGCTTCCAGTAGCTGAACTTCACCGCCCCGGCCTGCTCCGCATCCGGCCACTCCTCATATTCGAACCCTATGGCTTCGGCCCGTCCCGCCGCACGCCCGCTCCCCACGCCCACCCCGTCTTCACTCAGCAGATGATTCAACTCCTCCTCGGCGGACCTCATCGATTGGCCGACCATCTCGACCAGCTCGTCGAATTGATAATCGGGCTCCAGGTGGGTGTGGCACGGGCTGAAGTGGGCGAAGGCCCCCACGGCCTTCCTCAACCCCACGGCCCTCCTCCCCTCACAGAGGGTGTTGATCGTCACGTCCTTGCGCCCGCTAAGTCGCCAGACCAAGACCTGCCAGCAGGCCAGCAGGAAAACTTCGAGACTCACTCGACGGGCGGAGCAAACGCGGTCCATCTCCGCATCGACCTTCGGGTCAACCGCCACCGAGAGACACTCAGTCTCAAATCCGCACGGCCCGCCGGGCTCGCCTTCCAGGCCCAGCCTCAGCTCCGCCTCGGCGGCGGCGGGCGGACGGGACCGGTTCAATCTCCCGTCCCGGTCGCCTTCCCGTTCTAGCCCCTCCCTCTGCCATTCGGCGAAGTCCACGTATTGAACCGGCTCTCCGGCAAGCCCCTCGCCGCCGACCCGCGCGGCGTAGCAGCGGGCGACTTCATAAAACAAGTTCTTCAAGCTCCGGCCGTCGGCGCAGATAGAAGGCAGACTCGTCACCAGGACAGTCTCGGAGGCGGAGAGCCGCGCCAGGCCGAAGACGGCCGCGGGCCCCTCCTCGAGGTCGAGAGGGCGAAGAGTCTCTTCCCGGAAGAGTTCTTCAACCCCGGCCGTCTTGCGTTCGGGATCACAGTCACTCAAGTCGAGATCCCGAACCTCGACTTGCTGTCCCGATTCGATCGCTTGTAAAGGGACGGTCATCCCGGGCAGAAAGAGGAAGCGGGTGCGCAGGATCTCGTGCCGGTTCACGACCTCGGAGATGGCGGCCTTTAGGGCGTCCGGATCCAGATCGCCTTCCAGGAGCGCGGCGCTCTGGGACTTATAGGCGTGACTGCCGTCAGCCTGTTGTAACAACCAGAGACGCGTTTGTTGTGGGGTGAGTTGATACCCCTCGACTGCGGTTTTGCTCTGCATACCTCGTCCCCTATATATATTCGGTTATGGTCTGTCCCAGCCCCAGGCGTCTGCCATCGCGACTTTCCTACGTAAGGCTCCCTTCCATGCGCTGTCAACATATTGTCAAGCATAAGGACGTCCCCTTCTTCCCAATCAAACCTCACACTCTCGGCCTCGTAAGCATCTCTCAAATGCCCCATCACCTCTTCTTCTATTCGGCCGCCGTCGCCATAGTACGTATTGTTTGGCAGATCCTCTTCCGCAAAAGCGCTCAGAACGCTCTCTTGTATTTGTTTGTCGAGCGTCCTGACATGGAAAAATGTCAGATGATTGAACCACACCCACTCTCCCGTCTTCGGGTGTCTTTTCGCCACTTCTCTCACCTGCCTTGTCCTTAAACGAGTCCCCGCCTTCCACTCACAATCAATCCGATTGCTTCGACAGTATTCCTGCGCTTCAGACTGCCGCTTAGTCTGAAACGCCTCCTGCCAACTCAATCCGAACCCGTCTCCGAAGTTGCGCACGTACATATACTTTCTTTCCATGAATCTCTCTCTTATTTCACTCGTTATTCGCCCGAACACTTTCCGCGTGTCCGCTATCGGCGTCGCGCCCCCTTCCTCTGCAGGCTTGGCGCAGTAGAAGAATATCTTCATTGGGAACATCAGGTTGTATGACTGCTCGTTATGAAGGAATATGCGTTTATCGGGCGGATAGTCGGTTGACGTATAAATCTGGCCACTGATTTGAGAGCGCGGCGATGACCGCTCGTTGTACTCCAATATCTCTCTCGACGCCATTCTGACGAATCGCTCGAATTCCGGCGCTGATTTGACGGGGAACCCACGAAACAATATTGCGCCATGTTTCCCTAACGCGGCCTCTATATAGGCGCGATTGTTCCCGGCCCATTCCGGCAGATCGATGTGGTCAGTGTTCGGTTGTATTACCAGAGGAAGTTGCCGCCCGCGGTCCAGGTAACTGGCCGTAATTAGTTCCTCCTGCGCAAATCTTACAATCTTGCGCTTTGCCCCAATGAGTGAATCGGACGAATAGTCTTTATCATCATCATAAATTTGTGTCATAACTTAATTTCTCCATGCGGTAAGTAACTTACGAAGGCCTGAAACGCCTCGAGGTTATCGCCCGGAAGCTACCATGAAAGACAAAGGTCTCGACTTATATGAAGACTGTGCAAATTAAAGTCTAATGGGGTCAGCAGTTTGTATTGTGGCTCGATCTGTGAAGACCCCTTCACCGCCGCAGGCGCGGAGATCGCGGAGGCTGCGCAGAGGGATAACCGAGGCCTCAGTTAAACCTCTGCGCAGCCTCCGCGATCTCCGCGCCTGCGGCGGTGAAGGGGCTTTGCTCACTGAGTTCTTTTGGCATCATTGAAACCATTGATGACGAACAACTTTAATTTGCACACTCTTCACTTATATGAGGCCCGTGTAAATAAAAATCCTTTGCAATCAACACTGGCTTCACTTATATGGATGAGGCGCGGTTAGGTCTCAAGGCGCTATGATGAATGCGACATCCCGGGTAATAGGCGAGGGGGCGGGAACCTACAAAAGTGGCGGGGGACATCAGGCTGGCTCAGAAGACAGCTTAAACTTTCTACGTTTAATTGAGGTGAGTTTGTTCATGTCAGAGTCTTCCCGGTCACGATGTTCCTGATGATTGCGTCTTGCTTCAGCCCCCGGCGCCATATTCAAGGCGCTCAGCCGGGAGTCCGGTCGATCGACAATGCTGAACAGTAAAGTCTCAAAATGTCCATGCATACGAGTAACTGTGTCTTCTTCAAATAAATCTTTGCTGTAAATCCAGGAAACCTGCATCTCCTCAACAGATTCTATCACCCATATTGCCAGATCGAATCTCGACACTTCTTGTTCTATAACCATCGGCTTGATCCTGACGCCATCCAACCTTACTTCTTCCCTCGGCGCGTTTTGCACTCCGAACGCTACATTAACCAGTGGGACTTGCCGCGCCACTCTTTCAGGCCGGATCTCCTCGACCAGCTTGTCGAACGGCATGTCCTGGTGAGCGTAAGCGCCTAGCGCCACCTCCTTAACCCGCCTCAGTAACTCCCTGAATCTGGGATTCCCACTAAGGTCTGTACGCATCGGCAGCACGTTCACAAAAAAACCGATAAGAGGCTCTATCTCTGCCCGATTTCGGTTCGCCGCCGAGGTGCCGACAATGATATCTTCCTGCGCCGTATACCTGTACAGCAGTGTCTTGAATGCCGCTAGTAGAGTCATAAACGTGGTCGCCCCTTCTCGTCTACTCAAGGCCCTTAACGATTGACTCAGTTCGGCCGGCAACGGGAATGATCTTGACGCCCCCCGATAGGTAGGGACTGATGGGCGGGGATTATCTGCGGGCAATTCCAACACTGGTGGATGTCCACCGAGCTGTTTCTTCCAGTAGGCCAAATGCTTGTCCAACACGCCGTTAGTTAAGTACTGCCGCTGCCAGTACGCATAGTCGGCGTACTGTATCTCCAGCTCAGGGAGCGGCGATTCCTCGCCCTTACTGACCACTTCGTAGAGCGTATTTAACTCCCTCACTAACACACCGATCGACCAGGCGTCGCTCACGATGTGGTGCGTCGTGAGAAGTAGAATGTGCTGTTCCTCTCCAAGCTTAAGCGCCTTTACTCTAATCAGCGGCCCTCGTTTCAAATCGAATCCTGTTCTCGCATCCTCTCTTATGATCTTCCTGGCCTCTTTATCCCTCTCTTCTTTGCTCAAGTTCGTCAGGTCTTCCACCTTCAATGTCCGCCGCTCCCACTCCTCGATTATCTGGACCGGCTCGCCCTCCACTACTTCGAATCTGGTCCTGAGCGCCTCGTGTCTTCGGACGATCTCATTGATCGCAGACTCCAGGACATCAAGGTCCAATCTCCCCTCAAGCAGCGCCGCGCCCGGGCAGTTGTAGACGGCGCTGCCGGGCTCTAACTGATCGATGAACCACAACCTCTGCTGAGCGAACGAAAGTGGTAACCTCTCCCCTCTCGGCGCTCTGACCAGCGGCGGCGCCTTCTCCTCCTCGCCTGAAGTCATTGCCTCCTCGATTCTTCGCCCCAATCCTTCGACGGTCGGCTCCTCGAAGACGCTTCTGACAGCGATCTCAACTTCAAACGTGTTTCTTATTCGCGAGACTATCTGCGTCGCTAACAAGGAGTGCCCTCCGATCTCGAAAAAGTTGTCGTGTATGCCCACCCCATCTAGCTTCAGCACCTCTTCAAAGATCCCGATCAGCATCTCCTCGACCGGCGTCCGCGCGCCTGCGTACTCCTGCGCCACATGTCTACCCGCGGCTTCCAACATCGCCAATTTCTTCCGGTCGATCTTCCCGTTCGCGTCGACAGGCATTTCTTGGAGCGCCAGGATCGTTTCCGGAATCATGTGGCCGGGCAGTCTCTCTCTCAAATGCGACTTGATTTCCGCAACCGCTGTTTTCCCATCGCACACTATATAACCAACCAGTCGCTTATTGGCCCTCTCATCCTCCACTACTATTACGACGCTTTGACTCACTGACCGATGCTGATTCAGCGCCGCCTCGATCTCACCAGGTTCAATCCTGTAACCGCGGATCTTCACCTGCTCATCGATTCGCCTCACATACTCTAACTGCCCGTCTCTCAGCCGTCTCACCAGGTCTCCCGTCCGATAGAGCCTCATGCCAGGTTGGCGTCCGTAGAGGTCTGGAATGAACGCCTCGGCCGTCTGCTCCGATCGCCTCAGATATCCTCGGGCGACCCCTGCTCCCCCGATGTATAATTCTCCGACTACTCCTATAGGCGTCAGACGCTGATCCTTATCCAAGACATAAGTCTTTACATTGGCCACCGCCCGTCCAATCCTCACTGCCCCAGACGCCTCATCATCAGTTCGTAACCCCGCCAATTCGCCGGCCGTCGCCACAATTGTCGTTTCAGTTGGTCCGTAAGTATTGACCAACCTCACTCCGCGCCCCACACAAGTTCGCCACCTCCTGACCCGCTCTGCCTGCGCCTTCTCTCCTCCGATGATCATCAGCCTCACCCCCACTGGCAGCGCCGCTTCTCCTTCCGCCAAGGCTGCCGTCAACTGCTCCCAGTATGCGGTCGGCAAATCCAGCGCCGTCACCCCCCCACGCTCGCAGCTTTGCAGAAATCGCATCGGCGTACCGAGCATTTCTTCCGTCCTCATTACTATCCCGCCTCCGCTAATCAGGGAGGGGTAGATGTCCTCGGCGGCCGCGTCAAAGCTGATCGAGGCAAATTGCAGCATCCGATCTTCCGGACTCAGCTCGAACTCTTCAACCGCGCTCCGGATGTAATTGGCCAGCGCCCCGTGTAGCGCCTGGACTCCCTTCGGCTGCCCGGTCGATCCTGAGGTGTAGATTACGTAGGCCACATTGTTTCCGAGGGCCAAATTGTCCGGATTCGCCCCGCTCTCTCGCTCAATAGCGGCGCATTCTTCGGCGAGACAAACTGCGCGCGCCACCTTTCCGCTCACCCGCAGTTTGTTAAGTATCGCGCGCTCGCTTAGTAGGACCTTTACGCCTGCGTCCTCAAGCATAAATTCAAGTCTCTCGCGCGGATATTCCGGGTCTAAAGGGACATAGGCTCCCCCGGCCTTCAGTATTCCGATCAATCCGACAATCATCCCCACCGATCGCTCTAAACAGACGCCCACCATTA
>WNGE01005335.1_pt1 | contig 20103 bp, 27 predicted proteins | sample 5400651 | NCBI WGS metagenome assembly WNGE01 (sample SAMN13153370, study PRJNA577476) | soil metagenome | isolation source: 60 cm soil or saprolite under grassland replicate 2 | place: USA:California | collected 2016-06-15
AGCGCAGCAGCTCGGGCTGCGGTGAGGCGGTGAGGCCTCGCCGTGCTCGCGCTCGGCAACCGCCGCCGGCTGCGACTCCGGGTAGCCGCCGCCGGCCGTGGCAGCGCTGGCGCTGGCCGGCCCCCTGATGCTGCGGTCCGCGGCCCGCGGCGGCCACGGGGTGGACGAGTGCTATCAGTTGGAACCCTCCTGGCCGCGTCGGCGGCCGCGCGCGTGGCCAGCCGCAACGAGGGGACAGCCGAGTCGGTGACCGATGAGCTGCGCACAACGACGCCGCCTACGCCGCATCGTTCGCCGACGGGGACCTGCCGATGCCGCCCAGCAAGCCCGTGGCGGTGCTGGCCTGCATGGACGCCTGCCTGAACGTCTACGGCGCGCTCGGGCTGCGCGAGGGCGACGCCCATGTCATCCGTACCGCCGGCGGGGTCGTGACCGACGACGCGATCCGGTCCCTGCTCATCTGGCAGGACTGCTCGGCACTCGCGAGGTCATCCTCATCCACCACCGTGACCGCGGCATGCTGACCTTCCACGACGACGAGGCGAAGGCGGCGATCGAGGCCGACACCGGCCTGCGGCCCCCATTCGCGCTGGAGGCCTTCCCCGACGCCGAGCAGGACGTCCGCCAGTCGATCGCGCGCATCAAGGCCAGCCCCTTCATCCCGCACACCGACCAGGTGCGCCAGGCACGCGGCTTTGTCGATGACGTGGCCACGCACTGTAAGCAGCGGGTTCGAGACAACGGGTCGCACCACCAGGGCGAGGTATCCAAGGTGCCCGGAGTGACGTAGATCGGGGACTGGTCGATCACCTTGTCGTTGTCGGCGGGTGTTTGGGGATCGGCGATTGCGAGGCAGCGATAGATCTCCAGGGGCTCGACCAGCTCGAGGATCTTCTGGACTACGCCTGCCGCACCGGCGTCAGATGGCCCTCGAGGCGAGGAAAGTCGCTCGTCAGCCTTGACAGTTCCGGGCTACTCGCGGCAGCGTTGTCCGCTGACCGCTGTGCTTACTCGCGACTACGCGCTCGACTACGAGCGGGTGGTCTCCTGCGCCTGTTGCTGGGCCCGGCGGTCACCTCGCGGACAGTAGCGTTCAGTCTTGTCGCCGCACTTCTCGACCGCCGGGTCTGGTGTCTCCGGTAGCTCGGTCGAGGAGGAATGCAGCGTGGGCACAGGGGTGACCGTGTGGTTCACCGGCCTTCCGTCTGCCGGCAAGACCACGATCGCGGACCTGGTCGACAAGCGGCTTGCCGACGCCGGCCGCCAGGTCGAGGTGCTCGACGGTGACGTGGTGCGCCAGCACCTGTCCAGAGACCTTGGGTTTTCCAAGCGGGACCGCGACGCGAACATCCGCAGGATCGGCTATGTGGCGCGCCTGCTCACCCGCCACGGCGTTATCGTCCTGGTCGCGGCGGTCTCGCCGTACCACGCGGTCCGCGACGAGCTACGCGCCGTCGTCGGCGACTTCGTCGAGGTGCACGTCGCCACCGGCGTGGCGACCTGCCGGGCGCGCGACCCCAAGGGCCTGTACGCCCGCCATGACCGCGGCGAGCTGCGCCACCTGACCGGGGTCGACGACCCCTACGAGCCGCCGCTGGAGCCCGAGCTGGTGCTTCGCACCGAGACCGAGCCGTCGGAGGTCTCGGCCGATGCCGTGGTCGCGGTGCTCAAACGCCACGGCTACCTGCGCTGACCGCCGCCGTCCACTGCCGGATCCCCGTTGGAGCCTACCGTGACCGTCATCTTGGATCGCACTAGGAGCACCTACCCATCCGCCATGGGCTCTCAGTTCTTGATCCGGTGCCAGTACGCCTTGTACGTCAGGAAGCCCCCCACCACGAAGCCTACGATCAAGAAGGCGTACATTCCCGCGCTCTCTGCCGGCTGCTGGGCCTCGGGCCAGAACAGTCGGGTGAGTCCGCCCAGCGTGGCAATCCAGCCGAGGATCGTAACCAGGACTGGCCAACGGCGGGTCCACCGATGTTCTTTCCGCAGGATAGAGACACCGGCGACGAAGATGAACAGGCCGTTGAGGTAGGTGACGGCCGGGAACTGCGTGTCCCAGATGTCGTAGTTCATCGCCTCTGATGCGGTGAGCGCCATGAGCGTTGGGCCGAGCACCGCTGCGAGGTTTTCGGTCTCCGTCTCAGTCCGTTGCTCGTTGTGCTGCACCTGCTCGGTCTCTGTCTGCACGGCCACCTCCTTGCGAATCCCGTGACATCGTCAACGTTGGCACCCCCTTTGGCATCGGGACCAGGGGCGAAGGGCCTCGGGTTGGGGTGACCTTTGACCATGTATGAGTCCGAGCGCGGCGCCTACCGGCCGGCGACTACCCTCCCGATCGGCCGCCTGAAGAGCTATCACAGGAACTCCCGCCCTGACAGGACCGGGCATCTTCAGCACGCTCCTAGTTAGAATCTTGCGGTTTGCACAGGGCGGGCGCCTCCAACGCGTGCGTAGTAGCGGAGGCACGAGAAGCCGTCGAGCGTGTCGCTCGACGGCTACACGCTGCAGCGCGCGAAACGTGCCGGAAAGGAGGATCAGACCCGAACCAGGGCAGCCTCTCAGATCGTGTGGGGCTCGGAAATCTATCGTCGCAGTTCAGGCGGCGCGGATGTTTCGCAACTTGCCGTTCGTGGCCCTGGACCGCAACGCGCTCATCGCGCTTGGTCGGACAATGCAGGAGCAGCCCGGGGTTGCCGCCGACAACCCAAGGATCCCGGCCGCGTACACCTACCTCGGGCAGTTCATCGACCACGACATCACCTTCGACCCGACCTCGCAGTTGCAGGGCTTCAACGACCCTGACGCGCTGGAGGATTTCCGCACCCCCCGCTACGACCTGGATTCGTTGTACGGGCGGGGGCCGACCGACAGCCCGTACTTGTTCGAGTGGACCGATCTGGGGTTTCGTGGGATCAAGCTGCTGGCCGGGCGCAACCCGGACACCGACTGGGATGGGACGCCGCTCACCAGGCAGGACCTGCCCCGCAACGAGCAGGGCCGAGCGCTGATCGGCGATCCCCGCAACGACGAGAACATCATCGTCTCCCAGCTGCAACTCGCCTTCATCAAGCTGCATGACCGGGTTGTCGATCGGGTCAAGAGCTCCACCGGGCTGACCGGCGGGGCGCTGCTGGAGGAGGCGCAGCGGCGGGTGCGCTGGCATTACCAGTGGATGGTGGTCCACGACTTCCTGCCTCGGGTCTGCGGCCCCGAGATCGTCGCCAGCATCCTGAAGGACGAGGACGCTCCACCGGTCCGACGGTCGACCTGCAGTTCTACAGCTGGGAGAACCAGCCCTTCATGCCGGTGGAGTTCTCGGCGGCGGCGTTCCGCTTCGGCCACTCGATGGTGCGGCCGACCTACGACCTGAACGGCACCGTCCAGGACGTGCCGATCTTCGTCGACAGCGCCAGACCAGGAGCGTTCGAGCACCTGGGCGGCTTTCGCCGGCTGCCAGCGGGATGGACCGTCGACTGGCGCTTCTTCGTGAACATCGGCGGCTCCAGGCCGCAGCTGAGCCGCCGCATCGACACCAGGCTGGCAGCACCGTTGTTTCGGCTTCCACCCGGCCTGGACGCAGACCGCAACGCCCTGGCGGTGCTGAACCTGCGTCGCGGCAAGGCGCTACAGTTGCCGAGCGGGCAGGCGGTCGCCGCGCGGATGAGCGTGACGCCCCTGGCCCCGCCGAGCTCGGGCTCGACAAGCTCGGCCTCGTCCCTGAACACCAGGCCGCGCTGACCGCGGACACGCCGCTCTGGTACTACATTCTCCGCGAAGCCGAGGTGCGCCACAACGGCGAGCACGGTTCCTCAGTCTGCGGTGCGGTGGTCGTCTTCTGGCGGCGTCGGCCCCGCGGCTCCGGCATCGTCGTGTGTGCTCTCGGCGATGCCGTTCCTGAACTCGCGGATCCCCTTGCCGAAGTTGCGGCCCAGCGAGGGCAGTCGACTGGCTCCGAACAGGATCGCGAGCACCAGGATGACGATGAGATACTTGTCGTCCACTTGCAGCGCTTCCCTGGCCTCCACGAGACATCGCCGGCCGTCACGGCGCGACGTCGAGGCTGCACTATCCCACCGGTGGGATGAGATCGCGGTGAGCAACCCAGCCAGGTGCTGGCGCCACCACTAGTTGGCGCACCCTGAAGCCATCGGCAGGGTCGGCAACGCCCGAGGCTCATGAGCAGAGCCGGTTGGCCCGGCTGGCGGCCCGCCGGGGCGAGGCCGTGCGGAGCGCCAGCAGGGCCAGCACGACGAACCACCCCGAAATCCACAGCACCTGGACACGCTCGACCAGCCCGACCCAGTGGTTGGCCAGCGAGAGCGGCAGCTCCAGCAGCCCCAGAGCGATCACCACCAACGCCGCCAGGAGACCGAGCTCGCCAAGGCGGCGCCACCGCGGGATCTCCCGGAGCAGGCTGCCGAGCAGCAGCATGCTGGCCAAGGCCGCGACGACGCCGATTACGCTGGACACGGTATGCGCCTGGCGCAGTTGGAGGATCAGACCGACGACGTCGGGGTGCGGGCGACACGCCGCCTCGATCGAGGGCGCGCAGCCCATTGGATGCCAGCCGTCGAAGACGGACGCCACCCCGCCAATCGCCAGCGCCGCACGGCCCGCCTCACCGTGCCAGTGCCGCGGCAGCCCGTCGCGCAGTACCAGCGCCAGCACGACGATCAACAGACCGGCCAGTTCATCGCTGCCGCGGAACAACGCACTCGCCGGCTGCGTGCGGACGCCAAGCTCGCTGACGTAGGCATTGACCGGGTCGAGCGAAGAGCCTAGCGGCCGGGCCAGCAGGAACGAGTCGTAGGCGGCGGCGCCCACCAGCCCGGCGACGCCACCCAGCGTCAAGCGTCGTCGGGCCAGCGGAGATGGCTCGGCCCCTGAGGTACCAGCCGCCCCGGCCGCGCGAACGACGCCGTCATTCATGACCCGCTAACCCATTGGCGGACGATACTGGTTCGTACAGGTGGGAGGTGAGTGGATGGTGGTCTGTCCGGCCGGTGACCCGGCCCGCGGGAGGCTGCGATGGCACTGACCGGACTGCCGTTCCTGGTCGTGCTGATCGTCGCGGCTGCAGGACTGATCGGCGCGACGATGCTGCTGTGGAACCGCTGGCGGTGGCCGTGGGCCGTCCCGATACGGCTGGTGTGTCTGTTGCTGATGATGGTCGCCGGCGCGGCGCTGGCCGGCGACCTCATCAACCGTGACTACGGGTTCTACAGCTCCTTCAACGATCTGCTCGGCCGGGTGCCGGTCCAGGGAACCATCGTTTCCACCGCGGGGCCGTCCGGGTTGGACAGCGCCCAGGGTTGGCACGCCCTGTACCGGCCCGGCCACGGGCGAGGACGCGTCGTCGAGGTCCGGCTGGACGGGGCGCGCTCTGGCGTGCGCCGGTACGCCCTGGTCTACCTCCCCGCTGCCTACTTCCAGCCCTCGCAGGCCCGTCGCCGCTTTCCCGTCATCGAGCTGTTCCATGGCTACCCCGGAAACCCCACCAACTGGACCCGCCAGCTGCACTTCGACCAGACCCTCGACGCCGAGATCGCGGCGGGCCGCATGCCACCGGTCATCGCGGTCGCCCCGCTGGACAACGAACCCGGCCGCGACAGCGAATGCGTCGACGCCCTTGGGGGCCAACGCGACGAGACCTATCTCGCCGTCGACGTCCCAACCGACATCCAGCGCCAGTTCCGCGCCCTGGACACGCCCCGCGCGTGGGCGACGCTCGGCTACTCCACCGGCGGGTTCTGTGCGGTCAACCTCGCGCTGCACCACCCCGACCGTTACGCGGCAGCCGCGTCGCTGGCCGGCTACTACACCGCCATCGTGGACAGGACCACCGGCGATCTCTACCAGGGACACGTGGGGCTCAGGCGATGGAACTCCCCCCAGTGGCTGGTCGCCCACAAGCCGGCGTCCCTGGCCCTGTACCTGGTCGCCAGCCGTGGCGATCCCCAGGCGATGTGGGCCATGGCCAGCATGCGTCGCGCGACCCACAACCGTTGGCCCCTGGTCACCGTTACCCTCCCAGCGGGAGGCCACAACTTCGCTGTGTGGTACACCGCCAGCCTGGCTGCCTTCCGATGGCTCGGTGCGCACCTTGCCGCATCCTGATATGCGTTCCCTTGGGCTCAGGTGGCCTCGTGGTCGAACGGGACCCGTTCCCGCTCGCTATCGATTGCCGCGCGAAGTCGGTCGCGCTCGCGCTGCAGCTCCGCCATCTGTCCATCGATGTCCATGAGCTCGTGGAGGTAGTCACGAGCCTGAGCACGAAGCGAGCCGACCCGCAGATCGGGCAAATTCAAGTCCTTGAGTTCGGCCTCCTCGTTGAGCTGATCAAGCGCGCCCTGGGTCATGAGGCGGAACTGGCCGATCAGGCGGCCCGCTTGACGGGCCATCTCGGGAAGGCGTTCGGGACCGAAGAGGATCAGGCAGACGAGCAGGACCACGAAGATCTCGCCAATGCCGACGTTGAACATTCACCAGCCTCCGACCGGCGAGGCCGTAGGGCGACCGGACCGCTACCCGGGTCCACCTTGTCCATCGGACCACCACAACCGTGAGGGCGTGATGAGTGCGCCGTCTCACAGTGCAGGGATTCTGGAGGATACGTGCCCGCCTCGGTGCCGGTATCGCGTCAGGGACGGCGCGGTTGCCGTACGGCTTGCCATGGCGGTGCGGCGCCGGTGACCGACAACTGGTCGCCGCCCGGCATGACCTGCGTGGAGGACTCGTAGGCTTCCGTGGCCTCAGTCGCTGGCGAGTTCGTCGGTGGCGTCTTGTCCGGCGTTGGTGGTGCGGCGCAGGAAGTCGGCGATGAGCTGGAGTTGGTTGTCGGTGTAGGTGGCGCAGAGCTGGTCCATGGAGTTGTTCATTCCGGCGTAGAGGTGGAACAGCTCGGGGTTGCGGTCGCGGAGGGCTCGGATGAGTACGGCGCGGCGGTCGGTTGGGTCGCGTTCGCGGGCGATCCAGCCGGCGACCGGCAACATCGGACGTCCGCTCATCGACCTGCTCCTCGGCGAGGGCGCCAAGGTCCGCGCCGTCACCCGTAGCCCGCAGGCCGCCGGTCTACCGGCCGGTGTCGAAGTCGCCGAGGGCGATCCGTCCCGACCCGACACGATCTCCCGCTTCCTGGAGGGCGTCACCGGCCTGTTCGTCAACCCGCGCTCCGTCGGCGTCGCCGTCGGGGACTTGCTCGCACGCGCCCAGGCTCCATGGGACCGGCCGGCGGCGGCGCACCGATCGATCCGCGGGACGTGGCCGCCGTCGGCGTTCACGCGCTGCTCACCGATGCGCTGGTGGGCCGGAGGCCCGTGCTGACCGGCCCGCGGTCCCTCACCCAAGCGGAGATGGTCGCCGTCATCGGCGAGGTGATCGGCCGGCCGCTGCACTACCAGGAGATCCCGCCGGAGGCGGCCAAGCAGGGCATGGTCGGGCTCGGCTTCCCGGAGGCGTTCGTCGAGGCCTACCTGTCGCTGCTGGCCGAGACCGTCGGGCGGCCAGCGGTGGTCACCGACGAGGTGGACAAGGCCGTGGGTCGCCCAGCGCGCACCTTCGCCGACTGGGCCGCCGAGCACGCCGCCGCCTTCCAGAACTGACAAAAAGGGCAGGGAACGACAGATGAAGCTCACGATCTTCGCGGCGACCGGCGGCATCGGTCGACAACTCCTCGAGCAGGCCCTCGCCGCAGGCCACGACGTCACAGCAGTCGTCAGGAACCCCAAGAACCTGCCCGGGGGAGGCCGGGAGGTTCCGCATCGTCGCCGCCGATCTGGCGGCCGCGGACCCGGCAGTACTCGAGTCCGCTGTCGCGGGAGCCGACGCCGTGCTCTCCGGCCTCGGCGCGCGGTCGAACGCCGAGGCCGGGGTCGCCGCACAGGGCACGCGGGCCATCGTGCAGGCGATGCAGGCAACGCAGGTTGCACGCATCGTGGTGGTCAGCGCCGCGCCGATCGGCACCGTGCCGTCGCCTGGCCACCCCAAGCCACCCAAGCACGACCCGGGCGACGGTTCTTCATGCGCCACCTGTTCAGCCACCTGGCAATCGCCATGCAGCGCCCCCGCTACGCCGACCTCGCGCTGATGGAGGACATCATCGAGGGCAGCGGCCTGGACTGGACCATCGTCCGACCACCGAAGCTGACCGACAAGCCACTGACCGGCACCTACCGGACGGCGTACGGGCAGAACCTCCGTGGCGGCTGGTTCGTCTCACGCGCCGACGTCGCCGACTACATGCTCCGGACCCTCGAACAACCGCAGACGATCAAGCAAATCATCGGCGTCGCCAACTAGATCCAAGTGTCAGGGCTCACCCCCCTTGGTGGTGAAGGAGCCTGGCGGGACGTTCATTGGGGGAACCGTGGGTGATGCAGCCTCAGCGGGTGCGCGGATAGGCGACCAGTCGAGCGTCTCGCATGCGCCCGCCTCAACTCCCGCAGCGAGCGGCGTACCCTTACGGCGTGAACTCGATCCGGATTGCTCGACACATTCGTGCCCCCCGTGCGGCGGTCTATCGCGCGCTTCTCGACGCGCGCGCGGTCGCGACGTGGAGAGTGCCGACCGGCATGAGCTCTGTTGTGCATGAATTTGATGCCCGCGAAGGTGGCTCATTCCGGATCTCACTCACGTACGATGCCCCGACTGGGACCGGCAAGACCACGGCCCATACCGACACCTACCACGGCCGATTCGCAAGGCTTGTACCGAACGAACAGGTAGTCGAAGTGCTTGAGTTCGAGACGACAGATCCCGACCTCAGCGGCGAGATGACGGTGACTACCTCCCTTGTCGATGCCGAAGGCGGCACCGACGTCCTGGTCGTGCACGAAGGGATACCTCGCGGCGTGTCCGTCGTCGACAACGAGATCGGCACGCGGATATCCCTGGACAATCTCGCCGCTCTCGTTGAGCCGAGCTAGGTGATCGTCCATCGCCGTGCCATGTTGCCTTCTGCTGGCTCAGCGTTCGGGTCCGCCCGAATACCCCGGGGAGCAGGGCGCATCCGGATAGTCGCCCTGGTGCCCTGGTTCCTCTGGTCCGAGCAGGCGGGACGCGACGGCGGCGCTGCCAGATGATCGCTTCGACGGGCAGGTAGCTGGCCAGCAGGATCAGCGAGGCCCACTGCAACCGCCGTGGCGGAGCGACCTCACGCCACGGGCGCGAGGCGCTTGCGTTCCTGCTCATCCCATCGAGCCAACCGCCCGCTGCGGTTGGCGACAACAAGCAGGAACGGCGCGCAAAGCAATACCAGGGCGAATGCGCCGGCGATCACGAGCGGTCCCATCCCCACGGATTCTAGGACGAGGCGGTCAGGAGGTGTGGGCCCAGATGAGGCAGTCGTGCCAGGTGTCGTGGTCCGGGTCGTTACTGGTCCAGGCTCGGCAGTGGCGGGGCAGGCGTTGTTCCAGGCGGTAGCCGGCCCGCTGTGCGAGCTGCAGCGATGGCGTGTTGTCGGGGTCGATCTCCAGCCAGATCCGGGCAAGGCCCGCAGTGGTGTGCGCCCAGGTCGTCAGGGCCTCGACGCTGCGCAAGGCGATCCCGCGACGGCGCTGCTCCGGTCGCACCCAGTAGGCCAGCTCGGCGCTGTGCGGGCCGTCCAGCATGAGGCCGAGCGCCCCGACCAGCCGCGCGCCTTGCAGCGCTCCGACCGAGACCTGCCGGTGTCGGTGCGGATCCCAGGCCTGCAGGGCTGACCGCGCATCCTCCACCGAGTAGGGACCGGCGGGGCGGGGACCCCACAGGGCACAGCCCGACTCTGCTCGAGTGGCCTCGACCAGCAACGCCGCGTCCTTGGTGGTCAAGGCGCGCAGGCGCAGGTCGCCGAGGTCCAAGTCCATCAGCAGCTCCACGATTACCCATTCTTCCACCGGTGGGTCTGCCGGTCGGCGCCAGCTTCGGTACGCCCGCCAGTGACGTCGACGATCCGGAGCTGGGCCGCAGCCGCCCACGCGCCGAGCCGTCGCGGGGAGGGACCTGCGAACCGCCGAAGGCCTCCGCGCGGAATGGCGGGCTTCCCAGTGGACGGCAATCATGATATCTTGCTATCACTATGGCAACGGAGGAGTCCTCGGGGACCAAGAACATCATGCTGCGGCTGGACCCGGAGCTGGCCGAGCGCCTCCGGGTCGTCGCCGACGTCGAGGGCCGCTCGGTCTCCGACGTCCTGCGCGAGGCGGTCGCCAAGCTGATCGAGCAGCGCCGCAAGGACAAGCGCTTCATCGGGCTGCTCGAGGAGAACCTCGCCAGGCACCAGCGTCTGCTCAAGGCGCTGCGCGACGAGGACGACGACTCGTGATCTCGCTGGACCTCGCCGGCCTGGTCCTGGTCGCCAGCCGCACGCTCGACCTCGACGAGGAGGCGGTGCTGGGGTTGGCCGACCTGGACGCGGCCGAGTCGGTGGTGACCCTGGCCCGTGACTGCCGCGGCGGCCCCGTCCAGCAGGCGGCCATGCTGCTGGTTGGGCTGGTACGCGGCCGGGTGTTTGGGCCGCGCAGCGCCGAGGTGGCGGTGATGGCCGCCCTGCAGGTCTTGGCCCTGAACGGGCAGGACGCCGGCGACCTCGGCTCGCCCGCGGCGCTGCGAGAGCTGGTCGCCGGTATCGCCGCTGGTCGACTGGGCGCCGACGAGCTGGTGGCCTGGCTGGCGGAGCGGCTGCAGCCGGCCGCGGCGCCGTCGCGCGCAGCGCGGCTGCTGTCACGGCGCCGCAAGGACCCCAGGAACCCGAGCGACAAGAGGTCTGCTGACGACCGGATGGAGGGCGGCATGTTCGAGCGGTTCACCAAACGGGCCAGGAGCGTGGTCAAGCTCGCGCAGGAGGAGGCGCGGCGCCTGGACCACGACCACATCGGCACCGAGCACGTGTTGCTCGGCATGCTCCGCGAGCCCGACGGCATCGGCGCCAGGGCACTGGTCGCGCTCGGCGTGTCGCTGGTCGGGGTGCGCGCGGACGTGGAGCGGATCATCGGCACGGGCAAGGGCGCGCCCGCCGGCCACATCCCGTTCACGCCCAGGGCCAAGAAGGTCCTGGAGCTGTCGCTCCGCGAGGCGCTGAATCTCGGCCACAACTACATCGGCACCGAGCACATCGTGCTCGGGCTGGTCCGTGAGGGCAAGGGCGTGGCCGCCAAGATCCTGGTCGAGTCGGGCGCTGACCTGCCCGAGGTCCGGCAGGAGGTGCTGCGCCTGCTGTCGACCGGCGTCGCCGACCGGGCCGGCACCGAGCCGCCCAAGGAGCGCGTGATCGCCGACATCGAGGCTCTTTACGAGGAGATCGTGCGACTGGCCAAGGAGGTCGACCGCCTCACCGAGCTCCTGCGCGAGCACGGCATCGAACCCGACGAGGGCACCTCACGCTCAGCCTGACGCTGCAAGGCCGGCGAGAAGTCCGGCATGATCGGTGGATGAGCGAGCTATCCGTCACGGCCGAGCGCTCGATCGGCGCTCCGGCCGAGCAGACCTACCGATACATCGCGGACTTCCATACCCATCCGCGCTTCCTCCCACCCGCCTTCTCGGACTTCCACGTCGAGCAGGGTGGTGTGGGCGCCGGCACGCTCTACAGCTTCCGCCTGACCGCCGGGAACAGGACCCGCACGTACCGCATGCGGGCCGAGGAGCCGGAACCAGGTCGCGTGCTGACCGAGTCCGACACCGGATCTTCGCTGGTGACCACGTGGACCGTCACGCCCGAGGGTGGAGACTCTCGCGTGCGCATCCAGACGCGCTGGCAGGGCGCGGGAGGGGTCGGCGGCTTCTTCGAGCGGCTGTTCGCGCCTCGGGTGCTGCGCGGGATCTACGCGGACGAGCTGGAGCGGCTGGACCGCTACGCCCGCACGGCTACGCCCGAGTGAGCCGTTGCGCCCAGCCGCCGGCGCCGGCGCGGGTTCAACCCTGCTCATGCGCGATTCCCGCTCGGCGTGGGCTGGACGGCCGCTCGCTGTGGGAGCACCATTTCGGTTGGTTCTGGGCACTCGCGTGATTCACCGCCGACACGGGGAGGCCAACGTGGGCATGCAGGCACGGTTCCGGTGGGCACTGCCAGCGATCGGCCTGCTCGTTGCGGCGATGGCCGCACTGCCGGCTCCCGCGCTGGCAGACGGCCAACGCGTCATCCGGGTGGTGACCACGATCCAGGCGGCCGTGGACGCCGCCGGCCCCGGTGATACGGTCCTGGTCCCGCCAGGGACCTATCGCGAGAGCGTGCTCATCGACAAGAGCGACCTGACCATCCGTGGGAGCCGCGGCGCGGTGATCGACGCGCACGGCTTCGCCGACGGCATCAGGGTCGGCACCGGCGAGGAGACGCCCGGTCCAGACGGCTTCCCGGTCTGCCCACCGCTGGCGCTCCGCAATGTCTCCGTTATTGGCCTCACCATCCGCAACGCCGAAGACAACGGGATCTTCCTGATCGGCGTTGACGGCTTCCAGGTGCGCGGCGGCCGCTACGTGGACAACCACGAGTATGGAGTCTTCCCGCGCTGCTCGACCCACGGCGCACTCGAGGGCAATCTCGCGGAGGGGGCCAACGACACCGGCATCTATGTCGGCAACGACACCGGCGTGACGGTGACCGGCAACCGCGCCGTGGGCAACACCAGCGGCTTTGAGGTGGAGAACTCCAGCGACGTTGTGGTGCGCGGCAACCGGTCGACCGGCAACACCGCCGGGATCCTGGTGTTCGTCCTGCCGGGCCTGCCTCGTACCACCACCGACCACGTGCTGGTCGAGGGCAACGTGGTGATGCGCAACAACCGGCCCAACCCGGTCCCGCCCGACAGTGGCGAGGACCTCGGCCTGGTGCCGACCGGCTCGGGGATCCTCGACATCGCCGGCGACGACGTGACCTTCCGGCACAATGTCGTGCTCGGCAACGACAGCGTCGGCATCGCCGTCCTCGCCACGCCCTTCGCCGGTCAGGACCCGCGCGTGGAGCCCAACCCCGACCGCACGCGCGTGGTCGACAACGTGATCCTCCGCAACGGCTCGCACCCGGACCCGCTGCGCACCGCCGGCAATGCCGCCGACATTCTCTACGACGGTTCCGGGACCGGGAACTGCTTTGCCCGCAACGTCTTCAGGACCGAGTTCCCAAGCGGGATCACTGCGCAGTTCCCCTGCATTTGACGAGCCGAAGGGTTGACCTCCGGATCGGTCGGGGCGCGGGGCGCATCCGCGCCCCGCGCCGTTGCGGTCGGGTCAGGCGGCTGCGGCTGCGGCTGCGGGTGTCCAGGTGAAGCGGCGCAGGGCCACAGTCAGGCCGACGGCGGCCCACAGGGCCAGGATGCCGAGGTCGCTCCAGACGATGCCGCTGCCGGAGGCGGCGGGGTCCAAGGCGTGGTGGAGGCCGTCGGCGAGGTGCTGGACGGGGAAGACCCTGGCCACCTGCTGCAGCCAGTCGGGGAGGCCGACGCTGGGGATGAACACGCCGGAGATGAAGTACAGCGGCAGCATGACCGCCTGCAGCAGCGGCTGGGCGGAATCGGCGGAGCTGATCGCGGTGCAAAGGGCGTAGCCAAGGCAACAGAAGGCCACAGAGCCGACCACCGCGGTGAGCAGGACGCCGGGGATGGTGGAGCCGGGCAGGTGGACACCGTAGGCGAAGCGGCCGATCGCCAGCAGGACGGTCATGACGGCCAGCCCGACGACCATGGCGCTGAGGGTGCGGCCGGCGATCAGCACCCAGGCGGGGACTGGGGTCGCGCGGCGGCGTTTGAGGATGCCCAGCTCGCGCTGGGTGGTGACCGAGATGACCAGGTTGACGAAGCAGGCGGCGATGATGGCCAGCGCCGACAGGCCGGGGACGTAGTAGGTGGAGGCCTTGACGTGCTCCGGCCCGGCGGTGTCGTTGCCGAAGACGCCGACGAAGACGACGAGGAAGATGACCGGCAGCGCCACGGTGAAGAAGCGCGCCTGGCGGTTGCGCACAAAGCCCAGCAGCTCAAAGCGGGCCTGGTGGGCGACGAGTCCAAGCGCCCGCACCGTCCGGCCGGCTGCGGGTGCCTTGGCGCGTGCGGGCGTTGGGGCCCGGGTCGCGGGCGCGCTGCTGCGGCGCTGGCGGAGCCGCTGATAGAGCCGGTAGAGGAGCAGCATCATCTGGTCCTTTCAGTTGTCGCGGGTGAGGTGGAGGTAGACGTCTTCGAGGCTGGGTCGGCGCACGTCGAGGTCGGGCAGGTCCAGGCCGCGCGCCAACGCCCAGTCGGCCAGCCGCCGAACGTGGACGAGCGGGTGCTGGCTGGTGAGCACCAGACGGTCGCCGTCGCGTTCGGCCCGCGCTTGCAGGTCGGCTGGAAGCGCCTGCGGGGTGACGCCGGTGGGCAGCGTGAAGCTGATCGTGGCGGGCAGCCGGTCGCGGCCGCCGAGCGTTTGTGGGGTGCCTTGGGCGACGATACGGCCGGCGGCGATGACCGCGATGCGGTCGGCGAGGTGCTCGGCCTCGTCCATGTAGTGGGTGGTCAAGAAGACGGTCTTGCCGAGCGTGCGCAGCCCGGCGACGACCTGCCAGGCGGCCCGCCTGGCGGAGGGGTCAAAGCCGGTGGTGGGCTCGTCCACGGCCTGCGGTTGGAGGCCGACCAGAGCGATCGTCTCCTCCAGCTGGCGTGGGTGGCTGTAGTAGCCGGCGTACAGCTGCAGGCATTCGCGCACGCGCAGGCCCGGCTCGGGCTGGGACTCCTGCAGAACGACGCCGACGCGGTCGCGCCAGTGGCGGTCGGCGTGGGCGGGGTCGACACCCAGCACGCTGACCTGGCCGGCGGAGCGCCCGCGGAAGCCCTCCAGAATCTCCACGGTGGTAGTCTTGCCGGCGCCGTTGGGGCCGAGGAAGGCGAAGATCTCACCGCGGCGGACCTTCAGGTCGATGCCGCGTACGGCCTCGAGCTCGCCGTAGCGCTTGTGCAGCCCGCTGACGCCGATCACGACCTCGCCTGCGCGGTCGCCCGCGAGGTTCGCCGCCGCGGCGGCATGGATCGATGGTGCTGTCGCGCTCATGTCGCTCCTTTGGTTGCCGGTGGGTTGCAGGTCGGTCTGGGCAGCAGCCTATGGCTGGCGGGCGCGGCCGCCTTCGGCCCCGAGGTGGAACTTCGGGCAGTCGTTGGCCTCGACTGCTGGTTCGAGTGGTCTCCACCCACGGCTGGAGGCGGGCGGCGCACGACCTCGGTCCCCGATGTGATGACGGCGCCGTCCTGGCTGCCTACGCTGTTGTCGATGAGCACCGAGACACCGACCTTCGACTCGCTGGAGCGGGCCAGAATCCGCCAGCATGCCACGCTGCGCCTGTTTCGCCCGCTGGCCGTGCTTGTGATCGTGCTGGTCGCGATCGCCGGCGCGCGGACCCAGCCGCGCCCTGGGTTCAGCGGCGAGCACCTGGGGGTCCTGCTGGCGCTGATCGGGTTCGCCGCCGCCGTGGCCGGTGCCATCGCCAGCCGGCGCGCCCCAGCCGCCGTCCAGGTGCCGATCTTGGTGCCGTTGTTTGCCCTGCTGCTCGCCAGCTCGGCCGTGCTCGTCTGGCTGCAGCCGGACGGCCTCGGCTTGGTCGGCGTATTCATCGCCGTCGGCGCCGCCGGGCTGCGTCTGCCCAGCCGCGCCGGCACGGCCCTGGTGGTCGGTGCGCTGGTCGCCTCGGCCGTCGCCGCAACGCAGGCCGAGCACCACTCGGTGACCGCCGCGGTGCTCAACGAACTCGGCGTGGCCGCCTTCTACCTCATGGCGCGCTTCGCCGGCCGCGTCCAACAAGGACAGGAGCAGGCCGAGCGGCTGCTAAAGGAGCTGGAGCAGACGCGCCAGGCGCAGGTGCAGGCGGCGGCCCTGGCGGAGCGCCAGCGCCTGGCGCGCGAGATGCACGACGTGCTGGCACATTCGCTGTGCGGGCTGGTGCTCCAGCTCGAAGGCGCACGCCTGCTGGCTGTGCGACAGGACGGTGACCCGCAGGTGGCCGACGCCGTCGAGCGGGCCCACCAGCTCGCCAGGGCCGGGCTTGGGGAGGCGCGGCGGGCGATCGGCATGCTCCGCGACGACGAGCTGCCGGGTCCGGAGCGTCTGCCGTCGCTTGTCTGCGACTTCGAGCGCGACGCCGGCGTCCCGGCATCACTGGAGGTTGTCGGCCGGCAGCGCGAGCTCGGGTCGCAGGCCCGGTTGACGCTGTACCGGACCGCGCAGGAGGCGCTGTCCAACGTGCGCAAGCACGCGCGACCGCAGCGGGTGGAGCTGCGGCTTGCCTACGAGCCGGCGGGGACGCGGCTGACGGTCGAGGACTTCGGCGGCAACCGTCCTGCGCCGCTGTCTGACAGCGGGGGGTACGGCCTGACCGGGATGCGCGAGCGGGCCGAGCTGTTGGGCGGCCAGCTGCGCGCCGGCCCGACCGGCACCGGCTTCCGCGTCGAGCTGTGGGTGCCAGCATGAGCTCGCCCACCAGGGTCGTGGTCGCCGACGACCAGCGCGTGGTCCGCGAAGGCCTGGCGATGCTGCTGCGCCTGCTGCCCGAGATCGAGGTCGTCGGCACGGCCCGCGACGGCGAGGAGGCGCTGGCACTGGTCGAGGAGCTCACGCCCGACGTGGTCTTGATGGATCTGCGCATGCCACGCTGCGACGGTGTGGAGGCGACCCGCCGCCTGCGCGAGCGGGGTTCGGCCACGCGGGTGGTGGTCTTGACGACCTATGCCGACGACCGCTCAGTGGTCGACGCGCTGCAAGCGGGAGCGCGCGGGTTCCTGACCAAGGACGCCGGCGCCGAGGAGATCCAGCAGGCGATCGCCGCCGTCGTCAACCCGGCCGTGCAGCACCATCTGGTCAACGCCGTCGCCAGCGGGCTGCCCGCCACAGTGCAGCCACCCACCCCCCTACTACCCGACGGGCTGACCCCGCGGGAGGCGGAGGTGCTGTCGTTGATCGCCGAAGGGCTCTCCAACGCCGAGATCGCGGAACGGCTGGTCGTCAGCGAGGCAACCGTCAAAAGCCACGTCAACCACCTGTTCACCAAGACCGGCGTGCGCGACCGCGCCCAGGCCGTCACCTACGCCTACCGCCACGGGCTCGCCCCCGGTTAGGAACGTCACAGAATTCGTATGCGTCCAGTGTCCCGGTATCGAGGCGACCGAGGAGGCGCTGGCGGGGACCCGCGCGCCGGACCCCTGGGCATGTCGTACTGTTGCCTTGGACACCGCCAGAGGAGGCCGGCATGCGATCGCCGATTTCGATCCTGACGCGGACCACCGCCGCTGATGCCGGCTTCGTCAGGCGTATGAACTGGGCTGAGGACCTGGTGACCCTGGTCCTGACGGCCTGGCTGATCGGCGGCCTGTTCCTGGACGGCTGGGCGCACAACACGCGGCCACAGTTGGAGACGTTCTTCACGCCGTGGCATGCGGTCTTCTACTCGGGCTTCGCCGCGATCGCCGCGTGGATCTGCTGGTCGGTCTGGAGCCGGCGGGGCGTCCCAGCCGGCTACGGCCCGGCGCTGGTGGGCGTGGCGATCTTCCTGTTGTCCGGCGTGGGCGACATGCTGTGGCACCTGGCGTTCGGGATCGAGCGGGACATCGCCGCGCTGCTCAGCCCCACCCACCTCGGTCTGTTCACCGGCGCGTTCCTGATCGTCACGGCGCCGCTGCGGTCACAATGGGCCGACCCGGCGACCGGTCGCGGCCACCGCGCCGGGCTGGTGCGACTGCTGCCGGCGGTGGGCTCGGTCGCACTCGCCGGCAGCCTGTGCGCCTTCATCTTCCCGAGTGCTAAGCTCTCACTCTCCAGACGGGAAGGGGAGCCACCGTGGACGTCGGGTACGCCAGGGTCTCGACCGAAGAGCAGAACCTCGATCTCCAGCGTGACGCGCTGCGAAAGGCCGGCTGCGACGTCATCTCTGAAGAGCACGCCAGCGGCAAGGCCGGCGCCGACCGTCCCGTGCGGCTCGCGGTGCTGCGCGAGCTGGAACCCGGCGACACCCTCACGGTCTGGAAGCTCGACCGGCTGGGCCGTTCCATCGTCGAGCTACAGGCCATCGTCACCGACCTGGAGGCCCGCGGCGTCAAGTTCCGCTGCATCACCCAGCCGATCGACACGTCCAGTTCGCTCGGCTGGATGTTCTTCCAGCTCCTGGCCATCTTCGCCGAGTTTGAGCGCAGCCTGATCGTGGAGCGCACCAAGGCGGGCAAGGCCGCCCGCGTCGCCAACGGGCTGCATCCCGGCGGGCCACGCACCTACGGATTCGCTACCGACCGCACCACCGTGGTCGAGGCCGAAGCCGCCGTGCTCCAGGACGCCGCCGCCAAGATCCTGGGTAGTGGCTCGCTGGCGCGGCTGGTGGACTCGCTGAACGCCCTCCAGGTCCCAGCCAAGCGGGGCGGGAAGTGGAACGAGACCACGCTGCGCCGCATGCTCCTCAATCCCGATCTGGTGCCCGCCATCCTCGACCAGCGAACCCATGACGAGCTGGTCGCGCTGTTCGCCCCGGCCCGCCAGCGCCAGCGCCAGGGGCGGCCGGCAACGCACCTGCTGGCCGGCATCCTGGAGTGTGCCTGCGGCGCCAAGATGTACGCGACCGCCGTGAGCATCAAGGGCGGAAGCCGCATGGTGTACGCCTGCCGGCGGTCCTACGGTGGCCGCTGGAACGGCTGCGGGAAGGTGTCGATCGGCAAGGACACCGTGGAAGAGTTCATCACCGCCGCCGCCGCCGAGGCTGTCTGCGCCGAGTGGTTCACCCAGGCGCTGAACGCTCGCCGCGCCGCCGCGCTGGACGGTGCCGACGGGGCCGACCTGGAAGAGGCCAGGGCCGAACTGGCCGACTACCAGGCCCTGCCGGCCCGGTTCCGCACCCCCGAGACCGACGCGCGGCAGGCCGAGCTGCAAGAGCGCATCCGCATCGCCACCGCCAAGCTCATGGCCGTCCCCGAACTACGGGAACTGCTCGACCTTCCCCGCACACGATCCGGCTGGGAGGCCGCCTGGTCGGCCTGGGACGTGCCAGCGCGCCGGCGGCGGCTGAAGCTGCTGCTACGCAAGGTGGTCGTCAAGCCGACTGGGCGGGGCGTGCGGTTCACCCCGGACCGGCTCGACCCTGACTGGCGCGTGTAGTCGCCCGAGCCCTGGTGCGTCTAGATGTAGGCGCTCTGCCCGTAGAGGTAGACCCTCGACTCGCCGCCATCGGCCAGTACGGCCTCCTCGGCCAGCTCGTACAGGCGGCGGCGGCTGACGCGGGGCCGCTGGTGGCAGCGGCGGCAAGCCAGCTCGACCCCGCGGGCGTCACGCGGCACCGGGACGTAACCGACGCGTGACCGACTGCTGGTGCGCTGGCGCTCGGTGTCCGGGAGCCGCACCGTCCGCAATATCATCCCGATCCCAACCAGGCCAGAGCCCGCCACGATGGCCAGCACTGGCGTGTGCTCCCCGAGCGCGCTCCGGCAGGGAGCACACCGGATCATCACCCCAGCGAGACGCTGGGGATCATCTCCCGGGACATCCCGTTTCCGTTCGGTCATGGCCAGCATGGTACGCTGCGCATCGAGTTGTAGAGCTAACGGGCACTCGCCCTCATGTCTAGCCACCCCCCGGGTCTATCACGGGATCCTGGCCAGGCGAGAGAGGAGTGCCCGTTTCTCATGCCTGACCGGCTCCTGAAGGTCCCGGAGGCCCGCGACCGGCTCGGCCACATCTCGCAGGAGAGCATCTACAAGCTGCTCAACTCCGGTGAGCTTCCCTCGGTGAAGCTCGGCCCGAAGTCTCGCCGCATCCGGGAGAGCGACCTCGACCAGTTCATCGCCAACCTGCCGGGTGACCGGCCGGGTGACGCCGCATGATCCCCGACGAGGTGCGCGCCTGGGTCCGCGAGACCCGGCTCCGGCAGGGACTGCCCGAGCACGTCGAAAATGAGGCCGTGCTCGCCGAGCTGGCCGCAGACGTTGCCGACACGATGGCCGACGCCGGCCGCCAAGGCGGTGATGGCCGTGGCGAGGCCGCCTAGAAAGCAACGAGAGCGCCCCCGCAGCTGGGACGCCCTCGTAGGTGAAGCAGGTACAGCACAGCCGCCGGCAAGCGACGAGGGCAGGCTATCACGCGACCTCGACCCGCTCGCGGCCGAAGGTGGTGACCTCTGAGATGCCCACCATCGTC
>WNGE01003092.1_pt1 | contig 20096 bp, 18 predicted proteins | sample 5400651 | NCBI WGS metagenome assembly WNGE01 (sample SAMN13153370, study PRJNA577476) | soil metagenome | isolation source: 60 cm soil or saprolite under grassland replicate 2 | place: USA:California | collected 2016-06-15
GGTAGCTCTTGAGATCGCGAAACGAGTGGGCGCCAGTGTCGCCGACGCCCAGGTAGAACTCCTGGATGTCCGAGTCGGCGAGGAGGGCCTGCCCCGGACCGTCCTTCACCGTGCGTCCGTTCTCGAGCACGTACCCGTGATCGGCGATCGAGAGCGCCATCGTCGCGTTCTGCTCGACGAGCAGCACGCTCGTACCCTCCTTGTTGATCTGGGTGATGAGGTCGCGAATTTGCTGCACGATCAGGGGCGCAAGCCCGAGCGACGGCTCGTCCAGGAGCATCAGTCTCGGGGATGCCATCAGCGCCCTGCCCATCGCGCACATCTGCTGCTCGCCCCCGGAGAGATATCCCGCGGTCTGCCGGCGGCGCTCGGCCAGCACCGGGAACAACTGGAGAACCTTCTCGTAACTCTCCTTGACGCCGGCGCGGTCGCGGCGAGTGAACGCGCCGGCGCGTAGGTTCTCGTCGACGGTCAGCTCGGCGAAGATGCGCCGGCCTTCCATCACCTGCGCCATGCCCTTGCGGACGATCTCGGACAACGTCGTCTTGCCCGCGCCGTTCGCGCCGAGGAGGGCGATGATCTTGCCCGATGGAACCTCGAGGCTGACACCGCGCAGCACCTGGATCGCGGCCCCGTACACGACCTCCAGGTTCCGCACAGCGAGGATCGACTCCCTGTCACCCCCCAAGGTCACGAGTCGGACACTAATGAGCGGAAATGCCCCGCTCAAGGGCATGCGTGCAGGTCAGCGCGCCGTCACACGCCGCGATCAGAGGTCTGACGCTCTGCGCTCAGAGATCGAGTAGCGCGTCGAGACCGACGGTGAGGCCGGGATGCTCGCGCACCCCGCGGATCGCCAGCAGGACCCCCGGCATGAACGACGTTCGGTCGTACGAGTCGTGGCGGATCGTGAGGGACTGACCCATCGTCCCGAGGACAACCTCGTGGTGTGCCACGACGCCCCGCAGCCGAAGCGAGTGCACTCGGATCCCGCCGGGGCCCAACCCACCCCGGGCGTCTTCGACGACCACGGACTTCGTCGGATCCGCCGCCCATTCGCTCGACGCGTCCGCCATCCGCCGGGCGGTCATGATTGCAGTGCCGGACGGGGCGTCGACCTTGTTGTCGTGATGCAACTCGACGATCTCGGCGGTGTCGAAGAACGGCGCCGCCAGCTCGGCCAGCCGCATCATCAGCACCGCGCCGATGGCGAAGTTCGGCGCGATCAAGGCGTTCGACTCGGCATCGGCGAAGCGCTTGCGAAATGTCTCCAGGTCGTCGGGCGTGAAGCCCGTCGTCCCGACGACGGCGTGTACGCCGTGCTCGGCGCACCACTCCAGGTTCTCGCGTGCGGCTTCCAGCACCGTGAAGTCGACGGCAACCTCCGCGCCCGCGTCGGCGAGTGCCTGCGGCGTCGCCGCGATGTGGAGACCGGTGCCGTGGAGACCGATCTGATCGAGGTCGATCCCGGCGTGTTGCGGGTCGACGGCAGCCACCAGCTCGAGCTCCGGATCGTCGACGACCGCCTGGCTGACCGTCCGGCCCATCCGGCCGCCCGCCCCGAATACGCCGACCGGGATCATGACGACAAGGCTAAATCTCGGCCGCGGCGGTGGCGAGCGCCAGCGCCGGGGCTCAGCCCGGTACGGCGGTAAGTGTCTTCTCGTCGACCGGGCCGACCACGGCGAGCGTGCGCGGACCGGAGGAGAAGAGCCGATCGACAACCCGCGAGACATCATCGGTCGTCACGGACTCAACCCGATCGACCAGATCGTCGAGCGATACCACCTCGTCGAGGATCAGCTCGCTGCTGCCGAGTCGGTGCATCCGGCTGTTCGAAGTCTCCAGCGAGAGCGCCATCGATCCCTTGAGGTGGCCCTTCGCCGATTCGAGATCGTCCTCGTCAATTCCTTGCTCGTGCAGCACGCGGTCGAGCTCGGCGCTGACGACCTCGACGGCTTCGTGGGCGCGCTCGGGCGCGGTGCCCACGTACACCGCAAACGCGCCGGTCTCCAGGTATGCGACGCGGTAGGAGTACACGGAATAGGCGAGGCCGCGTCGCTCGCGGACTTCCTGGAAGAGGCGCGACGACAGCCCGCCACCCAATGCCTGATTGAGGACGGTGAGCGGATAGCGGTCGGGGTCATCACGCGGCACCCCGCGGGTGCCCACGACCGCGTGGACCTGTTCGCTGTCCCGGGTGAGTACGGCGAGCGGACGGGCCGGCCGGGGATGCTCGACAGATCGCCGGCGCCCATCTGACGGTTGCCCCGGGGATCGGGCCGCGACCCGGTCGACCACGTCGTTGTGCCGGAGGTTGCCGGCCGCGGCCACGACGATCACCGAAGGCCGGTAGTGCTCGTGGTGATAGCGAGCGATCGTGTCGCGTTCCATCGTCCCGATCGACGCCGGAGTGCCGAGCACCTCCCGCCCGAGCGGATGGTCCGGGAACATGGCCCGGGCGAAGATGTCGTGGACGAGATCGTCCGGCGCGTCTTCGTGCATGCGGAGCTCTTCCAGGATGACCTGTCGCTCTGCGTCGACGTCCTGAGCTCGCATGGCGGGGGCCCACACGACGTCGCTCAGCGTGTCGATGGCGAGATCGAGCTGGTCCTCGGGGACGCGTACGTAGAACGCGGTCATCTCCTGCATCGTGAACGCGTTCATGTCGCCGCCGACGGACTCGACGGCGTGTGCGATGTCGAGCGCCCCCCGGTCCGCCGTTCCCTTGAACAGAAGGTGCTCGAGAAAGTGCGAAGTACCGCGCTCGTCGTCGCGTTCGTCGCGCGACCCGACGCCAACCCAGAATCCGACTGAGACCGAACGCAGCCCCGGGAGCGCTTCCGTCACGACCCGGAGCCCCGAATCCAGCCGCGACCTACGAATACCCTCGCCCGCCGGGCCCGCTACGGCGTGGCCCGTCATGGGGCTACCGGTCGCCGCCGCGGCCGCGCCGCCTGCCCCCGCCGCGGCGCTCGGGTCGGGCCGCGTCGTCGGGTCCGAGGTCGCCGAACTCGTCTCGGGCCTGGCTCTCCCAGTGCTGTTCGAAGGACACGCTTTCCCTCGCTCGCCCTCGGTCTCGTGGTCGGTCACCGTGCTCGTCGCGTGGCCGCGCACCTCGCTCGCGGTCGCGGCCTCGTCGGTCGGTCTCGGACCGCCGCCGCCTGCCCTCACCGACCGGTCCGTCGTCCCGGGGTGGCCCGCTCCTGTCGTCGTCACCGGGTTCACCGACCGCGACTTCGTCGACGAGTGACAAGGACAGCTTCCCCTGGTTGTCGATGTCGGAAACGCGTACTTCGACCTCATCGCCGAGATTGAGCACATCCTCCACCCTATCGATGCGCCGGCCTCCGCCGAGCTTCGAGATGTGCAGCAATCCGTCCCGGCCCGGAAGGATGTTCACGAAGGCGCCGAACTTCGTGATGTTCACCACCTTCCCCCGGTAGGTCGCGCCGATCTCGGCCATGGGCGGATCCAGGATGAGCTCGATGCGGCGGCGGGCCTCCTCGACCTGCGAACCGTCCTTCGAGCCGATCGTCACGGTCCCGACCACACCGTCGTCGCTCACCGACACGTCGGCACCGGTCTCGAGCGTGATGGCGTTGATGACCTTCCCCTTGGGGCCGATCACTTCGCCGATCTTGTCGAGCGGGATCGTGAAGCTCACGATCTTCGGCGCACGCTCGCGGACGTCGGATCGGGGTTCGGGGATCGCCTCCCGCAGGGTCGCCAGCACCTTCAGACGCGCTTCCTTCGCCTGCTCGAGCGCCTGGGCGAGCACATCGGCGGGGAGCCCGTCGATCTTCGTGTCCAGCTGCAACGCGGTCACGAACTCGTCGGTGCCGGCCACCTTGAAGTCCATGTCGCCGAAGGCGTCCTCGGCACCGAGGATGTCGGTCAGGGTCGTGTACTTGTCGTCCGCGTAGACGAGGCCCATCGCGATGCCTGCGATCGGAGCCTTGATCGGCACACCTGCGTCCATGAGTGAGAGCGTCGATCCGCACACTGACGCCATCGACGTCGAGCCGTTCGAGGACAGCACGTCGGACACGACGCGCATCGTGTAGGGCCACTCCTCCTCGCTCGGCACCACGGGTACCAGCGCCCGCTCGGCGAGCGCGCCGTGGCCGATCTCGCGCCGCTTCGGCGAGCCGACTCGTCCGACCTCGCCCGTCGAGAACGGCGGGAAGTTGTAGTGGTGGATGTAGCGCTTGCGCTCCTCGACCCCGATCGTGTCGAGCATCTGTTCCATCCGGGGCATGCCCAGGGTGGCGACCGTGAGCACCTGGGTCTCGCCCCGCTGGAAGAGCCCTGATCCGTGGGCCGTGGGAATCACGCCGACCTCGGCGCTCAGCCTCCGGATGTCACTCGGTGTGCGCCCGTCGATCCGTACGCCGTCGTTGACAATCCGCTCGCGCACGACTTGCTTCTGGAGCGCGCGGAAGGCCTTCTTGACCTGCCCGGCGCGGTCGGCGAACTTGCCCGGCGCTTCGGGAGCGCCACAGAGCTGCTCGACGACTTGTGCTTCCAGCTCGTGGGTGCGCTCCTCGCGGCTCGCTTTGTCGGCGATCCTCATTGCCTCTTCGACCTGAGCCCGGGCGACCTCGTCGACGGCGGCGTACACGTCGTCGTCGTAGTCGGTCTGCACCTCGTACGGGATCGGTTCGATCGGACCCCGCGCCGCCTCGTACGCGCGCCGCAGCTCGAGCTGCAGGTCGATCGACGCTTCGATCCAGCGCTTCGACGCCTCGAGGCCCTCGGCGATGAGGTCTTCGGTGATCTTCGGGGCGCCCTGCTCGTACAGCTCCCAGGTCGCCTCGGTGCCGCCTGCTTCCACCATCATGATCGCGATGTCGCCGGAGTCGGTGCGGCGCCCGGCGACAACGAGCTCGAACGTCGACTCGTCACCCTCCTGGTAGGTGGGGTGCGCGATCCACTCGCCGTTGTGGTGCGCGACCCGCACCGCGCCGATCGGCCCCCGGAACGGGATGCCGGACACCATAAGCGCGGCCGACGCGCCGTTGATCGACGCCACGTCGTGCGGGTTCTCGAGGTCGGCCCCGAGGATCGTCGCGATGACCTGGACCTCGTTACGGAAGCCCTCGGGGAACGACGGACGCAGCGGCCGGTCCGTGAGCCTGGCCGTCAGGATCGCCTGCTCGCCCGGGCGGCCCTCACGTCGGAAGAACGACCCCGGGATCTTGCCCGCCGCGTACATACGCTCCTCGACGTCGACGGTCAGCGGGAAGAAGTCGATTCCCTCCCGGGGCTTGTCGGTGACGACCGTGCTGAGCAGCGTGGTGTCGCCGATCTGGACCACGGCGGCGCCATCCGCCAGCGGGGCCAGCCGGCCGGTCTCGAACGACATGGTCTTGCCAGCGGCGTTGACGACGCCCTCTACGCGAATGGCGTTGCCTTGCCCTTCATCAGGCATTGAACGCGCCTCCCTCTTTCTCTTCTCTGAGAGGGGGCCTCCGGTTCTCAGTGGTCACTCCCCGAACGGCGGGCTCGGGCGGTGGCCACTGACAACCGATGACGTCCCTCTATCTCTGGTCGGCTTCCTCCTACTCGGCGTCTTCGACGCCGAGCATCACTAGCGGCGAAGACCCAGTTTCGCGATGAGCGCTCGGTACCGCTCGACATCGTTGCGCCGGAGGTAGTCGAGCAGGCGACGCCGACGACCGACGAGCATGAGCAACCCCCGGCGCGAGTGATGGTCCTTGGTATGGACCTTCAGGTGGTCCGTGAGGTGGTTGATCCGGTCGGTCAGGAGCGCCACCTGGACCTCCGGCGAACCGGTGTCGGTCTCGTGGAGGCGGTGCTCAGCGGTCGTGGCCGCGGTGTCGGGCATGCGGAAGCTTCGGTCTTCTGGCTGAGTTTCTGCCTCAGCGTGGGACTGCGCCGGCACGTGCCGACGCGCTCTCAGGCTACCACGGCCCTCTCTATTTCCCGGGTGGGGGTGTCATCATCTCCCAGATGGGGGTGTCATCCCCAGCAGGCGACGGGTGGTCTCGACGTCCGACTCCATCTGATCGATGAGTGCGTCGGTGGACTCGAAGCGCTCCTGGCCGCGGATCCATTCACGGAAGCGGACCTTTGCCCGCTGGTCGTAGAGGTCGCCGTCGAAGTCGAGCACGTGCGCCTCAAGGAGGACGTCGCCTCCCTCGTAGAAGGTGGGTCGGGTCCCGACCGAGATCGCAGCCGGCCGCTCGACTTCGTCCTCGGCGACGAACGTCCCCGCGTAGACACCATCGGCAGGGAGGCAGATGCGCTCGGGGACGCTGAGGTTGGCGGTCGGGATCCCGAGATGAGGACCGCCGCGCCGGTCGCCGCGCTCCACCCCCCCTCGGACCTCGTGCGGCCGACCCAGCAGGCGGGCGGCTTCGGCGACGTCGCCCTTGGCGAGCAGCTCACGGATCCGCGTGGACGAGTACGGCGTGCCGGTCGTATCGCCCTCGATGGCGACGAGGCCGAGACCGAGCACCTCGAAGCCGAGCTCGGCGCCCATGCGTTCCAGCAACGGCACGTTGCCGCCCCGCCGATGGCCGAAGTGGAAGTCGGCGCCGACCACGACCAGGCGCGCGCCGACTCCGTCGACCAGCACTTCGCGCACGAAGTCCTCCGCCGACTCCTTGCCGCGCTCCTCGTCGAACGTCAGCACCCAGCACAAGTCGAGGGTCCCCGTCGCTTCGAGGAGCTCGAGCCGCTGCTCGAGCGTTGTCAGGAGGCGCGGCGCGGATTCCGGTCGCACGACCTCGGCGGGATGGCGGTCGAACGTGACCAGCGCGGCTTCGAGCCCTCGGGCGTCGGCAAGCTCGCGGACGAGGCGCAGCACGGCCTGGTGCCCGAGGTGCACTCCGTCGTACGCGCCGATCGTGACGACAGCGCCCTCCGTCCGCACGGCCGCGCGGGCGGCGTCGTCGCTCCCGCTGACGACGCGCACCGGGCTCAGCTCGCCTCGACCGGCGCGAGCACGACCGCCGGCTTCACGGCGGCGCGGCGGCGTTCGTACACGGCGAGCAGCTCACCGTCGCGGTCGACGACCGCGAAGGGCCCGGGGCCGGCGTGCTCACCGGCGAAGACGGTGGCCGGGAACGTGACGCCGTGCGCGACGGCGCGTGCCTGTTCGATGTCGACTTCGATGCGCTCGAGGTCGCGGACGGCCGCAACCGATGGCAACACAACGGCGTCGGGATCCGCTTCGATCTTGCTGAGCGTAAGGGCCTCGTCGAGCGTGAACGAACCGACACGCAGGCGCCGCAGCTCGGCAAGGTGCGCGACCCCACCGAGGCCGATGCCGAGGTCGGCAGCAAGCGACCGGACGTAGGTCCCGCTACTGCACTCCACGAGCACGGTCGCGGTGGGATACGGCCCCGGCTCGAACGTCTCGACGTCGAGCCGGTCCACGCGGACCCGGCGAGGCGCTCGCTCGACCTCTTGGCCGAGCCGCGCGAGCTCGTGAAGCCGGCGGCCCTCGATCTTCACTGCCGACACCATCGGCGGCAGCTGCTCGATCTCCCCGACGAAAGTCGAGGCAGCGGCTTCGACGTCGGCGCGGTCGACCTGCATCGGGCGCCGATCGACGACCTCCCCGGCGGCATCGAGCGTGGTCGTCGAGACGCCGAACACGATCGTGCCCCGGTAGGCCTTGCCGGCGTCCTGGAGGAACCGGAGCAGCCGCGTGGCACGTCCGAGCCCGACGAGCAGCACCCCGGTCGCGTCCGGATCGAGGGTGCCGGCGTGCCCGACGCGCCGCTGCCGGTAGATCTTGCGGAGCTTGGCGACGACGTCGTGGGATGTCCACGCGGCTGGTTTGTCGACGACGACCAGGCCGTGCGTGGTCATGCGGCGCAGGTCAGGGCGTGAGGGGAAGCTTGCGCTGGATGCGGTTCACGACCTCGTCGATGTCGTCGTCCGAGGTGAAGCCGGCCGCGAACCGGTGGCCGCCGCCGCCTTCGGACTGGGCGATGCGGCACACGTCGACCTCACCGAGGGAACGAAGGCTCACGCGGACCGTGCCGTCGCCCTCCTCCTTGACGACGCACGAGACGTTGGCTTCGCGCGTCCTCCGCAGGATGTCGATGAGGCCCTCGACCTCCTCCATCGTGACCTGATGCTTGTTGAGGAGGTCCTGCGTGACCGCCGTCCACACGAAGCGCCGCTCGGGGACGAGGTGCGCGCTGCCGAGGACCTCGCCCAGGAGCTGCATGTACGCGAAGCGGTGCTCCTCGAACAGGGTGCGGCTGACATCGGGCACCGGCACGCCATATGCGACGAGCTCGCGGGCCAATTCGAACACCTCGGGCGTCGTGGAGTCGTACTGGAACCGCCCCGTGTCGCACACGAGCGCGGTGTACAGGCAAACGGCGGCGTCAGGGTTGAGCTCCATACCGAGGCGGTCGACGAGGCTGCGCACGAGCGTGCCGCTGGCGGCGGCATCGGGATCGATCACGTTGATCGAGCCGTACCGGTCGTTCGAGATGTGGTGGTCGACGACGATCAGCTCCTGGGCGGCCTTCGCCGGCTGCTCCAGGTCTCCCAGCCGAGCCAGCGAACCGCAGTCGAAGGTGACCATGACGTCCGGCTCGGATGGGAACTCGTGCGGCGGGGTCAGACGGTCGAGGCCCGGGAGCATGCGATAGTGCGGCGCGACAATGAACGGGGTCGGGAAGGACGCGACGCAGTCGATGGACGAGTCGCGCAGCACGTGGAAGAGCCCGAGCATCGAGCCCAGCGCGTCACCATCGGGACTGACGTGGCAGGCGAGCGCAACTTGCGCGGCGCCGCGAATGGCAACGCAAGCACGATCGAGTGACTGATCGACATCAGTCCCTTGGTGCTCGGTCATTGCCTCTCCTGCCGGTGGAGGTCTCTGATGATCTCCTCGACCCGTTGGCCCGTCGTGATGGCCGGGTCCTCTCGGAACGACAGCCGGGGCAGGTACTTCAGTCGCACCTGGTGACCTAGCGCCGCTCGCAAATGTGACCCGGCAGATCGCAGCGCCTTGGACGTGTCCTCGTGCTGCTCGGCCGGGCCCAGTACTGAATAGTAAACCGTTGCGTGCCGCAGATCGGAACTGACCTCGACGCCGGTCAGGGTGACGAACCCCAGGCGAGGGTCGGAGAGCCGCTCGAGCTCGTCGGCGAGGATCTCGAGCACGACCTCGTTGATGCGAGCGGTGCGCGGGTAGCTGCGCTGCGGCTGGCGGCGGCGCGCCATCTCAGCCGTCCGCGTCGAGGTAGGCGGTGGTGACATCAATGAGTTCGACATCGGGCGCCCCCTCGACGTAACGCTCGACCTGCTCGAGCACCTGCCGGAGCCGCCCGTCGCTCTCGGCCACCGCCGCCACGGCGATCGCGGTCCGCTGCCACTGATCCTGGTGGTCGACCTCGGCCACCGACAGGCGGTACTTATGGCGGAGCCCGTCGATGATCGGGCGGACCGCCGCCCGCTTCGCCTTCAGCGACCGGCTCTCCGGCACATGGAGATCGAAGCAGACCGCCGCCGCGTGCACGACTCCATTGTCCACCCTTCCGCCGGGAAACGAGCGCGGTTCTACTGCGATCCGGGGCCTACGAGAGGGGACGAGAGGAACCTCCAGGCGTGGGATGTCGCCGGGCGGTCGCTCGGGCGGCGTGGAACACCGCCGATTCGACGAGGGAGGAGCGTCCCCGCAGCGAGAGGCTCAGCATCGCGACCGCGGCAACTGGTCCGGGGACGGATCCGTCGTGACGCAAGGCGAGCACGGTCCGCGCCAGCCGGGCGCGTGCCATCGGTGTATCCACCCTGCTCACGACCGCAGGAAGGGCGGTGCGGACCCCTCGCCCGTCGTCGGCTTCGATTGCGCCGAGCAGCGTTTCGACATCGAGTGTCACGACCGTAGGCAGGAGGCGAACGGATCGGTGTGCGCGGGGGAGCTCGACCATCTCGTGAACGAGCTGGCGGACCTCGCTGTTCGGGCGGGAGAGTAGGTCGCGCTCTGCCGCCGCACGTGATGCAGCGGCGAGGAACCGCCACGCAAGCTCAGTTTCGGACGGCCCCCGACGGACGCCACAGCAATGCTTGACCTTCCTTCCGCTGCCGCAGGGGCACCGCCCGTTGCGGCGTTGTTCCGCCATCGTCAGGGCGGGTCAGGGTGGTCGGGTGCGACGAGGTCCGGGTTGCCGGGCTCGCCGACGACTTTCCATCCGGCGTACGTCTTCAAGTAGTGATGATGCGGGCAGATCCGCCAGGTGTTGAGCACGTTCGTCTCGCCGCGCTTCTCGACCGGGACGACGTGGTCGATCTCGAGGAACCGATCGTTGGCGCATGACTTGACGCCACAGGTCGGGTGGCGGGCCTCGAGCGCCCGGCGCAGCTTGGCCGGGATATTGCGTTTGAGGCTCGACACCGCGGTGATGTCGTCGCCGTCGCGAACCATGAGAGTGACCCTGGCGTCGTCGAGCAGCGCCCGGGCCGTCGTCACCGGCACCGGGCCGATCCCTTTGAGCTCGCATCGCTCACCGGGCTCGGTGTGACCGCGTACGAGTGGGGCGCTGTCAGCGATGAGATGGGCCTCGACAGGCTTGCAGGGTCCGTCGGTGGCGAGGGCGACGAGCGCGTCGGCGGCGTAGGCGGCGCGCGGCTCGCGCAACCCTGCTCGGCGGGCCTCGCGAAAGACGCGATCGATGTGGGCGTTCCACGCCGAACTGAACCGAGCCCCGGCGTCGGGTGCCATGCGCGCCTCTATCCGGTAGGCGCTATCCGGGTCGGTCCATTCGTGGGCCCGCCGGGTCTCATGCAGCCGGCGCGCCCACGCCCGGTCGTCGGCCTCGGCGCCGGCGCGCACCTGCCGGCAGCGGTCCCGCAGTCCCTTCACACTGGTCGCGTCGGCTGTTGCGAGCAGCTCGGCCTCGGCGCTCGGATCCGCACCCGCCGCCGACGTGATCTCAGCGGCCTGCGTTTGGGAGAGCTGTCCGGCTCGGAACGCCGAGCTGGTCTCGGGCAGCTCGTCGAGCGCCTGCGCCGTTTCGATCGTGCGACAGGCGGCACCCACGGTCTCGCCCGTCGCTTCGGCCACCCAGTGGGCGGCGCTGCGATGCCCGCCCTCGCGCCACACGCCCGTCTCCTCGACCCGGCGCGCCAACAACGTCTTCGCCGCTGCGCACAGCCGCTCGCCCCGTGCGAATATTTCGAGGAGGTCAGCCGCGTCGCGACCGTCGATGCGTCCCGGATCGAGGTCGCGCAGGACCGCCTCCAGTTGCCTGACAGCGCCGCGAACCTCGTCGAACACGCTTCCTCCCGCACGGACGGAACCGACTGGGGGAAGCGTCAGAAGAAGTATACGAACGTATGTTCGCCCTGTCAACCCCTTTCGGGGACCAGGAGGCCGCGGACCTCTTGGACGGGGTAGTCCTCGCTCGACCTGAGGACGGCGACGCCCATCGGTGTCGGGCGGGGCGGGAGGCCGGGACCGGTGAGGACGAAGTCGGCGCCCCAGCGCGCCGTCGCGACGACGCGGTACTGGCCTTTGGTCTCGTAGACGTAGCGCGCCGCAGGATTCGCCTCGGAGCCGGCTTCGCTCGCGCGGGCGGTGCGGCCGTCACCCATCTCGAACACGACGTCCTGGACGCGCGCGGTACCGGTGACCGTCCACGGCCCGATGCTCGCGGACACCTGGAGCTCGGCGGGGCCTTCGTACCAGAGCCAGGTGTCGAGCCCGGTGAGACCGGTGGGACGGGGATTGATGCCGATCTTCGGCGGCGGGATCTGACGCAGCGCGGCGCGCCAGATCTCTCCGATGCTCGGGATGGGTGGGAGCGCGGGCGGCGCGGGTCTGCTCCCGTCGGGATTCAGCGGGACGCAGCGCACCTCCTGGCTGACGATCGCGCCCGAAAGGTCCTGCACGGTGAGGGAGTAGGGCCATCCCATTTGGCCGAACCCGGCGTCGCAGACGGGCGCGATGCCGGGGCCAACCAGGCCCGCAGGTACCCACGTGTACTTGTACGGCGGCGGCCCATTCGGATCACCCGTGCTCACTTTTCCCGGGCCACCGTCCTGTCCCGCAGCGATAATGCCAACAATGATGGTGTCTCCGTTAACCGCTCCCGATCCGCTCGGATCGCCGCCCGGAACGGCGACGGCATCGGGTGCAATACCCAGCGACATGAGCAACACCGACGACGCAACTAAGCGCCTCATAGCTGAACCTGTGCGCCCGAAACTGGTGACCACTCTGATATTCGCCAGCGCCCCTGGCCATCCGGACTTAGCAAGACATTCCATACTGTTGGAGCGGTGTGCTGTTTCCCCTCACCAACTTGCTGGCCGCCCGAATCGATGATGCGTTCGCTGTCGAATTGGTCGGTCACTCGCAAGCTCACAACGTCCGCTTTCGCGTCAACGATCTCTACAGAGAGGACGCGATAACCCTCGTCGGCAGCGCGCCACCCGTTTTCTGTGAGCTTTCTCAGAACGTCCACTTGGAGCTCGTGAATTCGTGTTCCGGGCACGTAGATGTCGGAAATGCGTGCTGGATCCGGATTCTCGGTCAGCCATCTGAAGTTCGCGTCGAGCGACTTGAAGATCGCGACGTAGTCGTTGCCGGTGTTCTCGAGCGGCGGGCGGGGCTTGCCGTGGAGGGAGCCGCCGGGGATGGGCTTGCTCAGGTCGATCGTCGCCGGCGCTGCGGTCGTGGGTGGCGTCGAGCCTTTCGAGGGCGCGCGGTGACCGCTCCCTCCGGACCCGCCGCTGCAGGCCACCAGCACCACCAGCAGGGCCGCGGAGGCTGATCTTGCGACAGATTGGGAAAGATAGCCGCCCACCACCATCTCCCTGTACCCGAGCGCCTCTGGGTGACAATACCTGGATGTCCACTTTGTGGCAAGAGGCCGGCTCGCTAGCGTTACCACTATGAAGCTCGACCGTCCTGTCGCCCCCGACCCGTACGAGCTGCTCCCGGCAGTGGACTCGTTCACCGTGACCTCGAACGACGTAACCGACGGCGAGCAGAAGCCCGAGGCACACGCTTACGCCGGTGAGAACACCTCACCGCACCTGCGCTGGGAAGGCTTCCCGCAGGACACCAGGAGCTTCGTCGTGACGTGCTTCGACCCGGACGCGCCGACCCCGTCCGGCTTCTGGCACTGGGTCGTGGTCAACCTTCCGGCGAGCGTCACCGAGCTCCACAGCGGCGCGGGCGACGGATCTCCACTGCCGGGCAACGCGTTCCACGTGCGCAATGACTACAGCGAGAAGAAGTACGGGGGAGGCGCTCCGCCGCCCGGCGACCGGCCGCACCGCTACTACTTCGTGGTGCACGCGGTGGACGTCGATGCACTCGACGTCGACTCGAACGTCTCACCTGCAGTGGTGAGCTTCAACCTCGTGTTCCACACGCTCGCCCGGGCGATCATCACGCCCACGTACCAGACGGGCTGAGCCCGAGCGCGCAGATCAGGTCCGGGCGAGCTCCCTGAGCTCGTACGTCTCGATGACGTCGCCCTGTTTCAGGTCTTGGAAGTCGCTGAGACCGATGCCGCACTCGAAGCCCTGCTGCACTTCGCGCACGTCGTCCTTGAACCGCTTGAGCGACGCGATCTGGCCGTGCCAGATGACGGTGCCGTCGCGCAAGAACCGCACACGCGAGCCCCGGGTGATCGTGCCGTTCTGCACGTAGCAGCCCGCCACCTTGCCGACACGCGGGATCGAGAACACCTCGCGCACCTCGGCCTCGCCCGTGACGACCTCCTCGTACTCCGGCTTGAGCATGCCGACGAGGGCCTGCTGCACGTCCTCGAGCACCTGGTAGATCACCTCGTACAAGCGCATGTCGACGCCCTCGGCTTCGGCGAGCTCGCGTGCCTTGCGGTCGGGCCGGACGTTGAAGCCGATGACGGTCGCGTTCGACACCGCGGCGAGGTTCACGTCGGACTCGGTGATGCCGCCGACGCCTCGATGCACGAACGACAACCTCACCTCGTCGTGCTCCTGGTCGATCTTGCGCAGGCCATCGGTCACCGCTTCGAGCGAGCCTTGGACGTCCGCCTTGAGCACGAGGTTCAGCGTGGCGACCTCGCCCCGCTGGACCATGGCGAAGATGTCCTCGAGGCGGGCACCACCGGAAAGCGCCATCGGGTGGGCGAGGCTGGCGGCGCGGCGCCGGCGGGCGCGCGCCTCGGCGACGGTGCGGGCCGTGCGCTCGTCGGGCGCGACGCGTAGCTCGTCGCCGGCCAGTGGCACGTCGTCCAGTCCGAGAACCTCGGCCGGCGTCGACGGGCCGGCGTCGGCCAGTTGATCGCCCCGCTCATCGAACATCGCCCGGACCTTGCCCCACGCGCCCCCGGCGACGACCGGGTCGGTCACCTGGAGCGTGCCCCGCTCGACGAGCACGGTCGCCACCGGGCCCCGGCCGGGATCGAGGTTCGCTTCGAGGACGAACGCCCGCGCCGGGGCCTTCGGGTTGGCCATGAGCGGCGGGTCCTGGACGTCGGCGACAAGAAGGATGGCATCGAGCAGCTCGGGGATCCCGGTGCCCTCCGTACCCGACACCTCGATGACGAGCGTGTCGCCACCCCATTCTTCGGGTACCAGCTGCTGCTCGACGAGCTGTTGGCGCACGCGCTGCGCGTCAGCGTCGGCCCGGTCGATCTTCGTGATCGCAGCGACGATCGCGACCTCGGCCGCCTTGGCGTGACTGATGGCTTCGACCGTCTGCGGCATCACGCCGTCGTCCGCGGCGACGACGAGCACCGCGATGTCGGTGGCCTGCGCGCCGCGCGCTCGCATGGCGGTGAACGCCTCGTGACCGGGTGTGTCGATGAAGGTGATCGGCCGGTCGTTCTTCACGACCTGGTACGCGCCGATGTGCTGCGTGATACCGCCGGCCTCGCCTTCGGCGACGTGCGTCTCCCGGATGCGGTCGAGCAGTGTGGTCTTGCCGTGGTCGACGTGACCCATCACGGTCACGACGGGCGCGCGCGGTTCGAGGAGGCTCTCGTCCTCCTCTTCTCCTTCGTCGCCGAGGAGCGCCCGCAGCTCCAGCTCGGCCTCCTGGCCGGGCTCGACCAGCAGCACCTCGGCCCCGAGCGTTTCGCCGATCAGCTCGACCATCTCGTCGGCGAGCGACTGCGTCCCGGTGACCATTTCCCCTGCGTCGAACAGGATGCGCACGAGGTCGGCGGAGGTGCGGTTCAGCTTCGGCGCCAGCTCCTGGATCGTGATGCCGCGCGGGACGACGATCTCGCCTTCGGGGACTGGCGCGTCGTCCGGCGTCAGCTGCGGACGCTCGGCGGGCCCGAGGTCCTCGAAGTCGCGACGGCGACGCTTCTTGCGCCGGGGGCGTTGTCCTTGCGGCCCGGGACGACCGCGTCCACCGAACCCGCCTCGTCCCGGCGGACCACCGGGCGGCCCACCGGGGCCGCCACGAGGGAAGCCGCCGCGCCGGTCACCGGGCGGCGCGCCGCGGGGCGCGCCCGACGGCGCGCCCGCGCGGGGCGGCCGCGGGCTGGGGCCACCGGGCGGGGTGAGCGGGCGACCACCGGGCGGCGGCGGGATCGGACGTGCACCTGGAGGAGGCGGGATCGGCCGGCCCGACGGGCTGCGGGGCTGCGGCGGCGCGGCGGTGGCATCGGCGGCGGCCGCCGGCGCGACGTCTTCGCGCGGACGCTCTCCCGGCGCGGGCGCCGGCTCACGGGTCGGGGCGGGTCGAGGTGCGGGCGGCGGCGGCTCGGGCAGGCCCCCGGTCGAGCGCACGACCCGGTGCGGCGGAGGCTCGGGCGCGGCCGGCTCGCTGACGGGCTCCGGGGCCTCCTTCGGCGCCGGCGCCTTCTTCGCCGCGGGGACCTTCTCGGGCTCGGGCTCGGCCGGCGCGGGCTCGGGCTCCTCGACGGTGGGCTCCCGGCGCAGACCCTTCGAGTCGGCAAGCCGGCGGACGCGATCGGCTGACGGGTCGTCGATGCTCGACGAGTGGCTCTTCACGCCGATCTTGAGCTCGTTGGCGAGATCGAGCACGACGGCGTTCTCGACGCCGAGCTCTCTCGCCAGCTCGTAAACCCGAATCTTCTTCGTCGCCATAACTCTTAGGACATTCTCCCACGCAACGCTTCGACCTCTTGGTCCGTCAAGCGGGTCCGAAGAGCCCGCTCGAGCGCCCGCCTCCGCATCGCCCGCTCGAAGCACGCCGCCGTGGCGGGCGGACCGCACAACCATGCCCCCCGCCCGGGACCGGGCCCGACGTACAGCGTCCCGTCGGGCGCTCGCGCGATGCGCACGAGCTCGGCCGGCGCCGCGGTGCGGCGGCAACCGACGCACGTGCGCCGGCGCGTCGCGTCAGCTGCCGTCCTCCCCCCGTTCGGTCTCGGGCGCCTCGCCGGCGTCGGCGGGCACCGCCGCGGGCGCGGCTTCGCTCACCTCGGGAGTCGACTCCGACTCCGCCGACGCTGGCGCAGACTCGGCTGCGGCATCCTCGGCGGGCGCGGCCTCGGCCCCCTCTGTTTCGCCCGCGCCGTTCCCCGCGCCTTCCTGCACCGCGACCACGGTCGGATCAGGCGCGGCGTACCCGGCTTCGGCGGCAGAGATGGCCTCACCGCCGCCGGCGGGTTGCCACACGAGCTCCCCATCGGCGCGCTTGACCCACTCGCCCTCGGCGTACTCGATTCCTTCGCCCGACTCTTCCTCGTGAAGCTGGGTCTCGCTCTTGATGTCGACGCGCCATCCGGTCAGCCGGGCCGCGAGACGCGCGTTCTGCCCCTCCTTGCCGATGGCGAGCGAGAGCTGGAAGTCGGGAACGATCACCTCGGCGGTGCCGGTCTCGGTGTGGATGCGCACCTCACGCACGCGAGCCGGCGCCAACGCCTTCATCACGAACTCCTCGGCGTCCTCGCTGTAGGGGACGATGTCGACCTTCTCGCCCCGCAGCTCGTTGACGACCATTCGGACCCGCGACCCGCGCGCGCCGACGCACGCGCCGACCGGGTCCACGTTCCGGTCGTTCGACGCAACCGCGATCTTCGTCCGATGACCGGGCTCACGGGCGATCGCCTTGATCTCGACGACCCCGTCGACGATCTCGGGCACCTCGAGCTCGAAGAGCCGCTTAACGAGCCCGGGGTGCGTGCGGGACACGACGATCTGCGGGCCCTTGGCCGTGCGACGCACCTCGACGATGTACGCCTTGAGCCGCGACCCGTGCTCGTAGCGCTCGTTCTGCACCTGCTCGGCCTGGGGCAGCAGCGCCTCGACGCGACCGAGGTCGAGCAGCGTGTACCGGGCGTCGGTCTGCTGGATGATGCCTGTGACGATGTCGCCCTCGCGGCCGGCGTACTCCTCGTACTTCATCTCGCGCTCGGCTTCGCGGATCCGTTGGAGGATCACCTGCTTGGCGGTCTGCGCCGCGATGCGGCCGAAGTCGTCGGGCGTGTCGTCCCACTCACGCGTGACGTTGCCCTCTTCGTCGAGCTCCTGGGCGATGACGCGGATGTCGCCGGTCTCGATGTCGATCTCGACCAGCGCCTCTTCGGCCGCGTTCGGCAGGCGCTTGTACGCGGTGACGAGCGCGTTCGCCAACGCCTCGAGCATCACCTCGACGGAGATGCCCTTCTCGCGCTCGATGTTCTCGAGCGCCTCCATCATGTCTGAGTTCATCGCGCGACTTCCTTCTTCTTCGCGCGCTTCTTGGACTTGCCGCCCTTCGGCGCGGGGCCGAACTCGAAGACCGTGCGCGCCTGCACGATGTCGTCGTACAGGAGACGCTCCACGCCCTTGCCGGTGTCGAGCACGGTGCCCTCGTCGTCGGCGTCGTCGAGGCGACCGCGAAGCCGTTCGACGGCGCCCTCCGGGCCGCGCGTCTTCACGGTGACTGTCTCGCCGATGGCGCGCTGGAAGTGCTCCGGCCGGCGCAGCGGCCGCTCGAGACCCGGGCTGCTCACCTCGAGGGCGTACGGACCGGTGAGGCCGCCCTGGGCGTCGAGGACGGGCGAGATGCGCTCGGTCGCCGTCGTGATGGTGTCGATGTCGACGCCGCCTTCACGATCGACGCTCACGCGCAGGGTGCGGGTGCGACCGGACGTGCTGAGCTCGACGTCGTAGAGCTCGAGGCCGATGGCCGCGAGTACCGGCTCGATCGCCGCCGCGATGGTGTCTCGTTCCGGCACTTGCGCTCACCTCCCCGTGTCGCCGCCTTCCGGCGTTCCCCTTGTCGCCGTCTCGATCAGCCCTCCGTCGCCACCCTCCGGCCAACAAAAAACGTGGGCTTGCGCCCACGTCCCGCCTGCCAGTGGGTGGTCGTCAGTCTCGACCGAACCCCGTAAGTATAACGGGTTTGCGCTGGTTCCGGCCGCGGAACTGCGGCGTTACAGCCCGAAGATCTCGGCCAGCTCGTGGGGGACGGGCGCCTCGAGCTGCTCGTAGGTGCACGAGGCGGGGTCGCGGTCTTGGCGCCAGCGGAGGAACCGCGCCGTGTGCCGAAAGCGGTCACCCTGGAGGTGCTCGTAGGCGACCTCGGCGACGAGCTCGATGCGCAGCGGCGCCCAGCGCATGTCCTTCTTGGCGTTCCACCGGCTGGGCGCGCCCGGCATGCGCCCGCCCGACTCGTGCGCCTCGGCGACGGCCCATTCGCGCCACGGATGGGCGTCGAGCGCGTTCTTACGGTACGGCTGCAGCTCCTTGGCGAGCTTCTTGCGGAGCGGCGCCGCGAAACTGCTCGCCACGCCGACGTGGTGCAGCGTCCCCTCGTCGTCGTAGAGGCCGAGCAGGAGCGAGCCGACACCGTCACCGTCCTTGTGGGTGCGGAACCCGGCCACCACACAGTCGGCGGTGCGCTGGTGCTTGACCTTGAACCAGGCGCGCTCGTTCTCCCGGTACTCGCCCGCCCCTGGCTTGGCGACCACGCCGTCGAGCCCGGCGCCCTCGAACTGCTCGAACCACTGTCCGGCGACGACGGGGTCGCTGGTCACCGGCGTGATGTGGATCGGCTGCTTGGCGCGCCCCAGCATGCGTTCGAGCCGCTTGCGACGCTCCGCGAACGGGCGCTTGCGCAGGTCCTTGTTGTCCTCGGCAAGGACGTCGAACGCCACGAAGCTCGAGGGCGTCTCCTTCGCGAGCTTGTTGACCCGGCTGGCGGCGGGGTGGATGCGCATCTGGAGGAGGTCGAAGTTGAGGCCGTGGTCCGTCGCGATGACGATCTCGCCATCGATGACCGCTCGTTCGGGGAACGCCTTCCGAAGCGACTCGACCAGTTCAGGGAAGTAGCGGTTGAAGGGGCGCTCGTTGCGGCTCCCGAGCTCGATCTCGTCACCGTCGCGGAACACGATGCAGCGGAACCCGTCCCACTTGGGCTCGTAGAGCAGGCCGTCGGCGGTCGGCAGCTCGCGCACGAGCTTCGCCAGCATCGGCGACACCGGCGGCTTGACCGGCAGCTTCATGCCCGGCTCGCAAGGACAGCGGCGGCCACGTCGGTCATGGCGATCTCCTCTTCTTGGCCTGTCGCGCGATCACGACGCTCCACAACGCCCCGGGCGAGCCCGCGCGCGCCGACCGTCAGGCGCGTCGGCATGCCCAGCAGGTCGGCGTCGGCGAACTTGATGCCCGGGCTGGTGTCGCGATCGTCATACAGCACGTCGACGCCAGCGCCGGTGAGCCCGTCGTACAGACGATCGGCCGCCGCGACCACGTCGGCCGCCTGGTCGCCCTTCCCGGGCAGCGACACGAGGTGCACGTCGTAGGGCGCGACCACGGCGGGCCACGCGAGCCCGAGGTCGTCGTGGTGCTCTTCGGCGATCGCGGCGACGATCCGCGTGACCCCGATCCCGTAGCAGCCCATCACCATCGGGTGCTGCTCGCCCGCCTCGTCCGTGTACTTGCAGTCGAGCGCCTCCGTGTACTTCGTGCCGAGCTGGAACACCTGCCCCACCTCGATGCCCCGGTCGACCGAGAGCGGTGCGCCGCATCGCGGGCACGGGTCACCCGTAGCGACCTGCGCGATGTCGGCCCAGACGTCGACATGAAAGTCGCGGTCGAGCACGGCATGGCGTACGTGGTAGTCGGGCTGGTTGGCGCCGGTGACCCATTCGGGCTTCGTTCGCACCCAGCGGTCGGCGACGACGAGCGCGGCGCCGGGG
>WNGE01003018.1_pt1 | contig 20094 bp, 20 predicted proteins | sample 5400651 | NCBI WGS metagenome assembly WNGE01 (sample SAMN13153370, study PRJNA577476) | soil metagenome | isolation source: 60 cm soil or saprolite under grassland replicate 2 | place: USA:California | collected 2016-06-15
TGGTAAATGCCCTACGAAGTGAGCGGATTTTGCCCTCTGAGCGGGCAGTTTGCCCCCAATCATGAGCAGCACAGCTATTGGCAGCAGATCAAGCCGCTCCACAAGCGAACATTTGCACACCATTTTTGTAAATTCGGCACGGGAGAAGACAGGCAAATTGAAGACGCCGTTAGCTCCTGCAATCCTTGCGAGAGAGGCTATTTTGTAGTAGTATAGACTTATGACTATGACCAAAAATGAAATCTCCGGTGGTGTTGTCCACGAATTGCCAGAGGACTTACGGAAAACCCTCGCTTCTGACGCGGAGGCGAGAGCCTCATGGGAGGATCTTACGCCTCTTGCGCGCAATGAATGGATATGCTGGGCGATCTCCGTTAAAAAACCAGAAACCAGAAGGCAGCACGTTGAAAGGGTGCGCACGGAACTCAAAGAGGGAATGCGCCGACCTTGCTGTTGGTATGGCTGTATTCACCGCACGGATAAGGCAGTAAGCCCTTCGGTACAAAAAGTAGTACTCGATAAACAATCTAAAAAGTCATCATAAATGATGGCTTTCATAGAATGAGGGCTAATTTGCTTTTGACTTGTTCAGCCCCACAGCTTCCCGAATGAGTGCTTTTAACGCGGCTTCATTGATGGTATCACCTTCGTGAAAGTCGATAGCACGAGCCGTCTTGCTATCTAGGCGCGTGTTAAAGAGCTTGTGCGGATCTTTCATCTGAGCACCCTTGGGGAATGTCAATCTTACGGCGTTCTTGAGGGTATCGCAAAAGCAGAGTATTCCATCATGAGACCACACGGGGACTCCCTCGGGCCTTGAGGGCTTTTTCCACTTCACTTCTTCAACTAAGGCAGGGTCAGCTTGCTTGATCAAAGCGCGCAGCCGTGACAACATCTCACCCCGCCAATCATCATACTTTTTGATGATGGCATTTATCTGCTGAGCAGCAGACTTGTCTTCCATATGAATCTCTTTCTCTTATGGTTGCTCCAGCATTATATCATTGCCATCTGAGGTTTGAAGCATAATATGACCAAAAAAGGCGACACATGCTTCACTGGCGGAAGAGCACAATATACTTCAAACTGAAGAACTGAGTCAATGCACCCCATCCGTACCTAATCCCGGGATTCAGATGGTTCCCGAGAAGTGGTCGGAGTCCCACTCTCATTTGTTTGTGGTGGTCCTGATACCGGCTTTGGCTGCTCTTGCGCGGGGGCAGACTTGGCGCGACTTTTGCTTCTCCCGGGAGAGAAAAAATTGAAATAGATAAGGAATATGGCAAGCCAGACCAAGAAAAACGATACATCATAAGCATTGAAGGGTGTGAAGGTATTCGGCTTGTACTCAGGGAAAGGAGTAAACGGAATTGTGGGGTCCGTATCAGGAAATGAGCCACCAAAGAGGCCTAGTGCTACGTAAGCTGTCATGAAGTGCAAAGTAGGAAGCCTGAAAGAATATCTCATCCCTCTAAAACCTGTTTTGTCAGGTTTCTGGTCCCCCTGTTCTCCTCTCTAGGCACCAGTATCTGATGACAGCAGACAGGATGTGAGGGAGGAGCATTCAATCATTGCTGTGTTATGCTCCTCTTACCTTTCTCTCCTCTTTTACCTGTTGCTACTTTGCACTTCATGACAGCTTACGTAGCACTGGGCCAATCAAGATGGCGTGTGTAACGCAGAGCCATGTAAGAATGCTATCCGACCAGGAACTTTCCACTTCCCAGGCCTGGTTCCATTTTGATACGCCCCTGTGGGTCAACAGCCAGTATGATCACTGCTTTATTCGCTGCATCTCCATTCGCATCAAACGCTATCTGCCCGCTGATGCCTTGAATGGCTCGAGGACCTGTAATCTGGAGAAGAGCCTGTTGCAGATCATTTGGAGTAAAACTCGTCTTTCCGCTAGACAAGGCAGTCTTACTGGCACTTAACAGAGCAAGCATTGCATCGTAGGAGAGGATCACATTATTAGTGGGGCGGGTAAAACCATATGGACTTCCCGTGTTTGTCTTCTGTGGATCGAAAGCGTTTGCATAATCGTCGAAAAAGGCAGGTTTCTTCGCCGGGTAGCCTAGAACACCCCACTCATCAGGGTATGCAAACGCTGTAAAGCGTAAGCGACTGAATCCCTCACGTGCCTCAGGAGAGTACCCATTCAGCTCATAGAGGGCATCCCCCCCCATCACAGGTAAATTGGGAAACTGCGTATAGGTAGGAAGTACGGTTAACAGCTTCGTCAGATCTTTTGCATATCCCGCGAAGTAAATGAGATCAGGAGCAGGATTTTGATTCAACGCATCATTAAGAAGATTAGGCAGGGTATCTGGTTGCCCAACAGTATAATTTTCTCTAACAAGAATCTTCCCACCGATCTTGGTAAACTGGGTCGTAAAGTCTTCGGCCAAACTTCGACTGTATGAATCGCCTTGATCGACAAAGAGAGCTATATTCTTCGCACCCAACTTCTGTTGCGCATATTGTGCTCCTGCTGTTGCCTGAGCCATATTTGAAGGTGCCACGCGGAAGAAGTAAGGAGAGATGCCGCTCAGATCATCACTCGATGCGGTCTGTGAGACCATGGGTATCTGGGCCTTGGACAACACATTAATTGCATTGAGAGCACGTGCGCTGAAAGGCCAGCCCATTACACCTACAATAGTCTTATCCTTCTGCACTGCCTGTACAATCTGGTTGGTGACAGTCTTTATTTGCTCTGCGACCACTCCTGAGTCTGTTGCAGTACTGCCGGAGTTCGCGATCAACAAGCGAACAAGCACACCTCCGAGTTTGGCACCATTGTTCGCGTTATATTCCTTCTGTGCCACATAGGCACCCTGCAGGTTGTCACGGCCAACACCAGCATTTGCTCCTGTGAGCATCGTTCCCACAATAAAGGTGATATACGGACGTCCAGAAGCCAGTACGCGTTGGTCTTCTAGATAGATAAGTGCTTCAGCATCATTCATCTCAGTTGCTAGGGCTGACCGCCAGCGCGATTGGGCAGCAGCGCTATTACCGACTTTGAGTTGCTCTGCCGCCTGCTGCTTAGCCGCCCCATCTTTCCGGTCCGTGTCGAATGCGAAGGTTCCATCACTAATGCCAACAGGATCACCACCAATCATCGTAACACCAATACCATTACTTGTTGTCGAGCTTGTCGATGAGCCACCCGGCGTCACAGTGGCGATACCTGTGTCACCAGTCGTGCTCCTACTGCGAAGCAAACCAGGGAGGACAAACAGCGCAGCTGCGATCAGCACAACCACGAAGAAGAGCCAGCTGCCAGCTACCCAATTTATTCTACCTTTGCGCTGCTGTGCCTGTACAGGTGGACTGACGGCAGGACGCGAAGGTGGAGGCTGCTGCGGGTGTGCCTGAATGGGCTGCTGCGCTAGACGTGGCTGTATGCGCTGCGGAGGCGAACTCGGTGGAATAGGCGTGTTTGGAGGACGAGAGGGTCCACCCACCGTCGTCTGCGTCGCAGTTGCCCCGGTTGTTCCAATAGGCCCAGATGTTCCAAAAGTAAATGTACTGGTATTGTCAACTCCGAAACGCTGCGCAAGAATCTCATCGATATCGTGCTTCATGGCCGCAGCATTTTGATAGCGTTTATTGATATCGATCATCAGGGCACGATTCAATACGCGCTCGGTCTCAAGTGAAAGCTTGGGATTAAGCGAACGCGCTGACGGGTAGGCAAACGGTGGATAGTTACGCGGGTCGCGATTAGTGAGCAGGTGATGCATCGTTGCCGCCAGGGCATACAGATCGGAGCGAGGATCAGCATTACCCTGATACTGCTCAGGTGGAGCGTATCCGGGAGTTCCCAATGCAGAAGTTTGCTTACGCTTAGCACTTTTCGCAACCTCCGCACGAGCAATACCAAAGTCTACGAGATAGGTTCGCTTATTCCTGTTGCTGATGATGATGTTGGCAGGCTTGATGTCACGATGGACAATGGGCGGATTCTGCTGCCCCAGATAATCAAGAATATCGAGTACCTGGGAGGCATACGTCAGTACCTCCTCCTCTGGCAGCGGCTGGTTGAGTCGCTCTATACGATCTTCCAGATTCTCGCCGGCTGCGTACTCCTGCACCATGAAGTAGTGGGAGCCCTCCTGGAAACTGTCGGTGACATTGGGGATCAGTGGATGATCGAGGTTAGCCAGCGTCTCCACCTCACGCTCAAAGTTCCGCACATCTTCCTGGCGCTTCGCCGGATCAGTATTATCAGAAATGAGTTCTTTGATGACGACGAGCTTGTTCGAGACACGAGTATCCTTCGCCAGCAGAGCTGCACCCATACCGCCTTGGCCAAGCACCTTCTCAATGACATAGCGACCATTTTCGAGCCGTGCGCCAGGAGCAAGTGTACGCGAACCACCAGTCCCTCCACTACCAGTCAGCGTGATTGAACCAGCGCTGGAAGCTCCAACTGGATTAACATTCGTGGCGGCAGTTGCATCAGCAGCATTCGAATCCAGGTATGCGCCGCAGTTGCTACAAAACTGTTCACCGGGTGGATTATCTGTACCACAATTAGGACATTTCATAGTATATACCCCACATTCCGCAGTTTAGGAAGAGAAAAAATAGAATTGTGAATACGCGGGACCAAGCAGACGAAGAATCTGTTGATGAAGAGCTTGTAGCCCCAGAACCTGGGTTTGCCAGCGTGAACCAATGCGAATGTGCAAGAGATCAATGCCCTCAAAACATTGGAAAACCCAGCGCATCGTGGGGCGGTTGGTCGGTTTGTTGATCTGATTGGGAATGGTTTGTTGCGTTGCCACCAATTGGCGACGTAGCAGATGCTCGGCCAGCCGATACACCAACAAGCAGAGCACCATCACGAAGCTCAAGGCAATCACACGCTCGGGCTTCTTGACAAACACAGAGGAAGCCAGAAACAGGGGATCTTTGAGAAAACGAAACCCACGCTCCACACCTCCCTGCTCCTTATACGTCAAAATCACCTGTTCATGAGAAAGGCGTTGCACGTCGAGGATGTTGGTGGCCACGATGAAGGCCGCTTTCTTTCTGGCCAGAGCCCACACCTCTTGCTGATCCACCTCAAGTTGGGGGACCAGATACCAGACCGTTTGATCCGGCGTGGTCTCTTTTTTGGGGCGACCTCGTTGCTGATACTGTCCCTGTTCTTTCACGGTGAACGCAGCAATCAACCAGCACGGTTTCCCTTTCATCGCCTGCTTCCAGGCCTGCTGCGCATCATTCTCACAAGCAAAGGCCTGATTGGAGAGGTGCCAGAGGCGTTTTTCCCACTCCTGCTGGGTTTTCTTCACCTTTTTCTCCATCTGCTCTTTGGTGGCTTGCACCTGGGCATGCGTTCGCACGATCACCCACCGTTCCTTGCCTTGAGGCAGCTCCATCGTGCGGACCACATAGTCCCCTGACCCATCTGAGAGCGGTTGCCACTGTTCGTACGCGTCCTCCAGGGCAGTTTTGGCAGCCGTGGAGGTTTCTGGAACGCGACTAATCCACCAGATCTTGGCATCGTTATAGCTCTTCATATTCGCTTGGCTGTGTCTGCCACTGTCAAAGACGACAACCCGTTGCTCTTGCTCTTGTGGCAACTGTTCGCACAGTTGTGCCATCACCTCTTTCACAGCAGCACTCAAGTGTTCTTTATCGGAGCTATTACCATCCAGCGGTCTCAGAAAGAGCGGAATATCCCCATCATGGGTGGTGGCCAGTGCTAACATCCATTGTTTGAGATCCTCGCGGTGATCTCGCGAGTACCCATACGTGATCGCTACCGGCACGGGATCCCCCTCTTCTTCGGTAGCATAGTCTCCACTGACCGAGAACAAGGTCGTATCTATATGGAGGTATTGCGCTTGAATGCTGAAGCAGCGCTGGGCTTGCAAGGCTAACCCAGCAAATAACGTGGTCACATCGTGTTCGTAGAGCCAATCCAACGTGCGCCCCAAACAGTCGTCATTGAGCATATCTGCGGTGATCCCTTCTCCCAACAGATGCTCGACAGGTTTGTTCTTAAAGTATTGGGGCACCAGGTACAACTGACGATTACTAAAGCCAAGCCCATTCAAGATCATGGGGACGGTGGCTGTCCCCATACTCACACTTCGACGCTGCTCTCCTGCCCGTTCATCAAGCCACTCTGCTATCCCTGCTTCTCGGCAGACTCCTGCCACTATTCCCAAATGGTCCAGTCTTTCCGTTTGATACTCTACTTCCTGTGACACTTTTTCGTCCTTCCGCGTTTTTTCTTACCTTACTGGAAATCCTTTTTTCCGTCAACCCTTCTGCGGAATGTGGGCTTTGAGGCTATTTTGACAGTATCCTTAATGAAAATAAAAATGTGATATTTAGCCTCTTAACGTATAAAATTGTTCCATTGCTACCGGAAGGTCTATTTAGGGTATCACCCCTATTTGTTGGGTTTTACCCCTTTTTCTGCTTTCGGTTGCTGTTGCTCTGGCTGCACGTAGCGGTAAAGCGTTGTCCGTGAGATGTTAAGCATCTGGCAGATTTCAGGAATAGAATGCTTCTTGCTGTGATAGAGTTCCTGCAGCATCTGGACTTTCTTGTTGTTCAAAGTTCGCGGCCTGCCGCCCTTTCGTCCCCTGGTCCGTGCCGCCTCAAGTCCTGCATTTGTACGTTCGTGAATAATATCCCGCTCAAATTCTGCCAGAGCGCCAAAGATATGAAAGATGAGTTTTCCGGTTGAGGTGGTGGTGTCAATTGTTTCTTTGAGGGACTTAAACCCGATACCCTTTTGATTAAAGGTTGCGATAAGATCAATCAGGTGGCGCAAGGTCCGGCCTAAGCGGTCCAGCTTCCAGACAACCAACGCATCACCTGGGCGCAGAAATGCTAGGGCTTCATCAAGTCCTTTACGCTCTTCTTTAAGAGAGGTGATTTTATCATGGAAGATTTTCTCACACCCTGCCGCTTTGAGGGCATCAAGCTGGAGATCCAGGTTTTGTTCATTTTTGGAGACGCGGGCATAGCCGATGAGCATATAGTATAGTATACCCTTTCTGCTGAGTTAGAAGATTGCGAGCTGCCCCTGTTTCTTCTGCTCCTGCCGTTTGTAGTGGAGTCCTAATACTGCCTTGTACATGACCCTTGCTAATAAAAACACATTATCAATTTCTTCTTTTTTGGGTACTCGTCCCAACTCATCTTGAAGCGCAACTGCAATTTTGGCTTTTAAGAGTCGTTTTTTCTGTTCGGTTGTCATAGTCCTTCCTAAACTGTATCAAAACTCATGTGAGTTGTCAAGATATGAAACCTTGATTGTGGGATGCAATTTCGGTACACCTGCCGGTACACATATGCGCTCATGCGCGCTGTCCGGTTTTGGTAAGCAAAAAAGTACCTTAAACGGTCGTTTTTGACAAGACAGGTGGGAGCAAAAAATGGTAAAAATCCCCTCATTGCTTGATACTTCTAACCCAAAAAAGTGCGTGTGGGGCTGAAAAGGGAACCAACATGACCTCTCACTATGAGAACCTAAGCTCAGCAATGTGCTACAATATGACACATGGCGCGTAAACTATATACACTGGATGTGTTCGGCGATAAGGATGAGATAACGATCCAGGAGCTTTATGACTTTTTTGGAATAGATGCAGATAATAAACCTCAAGCTGAAGTATGGATGCACAACAGAGTTTATTATTGGCAAGCCAGGGGGTTGACGCTAAATGTCTATGAGACGATAAATAATAAAGAGTGCATAACTAAAATCCGGTTGACGGAGGAGGGTAAGGAGGAGTTGGGTAGGGGTGGCAAAGTTGATAGCTCTTTTTATGATTTGGTGGGGCTGGCGTCGCAGTGGGTAAAAGATAATCCTGAGCGTCGCGTCACATTTGAGTTTGAACCCTTTCGTGAGCAGGGTAAGATCATTGGTGAGGCAAGCAGCTATCGCCCGCAACACTTCCTTCTGAAACCCGCAAAGTTTCTCTACCATTCACATTCCTGCCTGCTGTACTACTCGTGTCCAACGTTCTCTTTCATCCAGGCGGCGAGTGCGTCGTCCAGCGCCTGCAAGGCGCTCTCGAGGGTGGCATACACCATGCGCCCTTCCCAGACCATCCCTCCGCTATCCAAGGCCCGGATGAAGGAGCGATTATAGTCGTCGTAGCCGATTTCGATCCAGCCATGGGTCGTGACCCACTCCGTCAGGTGCGGGAACGCCTCGTCTACAGACCGGGCCATGGGCTGTTCTCCTTGCGTGTCGTGAATTTCGTGCGATACAGGTGCTGACAGTGGCAGCATCCGAGCATCCAAGGATTGCTTCATTTCCCAGAAGGTCCCTTCTGTGAGGTGCTTTGTCGCTCCTGCGTCCGTCGCCAGTTCACCGGCTCACCAGAGTTCATAGAACTGATCTGTGCCCAGGGTGGGAATGAGCGCACGGGCCAATGTTGCCACGGGTCCCGTTTGCACCAGCTCCAACCAACCGTCGATACTCCCCCGGTAGCACATCCGCTCCGCGCCGAACTGTCGCCGTGTCGGATCGAGGAGGATGAAGCGCAACACCGGCGTGTAGCGGGCGTGCTGCTCCTGAAAGGCCTGCAATCGCTCGGCGAGGTCCGTTCTCGACAGGCCAAAAGTCGGCAGCTCGCCGAGCAGCGCGTCGTAATCGGGGCCGACTTGCTCGTAGATCTCGATCTGGTCGTGCTTGACGGCGACCCGGTACTGGCGCGCCTTGGGGTGCTGCTGCACCGCCGCCTCAATGGCCGCCACCTCCTCTGGCTGGATCAGTGAGGGGCGGTCTTTGACCAGGGAGACCACACCGTTGACGCTCTCGCTGATCGTGAAGCCGGGTGGGAGCTCCGTGACCGGTTCACCTTGACCCTGGCCCGCGCGACCAAAGTAATAGCGTGGCTTGCCGGTCTTGGTCTGTCCCCGGTACAGCGTGTACGTCAGCCCTTTGCGATTGGTGTAGTTGACCGGCATCCTGGCCCTCCTGGTACTCCCCTCAACACGGTGGTGCTGAGCAGCAGGCCTCTCCTCATGATACGGCTGAGCGACGACGAGGCCTCGGCACGACAGTGCCATGTATCGCTCAAGAAATCGCACCTTATATCGATCAAAGTGACACCGAAAGAATACCATGATTTGGACCTCTTGTCGAATGACTGCCACACATTGCTTCTGGAAGCAGGGGCTAAAAGGCTGGAAAAGGGACGCTTTTCTGCCACACGTTCTTCCAAAACTGCCACACGCAGGTTCACCACGGCTTTGGTGAACCTCTGTCTCTAGTATACTGTCTATGTAGCGAAAGCATATTGTCAGTACACGTTATTTTTCAGATGTACGTTGCCTTCTACAGTGTCTGACCACTAGTGCAAACACACTATTCCACCCATACTGTATGTGTTTTGCCCTATTGACACTATCCGCAGGTGCAAAAAAATAGCGCGTTCTGAAGATGTATTTCTGCTCCCTGCAAGCTATAATAGGAGCAGAGCATAACGTGCTTTCCGTCAGGAAAAGTGACACGGTGAATGACCAGCATCTGTCAGGTCCTGGACCCTGGCACAACCACTCGGAGGAAGCAATGAAGCAACAAGTTATTTTGACGCGTCAAGCCCTCAAGACGCCGCGCGCCGCAGCGGTTGCAGGGATCATCTTTGCGGTGTTGTTCACGACCAGTATAGCGCTCATCCGGCTCGCCATCCCCGAGGAATTGAGCGGAACGAATACCGCCGCATGGCTCCAGGGGAATACCTCTACGGTTACGCTGGCGCTGACGCTGGTGCCTTTTGCTGGCATTGCCTTCCTGTGGTTCATGGGCGTGGTGCGCGATCGCCTGGGAAAATTGGAAGACCAATTCTTTTCGACCGTGTTCTTTGGCAGCGGGTTACTGTTTCTGGCGATGATGTTTGCCACCGCTGCGATCGCGGGCGGTATCCTTACCAGCTATGCCCTCGAACCAGACACGTTGACGAAGAGCGGCGTCATTGTCTTTGGGCGCGCGGCTATGTACACGGTCATGAAAGTGTATGGCATTCGCATGGCGGGCGTGTTCATGATTTCGTTAGGCACCATCTGGATGCGTACCCGCGTGATGCCGCGTTTGTTTGTGTTCCTCACCTACGCTGTGGCGTTGCTGCTGCTGGTGAGCAGCGACTTCACATCCTGGTTGGTACTGGTCTTTCCGGCATGGGTGTTTGTGATTAGCGTTTTCATTCTGATCGTCAGTCTGCGGGGTGAGCAAGCTGAAGCCGAGGGTGCGATTGGCTCCAATGAATCATCATGAACGGGATCGAACCCAAAATGAGGAAGTTCGATCCTTACGCCTGGACACTCGTAATGTGGAAGTGTTATTCTCGGCTAAGATACGCAAGTGGATGACCAGATACTGCCTGGTCATCCACCTGCTACAAGGGCAGCGAGTGATGTTCTCTGCCTTACTCTCCGAAGTCCGCGCGGAGCTTATCTTCTTGCTCTTTGGACAGGTTGGTCTGAATGATCTCGAACTGCTGGCCCTTGACCGCCTCAGCAACTCTATCTACCACCGCCCCGCTCGACAACAGGAACAAGGCCGAGGTGCCTGGCGTGATCTTGGTGCGCACCTGATCGATGAAGCCCTCGTCAATGCCATAGTGAGCAAAATGTCCCATGAGTGCGCCCATTGCGGCGCCCACCGCCAGGCCGAGGAACGGGATAAAGAAGAGCAAGCCGAACAGCATGCCCCAGAACGCACCACCCAGTGCGCCTGCCCCGGTCATGTCGTGGAGCTGTTTGGTCTTGGGTTTCTTCGCTCCAGCAGGCCAGGTGACGATGGCCCCATCTTCAATCTGGATCATCTGCTGCTTTTGCAAGTTCTCTAGCGTAGAGAGCATCGTCTCGGCCCCCTGGGCCGTGGGAAACTTCAGTGCAGTTAGTGTTGCCATTGGTACATACTCCTTTCGAGTAGTATTCGAATACGTAGATCGTGTCCAGAGGAATACCCTCTGGAGTAGTACGTGATTGCCGCCCCAGGGCAACCACAAGAGTTATTGCCCGAAATTACATGAAGAGTATCGGGCAATGAACTTGCCTCCATCCTAACTCCGTTCAGATGAGAGCATTACTAGCGGCGGCGCTGACGGCGACGCACGCCAGCGACCGACATGGGCGACAACGGCCTGCCGACCGGGTCAATGAACAGCGAGCAGGGCCCCGAGCTAGCCGGTAGCATCCCGTCAAGGATATCAACCTTATAGGTGAGGCTATCCCCGTCCAGTTGCGGATCGCTGATGGTCATCGTCACTTCTTCGGGGACAGTGTCGCCATCCTCCAGGAAGGACAGAACCGCGTTCGGTGGATCGTCGGCGAAGCTGTCTTCGCCCTCGCCCCACTGATCGACGAACTTCCTGGTAGTCAGGTGACCCACGACCCGTTGGGGACGATCCGAAAAGAAGAGAGTCGCATGTGCCAGCCCGTGTAATGTCACGGAGTCACTACTGGTCGTCAGTCCGTGGGCGCTCTGCACAAACAGGGCCTCAATTTCATCGACCTGGGGTTCGGTATTTTCGCTCATAGATTTGTTCCTTTCGCATACAAACTGTTACCTATATGATAGTTGGATCCAGCATACAAAAGAGTAGTCTTTTGTTGATGCAAGCAGAAATCAGGCAGGTGAATCTTCCTTACACATGTGACTTCACCTCTTTTACTCTGCACACTCAGTTCCTGGTTCCTACATTCCCAAACATAAGTATACAGAAGTAAGAACGGAAAAGCATCTTCCAAACACACTATTTTTGCGTTTGCCGGCAACCTGAGTCGTTCGTGTCTTCTAGTATGTTTGCATTAGTTACTGCGAGAACATCGCTTTTTTCCCTACTGCCTTGCCATAACCAGGCGCATCTCGGCTTCAGAGTCCTTGATCAGGTCTCCGCTCACTTCCACGGTCACTCCGTAGATCTTGCCGGTGAACTTGAACGGCGACGCGTACTCGGGCGTGACGGGCAAACCGGGATTGGCGCCACAGGTCAGGCCACCCGGGTTGAAGGCGATTGGCGTCGTATACGGGAACTCGGCATCTCCGACCAGTTTGCCATCGATGTAGAGCTGGCCTCGCCCCGGCGTGCCATGGCCATGTGGAATATCCGGCTTGCCGGTTGGCTCGAACTCGAAGCGCAGCTGGTGGCGACCCTGCGGCACCGGTTCCACCGACACAACCTGGAAGTATTCCCTGCTCACGTAGTTGTGGACATACGTGAGCTTGCCGTCCTTGATGTAGAGCGCATAGCCACCCGCACCCGTCCCCTGGCAGAGCAGCACACCCTCTACACCTCCCCTGGGGGTCTCCACATCGGCAGTGATGCTATACGGGCGGTTGAGCACGTGCACCGAGGCAAACCACGGCACCGTCTGCGTGTCCTGGAAATAGGTGTAGCGGGTTCGCGCTTTCGTCAGTTGCGGGCGCTCTTGTGCCATCCGCATCATACCACTCCCATCAACGGGCAGCACCTTGAACTTGCCCGCCTCCACATACCAGGTCGCGATCATGTTGATCAGCCGCTCGCGATTGTCAGCCGCGACGTTGTGGTTCTCAGCGATGTCCTTGGCTATGTGGTACAGCTCCCAGCCCTTGGCATCTAGCTCGGCCAGCGTCTCGGCTGAGATCGGCGCGCCGAAGCCCTTGCCTGCTTCGGTGAAGGAGGGACCAGGCCACGGGCAGACGGCCCGCCAGCCATCGTGATCCAGGGCTCGATGACCGAACATCTCGAAGTACTGGGTGACGTGCCTGGTGGGCGCACTGGCATCGTTGAAGCTGTGCGCGAAACTGACACCCTCGATGGGCGACTGGGTGACGCCCTTGATGACCGCTGGCGGCTCGACGCCCAGCACCTCCAGCACGGTCGGCACCATGTCAATGGCGTGAGCGTACTGCGTGCGGATCTCGCCCTTTGCCTGGATGCCTTTCGGCCAGTGGACGATAAACGGGTCGCTGACGCCGCCGCGGTAGGTCTCGCGCTTCCAGCGGCGGAACGGGGTATCACCCGCCCAGGTCCAGCCCCAGGGATAGTGATTGAAGGTCTCCGGGCCGCCCAGCTTATCCAGCTTCGCCAGGCTCTCCTGCAGCGTTTCCTGCGCGTTGTTGAAGAACTGCCCCTCGTTGGTGGTACCGGTAGGACCACCTTCTGCGCTAGCTCCGTTGTCGGAGATGACCATGATCAGCGTATTGTCGAACTCGCCGGTACTCTTGAGGTAGTCAAGCAGGCGGCCAATGTGGTAGTCGGTGTGCGTCAGGAAGCCGGCGAAGACCTCCATCATGCGAGCGTAGAGCTGCTTCTGCTCCGGTGAGAGGGGATCCCATTCCGGCACGTCGGGGTCGTGCCGCGAGAGTTCGGCGTCGGAAGGAACGATGCCCAGCTCTTTCTGCCGGGCGAAGACCTTCTCGCGGTAGGCATCCCAGCCGTCGTCGAACATGCCCTGGTACTTATCCGCCCACTCCTTGGGCACGTGATGCGGCGCGTGCGCGGCGCCTGTGCAGAAATGCAGGTAAAACGGCTTGTCGGGGGCGACCTGTTTGGCATCGGAGATGAACTGGATGGCCTTGTCTGCCAGGTCCTCGGTCAGGTGGTAGCCCTCTTGCGGGGACTTGGGCGGTTCGACCTGGTGGTTGTCGTAGATCAAGTCGGGGTAGTACTGGTGGGTATCGCCACCCAGGAAGCCGTAGAAGCGCTCGAAGCCACGTCCCAAAGGCCAACGATCGTAGGGACCAGCGGCGGACTCCAGCTCCGATGGGATCAGGTGATACTTGCCGATCATATAGGTGTTGTAACCCTGTTGTAGCAGCATCTCCGAGAGAAAGCCGTTCTCAAACGGGACATTGCCGTTATACCCGGGGTAACCAGTGGAGAGTTCGGTGATGCAGGCCATGCCATTGGAGTGGTGGTTGCGTCCGGTGAGAATGCACGCACGCGAAGGCGAGCACAGCGCCGTGGTGTGCATATTGGTATAACGCAAGCCACCCTCGGCGAGTGAGTCCAGATTGGGCGTCTCGATGGGACTTCCGTAGCAGCCGAGCTGGCCGTAGCCGGTGTCATCCAGCACGATACATAGCACGTTTGGGGTCCCTTCCCTGGCGCGCAGGGGTTCGGGCCAGGCCGGGCTGGACTGGTCAGTGGTCAGCCCAATCACGCCGGGGAATGTCGTTCCGGGTTTGTACTCTTTGATTGCCATATATTTCTCCTACATTTTGACTAGTGTGTAGCGAGACAAAGATCAAAGCACGCCGCCTGATCACTCCTTGTCTCTTCTTAAAACAGCTCAACACTCCTTCATGGGCATCCAGAGCGGCCGGTGTAGAGAAAGACGCTGGTGATGGAAAAACGAGCATCTGGCCTCCGCCCTTGCGACAAGAGTAGTTCGTGCTTTACTCGCCAAAATCCGTGCGGAGCTGGTCTTCTTGCTCTTTGGACAGGTTGGTCTGAATGATTTCGAACTGCTGACCCTTGACCGCCTCAGCAACCCGGTCAACCACCGCCCCGCTCTCCAGCAGGAACAGCGCCGAGGTACCTGGCGTGATCTTGGCACGCACCTGGTCGATGAAGCCTTCATCGATCCCATAGTGAGCAAAGTGCCCCATGAGAGCACCCATCGCGGCGCCTATCGCCAGGCCGAGGAACGGGATAAAGAACAGCAAGCCGAACAGCATGCCCCAGAACGCACCACCCAACGCGCCAGCCCCGGTCATGTCGCTGAGCTGTTTGGTCTTGGGTTTCTTCGCTCCGGCAGGCCAGGTGAGGATGGCCCCATCTTGAATCTGGATCAACTGCTGCTTTTGCAGACTGGCTAAAGTGGACAGCATCGTCTGGGCCCCCTCAGCCGTAGGAAACTTAAAGACGACTAACGTTGCCATGGGTATGTACTCCTTTCAAGTTGGATGTATCAAATGTAGATCGAGTCCAGAGGATATGCCCTCTGGAGTGGTAGCTGTTCTGTTCCATGAACAGACTCGTGTGAAGTGCACCTCCTTAGTATAAGTATACTGGCGTAAGGACGAAAACACATCATCAGAACACGCTATTTTGTTCGCATGAACAGCACCGGAAGTGGTCAACTTAGGTAGTGCAAACGCACTACCCGTCCTGAGCGTGTCGGGCGCCAATCGGTCGCAATAGTGCGCAAAACAAGCGTGTCTAAAAATGTAATTCACACTTGATACTCTATAGAGGTCGATGTGTAAGGGGGAAGAAACCGACTCAGATCAAGGAACAATGAGACGTTCATCTTCTTTTTCGCTTAACACTGCAACTTGATGCAGTGTCAAGCCATACCAGCGAGGTCTTTTCTTGCCGATTGAATGGTAACCTCGCTCAGTCAACTCAACGCGGAACTGACCAAGCAGTGCGGGGTGTGGAGTCTCATGTGTTGTAGCTATCCAGAAAGCTCGAAACGCAGGGAAAAGAGTTCTATCTGAGATATTCACGTTGGTTCCAAGCCTACAGTACCGCCTGATAAAGTGATCAACCATGTCAGAGAAACCTGGCAGCACATCTTGATTCATAGCTCTCAGATTCATCGTTCTGCTCCCTTAGTCGTGAATGTAATTTCGATCTTTACGCCTGGACACTCGTAATGTGCAACTGTGCTGTCAAGACAGCGCGTAGGAATGGTTTGGCTCGATGGAATTGGGTTTTTACTGTCGAAACTGGCATGTTGAGGGCCTGTCCGATCTCAGAGAAATTCAGTTGTTCTCCATAGTAAAGCAAAACGACCGAGCGATACGTGTGCGGTAACGCCAGGATCGCACGCTGTAGTTCATGTTGCAGGTCACGACGCTCTGCCAGTTCTTCTGGCGTAGGACTCGTATCAGGAATGGTGTCTAAGAATGCTGCCTTATCCTCCTCATTTCCCGTCTCTACCTCAGAAAAAGAGAGAAGGCGCTTGCGACGCAGGAGGTCCAGGCTGCGATTACGTGCAACGGTGAAGAGCCATGGCTTGATGTGCAGATGCGGACGGAGCGTGGGTAAGGACAGGTAGAGTTGGAGCCATACCTGTTGCATGACATCATGCGCTTCGTGATACTCGCCCACATAGTGGTAGATCAGAACAAAAAGCGCTTTGTTATAACGGCTGACCAGCGCTTCGAATGCTTCCTGATTACCTGCGAGTGCTTGCTGAACCAGGACGCTGTCAGAAGTTTCTAGATCCTGTGTATGCCTCTGTCCCTGTGTTTCCACAGATCGTATTCCTAATAGTTTTGCTCAGTGCTGTTGCTAAGTACTTTTTCTGCTCTCCCAATAAGTGTCAGGGAGAGTGGGGAATGACCAGGCAGTATCTTGCCATCCCTTATGCACTCTAGCTCGTCGCCTGCTGCATCTGCGCTTGCATGCGCGTACGTTCTGCAATCTCATACTGGGAACCGCGTTTGGCCGGTAAGATTGCACCGATGAGCCAGAGAAAAGGAATGAAGATCCCGATGATCCCTAACGCTACATACCCTTTCCTAAAGGTGAGCAAACACACAGTGAAGAGACAGACAAAGTACACGGTGAAAAGGAGAGATGCGAAAATCCAATCGAGTATGGTCATGTGATAGACTCCTGTCTTTCGTTGAATGAACGGTCTGCTGAGCCTGGAGTAACCTCGAAACTCAGCAGCACTTGAATGATCCTTACACCTTACGCAGGCAGAAGGAAGAGAAGATGGCTTGAATTCATGTGCCACTCTCTTCAATTTGCTGAATGAGAGGCCAATGAAAACAACTGTAAAGCCAACGAATAAACCATCTGGCTACTAGACTCCAGTTTGGGCTTGCACGCGCCCTTCTTTGATGGCGGCAAGGAGAGCTGCATGGTCGCGTTCGGCCTGGTCGGCATATGTCTCGGCGAATGAGGCAATGGCACGATCAAACGTATCCTTGCTACCCAGGTAACCGCTGATCTGTGCTGGGTCGCTGGTGCGCGCGTGCGCTCGCGCCAGGGTTGTCGCGCATAACTCGACGTACAGGGTAAAGCCTACCGGGACCATCGTCTCGACCTCCGCCGAGAACTTCATGTCGCGCAACTGTCGCGCATAGTAGTCTATGCCATTGAAGGTAGACCAGCTCAGGAAGATATCGCTGGCTGCCTGCATCATGTGCTGTCCTACCACAACCCGCTCCCCGTGGTTCTTATACGGACTCGCCCCCACGTACGGCTCAAGCACCGACGCCGATGCCTCCTTGAGCTGCATGATCAACGGGTCATCACCTTCTGCTCCCCCTAAACACAACATGATGGCGCAGCGCGTGCCCACACTACCCACTCCCACCACTTTCTGCGCGAGGTCAACCCCGCGGTACCGCATGGCAATGATGCGCCGCTCCTCCGGCAAGGAATCCAGGAATCCTCTCACCATCGCTCTCCACTCCCCGGTATCCAGGTTGTTCTTGCTGGTGTCCAGCGGGTCGTAGTGAAAGATCAACGGCGGCTCATCCTTGATGTGATACTGCCCATTCACGGCCTCGGCCAGCTTCGGGAATGTTTCGATGCGGGTGCGCTTGCTGGCTTTCGCCGACGCTTGTTCCACGCGTTTTTGGACCCCTTTGGCGCCTGCCATGCCACGTGCCATCGCGAGAATGGCCTCCACGTCGATGTGGTAGTACCAGACATCCAGGTGGTTCATCAGGGCAAACTGCTGCATATGCTCACGGTAGCTTTGCATGCACCTCAACACCGCCTGCCGGCTCTCCTGGGCGGTGTAGCCATTCTGTCGACCAGCTATGACCACGCTGGCCGCCAGTCGCTTGACATCCCATTCCCAGGGGCCGGCGAGCGTCTCGTCGAAGTCGTTCACATCGAAGACCTGCCTGCGCTCCGGGGAGGCAAAGACGCCGAAGTTGCTCAGATGCGCATCACCACAGAGCTGCGCCTGGATACCCGAGACGGGCGTCTTCGCCAGGTCGGCAGCCATGATGTCGGCAGTTCCTCGATAGAACGCGAAAGCCGACAGCGACATGCGTCCAAAGCGGATGGGCACCAGGTGTTGCAGCCGCGTCTTATTGGACTTTTCTAAAATACTGATCGGATCGGGACGCTCGGGGTCTGGCGCCCACTCTGCATGGCTGGAACGGGGCGCTTTGCTACGCAGTGCCTTGCCAGCAGCATAGCGCTCAGCTCGTGTTGACAAACGCCGATCCCATTCATCTGGTATGGTGGATGGAGTGGTTGTGGTTGTCATAAGACTCCTCCTCTTTCTGTCGTTGCTGACAGTAGATATGCGTTGAACATGTCGCCTGATATGTTTGCACATGGCATTGCATTCAGAAGTGCTGCTGCCAGCGATAGATACGCGATTGCTGTACCACGGGGTTCCAGGGAGGCCACAAGCGTCATTGCTCGAAACTACGCATGTAATTTCGGGCAATGGGCTTGCCTCCGCCCTCACCCCCATTCGGGTTAGAATGTCATAACTAGCGGCGGCGCTGGCGGCGCCGCACGCCAGCGACCGACACCGGCGACAACGGTCTGCCGACCGGGTCAATGAACAGCGAGCACGGTCCCGCCTTGGTCGGTAGCATCCCGTCAAGGATATCGACCTGATAGGTGAGGGTATCTCCGTCAAGCTGCGGATCGCTAATGGTCATCGTCACTTCTTCGGGGACCGTGTCCCCATCCTCCAGGAAGGACAGAACCGCGTTCGGTGGATCTTCGGCGAAGCTGTCCTCGCCCTCGCCCCACTGATCGACGAACTTCCTGGTAGTCAGGTGGCCCACGACCCGTTGGGGACGATCCGCAAAGAAGAGGGTCGAGTGTGCCAGCCCGTGAAATGTCACGGAGCCCTTACTGGTCGTCAGCCCGTGGGCGCTCTGCACAAACAGGGCCTCAATGCTGTCGACCTGGGGTTCGGTATTTTCGCTCATAGATGTGTTCCTTTCGCATACAAACTGTTACATGTACGATAGTCGGATCCAGAATACAAAAGAGTGGTATCTTGACGATGGACAAAGAAATCGGGCAGGTGAATCTTCCTCACACATATGATGTGATTTCACCTCTCTTACTCTGCACACTCAGTTCCTGGTTCCTACATTCCCAAACATAAGTATACAGGTGTTAAGAACGGAAAGGCATCTTCCAAACACGCTATTTTTGCGTGTGCCGGCAATCTGAGTCGATCGTGTCGTCTAGTGTGTTTGCACTAGAGGTGATGTGAAGCGCATGTGACTGGAGCGAGGGTCTGTGAATGAGGCGGGCGATCGCGAGGCTTGCCCTCGCCCGGCCTCTGCCGCCCAAATGCGACTACCATCTCACTTTTCTCAGAGTGCGTTTCCGTGTCATTCTGAGCGAGAGTAGCGAGTCCGTGTCATTCTGAGCGAGAGTAGCGAGCGAAGAATCTCGTGTTACGGCGCACCAGGTGAGATTCTTCGGCGCTGCGCACCTCAGAATGACATCGACAGTCACTCACGCAAGGTGATGCTCGATGGCATAGCGCGTGGCGGCGCTACGTGAATTGATCCCCAGCTTCCCGTAGATCGATTGAATGTGCACATTGACGGTGTTTGGGCTGAGGACGAGCTGCTCGGCTATCTGATTCTTGGAGAGCCCCATTGCTACCAGGCGTAGCACCTCGACTTCACGCGCCGATAGCCCGTCAAGAGAAGCAGCATGAGGGGGCAGCGTTGAAGTTGACACCGCCTTAGGACCCGACGTGGTGATGGGGGCGCGTGCTTCTGCGGTCAGCGCTTGTAATGGAGTGAGTTGTTGGCCCTCGGCCCAGAGGGCAGCGAAGGCTTTCTCCCCGAACTGAGCGCGTGCTGCTGCTACTGTTTGGTCGTAGAACGGCTGCTTCATACCAAGCGGGCTATAATAGCCGTGGGCTGAGCGTACAGCGTTGGCCGCCGCGAACAGCCGGACTGTCCAGGCGGCCTGCCCCTCTGCCAGCGCGATTTCCCCCAGCCCTTCCAGGCTCGAGGCCAGCGCCCACTTCAGCCGGGGGATGATCCAGCGCCCTTGTAAGGTGGTAATGCATTCCTCGTAGTGCGCGCGCGCCTGGACCAGGTCCCCTTGTCGCAACGCCAGATGGCCCAGTCCACAGAGCGTCCGCGCGCTATCATCCTGGCTTTCCAGTTCTCGACTGAGCGAGAGCGCCTCCTCCAGCAATGTGCGTGCT
>WNGE01003019.1_pt1 | contig 20093 bp, 14 predicted proteins | sample 5400651 | NCBI WGS metagenome assembly WNGE01 (sample SAMN13153370, study PRJNA577476) | soil metagenome | isolation source: 60 cm soil or saprolite under grassland replicate 2 | place: USA:California | collected 2016-06-15
GCAGGTTTATCTCCAATCGAACGCGCTTCTGCGCGAGCCGCTTCGGGCCGAGCACATCAAGCCGCGCCTCCTCGGCCACTGGGGCACCGCGCCCGGCATCAATCTCGTCTACGCCCACATCGATCGGATCGTTCGCGAGCAGCGGCGCCACGTCCTGCTCGTGACCGGGCCCGGCCACGGCGCCGCGGCGAACCTCGCCAATCACTACCTTGACGGATCGCTCGAGCTCTTCTACCCGGAGATGACCCGCGACGCCGCCGGCCTCCATCGGTTCGTGCGGGCCTTCTCCTGGCCGGGCGGCTTTCCCAGCCACCTGACACCCGGGACGCCCGGAACGATCCACGAGGGCGGCGAGCTCGGCTATGCCCTCGCCACGGCGTTTGGGGCGGCGATGGACCAGCCGGACCTGCTCGTGGCCTGCATCGTCGGCGACGGCGAGGCGGAGACGGGGCCGACAGCCGGCTCGTGGAACGCCAACCGATTTCTCGACCCGGCCAGCGGTGGCGCCGTCCTGCCGATCCTCCACGTGAACGGCTACAAGATCAGCTCGGCGACGATCACGGGCCGGATGACCGACCGAGAGCTGACGACGCTGTTCGAGGGGTACGGTTGGGAGCCGGCGGTCGTCGCCGGCGATGACGACGGCGTGGACGACCGGCTCGCCGCCGCCCTCGATCGAGCGGTCGGGACGATCGACGCCATCCACGGTCGGGCCCGTGGCGGCGAGCGCGTCGACCGACCGGCATGGCCGATGATCGTCCTCCGCACCCCGAAGGGCTGGACCGGTCCCAGGGCGATCGACGGCAAACGCGTGGAGGGGTCGTTCCGGAGCCACCAGGTTCCGGCCATGGATGTCCGTACCAACCCCGAGCATCTCGCGATCGTGGAGCGATGGCTCCGCTCCTATCGGCCGGACGAGCTGTTCGATGACGATGGCCGGCCCGCGCCGGACATCCTCGCGGTCCCCCCGGCGGGCAACCTGCGGCTAGGCGCCAATGGAGCGGCGATCGGCGGCCGCGCGCGCCGGCCGCTCGACCTGCCCGACGCGGCCATCGTCGCCACGCCGGTCAACGCCGCCGAGCGCGGATCCCTGGACGTCGGCGCGCTGGACCAGGTGGGCCACTACCTCGCGGAGGTCATGAGCCGGAGCGCCAGGGACCGAAACTTCCGGATCTTCTGTCCCGACGAGCTGGAGTCCAACCGGCTGGGCGCGGTGCTCGAGGTCACCGCCCGGGCGTTCACCTGGGGCGACGACCCCGACAGCCGGTTCGCCCCCGACGGGCGCGTCGTGGAGGTCCTCTCCGAGCACCTCTGCGAAGGCTTCCTGGAGGGCTACCTGAAGACAGGGCGACACGGGCTGTTCCCGTGCTACGAGGCATTCATCCAGATCGTCGACTCGATGATCGCCCAGTACGCGAAGTGGCTGAAGGTTAGCAACGAGGTGCCCTGGCGACCGCCGCTCGCGTCCCTGAACATCCTCCTGACGTCGGACGCCTGGCGCCAGGATCACAACGGCTTCAGCCACCAGAACCCGGGCTTCATCAATTCGCTGCTGACGAAGAAGGGGACCGTCCTGCGGATCACCCTGCCGCCCGATTCGAACACGCTCGTGGAGACCGTCCAGCGCTGCCTGGCGTCCACGAGCTACATCAACCTGGTGGTGGCCACCAAGCAGCCTCTCCCGCAGTGGTTGTCGATGGACGAGGCGAAGGCGCACGCGACGGCCGGCGTGTCCGTCTGGCGCTGGGCGTCGACCGACGAGGGCGTGAATCCGCACGTCATCCTCGCCTGCGCCGGAATGGTCCCGACGATGGAGGCGCTGGCGGCGGTCGACCTCCTTCGCCGCGACCTGCCCGATCTGCGCGTCCGGCTCGTCAACGTCATGGATCTCATGCGGCTCGAGTCGCGTCACGCGCATCCCCATGCCCTGGAGCCGGAGCCGTTCGCCGCCCTGTTCTCGGACGACCGACCGGTCGTGTTCGCGTTCCATGGCTATCCGTCGGCCATTCACCAGCTCATCTCGGCACGGCCGAACCCGGTCCGTTTCCATGTCCGTGGCTACAGCGAGGAAGGCGTCACCACGACCCCCTTCGACATGCTCGTCCGCAACGGGGCCTCGCGCTTCCAGCTGGCGGCCGAGACGATCCGCCGGGCCGGCTGGGCGGACCGGCGCGCCGCCGCCACGGCCCTCGATCGCTACCAGCTCACGCTCGAGGAACACTCGTCGTACATCGACGAGCACGGCGAGGACCCACCAGAGATCACGTCCTGGCGCTGGCCCACGGCAGTCTGAGAGGCCGATGCGCGTCCTGGTGCTCAATGCGGGCTCGTCCACCCTCAAGGCCAGCGTCCTCGACCCGCCCCGGCGCGAGGCTCACGCCGCCGAGACGGTGGACTGGGGCGCCGACGCGACGCGCGTGGCCGATCGGCGGGGTGCGTTCCGCGAGCTGCTCGGCTCGCTGATGGTAGCCGGCGTGCCGATCGGCTCCATCGAAGCCGTCGGCCACCGCGTGGTCCACGGCGGTACCCGGTTCGTCGCCCCGGCGATCGTCGACGACGACGTGCTGGCCGCGATCGAGGAGATCGCGCCGCTGGCCCCGCTCCACAACGCGATCGCCATCGAGACGATCCGGCTGGCGGTCGAGGCACTGCCCGACGTGCCCCAGGTCGCCTGCTTCGACACGGCCTTCCACACGACCATGGACGGGGCCGCCACGCGCTACCCGGTGCCCGATCGCTGGTTCGAGGAGTGGGGCGTTCGCCGGTTCGGCTTCCACGGCCTGTCGGTCGCCTGGTCGGTGGTCCGGGCGGGCGAGCTGCTGTATCGCGACGGGGCCGGCCTATCGATGGTCGTCGCGCACCTCGGCAGCGGCTGCTCCGTAACCGCCCTCGACGGCGGCCGGTCGGTGGCCACGTCCATGGGCATGACGCCCCTCGAGGGGCTGATGATGGGCAGCCGCGCCGGCTCCATCGACCCCGGGGTCCTCCTGGCGCTCCTGCGCGACGGGCGCCGGACCCCGGATCAGCTCGCCGAAGACCTGGACCACGGCTCGGGCCTCGTCGGCGTGGCGGGCACGTCCGACGTTCGGGCCCTCCTCGCGGCCGAGGCTACCGGAGACGATCGCGCCGCCCTGGCGCTGGAGCTGTTCGTCCGGCGGGCCGCGGCCGGCATCGCCGCCGCGGCGACCGAGCTCCCGCGCCTCGATGCGATCGTGTTCACGGGCGGCATCGGCGAGCACGCCGCGCCGATCCGGGCGCGAATCGTGGCGCGCCTCGGCGTGCTCGGGCTGGCGTCCCTCTCGCCGGTTGGTGTGGACCACGACGCCGTGCTGTCGGCCGGTGGCGCCTCGCCGGCCGTGCTCCGCATCGAGGCTCGTGAGGACATCGTCGTCGCGGAGGCGACCGCCAGGCTGGCGGCTGCCGCCGCGGGCATGTAGTCGGCCCCGGTGACCGACCCGCTCGACCGGTCATACCGCGCCCTGCTCGCCGTGCCCTCCATGGGTCGCCTGCTGCTGGGCATGCAGATCTCGCGCATCTGCCAGTCGATGGTCGGTGTGGCGATCGTCCTCTACTCCCTGGCCGCCTACGGCTCGCCCGTGGTGGCAGGCCTGGCGACCTTCTTCAGCATCTTGCCGGGCCTGCTGGTGAGCCCGATCGCCGGGGCGTTGCTCGACCGCCACGGGCGGACGCGACTCGTGGTCCTGGACTACCTCGTTGCGCTCGGATCGCTCGTCCTGATGGGGGTGCTCGGTCTCGTCGGCGCCCTGCCGCCCTGGCTGTTGCTGGCGATCGCGGCGGTCTCATCGCTGACGGCGCCGCTGTCCGCCACCGGCCTGCGCAGCCTGTTCCCGCTCATCGTGCCGAGCCATCTCTGGGAACGCGTGAACGCCATCGACTCGAACGGTTACGTCATCGCGTCGGTCGTCGGACCGCCGATCGCCGCCGGGCTCGTTGCCCTATGGGGTGGGCCCGTCGCGCTCACCGTGATCGGGCTGCTCTTCGGCGTCGCGGCGATCGTCCTCAGCCGCGTGCCCGACCCTCCGACCGACACCGCGTCGACCGGTCGACTGCTCGTGGATGCGTGGCTGGGCCTCCTGTACACATGGCGCAACCGGACGCTGCGCGGCCTGGGCCTGTCCGTGTCGGTCATGAATCTCGTCGGTGGGACATATGCGATCGTCGTGCCGCTCCTCGTCCTGCAGCGCCTCCACCTGGGCGAGGCGACCGTCGGCCTCGTCTACGCCGTCCAGGGCGCCGCGGGGATGGTGTCCGCGCTGATCTTCGGCCGGATCGATAGCCGCGGTCGCGAGGTTCCGATGCTGGCCGTGCCGATGATCGCGACCGGCCTCTTCGTCGCGCTCCTTCTCGCGTCGACGAGCCTCGCGGCGATCGTCGTCGTCATGTTCCTTACCGGGCTCCTCACCGGACCGCTCGACATCGCGCTGTTCACGCTTCGCCAGCGGCGGACCGACCCCGCCTGGACGGGGCGGGCGTTCGCCGTATCGATGTCGTTCAACTTCCTCGGCGTGCCGATCGGGTCGCTGATCGCCGGGGTTGCCGCCGCGCGGTCCCTGGAGGTTGCCATCGCGATCGGCGTCGCGGCCTGTTTCCTCGCCGGGACCGTCGCCGCGCTCACCATCCCCGCGTCCGACTAGCATCCGGTCGGACGCGCTCCCCGAGGGCGTCAGAGCGGTTTGACGACCATGAGCCAGACGATGAGGACCAGGCCGATCGCGCCGATCGCCGCGATCGTGTCGGGCCGGCGCGTGTCGAGCAGCGCGAGGAGCTGTTCGGTCGGGAGGGGCTCCGGCGCCGGGCCGGAACTGCCCGGCCGCTGTTGACCGAGCGCCCGGCGGACGGTGACGTAGTAGCGCGTGGCCACCACGTACATGAGCACGGTGACCCCGAAAAGGACGCCGATGGCGAGCCAGATCCAGCCCTTCGAGAACCAGTCGCCCATGATCCCGGCGGCGATCCCGGCGAGCAAGAGCAGGCCGAGCGCCCCGTACATGACGCCGATCGTCGACGAGGACAGGTCGAGCAGGGCGGCGATCCGGGCCGGATCACGCTCGGCGCGCAGCCGGTAGGACACGAATGCGGATGCCCCGTGGGCGAGGATGAACAGGAACGCCGCGAGCACGTGGACGAACACGACCCAGGGGTAGAGCTGCATGGCACCTCCAGGGGGTTGGGCACCGCCGTTGTGGCGGCCCGCGAGGCGGTCACCGGTCGCAGGCCATTGTGGCGAACAAAGGGCGTGCCGTGCGACATCGGGCGCGGCAGCGACATGCGGCGGCAACGCGAGTCGCCGGCGGCCGGCAGCGACATACGCGCGACGCGAGTCGCCGGCAGCCGGTGGCGGTCAGATCCGAGCGGCGCCAAGGCAAAGGGATCGTAACCGCGCCAGGGCCCGGCAGGCCTCAGGATCGGCGAGTCGCGCGCCCGGCGGGGCTACGTCCGCGCGCAAGGTAGGAGCTGGCCGCGAAGGCCGCCTTGCGGGCCATCTCCGGGGCTGGCGCCGCCCACTGGTCCTCGTCGCGGTCGAGCTGGGCGAGCAGCCCCATCAGCTGCGGATCGTCACCGGCGTAGTCGCCGATGCGTCGGGCGACGGCCTGGAGCGCAGCCCGCGCGGCTGCGTACTGGCCAGACCGGTTGTAGCTGACGGCGGCCTGGCGAGCCCGAGCGGCGAACAGCTCGCCGACCGCCCGATCCACCATCCGGTCACGGGACTGGGCGTCGTTCGCCGCATTGTCCGCGTACGTCCAGCTGATCGCGACGGGAGCGACCGAGAGCGAGCCGTCGACGTCTGACACGGCCAGGAGCGCACCCACCTGGCGGCCGATCTCTCCGTATGGGAACCGGAACCGGATGACCACCGCGAGATGCTGATCGGAGACGAGGTCACCCAGGGCGATGTGCGTCCGGTTGCCGCCACGGTCAACCGGGAACGGCGAGAGCGGCTCGACCTCCATGCCGTCGGCCGCCGTGATCTCGATGGCGGCGCCGCGCGCGACCACCTGGAGGACCTCGCCGACCTCGCTCGTGATGTGGTCGGCGATCTGGGCGGCCTCGGCGATGTAGTAGAAGTGCCCGCCGCCGGCGTCGGCCATCGCCTGGAGCAGCCGCTCGTCGAAATCCTCGCCCACCCCGAACGTGGACGTGGCAACGCCCCGTGCCCGAAGCTCGGCCGCGTGACGCTCCAGCTCGCCCGGATCGGTGATCCCGACGTTGGCCAGCCCGTCCGTGAGGAGCAGGACGCGATTGATCCCGTGGCCGGCCAGGTGCAACGCAACCTGTTCGCTGCCTCGCAGCCAGCCGGCGGCCAGGTCGGTGGATCCGCGAGCATCGACGTCACGAAGGCGCTCGACCGCTGCGCGCCGGGCCTCCGGACTGGCCGGCGTGGACTCTGTGACCAGATCGATCTCCTCGTCATACGCGACCACCGCGAATCGATCCTCGGTGTGGAGGCGGGCGATCGCCGCCTCGATTGCCTGGCGGGCCAGCGCGATCTTGGCGCCCGACATCGAACCGGACCGGTCGAGGACGAATGCGAGATTGACGGGCTGCCGCTCGGTCCGCCTGGGCGCCGTCGGCGCGATCAGATCCACGAGCACGAAGCGCTCGCTGCGGTGGGTGGCCCGGATGAGCGTGCGGTCGGGTCGAGCATGGACGGTCATGGCGTGTCCTCCTTCAGGACCTGTCTGGCGATCGTGATGAGGCGTTCGACCCGGCGCTGTTCCAGCCTGCCGAGAGGGCGGCGGATCTGGAGCTCGATGTCCGGTGTCAACGCGATGCGATCCCACTGGGAACGCTCGGGCGTTGGGGAGCGCTCGGGCGGGGCCGGCTCGCCGGCCGGGGCGGTGGCCGATATGTCACCCGGCGCGGCGTCGCCCGACCGGGCCGTGGGCGGCTGCGAGACCCGCGTCGAGTCGGGCCCTGCCGCGGCCGCCGGTGTGCCGCCCGGCGCCAGCGACATGGCCGGTATCGGTGGTGCCGTGGACGAGGAGGGGACGGTCGCGGGCGGTGGTTCGGCCCGCCGGGAGGCGCCCAGGACGCCACGGATATAGTCGAGGGCCGTTTCCGACGGCTCCGGGGACGGCGGCGCCAGCAGTCCCGCGACCTCCGCATCGGACAGGCCGGCCAGCCGCGTGCGGATCTCCGCGAGCGGCAGATGATTGCGCTGCAGGCCGCGGATGAGTCGCAGCCGCGAGAGGACCGACTCCGGGTAGCGGGCGCCGGGACCGGCCTGGCCCGGCGACGGCAGCAGGCCCTGCGCCACGTAATAGTGCACGGTGCGCGGGGTGACGTCCGCCAGGCGGGAAAGGTCCGCGAGGGTGAACCTGGCCCCCGTGGCGCTCGACATGGATATCGACATGAACCCATAATGACAGTGGCACGTCTCACTGTCAAGAGATGGCACCGAGACGGCGGCTGCCCATCTTGGGGGCGATAGCTGCGGGCCGCAGCACGGTTCGGCGAGCCTCGTCTGGCTCCAGAAGGGGAGGGGATGATGACGACGGTGCTCGTTCCGGGGTTCTCACCGGTGGCGTCCGGTTTCCGGTTCAGGAACGCCTTTGCGCATGCCCCCATCCGCGAGCTGCGGCTGGAGGGCATCGCGACGATCACGATCGGCGACGCGGCCAACGGCCTGTGCGGCGGGATGTCGTTCAGCGCGGCGGATCTCCATCATGCACAGATCGCGCCGCCCCCCGACACCAGCCCCCCGATTGCGGGCAGCCCGGCGTTCGAGTACATCGTCAATCGCCAGATCGCGAGCTTCGCCGGCGTCAGCGTGCCGCTCCGTTTCTACCGCCTCATGGATCCCGGCCGACCGGAACGCGAGCCTTTCTGGGCGCCGTGGATCGGTTGGGCCGGTGTCGACAGGCACAGCCGCACGTACGTGATGGTCCACGAGGAATGGCCGCGGATACGGGCCGATATCGATCAGGGACGTCTGTCGATGATCGGCCTGGTGCGGGTGATCGACCGCGACGTGCACAAGCTCAGCAGCAATCACCAGGTGCTGGTCTACGGCTACGACCTGGATGGCAGCCGGGTCACGCTCCGCGTCTACGATCCGAACTGGCCAGGTGAGGAGGTCAGTCTCGCCTTCGACGCCGGCGATCCCAACGGCTCCGTCCGGCCCACCTACTCGACGACGGATCCGCCGATCGTCTGCTTCTTTCGCGCCCCGTACGAGCCCCAGCCCCCGACCGCGTGGCAATAGGCCTGGGAGCCGGCGTTGCCGTGGGCCTGGTTGTCGGCCCGGATCCGGCCTACTCCGTCTCGGATCCGAAGCGGATGACGACCACATCGCGCCTCGATCGACGGCCGCCGGCCGCCCGGTAGAACGCCAGGGCATCGCGGTCGCCGGCATCAGCCAGGGCGAAGGGTCTGCCGGCGCCGCGGTCGCGGCCGATCGCCAGGAGTGCCTCGAGCAGCCGCCGGCCGATCCCCTCGCGCCGCCGCTCGGCACGGACGCGGACCTCGCGGACGAAGAGCCGGGCCGGATCGCCGAAGGGACGCGGCAGCTCGTGCGCCACGAGGAACCCGACCGGGTCATCGCCGTGGAAGGCGACGAGCAGGTGCAGGTTTGGCTCGGCAAGGAGGCGACGCGCCGCCGCGGCGTCAAGCGCCGAAGGGCGCCGAGGCGTCGCGGATTCGCCATCCGAGCCGCCCGCGTCGAAGGCGCCCAGGTCCGCGGCGAGCCGCCGGAGGACGCCCCCGTCGCCCGGCTCGAGCCGGCGAAAGGTCAGCGGGGGCGTCGGCTCAGGCGGAGCGGTCTCGACGGCCGCGGTTGGGGCTTCATCGACCTTGGGCGACGGCGGCCTCGGCTTCGCGGATCCATCCCTGGGTCGGGCCCTGCCAGACCCGGCCGCCTTGGCCCGCTTCCCGAGCGGCGAGGTGGGCGCCGGGCCCGTCCGCGCCGTGCTGATCGCGTCGCGCGCATCGTCCAGGGTGGAGTAGGGTCCGCGGACGAGCGGCAGGCCCAGCTCGTCGGTCTGCTCGGTGTCGAGCACCAGCCAGCGGCCGGAGTTCTGCTCGACCCCGAATCGTCCGTCGCGGCTCCGATAGTGGCCCGCGCTCTCCCGTTTGAGCGGCGCCTCCTCGTCCGGCATCCCGGTCGGGCCGCTCAGCTCTCCCCGCGGGGGATCTGCTCCAGGTCGATCGTGCGGACCTGACGCGTTCGGCCGGCCTCGGTGCGCACGAGCGCGGTCGGGATGACGCCGCCGCTGAGGCGCTCGATGACCGCAGCCTCGCCGCTGTAGAGACCCGTTCCCGCGATGCGGACGCGGTCGCCGGTCGTGAAGCCGTCCTTGCCGCGGGCGGCGGTGAGGTCGATCGATGCCACGTTGGAGCGGACGACCGGCGGTGGCTCGGTACCGGGGAGCGGCGCCTTGGGCGGCGGAGCGGGCCGGCGGTAGACGGGACGGCGTTTTCCTGGAATGAGGCGTACCTCCTGAGGCGGGTGGCGCGCGGACTGCCCGGCGACCGGCCGGGACCGCCGAACCATACACCCTGCCCCAAGGCAAGCCGTCCGGCCGCTCGGCTCAACTGGCTTCGGTTCCATCCCGGTGCATCGGATGCACGAGAATCGGCGCCCGTTGCGTCCGGTGCACACAACGGCGAGGTCGCGTCGTGCTCGGTCCGATTTGGTTCACCCGGCGCACACAACCCGTCGAGAGTCCGGGCGGCCGGTCACCCGTGTGCATCGGGCGCAAGAACCACACCGCCAGTTGTCCGCCGACGCCACCGGTCTTCGGTTTCGTGCACCCAGGGCACATAGCCCCTCCGGAACGGGGGCTAGTCGTCCAGTTGGCGGGCCATGCGCTCCATGCCCTCTGCCAGTTCGATCACGGACTTGGCGGAGTCTCCCAGCTCGTCGGCGCGCCGCTCGAAGACGGCCTCGTCGGTGTGCGCCCGTGCGGCGGCCAGCTGGGCGTCCGTCTTCTCGCGTTCGCTCAGGTCCTTGTCCCCGAGCTGATGCTCGGCCGCCTCGGCCCGGTCGGCAGCGACGTAGGCCTGGCCTTGCGCCCGGGCCTGAAGCTTCAGGTCGTCGCCGGCGATCAGCCACTCGTGCATCGCGGCCTCGTACGCGATTCCCTGCTGCGTGTCGATGAGAGCGGCGATTCGTTCGGCGTTGGCGGCGGCCTGGGTGGTTGCGGCGGCCTCGTCGAGCCCGATCGACTGCATGAAGTCCGCGGTGCTGCCGAGGCCGTCGGCCACGAGGTTCAGGACCTTTGCCTCGTCGTACTCGCGATCGGCTTCGGCGCCATCGTGGATCGCCTGGTGCTCTGGAGTCCATTCGTGGTCGCCCACCGGTGCTACCTCCCTGGCGGCGCGGGCGCCGCTCATGCCTCGCAGGATTGCCCCACCGCCGTCATTCTCCAGCAACACGCAAGTGGCCCGGCCGCCACACCGGGGACCGCTCGGGCGGCCACACCGGGGACCGCTCGGGCGGCACGAGGGCTACACCTCGTAGACTTGTCGGATGCCACACGTGGAGGCTCCCGGAGCCGTTCGCCCGATACGGACGGCCCCGAGATCGAGCCCCTGGGAGGCGCCGGAGCTCACCTCCCTGAATCGCCTGCCCATGCACGCGGTGCCCCATGCCGACCGGCTCAGCCTGGATGGGTCGTGGCGCTTCCAGCTACTTCCTCGGCCTGACGCCGAGCCGACGAGCCGCTGGGGCGAGATCACCGTTCCCGGCTGCTGGACGATGCAGCCGGCCGGACAGGCCGCCGGTGATCTGCCGCAGTACACGAACGTGCAGATGCCGTTCGACCTCCGGCCGCCGCACCCGCCCGCCGACAACCCGACGGGCATCTATGAGCGGAGCTTCGAGCTGCCCGAATCATGGGCCGGCCGGCGCGTCGTCCTCCATGCCGGCGCGGCGGAGAGCGTGCTGATCGTCGAGATCAACGGCCAAGAGCTGGGCATCAGCAAGGACTCGCATCTCGCCGCCGAGTTCGACGTGACCGACGCCGTCGTACCGGGCGACAACTCGGTCAGGCTCACCGTCGTCAAGTGGTCCGACGCCACGTACGTCGAGGACCAGGACCAGTGGTGGCACGGCGGCCTGACCCGATCGGTCTTCCTGTACGCGACCGGGCGGGTGTTCATCGCGGACATCCGGTCGATCGGCGGGCTCGCCGAGGACCTTTCCACGGGGACCCTCCAGCTGGACGTGCGAGTCGGGTTCGAGGGCGTCGATCCGGAGGCCGGCTGGCGGCTCGAGTCCGCCATCGGCGGCGGTCTCGGAGTCGACCTGCGGGCCGGCGTGCCGGGGATCGAGCCGCTGGAGTGGCCGACCAGCGGTCCCGAGCACGAGCTGATGGTTCGACACATCGTCGGGGGGGACCAGGCGGTCGCGGGCGAAGAGGGGCGCTGGGCGGACCTGTCGCGCCGGCTCGCGCCACCCCGCGAGGGATCGGTCGGCTGGCGGATCGACATCCCGCGGGTCCGGCCCTGGTCGGCCGAGGTCCCCTCGCTCTACCCGCTCGCCGTTCGGCTGCTCGCGCCCGACGGCACGATCGCCGAGGAAGTCGCGCTGCGGATCGGCTTCCGGCGGGTGGAGGTCATCGAGCGGGACCTGCTCCTGAACGGCCGGCGGATCCTGCTGCGCGGCGTCAACCGGCACGACTTCGACCAGCTCACCGGCCGCGCTATCTCGGTGGCGTCCATGCGCGCCGACCTGGTCCAGATGAAGCAATTCGGGTTCAACGCCGTCCGAACCTCGCACTATCCGAACGATCCCGCGTTCCTGGACCTGACCGACGAGCTGGGTCTCTTCGTGATCGAGGAAGCCGACATCGAGTCGCATGCCTTCCAGAGCACCCTGTGCGACGACTCCCGCTATCTCAACGCCTGGATGACGCGGGTCTCGCGGATGGTGGAGCGCGACAAGAACCACCCGTCGGTGATCCTCTGGTCCCTCGGCAACGAGTCGGGCTATGGGTCCAACCACGACGCCGCGGCCGCCTGGGTCCGTCGCAGCGACCCGTCCCGCCCGCTTCACTACGAGGGCGCGATCCGCTTTGACTGGTCGAGCGACCAGGGCGTGACCGACATCACCTGCCCGATGTATCCGGCCATCTCGGCGATCGTGGCCCATGCCCGCTCGGGGATCCAGCGGCGGCCGCTCATCATGTGCGAGTACTCCCACGCGATGGGCAACAGCAACGGGACCCTGGCCGAGTACTGGGACGCGATCGAGTCGACCCCCGGCCTCCAGGGCGGGTTCATCTGGGAGTGGTGGGACCACGGCCTGGTGCAGGATCGGCCGGATGGTCGGACGCGCTGGGCCTACGGCGGCGACTTCGGCGACGAGCCCAACGACGGCAACTTCTGCATCGATGGTCTGGTCTGGCCCGACCGGACGCCCAAGCCGGCGCTGTGGGAGCACAAGCAGCTGGCGGCGCCGGTGGTCGTCTCAGCCGAGCCCACATCGCTCGAGCGGGGGAGCGTGCAGGTTCGCAATCGACAGGCCTGGCGCGACGTGGGCTGGCTGCGAGCGCGCTGGGAGCTCACGCGCGGTGGCGAGGTCGTCGGCTCGGGTGACGTCTCCCTGCCGGCCGTCGGCCCCGGCGACCAGGCGCCGGCCGATCTCGTCGGTTGGAGCCCGCCCCCGTCGGGCGATGGACGGGATGCCTGGTTGACGATCCGCTTCGCGGCGGCGCGGGACGAGGCCTGGGCCCCGATGGGCTTCGAGGTCTGCTGGGCCCAGCTCCCCGTGTGGTTGGGGCGCGCACACGGTTTCGGCACGCCGATCCCGCACGCCGAGGTGACGGGACCGCCGATCGTCGACGCTGATGGGGAGCTTCAGCACCCGATTCTGGCCGAGCCACCGCGGCTTGCGCTCTGGCGGGCACCAACCGACAACGATCGGATCGGCGGCATGGCCGAGGTCTGGCAGACGCAAGGCCTCGATCGACTGCAACGACGCCTCGTCGGGATCGAGCACCCCGAGGGACTCATCGCGGTCCGCTGGGAGGTACGAACCGGCGCCGGGCTGAGTATCAGGCATTCGCAGTTCTTCAGCACGTGGCCAGGTGGCGGGTTCTCGGTGGGCGAAGAGGTCGTCATCCCGCCGGAGCTCACCGACCTGGCCCGGGTCGGCACGGTTCTGGAGTTCGTCCCCGGGCTGGAACAGGTGGCCTGGTTTGGGCGCGGTCCGCACGAGACGTACCCGGACCGAAAGCGCGGTGGCGCCGTCGGCCGCTGGCAGTCCACCGTCACCGACTTGCACGTTCCGTACATTCGCCCGCAGGAGAATGCGGGCCATGCGGACGTTCGCTGGCTGGAGCTGACCGACGGGCGGCCGGACGGTCATAGCCGCGGCATCCGGCTGTCCACGGACGAGCCCCTCCAGGTCTCCGCGTCGCATTTCCGGGCGACGGACCTGGCCGCCGCGACCCACGACGGGGAACTCGTCGCCAGGCCGACGACGATCGTCCACCTGGATGCCGCCCATCGTGGCCTGGGCACCGCCAGCTGCGGGCCGGATACGCTCCCGGAGTACATCGTGGGTCCGGGGATGTACCGCTGGCAGTGGTATCTGCAACCGCTGGGGGTCGGGTGATCGTCGCGCTCCCACAGCGACGCGCGACCGGGTCGGCCTCGATCGACTGGACCGCCGCGACGCGCGAGCTCCACCTCCGCAACGACTGGATCAGCTATGCGCTGGCCGTCCTCGAGAACGGCGCGCTGGGACAGCTCTACATCGGCCCGGCCCTCGCCCGCGGATCGTCCTACCGGCACCTCGTCCCGGACGAGTTTCACGGGTTCTCCAACCGCCTTGGCGAGCCGGTCGCCCTCGAGTACCCGACGGCCGGCAGCGGCGACTATCGCGTCCCGGCCGTTGCCGTCGACCATGCCGATGGCTCGACCGTGCTCGACCTTCGGTACCTGGGGCATCGGATCGTGCGCGGCAAGCCCACGATCGACGGCCTGCCGGCCACGTACGCCGAGGACGAGGATGAGGCCACCACGCTGGAGGTCGACCTCCGCGACGAGCCGAGTCGAGTGATCGTCACCTTGTCGTACACGATCTTCCGCGACGTCCCGGCGATCGCCCGCAGCGCCCGCATCCGGAACGACGGGACGGTTGCCCTCCGCCTCCGCTGCGCGATGAGCGCCAGCCTGGACCTGCCGGACGCGGACTGGGACCTGATCCACCTCAGCGGGACGTGGGCGCGGGAACGGCACGTCCGGACGAGACGCCTGGAGCTCGGCCGGCAGTCCATCTCGAGCCCGCGGGGCTCCTCCGGCCATCAGCACAACCCGTTTCTGGCGCTGCGGCGCGCCGACACGGTAGAGGATCGCGGCGAGGCGATCGGCGTCAGCCTCGTCTACTCGGGCAACTTCCTGGCCGAAGCGGAGGTCGAGCCCTTCGGCACCGCACGGCTGCGGATCGGCATCGACCCGGAGACGTTCGCCTGGATCCTGGAGCCGGGCGCCGGGTTCGCAACGCCCGAGGCCGTCATCGTGTATTCGGACGCCGGCCTTGGCGCGCTCAGCGAGGCCTACCACCGCCTCTACCGGCAGCGTCTCGCGCGCGGCGCCTGGCGGGACCGGCTGCGGCCGGTCCTCGTCAACAACTGGGAGGGGACGTACTTCGACTTCACCGAGGAGCGGCTGCTGGCGATGGCCGCGGTGGCCCGGGACGTGGGCATCGAGCTGTTCGTTCTGGACGACGGCTGGTTCGGCCGGCGTGACAGCGACAACTCGTCCCTTGGCGACTGGTTCGTGGACCGCCGCAAGCTTCCCAACGGCATCGACGGCCTCGCCCGGCGGGTCGAGGCGCTCGGGCTGCGTTTCGGGCTCTGGATCGAACCCGAGATGGTCAGCGAGCAGAGCGAGCTCTTCGCCGCGCACCCTGACTGGGCGATCGGGATACCCGGCCGGACGCGCACCGAGGGTCGTCAGCAGTACGTGCTGGATATGGCCCGCCCGGAGGTCGTGGATCATCTCTTCGCGGTCCTGTCCGGCATCCTCGGCAGCGCGCCGATCTCGTACGTCAAATGGGACATGAACCGCTACATCACCGAGCCCTACTCGCCCTCGCTGCCAGCGGAGCGCCAGGGCGAGTTCTTCCACCGCTACGTGCTCGGCGTGTACGCGCTATACGAACGACTCGTCGGTGCCTTCCCGGAGATCCTGTTCGAGTCGTGCGCCGGCGGGGGAGGGCGCTTCGACCCGGGGCTCCTGGCCTTCGCACCGCAGGCGTGGACGAGCGACCAGACGGACGCGATCGAGCGCCTAGCGATCCAGTGGGGGACCTCATTGGCATATCCCCTGAGCTCGATGGGGGCCCACGTGTCGGCCGTGCCGAACCACCAGGTCGGCCGGATCACGCCTCTCGCCACGCGCGCCGCGGTGGCGTTCTTCGGCGTCTTCGGCTACGAGCTCGACACGACTGCTCTCACCGATGACGAGCGTCACGAAGTCCAGGAGCACGTCGACTTCTACAAGGCCCATCGCGATGTACTGCAGCAGGGCCGCTTCCTGCGCCTCCGCAGTCCCTTCGAAGGGGATCGCAACGAGACGGCCTGGATGGCCGTCTCCGACGATGCGCGCAGGGCCGTCGTCGGCTACTACCAGGTCCTCAACCGGCCGGTCCCCGGCCGCGATCGACTCCGGCTGCGCGGTCTGGATCGCCGGCTGTCCTACCGCGTCTCCACGTGGCCGGCGGGCACGGACCAGCGGGCCCGGGCCAGCGACGGCCTGCGCGGCGGGGACGAGCTCATGCAGGCGGGCCTGATCCTCGCGGCGAGTCGCGAGGAGGGCGTCCGGCGAGGCGACTTCTGGGCCCGCCTGTTCGTGGTCGAGGCGGAGTGACCAGGGCCGCGGCCGTGCCACCCGCCGAGCTACCCGCACGCAGCCTCGCCGACGTCAAGCTGGCGGAGCTGTTCGACGGCAGCGGCTGCCCGCTGTGCCTGCAGCGCTCCCGGTCGGCCGCCGGCTACATCCGCGCCTTCCTGTACGAGAGCGCCGTGGATGTCGGCTTCCGTCGAGACCTCGATCGATCGCGCGGGTTCTGCCGGCCCCACGCCCGGCAGGTGCTGGCCGTCAACCGCAGCGAGGCCGGCGGCACGCTGGCTGCCTCGATCCTGTTCTCGGCGATCCTGGCCATCCGCGAGCGGGAGCTCGCGGCCATGCTGGGAGCGGGACCAAGGACGCGGTCGAAGCGGGCGGGCCACGCGGCCAGGCCGCCCGCCTGCCCGGTCTGCCGAATCGAGGACGAATCGGTCGCCACGGCGATCCAGAGCCTCCATCGCCTGGCAAGGGACGAGGCCTGGGAACGAGCGCTCGGGCACGGGTCATTCTGCCTCGACCACCTGATCGCGATCACCACCGGCCGGCCGACCGGCGATCCCTGGGACCGGATCGAACGCGGACAGGCGGCGCGGATCCAGGATGTCCGCCAGCGCCTGGACCGCTTCGCCAAGCACTCGAGCCACGACCGGCGCCATCACCTGACCGAGGACGAGCGCGGCGCCGCCGACGACGCGGCCGGCCTGTTGGGCGGCCTGCCCGGGTGACCCGGCCGGCTCCCCCGATCCTTGTGACCGAGCGCCTGATCCTGCGCGGCTGGCGCCGTGCCGACCTGGAGCCCTTCGCCCGAATGAACGCGGACGCGAGCGTGATGGAGCACTTCCCGGGACTGCTCTCACGCCGGGAGAGCGACGCGTTCGTGCGCCGCATCGAGGCGACGTTCCGCGAGCGCGGGTATGGCCTGTGGGCGATCGAGCGCCGATTGGATGGGACATTCCTTGGCTTCACTGGGCTCATTGATCAGACCTTCGAGGCCCCGTTCACGCCGGCTGTGGAGGTCGGCTGGCGCCTGGCCGCCGAGGCTTGGGGGTACGGGTTCGCGACCGAGGCGGGCCGCGAGGCCGTCCGGTACGGGTTCGTGGAGGCCGGGTTGGACGAGATCGTTTCGATGACGACGCCGGCGAACGTCCGCTCCCGTCGGGTCATGGAAAAGCTCGGGATGACCCGTGACCCGGCTGACGACTTCGAGCATCCGCGTGTCCCGCCCGGACCCCTCCGTAACCACGTCCTGTACCGGCTGTCGCGCACCCGCTGGCGCGCCACGTCCGCGGAGCCCCCGTCCCCAGCCGGCGATTCCGACTTCGTCCCTCAACTGCACTAGGCCAGGGCCGTACGAAGGCGGGAGGCAAAAGGGCCACCTGGCATCTAGGCCGGAGAGGCTCGCTCAGGTCCAATCGACGCGACGGGTCCGCGGAGGTTCATACGTCGTGCGTTCCGCGATCGCGAAGCATCTCGTTCCGGCCAATCAGGATTCGCTCCTGGTCCTGATCTGCTGGGCGATGGGCATAACGGCCCTCCTCCAGGTCGTTCCGTCGGTGCTGTACGGGTCGGCGGTGGACGCCTATATCGGCGCCGTGCTCGGCGCGTATGTCCTCGGCCTCATCCTGGCGGTCAGGTCCCAGCCGCATCACGGTCGCTCGGACCGGCCGCGATGGTTCGCAGCGCTGGGGCTCATGGCGGTCTGCGTGGCTCTGGCCCCCGCGATGCCGCGCCAGGCCGGCCTCGGCATCGCACCGCTGATCGGGTTCGCCATGCTTCTGCCGAACCTCGACGGAAGACGGAGCCGTCTCGGCATCGGGATCACCCTGCTCGCGGTCGTGATCACCGGCATCATCCAGGACCGTCCAGTCGCGCTGGACGGCATGCTCGCCTCGTTCATTCGCTCGACCGGTGTCGCGACGGCCGCGCTGATGCTCCTCTTCGTGCTGTGGCGGCAGCACCACGAGATCGGCGAGGCGCTTCACCGCTACGCGAGCCTGTACGAGGGCGTCCCGATCGGTCTCTTCCGGGCGACGCCCGAGGGTGCGTTCGTGGAGGTCAACGACGCGTTCGTCGCGATGCTCGGCTTCGCCGACCGCGCGACCGCGCTGGCAACGCCGATCAGCGACGTCTACGGCGAATCGCCCGATCGCGGACTCGTCTTCCCCGCCTTGCAGGATCGCGACGAGTCGGTGGTCGACCTCGTCGCGCAGCGCGCCGACGGCCCGGAGATATGGACCCGACTCCACGTCCGCGCGGTGCGCGAAGCCGGCGGCCGCGTTTCTATTTACGAGGGGAGCGCCGAGGACACGACGGCCGAGCGGGCGGCCCGGGAGATGGAAGCGCGCCTCGCGAGCATCGTGGAGTCGGCCGACGACGCGATCCTCGCGACGTCGCTCGATGGACGCATCACGAGCTGGAACTCCGGCGCCGCCCGGATGTTCGGCTACGCCCCCGCGGAGGTGATCGGCGAGTCGATCGCGCGGCTCGCTCCCGCCGATAAGCGCGATGACATCCTGCCGGCGCTCGCGCGCATCGGCACCGGCGAGCGCCTTCGGGCCTCGCCGATGGAGCTGATCGCCAAGGACGGCACGCGGGTCGCCCTGTCTGCCTCGATGTCGCCCGTGCTCTCCCTGGACGGCACCGTCGTCGGGGCGTCGACGATCGCCCGAGACCTGACCGAGCAGCACCGGCTGGAAACGGAGCTCTACCGCCAGACCTACTATGACGCGCTTACCGGCCTGCCCAACCGCCGGCTCGCCATCGAGACGATGCGCCACGCGCTGGACGCGGTGAAGGGCAACGGTCACGAGATGGGGTTCGTCCTCCTGGACCTGGACGCGTTCACGGCAACCAACGACACGTACGGCCACGAGGTGGGCGATCAGGTCCTCGTCGAGGTTGGCGCTCGCATCCGGCGGTCGGTACGGCCCGGCGACCAGGTCGCACGCATGGGCAATGACGCATTCGCGGTGATCCTGACGGAGATCCGCAGCCCGTCGGCCGCGCTGGCCTCCGCCGAGCTGCTGCTCGAGGCCCTGCGAGAGCCGATGCGGCTCGGCCAGTACCTGCTCACGGTGAGCGCGACCGTCGGCGTCGTGACCACGGCCGAGACGACGTTCGAGGAGCCCGAGGAGCTCCTGGCGGCCGCCGAGTTCGCGGTCGAGGCGGCGCTGACCCGGGGCACCCAGCGCATCGCCGTCTTCGAGGGCCGGATGCGCGACGAAGCCCTCAGCCGGATGCGACTCGAGGCCGACATCCAGATCGGCATCGATCGCAACGAGTTCGAGCCGCACTACCAGCCGATCGTCGACGTCCGAACCGGGCGGATCACGGGTGTCGAGGCGCTCGCCCGCTGGCGCCACCGCGCCAGGGGCCTCCTGGGTCCGGCCGAGTTCATCCCGATCGCCGAGCGATCGGATCTCATCGTCGCGCTCGGCACCGCAATCCTGCGGCGAGCCGCCGAGGAGGTCCTGGCCTGGTCGCAGCCGTGGCACACGCTCAACGTCAACGTGTCCGCCATCCAGTTCGCGCAGCCGACGTTCGTGGAGGTCGTCCGTCAGGTGCTCGTGGAGACGGGCTTCCCCGCCGACCGGCTCAAGCTGGAGCTGACCGAGAGCGTGATGATGAGCGACACGCTCGACGCGATGGCGAAGTTCACCGAGCTTCGGGCGCTTGGCGTGCGGACGGTCATGGACGACTTCGGGACCGGCTACTCATCCCTGCAGTACCTGCGCGATCTCGAGCTGGACGGGATCAAGGTCGATCGCAGTTTCATCGCCGACCTTGGTCCCGGCTCGCGCAATCGCCCCGTGGTGGAGGCCGCCGTGGCACTCGGCAACGCGCTGGGCCTGGAGGTCACCGCCGAGGGCATCGAGACCGAGACCCAACTCGCCGAGCTTCGCAAGATCGGGTGCGAGCTGGGACAGGGCTTCCTCTTCGCCCGGCCGGAGCCGGCCCACGCGATGCGCCTCCGACTGGCCGATCAGTCGGCCGATGACTCGTTTGCGGTGGCGGTCTGATCGCCGGAACCTCCACGGCGGCGCCTGGGGACGGCGTCCTGGACGCTGATCGCGCCGATCATCGAGACGGTGGCGTAACGCGGATCACCTAGCGTGCGTCGTTAGACATCGCGGCGGCTTTGACGCGCGATCCGTACCTCGGCCGCCTGGATCGCGCCGAGCCACTGGCGGGACCGATCCGCGTGCTGCGGAGGGTGGTCCATGCGTCGGATGTTCCTTGTGCTCGGCGTTGCGCTCCTCGTCGTCGTGAGCGCG
>WNGE01003127.1_pt1 | contig 20087 bp, 11 predicted proteins | sample 5400651 | NCBI WGS metagenome assembly WNGE01 (sample SAMN13153370, study PRJNA577476) | soil metagenome | isolation source: 60 cm soil or saprolite under grassland replicate 2 | place: USA:California | collected 2016-06-15
AACAGGCGCGCCGGCACCGACTGGTACATTTTCGGCGTGCAATAATCCCGCTCACCCGTTGAGGCGTAACAGCGCTTGTTCCCCTTCACCGTGAAGTCCAGATAGTTCGCCACGAAAAGATCGAGGTGCCCGTCACGGTCATAATCAACCCATGCGGCGCTTGTGCTCCAACGTGGGTCATCGACCCCCGCGTGCGTGGTGACGTCCGTGAAAGTACCGTCACCATTATTGTGATAGAGAACGTTTTGTCCAAAGTTTGTGACATAGAGGTCTTGGAAGCCGTTGTTATCGTAGTCCCCGACAGCGACTCCCATTCCGTAACCCACGTGCCCAACTCCGGCTTTTTCAGTGACGTCCACGAACTCGAGCTTTCCCGTCTCGCTGAGAAGATTTCGGAAGAGCCGGTTCCCAGGTTTCCACCCCGGCGGAGGAGGAAACTTCGCTTTACGGGGATCCTGAGCAGGGTCGAGCATCGTGCCCTGCACCATATAGACGTCCAGGTCGCCGTCATTGTCGTAATCGAAGAGCGCGACACCTGCTCCCATAATCTCGGGCATGTAGTACTCGCCCGTGGCACCCGCGAAATGGCGGAACTTCAGCCCAACTCCCTCGGCCACTTCGCGGAAGAGTGGAATAGACGAGGGGTTGGCGAATGCAGTGGTTCCTGGGATGCCTATACGCCCGATAAGACCTGAGGATAGTAGATGCAAGAAGCGACGCCGCCCCAAAATGCCACTTAGTTCTTCTCTTGATGAGTGTCTGGCAGGGTCGCGCTTCTTCCTATTCACTGTGACGCTTTCGGTGGTTCGAGAATGCGAAGATCGCGATCAATGCTGGCAATCAATCCGGACTGACCGAGCGCCACAGCACGATCGCGCGCTTGGTGGATATAGCGCAAGGCAACCTTGCGGTCGCCCGAGCGTGCGAACGCCGCGCCAAGCGCGTACATGTATCGAGGGGTGTTTTCATCCTCTGGTTCGATCGTCTTTTCTAGTTCTCGAATTCCTTCGTCGTACTTTCCCGTGTTCACTAACACGCGTCCGAGATTGAAATGTGCTTGGCGGTCGTTGAGTTTGTTCTCGATGGCTCTCCGGTACTCGGCCACAGCTTCCAATAACCTGCCTTGCCGCTCAAAAAGAAACCCAAGGTTGTTGTGGGCGCCCGCGTGAAAAGGATCGATCTCGATGGCTTTTCTGAAAGCGTTCTCGGCCTGTTGATATCTTTCAGCACCCAGGAGAAGCACTCCGTAATTATAGTAGTTTTCAGAGGAACCTGGCTCGAGACGGGCCACAACTCGATAGTGCTCCTCGGCCTTCTCGAATTGACCCAGACGCCCGTATAGCTCCACCAAATTCACGTGCGCCTGAACTAATTGCGGATCGATTTCGAGGGCCTTTTCGTGTGCTGTGGCGGATTCCTCAAGCCTTCCTTGTCGCTCAAGCTGGATGCCAATCTGCACCTGTTGCGTTGCGCTTTGGTTGAGTGACCGAACCTCCTCCAGCAGAGGGTCACTGGACGGGGGAGCGCCGTCCTTATTCCTCTCGTAGAGGCGAAGCTGTTCTTCAGCTTGGCTAACCTGGCCGAGCGAGCGATGCACTAAAGCGAGCGCGTAATGGGCAGGTCCGAAGTTCGGAAAAAGCGCGCACGCCTTGCTGAAAGCTTCGGCTGCGCCCGTCAAGTCGTGGCGGGCAGCGCGCACGCGGCCCAGTCCGTAGTAGGCGTCAGCATTATCGGGGCGCTGCTCCAGGATCTCAGCATAGAGCTTTCCGCTCGCCTCCCAGGCCGCGGATGCATGCAGGCAGTTCGCTAGTCGTAGCTTTGCGGGGAGATAGCCGGCATTGATATGCAACGCCAAACGAAGAGTAGAAGTGGCCGCGTCGCACCGCCCCTGGTCCGCTTCGACAACTCCCATATAATAGGCCCACTGAAAAACGTTGGGTTCGAGTTGTCTGGCACGCCGGTAACAAACGGCTGCTTCTTGTAACAACCCGTAAGTCTGGAGAACCATGCCCAGCCGGCCACTTGCGGCAGCGTCCCCCGGGTGGCTGCGAGAGTACGAGTAAACCTCCCTAATCTGCTCTCGGATGCCGGGAGAGAAATTGTCAAGGGTGAGATGAGGCAACCCTGGGACCGCGGGATCCCGCTGGGCTCCCAAACTGGAGAAAGCGAATGCAAGCACCTGAAAGAAGATCAAGTACAACGCCTTCCGTATCATTTCTTCTCCATATGAACAGGCAACAAACCTTGTCCAGCGGAATCAGGCGAGTAGGTCAGGCTCAAGGGCGTGTCACCGGTCGGGGAAAAATGGGAAAAGCTTGCGAATCTCTTCCTCGCTGGGCTGACGTCCGTATTCCGTGATTTCGAACGCCTCTACGTGCTGAATGCGGGCAGCTTGCGCCCCGTAGCGCTTATCCAATGATTCCCGCCACTCCGGTTGCGATTTTCTCGCCGCCAGCGGCCCCGCCGCCAGCCATTTCTTCCGCTCCGCGGGATCCTTTGGCACCTGCTCGAACTGTCCAGCAGTCCACGGCAGCCACTCGTAGAACTGCGACACGTGCGCGTCCAGCATATTGACTTTCTTCTCGAACACGTCGTCAATCGACACCACAATATCCGCACGAAAGGCCTGCGGCCGCGTGAACCGGTCGCTGTAGTAGAGGAAAACCGGATTTCGCGCGAGCGGCGGCGTATCCGTAACCACATCTGGAACGATCACCATGTATGACGCGTCCTGCACCAAGACCCCGGTGTAGCGATGATCCGGATGATAGTCATTCGGGCGGGGTGCAACGACAATGTCAGCTTTCCACTGGCGGATCTCGCGGATAACCTGCTCGCGGACTTCCAGGGTAGGCAAGAGCTTGCCGTCGTGGTTATCGAGGACTTCGTATTCGATGCCGATGCGTCGTCCCGCTTCCAGCGCTTCGGCACGCCGGCGCTTGGCGAGTTCCTCTCCGTGCTGCGACTGATGACCAGCGTCGCCGCTGGTTAGCGATACAAACTTTACCTTATTGCCGAGCGCCGCATACTTGGCGGCGATGCCTCCGGCACCGAGGTCGCAGTCGTCGGGATGCGCACCGAAAGCAATGACGTTCACAGGCTGATTCTGTGCGTGCCCAGGCCAAGGAAACGTTAAGAACGACAATGAAGCCACAACGCACGCGAGCCACGCTCCGCAACGAACACAGTTTGCCGAAGACACTTGCTCAAACGAATTCAGCATGCTTATCTCCATCGGGAGGAATTATATATCGAACATATTCGGATGGCGCGCAGTTGCAGGTCCCGCCTCGACCTGCCCGAAACTTCAATGCGTCAGTACCAATCCGTTCGCCGATTTTCGTATTCGGAGCATTTCCGCGGCTTTGCGACGCGCCCTTTGTTTCCTTGTCCTTGCCTTAGACGCATCGATTCATGTCTAGGTGACAACTTCGGGCGTATGGGAACTCGGATTAACCGTGTCGTGTCGCTTCCAGTAGGCAGTTTGAGTGCCTTCTTATTTTGTTAGTTGCAGGTCACTCCCTTCGAACTGAGAGGCGTCCGTTGCGGCAATGACTCGTGCCCTGCCGCTATTCTGTATCGCGTTGCAGAGAGAAATTGCGGGCTGCTCGGCTGCGGCCCGGCCCGATGACGTCTTGTCTTCGTATACCTTAATGACCATCGGAGAGCCCCAGCAATTTGGCCAGCGTTCCGCCCATGATCATTTTGCGCGTGTGCACCGGAAGAGCGCACGCATCGAACAGGGCGCGGTATTGATTCACGACCGACTCTATTTCTCGCAGATCAGTGTCCGATCCAAAGACAATCTTGATAAACGCGCTCAGGTCGCCGTCCGGTGTCTTTACCTTCCACTCTGGGCTATGCCATTCCGTGCCCGACCACCAGAAGAATTTTTGCAAATCCGCGAGACGCCCCTGCATTTTCGTGAGCGTGGAGCCACTTAGGTCAAAAAACACGTTTGGATTCCATCGCGCGATTTCCGCTGCCCATTCGTATTCCGGATTGCCGCAGTGCGCGCCCAGCACCGTGATTTTCGGAAAACGCCGCGCAATTTCTTCCAGGTAAATCGGTCGCATGCGGCCAGAAGCCACGTCTTCTGGCTCATCAAATTTTCTCCGCAGCACGATGCCTGTGTGGAAAAGAACGATCCAGCCGTACCGGTTCGCGGCTTCGTACACTGGGAGATACGATGGATCGTTGTACGGCTTCTTCACGAACTCCAACTCACCGAGGCCACGGTAGCCCATCCCGTGCAGTTCCTCTACCTGCTTGACCACGTCCGGAGCGTCCAAATCCACGGAGCCGAACGGAACTATTTGCGAAGGATGTTGCTTCGCCGCTTCGGCTACGACTTTCCTGTCAGGAAAAGGAGTTAGCAAACACGCAGTGAGATTCAGCCGCTCCGATAGCTTCAGGAGGTCGCTGATGAAATCGGGATTCTTCTCATCAAAATGCACATGCATGTCGACGATGCGATCTGCCGTTCCGGGAGAAGCTGCCGCCCCACCGCCCAATGAAACCGCGTTGTGGGCCATTCCCCGAAGCAAGCTCCACCAGCCCGGAATGGCAGTCGCTGCTCCCGCATCACCTAGAAACTTCCGGCGCGATAGTTGATTGCTCACTGGTTCCCTCCATTTCCGAGGCTCGGCGCGTTTGCCATCGTCGACAAGCTTGCGCTATCGGTTCTTTGCATATTTTATGATATGCAGTACGGTCAGCACGGCCACCAGGAGTTACGGCCCCAGTTAGGAGTTCTTGATGTCTTTGTTTCGCCGCCTTTGCCGATTCTCTCTTCCACTCCTCACTCTTATGTTTGCCTACGACCGCACCTTTGGCCAAGATGATCCTGATGAAATCGGCCAAGTCCTTGGCGAAGAGATTCTAGCACCCGGTGTCGCTCTGCATCAGATCAAGTCCTACATCCTCAGCCGCGCCGCTCCGCCACCCGCGGCTACAAATGCTCAGCAATGGACGGAGGAGGCGAAGCGCCTCCGCCAACACTTGCTCCAGGACGTAGTGTTTCACGGCTGGCCGGATGCATGGGTCAACTCCCCACCCAAGTTTGAAGACTTTGGAGTGATCGAAACCGGTCAGGGTTACCGTCTGCGCAAGCTTCGCTATGAGATCGTCCCCGGCTTTCAATCCGTTGCGATTCTTTACGAACCAGAAAAGCCGCAGGGGAAACTCCCGGCGATCCTGAACGTTAACGGCCACGTCGGCCCACTGGGGAAGGCCATTGAGTACAAGCAAAAGCGATGCATCAATTTTGCGAAGCACGGAATTCTGGCCCTCAACTTGGAATGGTTTTTCTTCGGGGAGCTTCGCCAAGAGGGAAACCAACATTGGTACGGCGCGCATCTCGACATGGTGGGCGCGAACGCGCTCGGAATCTTCCTGCTCGAAATGCGTCGTGGGCTGGATTATCTTTACAATCATCCGAGCGTGGATCGCAACCGCGTGGGCGTGACGGGCCTCTCAGGCGGGGGATGGCAAACAATTCTTCTGAGTTCGCTGGACGAGCGTGTGAAAGTATCTGTTCCGGTCGCAGGTTATTCTTCGATGGCCACAAAGGTTGAAGCGCGGAAATACGGAGACTTGGGGGATATTGAACAGAACGGCACCGATCTTCTTGCGGGTCTGGATTATACCCACCTAACGGCGATGATGGCCCCGCGGCCTACTCTGCTGATCTATGATGCCGAAGACGACTGCTGTTTTCGCGCGCCGCTGGTAAAGCCGCTCGTCTACGACAGCGTGAAACCCTTCTTCAAGCTTTATGGCAGAGAGGATGTTTTTCAATGGTACGAAAACCGCGACCCGGGCACGCACAACTACCAGCTTAACAATCGGGAGCAGGCCTATCGGTTTTTCAGCCGGCAGTTCGGCCTGCCTCCTATCGAAAAAGAGGTTCCAGTGGGCCAGGAGATCAAGACGTACGATGAGCTCGTCGTCGGACTCCCAAAAGACAATCTCACTATTTTGGGACTGGCACGGAAGCTCGCCAACGAAATTACACGTAGGCCGGTTCCGCTCGATTCCACCTCCAAATCCAGTTGGGCAAATGAGGAAAGGGAGAAATTGCGTTCCGTGGTCCGCTACAAACCTGTGCACCTTACGCGCGTGTGGACCGTGGCCAACACGAAACACCGGGGGGTCGAGACTTTATCCTATATGTTTGAAATGGGCAACGGACTATGCGTCAGTGGCTTATGGCTCAAGGGAATCGTTACACCGGAGAAGACACCAGTCACTATCGTGCTCAATGATCAGGGCCGAAAGGCCGCGGCCTCAGACGTTTCGGACCGCGTAAACCGGGACGAGCAGGTTTTGGCTCTCGACCTAACCTTTTTTGGGGACGCCTGGAAAGAAAACGAGCCATTCTCCTACGCCCAGATCCTGGACGGCGAAGGCGATCGACCGCTTGGATTGCAAGCCGCCCAACTCCTCGCAATTGCTAATTGGATTCGAGCACGCGCGGGTGCGCAGAAGATACGCTTGGAATCGAGAGGCATCCGCACGCAAACAATCGGGCTTGTGGCCGCGGCTCTTCAGCCGGATCTGTTGTCAGAAGTGATCGTGCACGAAGGCATGTCCAGCTTGGACTTCCTGCTGCAGAAGCCGGTGACGTTTGACGAGGCGCCAGAGCTATTCTGCCTGGACTTGTACAAGGATTTTGATCTCTATCGCTTGGCGACAATCGCCGCTCCCGCGCAAGTGAAGTTGGAGAGTTTAGTAAAGAACGGCTCTCAAAAGTCGCTGCCGCAGGAGTAGCCAAGGCGCTCGTTACTGCGATGCACGCGAGTTGCTTCTGCGATAATCCGGGTCACGCGCATGCATACGAAAGCGTGGATGTTGAGCTCAACTGCGGTAAGTCAAATCCTTTTCCTACTGGCGCTCTCACCAACCGCGTGCGCACAAGAGTGGCGATTTTATGGCGGTGACCCCGGCGGAACGCGGTCCTCGCCACTCAAGCAGATCAATCGTCAGAACGTTAAGAACTTGAAAAGGGCGTGGACGTATCACATGGGGGAGGTGGACCGCGGAGGCAACGAAACGGACCGGCATCACGTTGCGCCATTCGAATCCACGCCAATCGTGATTGATGGTGTGCTTTACTTCTCCACTCCTTCCAATCGTGTGATTGCGCTCGATGCGGAAAGCGGTCAAGAGATATGGCAGTTTGATCCGCAGGCCGGACGCGCGGGACCGCGGCAGTTCTTCCAGCACCGTGGGGTTACCTACTGGCAGAGCAAGGCAGGAGACGACCGTCGAATTCTGTACGGTACTTTCGACGGGCGCTTGATCGCCTTGGATGCGAAAACCGGGAAACCTTGCCGCGAATTTGGAAAAGACGGCATGGTCGATCTACGTGCAGGAATCGCGGACGCTTATCCTGGTGCGGAATATTCGGTGACGTCACCTCCGGCCATCTATCAGGATCTGGTCATTACGGGAGCGGCGGTTCCCGAATATCCATCCAAAGGACCGAGCGGCGAGGTGCGCGCGTTTGACGTTCGCTCGGGAAAACTCGTGTGGACCTTTCACACGATTCCCCGACCGGGAGAAGTGGGGCACGAGAGTTGGGAGGAAGATGCGTGGAAGGAGCGCACGGGCGCGAACGCCTGGTCGATCATGAGTGTGGACGCGGAGCGCGGTTTGATTTTTCTTCCTATTGGCTCGGCCTCATACGATTTCTACGGGGCAGACCGCAAGGGCTTGGATCTGTTCAGCAACTGCCTGGTGGCGCTCGACGCCGCAACCGGGAAACTCGTCTGGTACTACCAGATGGTGCACCACGATATTTGGGATTACGATATGCCCGCACAACCCGTGCTGATCATGTTGCGGCGCGATGGCAGGGATATTCCTGCGATTGCGCAGGTCACAAAGATGGGATTTGTGTTTATCCTCGACCGGCTTACAGGAAAACCGCTATTCCCGGTAGAGGAACGCCCCGTTCCCAAAAGTGATGTGCCTGGCGAAGCTGCCTGGCCGACGCAGCCTTTTCCGGTCAAACCTCTGCCTCTTGTTCGACAGTCGTTGAGCGAAAGCGACATCAGTACAGTTACACTGGAATCTAAACGCTATTGCGCTCAACTGTTTCATTCGCTCGAGAGCCACGGAATGTACACGCCCTACGGCCGCAAGATGACGTTAGTGATGCCCGGCACGCTGGGTGGAGCGAACTGGTCCGGCGCTTCTTTTGATAGTGCTTCCGGGTACTTGTTTGTCAATGTAAATGAATTGGGCGCCGTTGGAGCAATGGAACCGCAGGCTGCTGATGCCCCACTGCGATACCGGAGAGGCTCCAAAGAAGGGGAATATGCCCGCTTCTGGGATGAGCACCAGTGGCCGTGCCAGAAACCGCCCTGGGGAACACTTAACGCCGTGGACGTAAATACAGGGGAAATTGCTTGGAGAGTGCCACTTGGCGTTGTAGACGAACTGAAGATGGCAACTGGCACGCCTAACCTTGGAGGCACGATTGTGACTGGCGGCAGATTGGTATTTATCGGGGCGACCATCGATAGCCGTTTCCACGCCTTCGATACGGGAACGGGAGAACAACTGTGGGCCAGCGATCTGGAAGCAAGTGCGCACGCCACTCCGATCACTTACATGGGCAAGAAATCCGGAAAGCAATTCGTTGTGATTGCGGCCGGAGGAGGCGGATATTTCAGAGGGAAAGTGTCCGATGCGCTGGCGGCATTTGCGCTACCAGATTAGGAAAACCGAGCAAACATAATTTTGGGAGTGCCTCTCGTTCGGGGAAGCATTGCCGAATGGCTGCCGGGGATGGAGAACTTAAAGATGTTCCGATCACCAATAAGATTCGGACCATGCAGCGGCCGAGTACGATCGATCATGAGGAATTGTTGCTTCGGAACGCTTCTGCTACTGGCTACTGGTGGCCAGGGATTTGCGCAATCAAATGTCGTCGTGGTTCGCCCAAAAGAAATCCATGACGTGCTCGTAAACCCCGGGATGGGCATCACCACGTTTCAAAGATTCAACGGGCAAGAGCCGAATCCTCCTTTGAAGTGGTCCGAAGTTGGGCCGGTTGCGAAGCTGCCGCAGGCGCCCACGAAGCCGGATTTTCCGGATACTTCTATCTCCTATTGCCGCTGGTATTGGAACGTCCTTGAACCGGAGCCTGGCAAGTTTCATTGGGAGATTGTGGATCTCGCCTTGAAGGAGGCGAGAGCGCATGGACAAACTCTCGCCATTCGCCTGATGCCATACTCCAACCAGGATCCCCTCCCTGATTGGTATCGGAACTCGGGCGCGCGGCGTGCCAACAAACCGACGGACAAGGACGGAGAAATCTGGCAGCCAGATTTTAGCGATCCAGTATTTCTTAAGTACTGGGGCGAGCTCGTCGCTGAGGCGGGGAAACGATACGATGGGAACCCTTATCTGGACAGCGTAGACATTTCGTCAGTGGGCTATTGGGGAGAGGGCTGGAGCCCGTACATGCCGGCATTTGTCTATCAGAAAGAACTGATTGATATTTGGCTCGATGCGTTTCAGCGCACGCCATTGCTCATGAATTTTGACGAGCAACAAGCGCTCACGTATGGCACGGAACATGGGGCGGGATGGAGGCTGGATTGCCTTGGGGACATGCGGACGAGCTCCACAAATCCTTACTTTCCGGCTGAGATGCTGGAGATTTATCCGCAGCAAGTGGTGCGCGCGGCAATTCAGGACGTTTGGCAACGCAAACCGGTCTCACTGGAAGTTTGTTTTACAGTGGCGGGCTGGAAGGAGAGGGGCTATGACCTCGACTACATTCTCGATCAAGCACTGCGCTGGCATGTGAGCTCCGTGAACATAAAGTCCGCACCGATTCCCTCTGAATGGAAAAGTCAATTCGAGAGTTTTCAGAAAAAGATGGGGTACCGTTTTATTTTGCGGCGACTGGAATACCCGAAGACAGTCAACGCCGGCTCGATGATGCCGATTCATATGTGGTGGCTGAACGCGGGAGTCGCTCCTATTTACAGAGATTTCTCGCTGGCAGTGGAACTGCGATCTTCCAAGACGGCGACCATCATTCGAATTCCTGTCGACCTCCGGAAATGGCTTCCCGGAGACGCGGTATTCGATGGCACGTTGTATGTTCCGGAAAATCTGGCCGAAGGTACTTACGATTTCCGCGTTGCGATGCTGGATCCGAGGACGGAGCGGCCGGCGATCCGCTTCGCCATTGAGGGCCGGCAAGACGACGGCTGGTACGGCATGGGATCGCTCACGGTGAAAACGCAGTGAGGTATTTCGCGCTTTGGTGCGGTCGGGGAAGTGGACGACGAGTTGAGTACACTAGAGGGCTGCAACGAGGAAAGATGATGCGGTCATGCATCATGGCTTTGCTGGCTGGAACGATTGCTTTGTGCGCGCTAGCCGCGGACGATCCACCGCCACCGCAAGCTTTCCATGTCCGTGAGCAGCCTTTGCCGCCGGGGCCGCGAATAACACCCTTCTTGCAATACCAGGCGGAGCAAGCGTGGAGCGAAGACAACGATCGACTAAAAGCCTGGGACGCCATCCATAACGAGCGAGAATTGCTGAAGACGCAGGACGAACTGCGGCAAAGGCTCTTGCAAATGATCGGCGGCTTGCCGGAAGTAAAAACGGATCTGCGTCCGCGAGTTACAGGCCGGATTCAGATGGATGGGTTCACTATTGAGAAACTAATCTTCCAGAGTTTGCCGGGTGTCTATGTAACTGCACTCGTTTACGTGCCGGATGACCACTCCAAGAAACATCCTGCGGTGCTGGTGCCTGCGGGGCACGCATCGGATGGAAAATTCCACTATCAGGCATTGAGTCAACGATTGGCGGGACGAGGGTACGTCGTGATCTCCTGGGACGCCGTTGGGCAAGGCGAGCGAAGCCAGTTCTGGGATGCGACAACAGGCAAGAGCCGATACAACCTGATCTGTGGCGAACATGCGGTGATGGGAAACCTGGCCTATTTGGCGGGAGCCAATCTCGCCAGATGGGAAATATGGGATGGGATTCGCGCAGTCGATTATCTGCTCACCCGACCTGAGGTTGATGGCCAGAGAGTCAGCATCACTGGTACGAGCGGCGGCGGCTTTCAGGCTACTTTGATTGCCGCCCTCGATGAGCGCATCAAAGTGGCTGTGCCTTCGTGCTATATCAGCGCACTGCCAATGAGGATTCATAACCGCATATTTGCCGATCCCGACAGCGATCCCGAGCAGGATTTGTTTGGCATGATTTCAAACGGTGTGGACCATCCCGGATTGCTGCTGCTGATGTATCCGCGGCCGGTATTGGTGGCTGCCGCGGTACTCGATTTTCTCCCCATTGAAGGGACGCGCAAGACCGTCCGCGAAGTGCGAAGGCTGTACGAGCGTTTCGACCACGGAGACCGAATTGCACTGGTCGAAGGCTATCACCCGCATCAATTCTCACCGGAGAATCAGGAAGCCGCACTCGACTTTCTCGACCATTTCAATCAGATGCCAGTCCGGCATGGACTTCCAGCAGTAAAGGAGGTTGCGGGCAAAGCCTTGCAATGCACTGGAACGGGCCAGGTCGTTCTCGAGTTCATCGACGCAAAACCCTTGATGTTGGTAATTAAAGAGTATCTCGATGAGCACAAGGTCGGACCGAGACGCAGCCTCGCGAAGGCATATTACGATGGCAGTTACAACGGCGTGAAAGATTGGCATGTGAGCGAGTATATTGGCGTCCCGGCCGCGCGCGAGCAAATTACTTGGGAAGCGGCGGGGAGTTGGAGATCAGGCGGCATGTCGATTGACCGCTATATGCTGCGACATAGCAAACTGCTTGAAATGCCCCTGTTGTACATTCATGAAGCCGCAGCTGACAAACGAACAGTCCTCTTGTGGTTCAGTGAGAGCGGCAAAGCGACCGCGGCAGACTGGCCCGAAATCAAGAAATATGTGGATGAGGGATACGATATCGTTTCGTTTGATTTCCGGGGCCTGGGCGAGAATCGTATGTCCTACACCGCGGTCTCCCCGGATGATCCGGCGTTGGGTGGGTTGGATTTTGACCATGCTTATGTGAATTCGATTTCAGGGGTGCTGGCAAATCATGTGTACAACTCTCTTTTGACCGGCCGGCCGTATTTTCTGCAAATGATTGAAGACGCAGAAATCGCCGGCCGATTCGCCCGCGAGAAGCTGGGCGCGAAAGCAGAAGCCGTAACCGCGCCAGGTGATGGATACACGCTCGCGAGCGCCATTGCGGAGACTCTACCGGGAGTCGAGCTTTTGCCCAGGCCAGACGCGACAATCTTGAAATGGTCTGAAATCGTGGAGCAGAAACGGGAGACCTGGCCAATACAGTACCTACTGCCGTCGGGAGCCTATATTCATTAGGCTCCGTTCGGCGTAAGCCCGAGAACCAGGAGCGAATCTTCGAAGGGCTCCCAACTAATTCACGAGGCGCAAGATTCCGAAGCGAGTTGGCACGTGAAAAGTTTTTCCTTCGGGGATGATGCTCCATGCAAGAAATTTTCGGCGATCGTCACGGCCCTCTCCTGCTGCTCGAAAGAAATTCGCCCGCCATTCAGCGCCCGGACGTATCGCGCTGACGTTCATCGACGAGACCGGTATGCGCATTTCCGCAGTCCAAATATGATTCTTGGCGTCGATGCGGGTGGCATGCTCAAACCCCGAATTCCAAGAGGCATCATTAAAAGGGTTTTTGGTTTTGTCGATTTCGAGATCGATCCACTGATTATTGGGGGCCACTTCAAACTCATAGTAGTGATTCACTCGCTCCGGCTGAGGATTCAGGAAAACTTCGGCCACGTCGCGATCCCAAAGCTGCCATCGCTCTACCTTCGGATCTTCGCCTTGATAGACATTCAGTGAGTCGTAGCTGCACCAAAAGAGAAAATAGACATATGTTTCGGTCCAAACGGATGCGACACGAGTGGAAATTTCCGGAAAGTGGGACTTGCCCGAGGCGTCAGTGTCAAATTCCATTGAGTCGGCATGCTTCCATAAAGGCTTATGTGGATCACCATCCGGCAGGAAATCCACCGCAGATCGTTTTGCCTGGAGTTGCATGTCGCTAGCATAGGATTGTTGAGGTATGGTCGCCATCTTGCCGTGACCCGAAAAGGGAAGCATGGTGAATGCGGCCCCGGCGAGAGCGCCAGTCAGAACCGCCATTTTCCAAAGTGCCATCAATAAACTCTCTTGATGATAGGCCGGTCCGGCCTTCTTAAAAGCGATGTGCGCCGTGCACATTTCCATTCGCTTTAATAGAAGCTGAGCTCGGAGATTTATCCCACTTTGACAAGCGAAAGTAAACGATATAGAAGAAGTCAAACGAAAAAGGAAATCCATGGCGGTGAATCGAATGAGACTGGAAGATTCATGAGTCGAATAGGCCGGAGAAGCTGGTTGGAAAGGATGGGGATGATTGTCGTTGCAAGCAGATTACCCCGGGCGTCGATAACGCCGCAGCCGGTTGCACCGGAGAGTGGGGGGAAGCCGTTGCAGCTTGCGGACTTCCAACCGCGCAGCATGTTGCACGTCCCGGAGACAAAGGTGCCCCGCTCGCGTTACCCGGTCATAGACATTCATACGCATCTCTCCTTTGCTGCCAGGACAGAGAACGGAGTCGCGATAGGCGAAGAAATGAAGTATTTGGCACGAGTGGACGCGTTGCTGCCACTAATGGACCGAAAGAACATCCGGGTGATGGTCAATCTGACCGGTGGAGTCGGGAGAGGACTAGAGGAATCGATTCAAGAGTTTCAGCGGCCCTATCCCGAACGCTTCATAACCTTTACGGAACCCTGGTGGGACCGAACGAATCAGCCAGGTTACAGCGAATTTCAAGCTGACGAGATTGCTCGCTCACAGCAGGCAGGAGCGCGTGGACTCAAGATTCTAAAAACGCTGGGCCTTTATTTGCGCGAGGGAATCTCGAAGGGGCCATTGGTTAAAATCGACGATCCCCGTTTCGATGCGATGTGGGAAACATGCGGATCGCTGGGCATGCCAGTGGCGATCCATGTCTCGGATCCAGAGGCATTCTTCCTTCCCGTCGATCGTTTCAACGAACGCTTCGAGGAGTTGAATAACCATCCGGATTGGTCCTTTTACGGCGGCGATTTTCCTAGCAACAGGGAACTGTTGGAGGCTCGTAACCGCGTTCTGATCCGCCACCCTAAGACACAGTTCATTGTGCTCCATGTGGGTAATTACGCTGAAAATCTCCCTTACGTCAGCAAATGCATGGACCGTTTCCCCAATATGCACGTGGAACTTGGTGCGCGGATTGGGGAGCTAGGACGCCAGCCGCGCACGGCCAGAAAGTTCTTTGAGAAATATCAAGATCGAATTCTTTTTGGAACGGATGCCGTGCCCCACGGAACGGACACCCCTCAGCAGGTTTTTGTTGATGAACTCTACGAGATTTACTACCGCTTCCTCGAAACCGAAGACGAATATTTCGACTATGCCCCTGCACCCGTGCCTCCGCAGGGGCGCTGGCAGATTTACGGTCTGGGGCTGCCCGACGGAATCCTCAAGAAGGTTTACTATGAAAATGCTGCCCGGCTCTTGCGAGTCAAGATCTAGCAGCCCTTCAAAAGGATTGACAAAGGAAGGACTTTCTGCCAAAAAGAAACCGAAACAATAGTAACGAAAGTAAAGAAAAGAAATAGATGATCTTTTTCCTTCTTCGACTTGCTGTTGCTGCGATCCTGCTGGCTAACGGTGGTGACTCTCGTCCAGGTGGTTTCAAGATCATTGGCCCTGGTGGTGGCGGGGCGATGTTCCATCCGATAATCAGTCCTCACGACTCCAGTACTGTACTGGTTAGCTGCGACATGACCGGCTCCTATATTACCCATGATGCTGGCAAGTCTTGGCGTATGTTTAATCTGCGTGGAGTCGTCCAGTTCTTTGTCTTCGATCCGCTGGATCGAAAAGTGATTTATGCACAATCGAATGGTTTGTGGCGCAGCCAAGACGAGGGTGAGTCTTGGAGCCTGATTTACCCAAAGCCGTCTTCGGTGAAGAGCATCAAAATGAGCTCGGATCACTCAGACGAAGATCTGGTTGCGGAACCGAATCCCCTAGGCACGATCACGGCGATGGCCATCGATCCGTCCGATTCCAAGACTATTTATGTTGCCGCAGGCGACAGAAAAAAAGGCACGTTTGCCCTCTTTACATCGCGGGATGGGGGCGAAAACTGGGTAAAAGAAGGGAATCTCCCAGGTCTGACTGACAAGTTGTGGGTCAATGCTCATTCACCCGCCGATGCGCGGATCCTTCTCCTTGCAGGTCCAAATTTCATCGCAAAAAGGAAATCATCCGGTGTGGAGAGAATATCGGGCCCCTCCGCAAAGACTTCCACAGATACGTCTGTGGGATTTGGGAAAGATGGCAAAGCGCTGATTTACATTATCGGCGATGAGTCTGCCTTTGTGACGGATGATGAAGGAACAACTTGGCGAAAGGTCAGCCTGGGTAAGGGTGGTGGAAAAATGCGAGCGATCGCGACGAGCTTGCGCGATCCGGGCACGGCCTATGTTTCCTACAGAGATCTGGAAGAAGGTGGAATCAAGTGGCTAGGGGTTGCCAAGACTACCGATGCGGGGCGCAATTGGCAACTGGTTTGGAAGGAGGACAGCAATCCCGCTGCTAAGCCTGCCACGAATATCCATGACGCATGGATCACGGAACGATTTGGATCGGATTGGGGAGAAAATCCCCTGGCGCTAACCGTGGCAGAGCAGGATGCCAACTTATGCTACGGGACGGATCTAGGAAGAACAATGCGCACGACAGATGGAGGAGCAAGTTGGATCGCAGTTTACTCCAGAAAATCCGGTGAAAACGGATGGATCTCAACGGGGCTGGATGTAACGAACGCCTACGGCTACCACTTTGATCCCTTTGATCACCACCGGCAGTTTATCACCACGACGGATATTGGTCTTTTCCGCAGCGAGGATGGCGGGCAGTCCTGGATTAGTTCAACCCGTGGTGTGTCGAAGGAATGGATGAACACGACGTACTGGATTGTATTTGACCCCGAGGTGAGGGGACGGGCTTGGAGTGTGAATAGCTGGACGCATGATTTACCGCGACCAAAGATGTGGAGAAGAAAAGGAATCGGGAGTTATCGGGGTGGCGTGTGCCGCAGTGATGACGGTGGAAGGACTTGGACAAAGTCGAATGACGGGATGGAGGAAACCGCGGCGACGCATATCCTTCTGGACCCGACGAGTCTGTCCGCCGCACGCGTGCTCTACGTTGCCGCCTTCGGCCGCGGGGTATACAAGAGCACAGACGGGGGCAAGAGCTGGAAGCTGAAAAACGCTGGAATCACCCAGAATGAACCTTTTGCCTGGAGAATTGTGAGAGACAGCAGAGGGACTCTTTACGTCCTGCTGGCGCGCCGTTCGGAGGACGGAAGCATAGGAACAGAGGCGGACGGAGCGATTTACAAGTCCACCGATGGGGCGGAAAACTGGAGTCGGGTAACGATGCCCGAGGGAAGCAATGCTCCGAACGGCCTGGCGGTTGATCCCGGCGAGCCGAATCGACTCTATCTCGCGGCGTGGGCGAGGGACAAAGGAGAGCACGGGGACGGTGGCGGGATCTACCTGTCGGTAAATGCAGGAAGGACTTGGAGGCAAGTACTTGATCGCGATCGCCACGTCTACGATGTCACCGTAGATCCGCGCGACGCAAAAATACTCTACGCTTCTGGGTTTGAGTCCTCTGCATGGAAATCAAACGACCGCGGCGAAAGCTGGGCGCGAATACCTGGTTTTAACTTCAAATGGGGACATCGCGTCATTCCGGACCCCGAAGACCCCAAAAAAGTTTACATCACCACCTTTGGCGGGGGCGTTTGGCATGGCTCTGTGGATGGGGAGGATCGTCCATTGGACATCGTTACGCCTGAACTTCAGCCTGGACGATAGCGCAGGAATCTCCTAGTGGGAGAGAGACAAAAAGATCCTATGGAAAGTGCCTCCTTGTCGAACCAGGCGGACTGGCAACGCGCGCTGACAAATGATCAAGCGCGGGCAGCAGAATTATTCGGCCGGCCGGAAACGGAGCAAAAACGGCTTGGCTATTTCCACACGCTTAAGGAGATCTGCCAGCAGCCTTGGACGTGGCTGCGAACTTGCGATCGAATGATTGCGTCTCGAGATAGCCTGAAAAAAGATGTGGCAGGAATTTGTAGTCTCGCACTTAGCGGATCCGGCAGTTCAGAGTACGCCGCCGAATGCGTGCGGCTCCCACTTCAAAATGAACTGGGGATCTGTACGGAATCGATCAGCGGCGGGTCGCTGCTATTGTATGGCGGAAAGGCCTTGCCTCCGGGGAGGCCTGGCTTGCTTGTTTCTTTAGCAAGATCCGGTGACAGTCCCGAGAGCAGCGGGGCCTTGGAATTGCTACTGGACACAGAGCCTGAGTACCGGCACGTAGTGGTGACGTGCAACGAACAGGGGAGTCTGGCTAGAGCGTGGTGCGACCATGAGAAAGTACATGTCACCATGCTTCCCGCTGAGACTCATGACAAGAGTCTGGTCATGACGAGCAGTTTTACAAACCTACTGCTGGCGGCGCGCTTCATCGGGATGCTGGAAAGACCAGATGAATATCAAGACGTGTGCGAGAGATTAAGCCAAATAACAAAGGACTTGATCCGATCAAATTTTGACATCCTGGCAAAAATTGCCTCAGCAGGTTTTCGCCGTGCGATATTTCTTGGCAGCGGGTCACGTTTCGCGGCATCGCGCGAGGCGGCATTGAAGATGCTGGAGCTGACGTCGGGTCGCGTCACGACACTCTGCGAAACGTATCTCGGATTCCGGCATGGCCCCATGAGCTACGCGCAGGATGACACTCTAATCGTTTGCAATTTATCGTGCGATTCGACGATACGCGCATATGAACTGGATTTACTGCGCGAATTGGACCGGAAGAAACTTGGATTGTCCAAAGTCATTGTTGGAGAGAATATTCCGGATTCTGTGATTAGAGAGGGCGATGAGGTCATCGAGTGCCGGGGGCTGACTGAACTCGGAGACGAAGAAACACCGGTCGTGCATGTGGTTGTAGCCCAACTTCTGGCTTTTTTTCGTTGCCTTGAAGAAGGACTTCAGCCTGATTCACCGTCTGAGGGAGGAATTATCAACCGTGTAGTGGAAAAGTTTCCTCTTCACACCCCTTCGTGAGTTGGCGTCAGCAGGAAACTCTTTGAGCTGGATGAGCCTAGATGCCTGAATTAACCGTGATCAAGCAGACTTCTTGAAACTCCGTTAGTTAAAGTTCACCCCGCGAGGCCATGCCGATGCGATTGACGGTCCTGTTCTTATTCCTCGGCGTTAACACCGTACTCACTCAGGCTCAGGTGCGCGTGTGGGAAGGTGCTCTGAATCTCCCGGCATACGAAGAGGGAGCGCCTGATCCCAATCCTCCTTTCGACCAGTTCGCAACCGGTCGATTTAACTATCCCTATACGATGCGGAAAGAAATCACCGACCACCGAGTAGAGCACCGATGGCGCGCGATCTACCTTGAAAACGAATATCTGAAATGTTCGGTTTTACCGGATTTGGGCGGGCATATTTATACGTGCATCGACAAAATCAGCGAACAACCGATGTTCTATGCCAACCCTTCCATCAAGAAAGCCAGAATCGGTTATCGCGGAGCCTGGGCCGCATTCGGCGTCGAGTTTAACTTTCCCGTTTCCCACAATTGGGTCTCCATGTCACCCGTGGATTTCGCGCATGCGGGCCACGAGGATGGCAGTGCATCGGTCACCGTTGGGAATATCGACAGAGTTTATGGAATGGAATGGTCCGTCGAACTGACTCTGCGGCCTGGCTCTACCGTTCTCGAACAACATGTCAGGCTGAGCAATCGAAGCGATGTACGCCATCGTTTCTATTGGTGGAACAATGCTGGCGTTCAGGCTTGGGACGATTCTCAGATTCAGTACCCCATGCGTTTTGCAGCAGCACATGGGTTTGCGGAAGTGCAGAGGTGGCCGGTCGACGCGCAGGGTAAGGATCTGAGCGTCATACACAATCAGACCGACGGACCAGTGTCATTGTTCGCCCACGGAAGCCGCGAAAACTTCATGGGCGTCTGGCATCCCCGAACAAACACAGGAACTGCGCATTTTGCCGACTATGCCGAGCTACCCGCAAAGAAAATTTGGTCCTGGGGAGTTGCCGCGGATGGTCTTGATTGGCGCAAGGCGCTTTCCGACAACAACAGCGCCTATGTCGAGCTGCAAGCGGGACTCTTCCGAAATCAGGAGACGTATGCATTCCTTGAGCCGCGGCAATCCATCACCTTCACGGAATACTGGATACCTGTCAGGAGTACGGGTGGGATTTCCCGTGCGAATCTTGCCGGCGTGGTTCATTTGGAAAGAAAGGCCGGCATTTTGGCGGTCTCCTTCAATGCCAACCGAAAGTTGTCAGATGCCACGATCCGGATTTTGGATGGAAACAGTTCCCTGCTCAACGAGAAAGGAGATCTTGTACCGGAGCGAGTGTGGAAGAGAGAGATTCAGATTCCAAGCGCTAGCAGGAAATATACGTTTGAACTCGAGAGTGGCGAGAATGCTCTGCTGTTGAGGCAGAGGGAAGGGGAGTATGACTGGACGCCCGATTCCGAAATTAAAGTTGGCCCGCAAATGACGCCCGATTCCGAAATTAAAGTTGGCCCGCAAATCTCCTACAGGGTACCGGAGGAGACGCATCGCACCGAGGGGGACTGGCTCGAGCAGGGCAAGACAGAAGAATTGAACGGTAACCTGGTGGCGGCCATGCAAACCTACCAAAAAGCATTAGTGAAGTTTCCCACAGATTTTGAATTGTTGAAGGCGGCGGGGCGACTTGACGCATGTCTAGAGCGTTTTGAAGAAGCGGTATTACACCTGTCTGCCGCTCATGACCGAAATACTACCGATGCCGAGATTTCGTATTATCTTGGAATCGCGTACGAGGGCGTCGAACGAGAGAACGACGCTTTCGACGCATACCAGGAAGCGATGCGTTTACCGTCGTACCGCGCGGCCGC
>WNGE01004844.1_pt1 | contig 20084 bp, 16 predicted proteins | sample 5400651 | NCBI WGS metagenome assembly WNGE01 (sample SAMN13153370, study PRJNA577476) | soil metagenome | isolation source: 60 cm soil or saprolite under grassland replicate 2 | place: USA:California | collected 2016-06-15
GCCTGGCTGCACGCCGTTTACTTTCTTGATCAGAATCGCGGTTGGGTTGCCGGCAACGGCGGGACGCTTTTGCAAACAACCGATGGCGGTCAAACGTGGCGCACGCTTAATCCAATCACCAAAGATAATTTGCGCGATGTTTACTTTGCCAATGACAAGATCGGATGGTTGGTCGCAGAGCATGACGTGGTCAAACTGAACACGAACGAGCCGCGGGCATACTTACTCAAAACCGAGGATGGCGGATCCAGCTGGCAGCGCGTATTGCTGGATGGATTCGACGCTGATGCTCGACTGGTGCGTCTGATGTTTGCTGACCGCAAACGCGGCTGGGTGTTTGGCGAAACGGGTGTAGTATTAGCGACTTATGACGGTGGCGCGCATTGGCTGCGACAAGCTTCACCAACCAAACATCTCTTGCTTGGTGGCGCATTCGTTGATGCGGCCCACGGATGGCTGGTCGGCTCCGGCGCAACGATTATTCAGACCAGCGATGGTGGTATGACCTGGCAAAAGGGCGTGGTTCCAGGTGGCGCGAGCGCGCGTTTCACGGCAACAGCTTTCGCCGGCGATCGTCTGGGTTGGGCAGTTGGCATGGCTGGTCGCGTGTTTGCGACCAGTGATGCCGGTCGCATCTGGTTTGAACAGCGCTCAAACGTCAGCGTGGATCTGCTTGATGTAAAATTTGTTGACGCCACCGAGGGCTGGGCTGCAGGCGACGAAGGCACTCTGCTTCACACGATTGATAGCGGCATGCATTGGTGGATGGAATCGAGCGGTACGTCGCACGGTCTCGATCGTCTTTTTTTCGTAAATAAGAACCACGGCTGGGCAGTCGGTTTTGGTGGAACGATTCTCAGTTACACGCGGAGCGACCGACGCGGTTGAAGTCTTGAATATGGAGCGCACGCATCCTGCGTGCGGTACGCCGGCAGCCTGCCGGGCGTTCAAAAACCCACAATAATTGACAGCAAGAGGCTCGCAATAGTAGAACGGGCACGCCTTTCGCTCGACCAATTCGACCTGAAGTTTTTAAGGAGAGCCTTATGAAGAGACATCTACCCCTGGCTGCAATTCTTGTCATAGCATTTGCTTCTGTCTGCTTCGCGCAGCCGCATCGCCGTCGCCATCCCCAAGCCAAAGCCGGCGATGACGAAGGCCCAAATGCTGAAGAAGCTTTCGGCCATCGAAACCAAGTTATGGGAAGCTTGGAAGAATAAAGATGTGAAGCCGAGAACGCTGAAGGCGTTCCCTAATAAAGCCCAGGGTAAGCGCGTAGCGCGCCACCCTGGGATCACGAAACCCAAATATCAGTTTTGAGCCCGCGAAGCGGGCGACAGATTCCAAACCAGAAGCTATAGCGATCCTGGTTGTCGCTTGGATCGTTACTCGCTCGCTGTGCACCGAGCCCTCCATTACGGTCGGGCTACTGACACACTCGGGCTATTGCTCTGCTTCGTTCTCTTCTTCCGAACGGCGTTCGGGTCTTAGGTGCGGGAATAGTATGACGTCTCGAATTGAGTGCTTGTTCGCGAGCAGCATCACCAGTCTGTCGATGCCGATTCCGATACCAGCCGCCGGCGGCATGCCGTACGAAAGAGCTCGAATGTAATCCTCATCCATAGGCATGGCTTCTTCATCGCCACGCTCGCGTTGCTGCACTTGATCCTTGAAGCGCTGATACTGCTCTTCCGGATCGTTCAGTTCCGAAAAGCCGTTCGCGGTCTCGATCGCGCCGGCAAAGAATTCGAAACGTTCGGCAATAGAGGGATCCGCCGGTGATGCTTTTGATAACGGTGAAATAGCTTTCGGGAAATTCGTGATGAAGATTGGCTGCTGAATCATTCCATAGAAGTATCTTTCACAAACCAGCCCGAAAAGCTGCTCGATCCTCAATGCTGTGTCAACTTCGCTCAACTGTCTTGGTTCAAGGTCGGAGGATTGTGCTAATTGAGCATAGTCCGTTTGCACAATTGCAGTTCTAATCCAGGTGTCAGTACCACCCTGAAGCTCTTCAGATCCAAAAACGTAAGGATGCTGTTCCAATTCCAAAATCCTGTTGTAGAGACATAAGACTATTTTGGGATCATCAAGCATTTCTGGGGTTAATGACGAGCCTCTGAAAGGTCTAGCAATCGCCTCCTTCATGCTCATCCGCTGAAACGACTGCGAAAAATCGATCTCGTGTTCACCGTAACGAACGTGTGTATGACTTGTGACAGTATAGACCACTGATCGCAAGAGCTTCTCGCAGAAATCCATCATCTGGTTCACGTCGGTATAGGCCCAGTAGAACTCCAGCATCGTGAACTCGGGGTTGTGAACACGATCGATGCCTTCGTTGCGAAAGTTGCGGTTCAGCTCGTAGACCTTTTCGAAACCGCCGACCACCAAACGCTTCAAATAAAGTTCCGGCGCAATACGCGCGTAGAGATCGATACCGAGCGCGTTATGATGCGTCTTAAACGGTCGCGCGGCGGCGCCGGTAGCCAGTGGCGTCAGCATTGGCGTCTCGACTTCGATGTAACCTTGACCATCGAGAAAGCGACGGATCTCATGCACAACTTTATAGCGAAGCTCGAACACTTCGCGCGGCGTTAGATCGCTTTCTTCGTGTTCGAGTTTTAAACTGCCAGCGATTAAATCCGCATAGCGTTGGCGCTGGCGAATCTCCGGATCATGGATGCCATGCATCTTGTCGGGCATTGGCAGCAAAGCTTTTGCCAGGAATTGCAACTTCTCGACATGCACCGACAGTTCGCCGGTCTTTGTCACAAAAAGATAGCCTTCGACGCCGATGAAATCGCCGTGATCCAGCAGGTGGAAGAGCTCCCAACCGTCGACTTCTCCGCCGTCGGCATCGTTACGCATGCCGACCACATCCTGACGGCGCACATAAATCTGCAAACGCGAGATGCCATCCGAAAGATGTACGAACGCGGCCTTGCCCATCACGCGCGGCGGCGCGGCGATGCGTCCCGCAATCCGCAGATGGATTTCGTTTAGTTCAGCATTTGCCACTTCCAAAACGTCTGCTGAGGGCCTGGCCCCGGCGGCGACTTGGGGCTCAAGTCGTTTATAGCTGGCAACAACCGTAGTGATCGTGTCTTCTCCGGAAGGGTTGTCGCTGACATTGCTCCGCTCGAACTTGTTCGGATAAACGTTGCCGACCAGCGCGCGCAAACCTTCAAGATGCTCGCGCCGCGCCAGCGTTTGATCGTTCTCTTCGATGAAAGGGACGGTCATGAGAGCATCGCAAATCGTAAATGGTGAATAGTAAATGGTAAACGGCAAATCGTAAATAGACCAAAGGCTCTTTCCTGTTTATGATTGAGGGGCAGTTATCGCAGAGGATGGCAGAGTATTCCGCAAGAAGCGCAAAGAAAAAACTACTTTGCGTTACTCTGCTAATTCCTCAGCGTCCTCTGCGTTTATGGCCCGCTTAATGCTTGGCCATCCTAAGTTAGTTAAGATGAATGACAAGATTCTTCCGAACAATCAGCTCTTCGCTGAACGGGCGCGTTTGCGCGCTGCGGGTAAGACCCTGGTCTTTACCAACGGTGTGTTCGACATTCTGCACGTGGGCCACGTGCGATACCTCGAACAGGCGCGGGCGCTGGGGGATGCTCTGGTCGTGGCAATCAACAGCGATGGCGCGGCGCGCGAGTTGAAAGGGCCCGGCCGCCCGTTAATGAACGAGGACGAACGCGCCGAGATTCTGGCGGCCCTGCGTTCAGTTAATTACGTAACGATTTTCGATGATCTATCACCCCGCTCGTTGATTGCTAAACTGCTGCCTGATGTTTTAGTAAAAGGCGGCGACTATCAGCTTGATGAGATTCATGGTCGCGAAGAAGTTGAAGCCGCTGGCGGTAAGGTTGCAAGCCTTCCGTTTGTTGAAGGCCTTTCATCGAGCGGGATCATTGAGCGAATGAAGAAGGCGGGGCAGTAGCTCGACCGTTAGGGAGGGGGCGTGAGACCGTTTGGAAAGCGCCCTCCCTAACGGTCGGGCTACCGCCCCGATCCATCGAAGCATGAGTACCACCGAAACACCTTCAACACTTCAAAACGTGCTGAACTCGATCAGCGAGAGCGCAGAATGCCGCCAAGTACTTGATGAAATCAAACGTGGCGCCCGTATCGTCTCGATCAGCGGACTGGTGGCGAATCCGGCGCGTGCGCTTGTGCTTGCAGCGCTGCAGCGGGAAACGGGAAAGCAATTCGCTGTGGTGGTACCGACCCAACGCGATCTTGAAAGCTGGGAGCGCGACATCAGTTTCTGGTACTGCGCTTTGCGCGGCGTATCCGAATGCGAAAGTGCAGTTGCGGTTTTGCCTGCTTCTGAAAGCGATCCATATGCCGGCGGTTCGCCGCACGCCGAAACTTTGGAGAAACGCGCGCTGGCGCTTTGGCGGCTGGCGCGAGGCCAACAAGACTTTGTACTGCTGACTTCGCGCGCTTTGGCCCGGCGGTCCATTGCACCGGCAGGGTTTTTGAAGGCTGGCGCAACGCTGCGGCGAGATGAAGATCATTCACCGGAAGAACTTGTCGAGAAATTGCTTGCCTGCGGCTACCGGCGCGAAGACCCTGTCGGTGCCGTGGGCGAATTTTCCATCCGCGGAGGAATTCTGGATGTCTGGCCGCCTGGTCGAAATGCGCCGGGACGTATCGAGTTCTTCGGCGATACTGTCGACTCCATACGCGAATTCGATCCAGAGACGCAGCTATCAACCACCCAGTTAGCGCAAATTGAGATTGCGCCGATGCGCGAATTCGCGGTCACTTCCCGTGACTTTCGCGAATGGGCTGTCCGTGCGCGCGAGCGATGGCGCGATGAACGCTTTGCTCGGTCTTTGCGCGACCGCACGGTCTTTGCCGACGAGGGCGAAAGTTTTGCCGGTTGGGAGTGGTTGATCTCAATCGTTAACGAAAATAGCGCAAGCATATTCGATTACCTGAAAGATTCTGTACTCGTTGTCGATGAGCCCGTCGCAGTTGAGAACTATCTCGCCAACGCTTTTCAAACGCTCCAGGAACGTCATGCGGAAACGGATGCTGCGGACGATCTTGGAGTCGATCCTGATGAACTCTATCTCACCGTGGAGGAGTTGCGCGCGGCAATTGATGCGATGCAGCGCGTTGAAATGCGGGTGCTGGGACGAACGGCTGCAAAGATTGATCAGGAGATTGCGCTGGAGGCTGAAGAGCCGAAGGTTTCCGTCGGCCGCGAGCGCGCTACGCGCAGGCCTTTATTCTTGTTTCCGCACTCCAATATTGGCAGGCAACGCCCGTCTCTAAACGAAAAGATTGGGAATTCTTTGGCGGCGGGATTCGTGCCGTCTAAGCGCGACAATGGGGGCACAAGTGCGCCCTCTAAACCAGAGAATGAAGGACGAGGGAATGAAGGTCTAAGGAATGTAGGACCAACCGAGGTCGAGTGGAAAGCGCAATCGGTCATTCGCTATCACGGGCGTCTACCGGACCTGGCCCGCGACGTCATCAATCGGCGCGCACAATTGCAAACGACAACTCTTTTCGTGATGCCGAGCGGCGGCGTTGCCGAACGCATCGCTGAGATTTTGCGCGAATACGATGTGAATGCGCTTCTCACTTTACTTGCCGACCAGAGCGATTTTGGTTCAGCTGACGCGATCGTCGCCGCCGGAAGACTCTCGGGTGGCTTTGAGCTGCCGTCGGCGAGGCTGGTTGTGCACGTCGAAGGAGATCTTTTTGACGAGGCCGCTGAACCGGTGCTCGAGCGCCGTAGTGTAGCCGTCAAAAGAGAGAAAAAGCGGCGAGCGCGGGCGGCTGCATTTCTCTCAGACTTTCGCGATCTGAAAGTCGACGACTACGTCGTTCATATCGACCATGGGATAGCGCGTTTTGGCGGACTTGTCACGCTTGATCTCGGACCCAGGCCGGTCTCCGACAAGCTTAAGTTTGTCGAACAACAGCGCGGCGAATTCATGCTGCTTTACTATGCGGATGAAGCCAAGCTTTACGTTCCGGTTGAGCGGCTCGATCTGGTGCAGCGCTATTCCAGCGCTGAAGGCCATCAACCAACGCTGGATCGGCTCGGCGGGCTTGGCTGGCAAAAGACAAAAGCTAAGGCCAAGCGTGCGATGCGCGACATGGCGGACGAGCTGCTGCGGCTCTATGCCGAACGCAAGCTGGTCCAGGGCCACGCTTTTCCGCCGGATGCTCCCTGGCAGCGCGAGTTCGAACAGGGATTCGAATACACGCTCACCGCCGATCAGGAGACTGCCATCGAAGATGTAAAGCACGACATGGAAACTCCGACGCCAATGGATCGTCTGCTGTGCGGAGATGTTGGCTACGGCAAGACCGAAGTGGCTATGCGCGCTGCGTTCAAAGCAGTCATCGATGGCAAGCAGGCCGCGGTGCTCACGCCGACCACAGTGCTGGCTTACCAGCACTTCGATACATTTCGCCAAAGATTCGCGCCCTTTCCGGTAAAGATCGAATTGCTTTCGCGCTTTCGTTCGTCAAAAGAACAGAAAGAAGTTGTGAAGAGCGTCGGCTCGGGCGAGATTGATGTGGTCATCGGCACGCATCGCATGCTGTCGAAGGACGTCGGCTTTCGGGATCTGGGACTGGTGGTCGTTGACGAAGAGCAGCGTTTTGGGGTGGCTCACAAAGAACGTCTGAAGCAACTAAAAAAACGCGTGGATGTGCTGACGCTTTCGGCGACTCCGATTCCACGGACGCTGAACATGTCGCTGAGCGGCTTGCGCGATATGTCTTTGATCGAAACTCCCCCGAGCGATCGTCTCGCGATTCAAACTCAGGTCGTGCAGTCGTCGGATGCGGTGATTAAGTCAGCCATCGAGCTGGAATTGTCGCGCGGCGGGCAGATCTTTTTCATTCACAATCGGGTGGAGTCAATCGATACGATCGCGGCCCTGGTCAAGCGGCTTGTGCCACAGGCCCGCCTGGCCGTGGGGCATGGCCAAATGAACGAGAAAGAGATGGAGCGCGTGATGCTGGATTTCATCGATTATAAGTACGATGTGCTGGTCGCCACTACCATCATCGAGAACGGAATAGACATCCCTCGCGCAAACACGATCATCATAAATCGCGCCGACGCCTACGGTCTTTCTCAGCTTTATCAACTGCGCGGGCGCGTAGGCCGCTCAAATCGACGTGCTTATGCTTATTTGTTGATTCCTGCCGAACAAGAACTGTCACTGATAGCAAGGCGACGATTGGCGGCCATTCGTGAGTTTTCTGATTTAGGAGCAGGCTTTCGCATCGCAGCCCTGGATCTGGAATTGCGGGGCGCGGGCAATCTTCTGGGCGGCGAGCAATCCGGTCACATGGACGCGCTGGGCTTTGATCTTTACACGCAGATGCTCGAGCGCACGGTGGCTGAGCTGCGCGGTGAACAAGTCGAGGACGAGACGACGGTTTCGATCAATCTCGGCGTGGATGTCGCGATCCCGGAAAACTACATTACGGACATGGGTCAGCGATTGCGGACTTATAAACGCGTTTCCTCCGCGGCTGATGAAGAAGCGTTGGCCGCAATTCGAGCCGAGACCGAAGACCGATATGGCCGGGTCCCCGAAACGGTCGAGAGCTTGTTCAATTATGCACGGTTGCGACAAGCGGCTGAGAATATCAGGGTAGTTTCAATCGACCGAACGCGCGATGGAATAGTGCTAAAACTTGCGGAAAAAGCGCGTGTGGCGCCAGAGAAGCTCTTAGAGCTGGTGCGTCAGAGAGAGGGCGTTAGTTTCACGCCCAGCGGCGTTTTGCGGCTGGAATTGAGTGAAGATGAAATGGATCACGTGCTCGAGGTGGCCCGCCGCGTGTTGCTGCAAGTCAGGGCAGACAGTTAGAATCGGGCGGACAAACAAATGAGCACCGTAGGTGCGACATGTTTATGCCCCGGGCATGTTGTTTCGGAACCCAAGCTCCTTAAGGAGCGACATATTACGCTCCTACAAAGGGAGCTTAGGCATTTAAGCGGAATTCTATCTATAAACGTCTCGCTCCTCCGGAGCTTTAAGGAGTTAACCAGGCTGTGAAATTCAAACTAACTACTACCGCCGCGCTGTTCATACTGGGCGCTTTCGTAATTTCCCCGATACTTGTTCGCGCCCAGGAAGGCGAACCAGTCGTCGTTGATGAAGTGATCGCACAGGTCAACGACGGCGTAGTCACGCTTTCGCAATTGAAGCGCGAGATGAAAGAACGTGTGGATACGCTAAAGCAAAAGGGCATGACCGAGCAGCAGGCGACCAGCGAAGTTGAAAAGTATAAGTTCGAGTTGATTGCGACTTTGATCAACGAACAGCTTCTGCTGCAGAAAGGCAAAGAGCTCGACCTTACCGAAAAAGTTGAAGCCGAAGTGAATAAGCGGATGCTCGAGGTCGCCAAGCAGAATGGCATCACTGTAATGGACAAGCTGTGCGAAGCTATGACGCAGGCAGGCTTGAACTGCGAGGAGGTGCGTCGAACGCTGCGCACCGAGCTCATGAAGCAGGCTGTCTTGGAAAGCGAGGTTGATTCCAAATTGTTTTTTTCGTTGAGCCCGGACGAACTCCATCGCTACTTTGACGCGCACCGCGACAAGTTCCTCAAACCCGAAGCCGTTGAGCTGTCAGAGATTTTTCTTAGTATCGCCGGTAAACAGGAAGCTGAAGTAAAAGCGCGCGCAACTCAACTCGTGACGCAATTGCGCGGCGGAGCAGACTTTGGCAGCCTGGCTGCTCAGTCTGAGCGTGGCGCCGAAAACAAGGGCAAGGTTGGATTGTTTCAGGTGCCGGATCTACGTCCGGACATCCTTGCTGCAATCATGAATGTAAAAGTCGGTGGCGTCAGTGATCCTTTGCGAACCGATGAAGGCTATCAAATCCTGCGCGTCGATGCGCGCACCGCGGGGAGTAACACAGCGACCTTCAATGAGAACCACGTCCGCGAGGCCATTACCATTGAGCGCTCGCCGAAAGCGCACGAGGACTATTTGCAAACCTTGCGCGACGATGCCTATATAAAGATCTCCAAAGATTATAGCGACTCTGTGTTGCCCCTTTTGAAAATCAAGCAGGACTTTATTGTCGAAAAGACGGGAGACGATAAGAAGGCGCCCGAAAAGAAGAAGGGCAGGCTTTTGGGAATTTTCCCCAAGCCTTAAATTGCTGGTAGCGCCACTGCCACCGCGTGCGCCTCGATATCTTCCTTAAACTCAGCCGCCTTTGCCCGCGCCGTGCAATAGCCCAAAAGCTTTGCGACGCGGGCTTTGTCTTGCTCAATGGAAGACCGGCAAAATCCGCTCATGCCGTGAAAGCTGGAGACGAGATAATGATTCGCCGGCGCAATGAAGAGATCACCGTACGCGTATTGAATGTTCCCGCAACGCGCAATGTTTCGCGACGAGAATCGAATCAATTGATCACGGTGGTCAGTCAGAGACATCTTGAGCCGCTCAGTCAATGAGTTTATCCCTTGTGCCCGAACCAGCAGTTAACCATTTAGCACCTGGAACTATTTGTGAAGTTACGAATACTCCTGACTTGAGTTTTGTCGCACTCCTTCTCCTGGACCAGACTAACTCTGCCGGAGGACGCGAGGGTTCGAACTTCATTCACCTTCAACTTCCAGAAAAAACTTGCTTGGCTTCCATTCGCTCGGGATGGCGGCGATGACTCCAGCGTCAAGTTGTTTTGAGTAGTTGTTACGCTTATGCGGCTCCGCCCGGAAGCTCAGTTTCCTGAAATTGATCGTTTATTGGTTGTCTCAAACTGGAGCAACGGTCTCTTATTCTTGTCATGGAGTTGGGTAAATCATGCTCGCCAGACGTTCGGTTTTAGAGCGGTGCACGCGGCAAAGGACAGATAGATGTGGCATGCCATTTCGCCGGTAAGTCACGCCAGCGTGCCAATTCTGAGCTTTCTACTGAAACTTATTATCGCTGGCATATTGGTTGCACTGCGTTTTGCAAACTTCGGTTGGTCGCGAAGCACACGTTCGCTTCAAAGGGGGGGTTACCATGAAGATCTTGAGTGGATTCTTTACTAATGATCTGGCTATTGATCTGGGCACAGTGAATACGCTTGTGTATGCGCCCGGTCAGGGAATCGTCTTGAACGAGCCCTCTATGCTGGCGCTCCATAAGTACAGTGGCGAGGTATTGTCGGTCGGGTCACAGGCGCTGAAGCTACTCGGCCGCGAGCCGAACGATACTGAAATCCATCGGCCGATTCGTCGCGGAGCGATCGACGAGTTCGAGGTCTCGGAAAAGTTTCTGCGGGCGTTGCTTAATCGAGTGCACAACAATGGTCATTCAAAACGAACTCACGTCGTCATTGGAGTGCCGGGTTCCTCCACGCCGCTCGAGCGACGCTCCGTCCGGGACGCCGCGCGCGACGCGAAAGCTGGCCGTGTAGATCTGATCGATGAAGGTCTGGCCGCCGCCCTGGGGGCCGGTTTGGATTTCGAGGATGAGCACGCTCACATGGTGGTCGACATTGGTGGTGGCACGACGAATATTGCGATCCTTGCCTCAGGCGGCGTGATCAGTTCCGTTAGCCTGCCTGCCGCCGGCCAGGCCATGGACGAGGCTATCCGCGACTACCTGCGTCTGAAATATTCGGTGATGCTGGGTGAACGAACCGCGGAGAATGTTAAGAAGGAGCTGGGTTTAGCATGCGAAACCAGGCCGGGGAATAACAAGGAAATGAAAGTTATCGGCAAGCAACTCACAAACGGCACCCCATTGCCGATAACAATCACCGCGCCCGAGGTTCGCGCGGCCTTAGAGCCCGTGTTGTCGGAGATTATTTCGGCAGTGCGCCGTGTGATTGAAGACGCCAAGCCGGAGGTGACGGCGGATATTTATTACAACGGTGTAATTCTGACCGGCGGCGGCGCGCTTTTGCAAGGCATGGCCCAGCGTCTGCAAAACGATCTGAATTTGCAGATAATAATTCCCGAGGATCCGCTGGCAACAGTAGCGATCGGGGCTGGTCGTCTGCTTGGAGATCCCGAGAGGCTGCAACGTGTGGCCGTGCGCCTCGATGCTCCGGTCTGGGAGGGATCTGAGAAGCTAATCGTTAACTGGTAGCGGACAAGCACTCGCGCGGCCACATGGGGTAAAATCCCACGTGGCCTTTACTCTTAGTTTACGTTCGAAACCGGTTCGAGCAGCAAACTCCCTTGAGCTCAACCTGTCGTGTCTCGCGTTAGTAAGCTTCCTCTTAGTTCTGTCAACCTGCCAAACAAGATCAGCGGAGCGAGCCGATTCGTTGTCGGTTGGTTGCGTACGCTTCTCGGCACTTTTCGCAGTTGATTGCGATATCTCCTTTGCTTGCAGGATGGCCTTGATCACGCGCCCGCAATGCGAGGTCATCATGCGCGCGTTGCGAGCCAAAAAAGGACCGGCGCAAAACACTTTACTCGGCGGTGACATCTACATTCACGGAAACGGCGCGCAAAGCGATTGGACATGGGGGTGCATCGCATTGGAGAATCAAGACATTCGCAAGTTGTTCGACGCCGTGCACGTGGGAAACCAGTCGTGCACATGGGGAGACTAGTAAGGATTGAGCCATGACGCCAATGGTAAAGGCCTTTAAGATTCGCAACATCGAAATCGATCCGCCGCTGATTCTTTCACCAATGGCCGGTGTCACGGACATTTCTTTTCGGCGTTTGCTCAAGCAGCGCGGTGGTATTGGTCTGACCGTCTCGGAATTCATTTCGGTCGAGGGCCTTACGCGGAACAATCCGAAATCGAAGCGCCAGATGCGCTTCTATGAGGCCGAGCGACCGTTCGCGGTGCAAATCTTCGGCGCGCAACCGGACCGTATGCGCATGGCTGCTGAAATAGCGGAGGAGGTAGGAGCAGACATTCTTGACGTGAACTGCGGATGCCCGGCACCAAAGGTTGTGAAACACGGTGGCGGCTCGGCTCTGCTGCGTGATCTACCGCGATTGGAAACGATCCTTACAGAGCTTAAGCGGGCGATCACTATTCCGCTCACTATCAAAATTCGCGCGGGTTACTCAGGCAGCTCTATTAACGCAATTGAGACGGCAAAGCTGGCCGAAGGCTGTGGTGTGGAACATATCGCTTTACATGGTCGCACGCGTGAACAAGGCTACCGAGGACACGCCGACTGGGACCTTGTCAAACGAATCAAGAAAGTCGTGAGCGTGCCGGTTTCCGGTAGCGGCGACGTAACAAGTATCGAACAGGCGCTGGTGCGGTTTGGGGAAACGGGTTGCGACGGTGTCCTGGTGGGCCGTGGCGCCATGGCCAATCCCTGGATTTTCCGCCAGATCGAGGACGCCCTTCATGGTCGCGTACCGTTTCAACCAACGCTGGCCGACAAGCGCGGGGTGCTTCTTGAATATTTCGAAATGCTGCGTGAAGATATGCCTGAGCTGGCAGCTATCGGACGCATGAAGCAACTCGCGGGGCAGTTCACCCGCGGGCTACATGGCGGCGCACTATTTCGCACGGCGCTCTATCATTCACATTCGGTGGACGAAATTCTCGATCGCATCTCGGAATACTTCGAGACCATCAGTGCAGGCCATCAATACTTCGGTGAAACTGGCCGGCCCGAGATCGAAGCCCCCGCGTTGGATTCCTGCGAAGCTGCGGCCATCGCTTCGTAGATCGACAGCGGCTGCTGCCAAAGCCGATCCTGCCTCCAGCCATAAATCCATAATCCTGGCTGACGGTAGTGGGTCAGTTTCAATGCGCATGTCCGACAAACTTCAGTTTGTCGCTTGCTGCTTTAACTCCCTCTCCCTCTGGGAGAGGGTTGGGGAGAGGGACTTAAGGCTCGCGCCTATCATCAGCTACGCCCCCCTTCCCCGGCCCTTCTCCCAGAGGGAGAAGGGAGAAAGACCAGGAACAACTGCCAATTGACGCGTAACCACTGACTTGATCAGAGTTTCCTTCAGTTTGTCGTCCAAGTCCGACAAGCTAAAGCTCGTCGGACATCAAACTAGCCCACTATATGGCAGACTTATTCCTTGCATGGCTCAGCCCGGCTGTCCTACAATGCGTTCATCAGCCGGTCAGTTGGCATCGCAGCGTTTCCCCATAGAGTTGTTTTTTCGAATTGAAAACTGCGCTTGAGTCTTCCGCAGGTTTAGCGCAGGTTTTGTTTGAATTGGCTTAGGCCGAACCTTTTTTACTCCGCGGCAAATGCCAGGACCGAGTTCGACATGCTGGCACTGCAGCGTGCCTTCCGCGGACGTGGGCTACCGCCGCAAATGACAGGGGGGTCTCGATGAAATCGCGTCGCCGTGCCGTCTCAATAGCGCTGGTTGCGTGGGTGATTGCGGTCGCGGCATTTGCTGTGACAACGCACTCAAATGCCCAGGAAAAACCCGTAGACAAAACTCCCCAGCCGTCTTCAAAGAAAGATCTCTTAACTGTCGAACCTGCTGTGACACAGGTTCCCGCTGACAGTTCGCCGCAGAAACCGGCAACGCAATCCGAAACATCGCCCATCAGCCAACCGCAAAAACCAGGAACCGAAGTTGACGAGCGCCAACAACTGATCATCAACGCGGACTTAATTACCTTCAACGTGACGGTAACGGACATTTACGGCCGCTTTGTTTCCGGACTTAGCAAGAATGCTTTTTCGATCTTCGACGACAAAAAACAGCAGGACATTTCTTTTTTTAGCGACGACGACACACCTGTTTCTGTCGGCGTGCTTTTTGATGTTTCCGGATCGATGAGCGGTGACAAGGTGAAGCGCGCGCGCGAAGCGCTGTCTCATTTCATTCAAACGAGCCACGATCGCGACGAGTATTTTCTTATCGCCTTCAATTCCCGCGCCCAATTGCTTTTGGATCGCACCCGCGACGGCAACGCCGTGCTCGACAAGTTGATGTTTGTGCAAACGCGCAGCAATACGGCGCTTTATGACGCCTGCTATCTCGGCGTCGAACGCGTGCAGCGCGGCACTCATCCAAAACGTGCTCTACTTTTGATTAGCGATGGCCAGGACAACAACTCGCGTTACACCTTTAACGAACTTCGTCGAGTCTTAAAGGAATCGGATGTCGTGCTTTACGCCATCGGAATTCTTGGGGGTAGTGATGTTGGCAGCTCGCTCGGCATGGAAGGACAAGGCATCCTGGACGAGCTGGCCGGCGTTTCCGGCGGCAAGGCTTTCTATCCTCGTTCGGCTGCTGAGATGGATGACATCTTCGAGCAAATCGCGCTGGAACTTCGCCACCAGTATTCCATCGGCTACCGTCCGCCCAACTTCGTCAGCAACGGCAAGTGGCATCACATCAAGGTGAAAGTAGCGCCGCCGCGCGGTCTGCCGCGCCTGTTTGTGCGCAGCAAAGAAGGTTATTTCGCGATCGCCAATCCAAAGTGAAGCCCCAGCGGTTGTCCTGAAGAACGGCTCACTCTTCCCTGTTCGGCAACGCGGCACGCCGTTTTGCGCATCATTATCTGCGCAACTCGGGCCAAAAGCCTCCCGATAAGGCCCGGAAATCACGGCAACAGAAAAACTGTGATAATGCATCAGGCGGGTGAGCTGTTAACTGGAATCGTGGCGTTAGCCGGCGCGAAAATCGTTTGACATTAAAGATTTATTTACAGAGGATTTATTAATATCGTGAGACATAAGATTTTCAATAGAAGCTTGTCGGACTATCGAACCCTGGTCTTTTTTCTATTCGCAGCGCTGGCCGCTTTTTCATTTCTTATGTCCGCATCCGGTTTGGCGCAACAACCTGACACACGTCCACGCCAAACTGGAACCGCCGCAGCTACGCCGACTCCGCAGCAGAGTTCGCAACCGAGGGCAACGCCGGTTCCTGAAACCAGCCCGGGTCGGCGCATCGCTCCGCAGCTTGGCGCCCCGCCTCCGGTGCCGATTCTGAGGCCCAAACCGACTCCGACGCCCGATCCAGGTTCGGCAGAAATCAGCGAGGGAGAACGACTGACTATTAACACCGAGTTGGTCACGCTGAACGTGCGCGTAATCGATCGAAACAATCGGCCGATTAACAACGTGAGCAGGGACGAGTTCCACATTTTAGAAAACGGAGTGCCGCAACCGATCTTTTCTTTCACTCAGGAACAAGTCCCCGTGATTTACGGTTTGGCCGTGGACACCTCTGGCTCTTTGCGTCCGGCATTCAATCAAGTACTCGATGCCGCCAAGGCGATCATTAACAGCAATAAAAAGGGTGATGAAACTTTCCTGGAGCGCTTCATCAGCAGTGACAAGATCGAAACCATTCAGGACTTCACTTCGAACAAGGACATGCTAATGGACGGGCTCGACAGTCTGTATATCGAAGGCGGGCAAACGGCGGTGATTGATGGCGTGTTTCTGGCCGCCGAACACGTCGCCGAATACAAGAAGGGCGCAGACGACGATCGCCGGCGGCGGCTTCCAGCGCCTGCGGGAAGAGGACGTTCAGATTTACGTGATCGGTTTTGTTAACGAACTGGACGCGGAAAAAGGCTTTATCCGAAAGAGTCCCAAGGAAAAGGCGATGAGCCTGCTTAACCGGATCGCCAGCGAAACCGGCGGCCGCGTGTTCTATCCGCAATCGATTTCAGAACTACCGCAAATCGCCGACGAGATTGTTCGTGACCTGCGCACGCAGTATGTCATCAGTTACGATCCGACGAACAAAGCTCATGACGGCACCTATCGCTCGATCAAAGTAACAGTTGCCGAGGCGCCGGGACGCGATCACCGCATCGCGCTGACCCGCTCTGGACGCACAGCCGCGCCAGCCGGCACCGCAGCCAGACCGGCAAGCAGAACCAACGTTACATCGCCGAACAACAACGGGCGTCAGCCAACGACCAACTCGACGCGCAGGCCGCCGGAGTAGAACGCGAGGCGGTTACAGAACCGCGAGCGGTAGCGAGCGGGTAATGATCAAAGCTGCAGACAAGCAGCCAGATTAAAGAAGGGCACAGGTTGCTGTGCCCTTTTTTCTTACCTCAAAACTAGTGCGGTTACTGTTTTTGCAGCGAGGTTTGTAGAGCGGCCAATGCGCCATTGAGCTGATCCATCTGCACATCCCGTGCCCGTTGTTTGCGGATCAACTCTTCCAGCATCAGCTCGCTCTTCAGATTGACTTTGAAGTCCTGCTCCGCCGCCAGACGATCTTTTTCGGCCGCGCGGTTCTGCGACATCATGATGATCGGGGCTTGGAGGGCCGCGGTCATCGAAAGCATCAGGTTCAGAAGAATGTATGGGTACGGATCGAATTGGGCCCCATTTTCGCCGCGCCCATAATGGAACAGGACAAAAGTATTGAACGCCATCCAACCAATCAGAAAGCTTAGGTAGATGATGATGAATGTCCAAGAACCACCGAACGACGCGACCTTGTCGGCAATGCGCTGACCGATGGTCGACTTTGCTTCCATTTCGACGTTGACATTGCGCGACGCGCGTTGTGAAACCAAAAGGTTCGTCTGGCGCATGCGCGCGCCGATTTCGCAGATTACGTCGACGGCGCAATCGGGATGCTCGATCAAAAACGTCTGAAAGTCGTCGCTGCTCAGCCGGTGCAGGTGGCTATCGACAATAGCGGTGGCGCTGCTCGATCGTTCGCCGCGATCCAGCACTGCCAGCTCGCCAAAGAAGGCCCCCGGCTGGAGTTCCGCCAGCGTCACTTCGTTAACATCCTCGTCCATGACCCAGATACGCACCGATCCTCTTTCCAGAATATAGAGCGCGTCACCGCGATCATGTTCATTGAAGATCGTTTCGCCGGCTTTGTAATTAACCTGGTCGATCTCTTCGGCCAGTTTCTCCAACTCGTGGGGCTCCAGACGTTTGAAAAGCGGAACGCGGGCCAGGCTCTGCGCTTCGTCGCTCAATGTGTTTAGCTCTGCTGACATAGCATTAGTCCTTCTTTTTCAAGCGAGATAAAACGGCTTAACTGGTCAGGCGTTCGAGGAGATCGCCGGTAATGGCAAACGGATCAGTTGGCGGCTCGTTTCTGCTGACGGCCTCGACATCCTGAACCAGGCGGGAAACGGCCGGCCCCAGGTCGGGGTCGTCGGTATTAATCTCAATGCAATCGGGAGAATCAAACGGCGTAAGGAGCAGGTATCGCGACACCTTTTTATCGCTCAGTGGCGCCGCCGGACCCAGAATCAAAAGGTTGTTATTCCACCGCGCGTATCGATGCGCCGAACCTATTTGTTTTTCCCAATGCAGCTCGCCGCTTTCCGTCAGCGACTCAATTTTTGCTATCAGCGTTTGCAGGCGATCAGTTGTGGCTGAATCACGAGCCATTCGCACCTCCGGCCGAACTTCATCTAATTAAGAGCGGTGAGATTAGCATCTTTGAGCCGGATGGAAAAGACTTTCGCCCTTGTCAGATGTTCTTGCCTTTGCTTAAAAAATCAGGACGCTGCCGCTTCATGATAATGTTTGACTCGGATGTGGCAGTTGGCATATTGTCGCGGCCACCTCGCTGCTGCACTTTCAAAGCCGCTGGAACAGTTAACTCAAACATCGGGAGAAGCCGAAGCCATGAACCCCACAATCTCAATAGTCAATCGCTCAAAGACCGTGTCCGACGCTGACGTAAAGTTGGTCCTGCCTGCTTTGCAGAAACAGATTACGCGCGACTTTGAACCGGTCTGGGGATGGGGCGCGACCCTGAAATTCAGCGCCAAAAGATTCGACATGCAGGTGATTATCAAAGACACGGCCGGTAAGGGAGGCTATCTGGGCTATCACATCAAGGATGGCAAGCCCATAACCTATGTCTTCGCCAGAGACGACATCGCCGATTCCGGCGAGTACACCTCCACGCTCTCGCACGAACTTCTGGAGATGATCGCCGACCCCGGCGTGAATCTTTACGCGATTGGCAAGTTTCGTGATGGCGTCCGGCGGCGAACCGGACTGTTCGGATTGGAGGTCTGCGATCCGGTCGAAGCAAACTACTATAAAATCCGTGGCGTGACAGTTTCAGACTTTGTGGTACCGGAATGGTTCGAGCCAGAACATAAGAAGGGCAAGATGAAAATGGATCACTTGAGCATAATCGATGGGCCCTTCATGCTCGCCGAAGGCGGGTATGCCGACGTCCTGGCCGGAAGCCGCTGGCACACCCTTCGCGGTCACAAGGCCAAAGTGAAGCGCGTCCGTCATCGAGCAGAAGCAAGGAAAAGCGCCAAGCGTCGATAAGGGCTTCCTTTGACACCAATTACTGCGCTTCGTATAGTTCGAATGCGCCGTCACGGTGTCCCCAGAAGTGGAACGTCGCCGGGCGATTCTCAGTCTCTTAGAGGTCTCACAATGATGAGTTATCGGAATTCCCTAAGACACTCGCTTGTAATAGCTCTCGTCTTTTTGATTTTCACCTTGGGCAGCCAGCCAAGCCCCAAGCCAGGGACAACTGGACCAGCGTACGCTCGAAGAATTTCTTTCTGGTCGGTAATGCCAGCGAGAAAGAGATTCGGCAGGTAGCGAACCGGCTTGAACAATTTCGCAAGGTCTTTACGTTGATCCTTCCCAAGGTCAACTTTCGTCACCGGTACCGACGACCGTAATCGTTTTCAAGAGCGAGAGCTCATACAAACCTTTTAAGTCTAATCCGAATGTCGCCGGCTATTTTCAACCTGGCGAAGACATCAATTACATCACTCTCACTGCTGAGCGTTATTCAGACGATAATCCTTTCGCAGTAATCTTTCACGAATATACGCATCTACCGATCAATAACACGCTCGGCGGTAATGTGCCGGCCTGGTTCAACGAAGGGATGGCGGAGTTCTACAGCACATTCGATGTCACCGATAACAACCACAAGGTCATTCTTGGAGATCTTGTCAGAAATCACGTCGCCTACCTGCGCGAAAACAAGTTGCTGCCTTTGCGTACGCTCTTCGCTGTAGATCACAACTCGCCGTACTACAACGAAGGCAACAAGATGAACATCTTCTATGCGGAATCATGGATGTTGGTTCATTTTCTGGTGCAGGGAAATGAGAAAAAGCGGCTACCGCAAATGAATCAGTTTGTAAACCTGCTGCGCTCCAACGTTGCGGTCGAGGATGCTTTTCAGAAAGCATTTCAAATAAGCTTCGAAACTTTTGAAAAGGAGTTCAAAGCATATATCGCCAGTCGGACCTACATGGGAACTGCGATCACCTTCGATGATAAATTGGACTTCGATACTGAAATGCAGAGTGCACCCCTTACCGAGGCCGAGGCCCAGGCGTACCTGGGCGATCTACTGCTGCATACTCATCGGCTGAGCGAGGCTGAGGCTCGATTACAGCAAGCGCTGGCCCTTAATCCCGATCTGCCGATGGCCCAGGCTTCGCTCGGTGTATTGCGTACATATCAGGGCAAAACTGAGGAGGCGCGGCAGTACCTACAAAAGGCCGCGGCCGCAAATTCACAAAACTACCTGATTCACTTTTATTATGCTCTTGCACTGGGTGGCATGAAGATGAGTGGCTTTCAAATGATGACGGATTTCCCTGCGACCACCGCTGAGAGCATGCGCGCCGAACTCAAGAAAGCGATCGAGCTGAAACCTGACTTCCCGGAAAGTTATGCCTTGCTGGCGCTCGTCAACATTGTCCGCGACGAGCAAGTTGATGAATCGATCGATTTGCTCAAGCGCGCATTAACCGTCTCGCGGGCGAACCAACAAGTGCTCTTTCTGCTGGCTCAACTATATATGCGCAAACAGGACTATGCCGCAGCGCGCCAACTTCTGCAGCCGATTGCAAGCAACAGCCCCGATCAGGAAACGCGAGAGAGAGCGCAGTCGTTCCTGGACGGCTTGACGCGAGCAGAAGAACAGATGGCTCATTTCAAAGCGATGGAAAAGGAATCCGGACCGGGTGGCGATGCTTCACAACCGCGCCTTCTGCGCAAAACCGCGAATGGCGCCTCAGAGGAAACCGGTCCGCCCCCTGATTTGGATGCCTCCACAATTCTTGCCCAGGCGCTGAGAAAACCCCGCGAAGGCGAAACACGTGTACAGGGAATCCTCACGAGCATAGAGTGCAACGCCAAAGGGATCACCTTTCAAGTGCGCGCGGGCGACCGTTTGCTAAAGATTCATAC
>WNGE01005890.1_pt1 | contig 20078 bp, 17 predicted proteins | sample 5400651 | NCBI WGS metagenome assembly WNGE01 (sample SAMN13153370, study PRJNA577476) | soil metagenome | isolation source: 60 cm soil or saprolite under grassland replicate 2 | place: USA:California | collected 2016-06-15
AGTAGATATCTTCTTTTTCATGAAGAACATTGGCTTGTACGAGTTGTTCGGCTTCTTTCAGTAAAGCCTGCTTATAAACGAAATAGCGATTAACTATTCCGTATTTTGGATATTCACGGTAACCGGCGAAATTCCGAATCAGGCTGATCATTCGTTTTGTTTCTTCGACTTTTTGTTCACCGTCCGGTAATTGCTTCAATCGATCTACTAACTCTTGTTCTTTTTTCAACGCCTCCTGTCGCCCTTGCTCAAATCTCCGCTTGCTTTCACCTGGTTCAAAGTTTTTGATGTTACTGAGAATCAGGGGGACAAGAGTAGTTGGTTTTTCGCTCCAACGAGGTCTCGTAATATCGATTTCCCCGGCACAGCGCATTCCGTATTTGTTGAGATAAGCAGAGAGAGCGTCCCGGCTTTCCTGTCCACCATCAAACTGAACCAGTTCATCCAAAAAGCTATCATCTTTTACATGCTGTAAGTAATTGATTACTTCCGGATAAGGACGAATTACATCTGCGACATCCAATAGCTCCAGACCCATTTCCGAAGTGATATTGTTTGGCACCGATTGAGAAAGCATGTCTGCTACGTTTTTTTCACCTAACCACTCCTTCATGTTTTCATTGATCCATGAGGAAGCATTCATAGCAGTCATAATCACACCAAAACCTTGCGGACCAGATAAACTCTTCTTTAATTGCTGAATGTCTTCCAAAATAAAATCAATCAGATCCGATCCTGATTTCGTTTGGATGTTTTGTTTTAGCTCTTCTATTGATGTTTCACTACGCTTGATCAAATCAGAAACGATTGCCGGATCGTATTCGTTTAGTGTTTGAAAATCCGCAAGCGACGGACCTTGATTGCTTTTACCGGGAGTCTTTTCTTGCTTATCATCTGGTAACGACTGTATAAAATCTCCCCGTTCTATGATGGTCATCAATGCATCTTTTATGAGCGGATCGCCTTTTCCCATAACATCTAATATACTTTCTCTGCTAACCGGTGAAGCCAGCATAGGTGTAACATCAACAAACAACCTTCCACCGGCTTTACGCATGAGTGCATTCGTGGTTAACAGGAAAAAAGACAATCCCAATGGTTTCATGGGGTCGGTCATCATTTGTCCGTGACCAACGGATACATAGACGTGATTTTCCTGATCATTCGCTTCAGGGATGGGGTATAAAGTAGTAATTGGCCGACTCTGGACAATGTAAAATGTATCATCAACCAGGCACCATTCGATGTCCTGGGGGCAACCGAAATGTGCTTCGATCTTTCTGCCCATGCGCTCAAGCTGCAACATCTGCTCATCCGTCAGCGCTTGCCTGTTCTGCCGCTCAGGCTCAATCTCCTGTGCTTTCGTACCGCCATCTTTTAAGGCAGAAATAGCCAGTTTCTTGGTGGATATCTTCTTCTCGATAATCTTGCTGTTACGTACTTTATAGCTATCCGCATTTACCAGCCCGGAGACCAGGGCCTCACCAAGTCCGAAGCTGGCATCAATGGATAATACCTTCCTATGAGAAGTGACGGGATCGGCAGTAAACACAATCCCCGCCGCCTGCGGGAAGACCATCTTCTGCACAACCACAGACAGATGGACTTTCCGGTGGTCGAAGCCGTTTTGAAGGCGGTACATGACTGCCCTCTCGGTAAACAGCGATGCCCAGCACTTGCTGATATGCTTGAGGATTGCCTCTTCTCCGAGAAGGTTCAAATACGTATCCTGCTGGCCTGCAAAGGAGGCCGTCGGTAAATCCTCTGCCGTTGCGCTGGATCGTACTGCATAGGCATGTTTTTCTCCAAGCCTGGTGAGGAGGCGGGTGATCTCTTCATGCATGTCTTGAGGGATGGCTACCCCTTCGATGACCCTGCGAATCTCACCACTCAGTTCACTGATTTTCTCCCGGTCTTCCACCTTGAGAAGCGCTAACTGATCAAGTAATGCGTTCATCGACGGCGTTTCCCCAATGATGCTTTTAAAGGCTTCCGTAGAAATACAAAAGCCATCTGGTACGCGTATTCCTTCCATCTTGGAGAGTTCCCCCAAGTTCGCGCCTTTCCCCCCAACAACCATGCGTTTTGTTTGGTCAATGTCCTGAAAACCAAGCACATATGAACTCATACGTTTCCCTCCTTTAACAGAACAGATTGCTCGCTTGCCGCCATAACCTCTCTTCTCCTTTCATCTCTCGGTGACTCCTTCCGCACACGACGAGGGTCTGGCACACGTCTGATGAAGCACGTGCGTTTTGAGCACACACGAGAGGTCTCGCGGGCTCAAAGGAGAGCTTTCACCGCAGGTGCGCCAGAGTGGCGTCGCTTCCGCCTGAGTATAGGGGAAAGAACGCCAAAAAAAATCGTCCAAAAGGGCAGTGTGCTACTAGACAGGAGGTGATACAATAAAAGTGGGAAAGAACGGGCTCGTTTTTGAGCTCAGAGAACACCCACTTCCCCCCTTTGTGCTCTATTTGAGCAGACGCCGACGCGTCGCGCACCTTTCCCTTAAAGAGAGGAGAAAAACAGATGAGAATGCCCTCTTGCGCCAGGGGAAGCCGCAGCCATGATGGGAAGCGCAATTATGCCATGGCGCAGTTTCTCCTCCAGACCGGTCTGTAGAGTGTGTTAGTGATTCGAACTCGAAATCTGGTCAAGGACTCGAAAAGGCCATCCAGTGATGAAGCATGAGACAAGCAAACACGATCAGATGCAAGCCAGCAAGCGTGGCAGGAAGCCGCTCATAATCGCGCACCAAGCGTCGGAAACGCGCAGTCCAGGCGCAAGAGCGTTCCACCACCCATCGCCGCGGCAGCAAGACAAAGCCGCGTTTGGCCTCGGACAGTTTGACCACTTCCAACTGATACCAATTCGCAATCTGTCGTATAAAGAATGGTGGCCTCCCTCGTTTTCATACCATCACCGAACCTGTTTTTCAACAAGCTTCGACCGATTCTGCAGCACATCAATCGGACTGCCAAATGCGTTTGGAAGCTGCTTCCACGCCGCTCTGCAGATCTCGCGCTCTTTTCACTGTGCTCGGCACTTCACCGCGGCTTGAGCGTCAGCCGCGAGACCGACCGTGAAGAGCGCGCAGCGTGGTCAGAGGTGTTCAAGCGCCCCTTGAAGCCGTTTCACCCCATGGAGGATAGCCTCTTCGTCGGTTCTAGCATAGCCAAAGAGTAGCCCTCCGCGTGGCAACGGCTCCAGGCTGAAAGTGGAGATGGGCATGACCTCGATGCCCACCTGCGCGGCCAGCCTAGAGGCGCGCCGATCATCTTTCCCGGGCGGGAGCCAGCCGACAAGATTCAGCCCGCCCTCAGGAGCGTGAACCTCCAGCAGACCGCCCAGGTGGGTACATAGTTCGCGATGCAGCAGATCACGCAGCCGGCTGTAGTGGTGGAGCATCTGACGCACATGGCGGCCATAATAGCCCTCGTGCAGAAAGTCGAAGAGCGCCATCTGCTCCAACATGGGGATGTGAACATCGAGAAAGCGCCGCATGGTCAGCAATGGCTCCACCAGTTCGGCAGGCGCGACCAGGTAGCCCAGGCGCAGGGTGGGAAATAGCACCTTGCTAAAGGTGCCGATATACAGTACTCGCCCGGCATGGTCCAGCCCTTGCAGCGCCTCTAATGGACGCCCACTCGAGCGGTATTCGCTATCGTAATCATCCTCCAGAATCCACGCGCCGGTCTCTCTGGCCCAGTCCAGCAGCGCCAGGCGGCGACTGAGACTCATTGTTACCCCGGTGGGAAACTGGTGCGAGGGAGTGGTGGAGACCAAGCGCGCCACAGGACACCGCTTTCGCCCGGTCTCCACCACGAGACCTTGCTCATCAACAGGGACAGGCACCAGGCGTGCCCCCGCGGCGAGAAGGGCACCTCGCGCGCCAAAGTAGCAGGGATTCTCCATCCAGACAGCCTCACCTGGATTGAGCAGCGTGCGCGCCGCCAGATCAAACGCACCCTGGGAACCGGCAGTGATGATGATCTGCTCGGGTGTACAGCGCACTCCGCGAGTGATGCCAATCTGCGCGGCAATAGCCTCCCGCAATGGGTAGTAGCCAGCAGGCGGCTGGTAGTGTACGAACGCACGCAGCGACTGCCGCGCGCGGCGCGCGATCAACCGCGCCCAGACCTCGAAGGGAAAGAGATCCAACGCCGGCTCACCGCCGCGAAAGGCTCCGCCGGCTGGCTTCTCGAGGCGCTCAGGAAACGGCATGTCCTGGAGCGAGCGGACACATGATGCCAGGGGGGTGAGTGATGTCTTAGGAGCGCCTGTTAGCGAAGCTGGCGTCTGGACTGTCTGTTCGTGAAAGAGCGTCGCAGGCAACTCACGCGCCACCAGCGTCCCCTGTCCAGCCCTGCTTTCAAAATATCCCTCCAGCAGCAACTGTGTATAGGCCAGGACAGTCGTCGAGCGCGAAATACCCAGCTCGCTGGCCAACGTGCGCGTCGAGGGCAGACGCGCCCCGCGTTCCAATCGCCCTGCCAGAATTGCTCCACGCAAGCGCTCATAGAGCTGCTTGTAGAGGGGGACCTGCAACGTGGCATCGAGCATGATCTCCGGCCGCTTGATGAATCTGGCACGCCTGGACATAATCGTTCTCCTCCTGTCGGTACAAGGTATTCTATCGATAAGCGTACTTCTAAGTGGTATGGATACTATACCAAAAAGTGGTTCTTTACACAAGTCCACTTCTTCGTTATGCTATTTTCATAGCAATCAGAGACAAAGCGCGATGAAGTTGACGTATCCGGCCCCGTGTCGAGGGGGCCTGGTTCAATAGTAATGGATATAAGGAGAAAGATTATGGTATCCACTTCCACTCGTTCCACACCTCAAGAAAGGGTTGCGACCCGCAAGCTCGTGTGGGTTGGACCACTGATGATCGTTCTTGCAGTGCTGGTGAATCTTGTCGTGCGTACACTCGCGGTCAGCTTCTTCGGCGTGGCATCGAGCTTCCTGTACTTGCAGATACCTGTTATCAGCGTCACTACCGTCGTCTTCTTGCTCTTGGCCCTGCTCGCCTTTGTGCTGGTCGGTCGTGTAAGCCGCCATCCGGTTCGGATTTTTCGGATTGTGGCAGGGGTGGCCCTGCTTGCCTCGTTTCTGAATCCCCTCCTGCTCCTGGCCGGTTTGTGGCTTCCTGCACCGGGTATGAACCTGCACATCTTCTGGACGATGATCGTCATGCACATTGTCTCAGCACTCATCGCTGCCAGCCTCCTGACGACGCTCGCCGTCGAGCGTGCGCAGCCCCTCGGCCACGTATTCTAGAAATGAAGAGGAGGTTTACGGTCATCATGACTGCACGTATTCTACAGATCATTGTTGGTATTGCCGGGCTGTGCGCCCTAGTGCTTGGCCTGGTCATCTGGATCGCCAACATTGACCTGACTGACATCCATATGCTCTTCGGCCTTCTCGTCACCCTGGGGCTCCTGGTGATGAGCATCATCGCACTCACCGCCAGGGGACTGCGCATCTGGGGCCTTGTCGGGATTGTCTACGCCATCATCCTGCTGATTTTTGGCGAAACTCAATCCAACCTGCTCGCCGGGAATCTGCACTGGCTGATCCAGGCGCTGCACACACTGATTGGCATCGGCGCTATCGTGCTGACGGGCTTTCTCGGCGCGCGCTACAGGACGCTCAAGCGTGGCGAGGTTAAGCCCGAAGCTTCATCTCAAGCGCTACGCTGAGGAGGGAAGAGATGCGTATTTCCCGTGAGGGTAATCTGGTGACAGTGATCAATGTCTTTGAGACGAAACCTGAACAGCAGCAGGAACTGATCGATCAGTGGATTCGCTTCGTCGAGGAGGTCGCGGGTGAGCCCGGTATGATCGGGACGGCACTCCACAGAAGCACAGACGGTACCCGCGTCGTCAACTATGCACAGTGGAAATCGAAGGAGGACTTTGAACGCTTTGTGCAGAAGTACCACGAGCAAATGGAGGTCCGTCGCCCACTCGCCCAGCGCGTCGACCCCCATCTGTACGAAGTCGTCTCTCTCTTTGAGCGCAGAGGCAGTTGATTGTTTGAGCGCAGCGCTGCCTGTGCGAGGGAATAGGTATCCTCTTTGCTCGCGCGTATCGAGCCGAGGGAGGGATGATAAGCAAAAAGGAGCCGCGTATCGTATGGCAAAGCCCTATCGAGTCACTACGTTCGTGCGCATCAACAACACCATGATTTCATCTTTGGTGCGCCTAGGCATCAAGATGTGGAGTTTCTCACTGCTCACAGTTCGCGGACGAAAAAGTGGCAAGCCCATCGTGACCCCGGTTGCTATTTTTGTTCAGGATCAGAAGCGCTACTTGATCGCCACGTATGAGGTCGTGAACTGGGTGTGCAACCTCCGAGCGGCGGAAGGAGAGGCGACACTTACCCGGAGACGGTGGGTGTGCAACCTCCGAGCGGCGGAAGGAGAGGCGACACTTACCCGGAGACGGGGTCATAACATTTTTTCGTACCATTTTCCCCGCTAAGCCTTCTCAGATCGAAAATGAGCCTGGTAATTCCCCGCTAAGCAGAAAACAGAGCCTTCTGGCATCCTGTGTTAGGACTTGCTCGAGAGAGAGATGAACAAGGCCAGCCCAGCGTTGACCTGCTGCACCGAAAACAGTTCTGGCTGAAAATGCTTCCCCACCCATTGTCGCATCTGCTGATGCTCCGGGTGGCTCCGCTTGCGCCACGCTTCCAAAAAGTGCGCGTATCCACCGACACCGCCCACGTCTTCAGGTGGGCAGGCCCGCTGCCCATCCAGACACCACGGATACGGCGGCTCATCCTTCGGAGTGGGTGAGATTTCCTCAACGGTGATCTCATGTTTCCACGAGTCGCCGAAATCGTATTCATAGAGGAAGGTGGCGTCCTTCTTCGGTGCGATGTGAGCCAGGCGGACCAGCCGATCATCCTTGTGGAAATAGTCATCCTCTGGACTCGGCTCACCATAGTACGCGCTTTCGTTTGCGCCCGGCACACTAAATTGATGAAGATGCGAATGTGTCCAGCCCATCGTGACTTGCAAAATATGGTGTAGCTGACGTAACGTTAGTTGCCCAGGAGCGACAATTCGCCGCCAGATCGCTGGCTCGATCTCTGCCAATCGAATAGACAGGGTGTACTCGTTGTGAGAGCGAACAGGTGGCATGGCTTTCTCCTTTTCTAAAGCACTACCCCTTCAAGGGATCTTCGCCATTGGCCATCCGCAACAGCGCCTCCAACCCGAGTTCAAAGTCACTTTTCGCGAGCTGCTTCTCAATCGTGCCTTTGCTCAACTCCTCAGCCAGGGCGAGCACGTCGCTGTTGATGTGGCGAAGGCGAGCGATCTGGCTCTGCAGGCGAGTGACCTCGGCGCGAGACATTGCGGTGAGATTGCCCGCCTGCCAGCGGCGCAGTTGTTCCTCGAAGACCCAGAAATCCTCGCGCTGGGTGGTAAAGGCTTGCTTGACACGGGTAACGGTATAATCATCAAGGACGTAGGGTTTGGTCTTGGCCTCCTGCAGGGTCGCCAGCTGCTCCTGATCTGCCTCGACCATACCATCAATATGCCGAGCGATCGTTGCCAGCATCGCGATCGGGTGCCAGTGGGGCTGCTCTGCCATAGGTCTGTTCCTCTCCTCTTTTTCTACCATTCTACGGGCCGACGTTTCCGCCTGTCAATCGCTCCCGCCTTTTCGTAGGATGGATGGGTTTGTGCCTCTCCCCGGTCTTCCCGTTCTCCCTTTCAGCAGCGAGCCTCACAAGCCATGAGGGAATGTCTTTCCTCGACCCTGCTGTGGTTACTGCATTCTAACCATCGGCTCATTCCTCGCCATAGGCATTTTGTCGCAGCTGTTCCACCCGCGTGGAGAGCTGTTCGACGGTCGGTTGGCTATAGATCCTCGTGGTATCGAGGGAAGTGTGTCCGAGCAGCGTGGCCAGCCCGACCACATCGCCGGGATATTGGGCCAGGTAGTTGCGGGCAAACGTATGCCGCAACGTATGGGCACTCGTTTGCCTCGGCACCAATCCTCGTGCCGAGGCATCTCGCACCAGCACATCAATCATCTGCCGCATCGCCGAGGTCGTCAGCACGCCTTTTTTCTGGCTTTGCCACAGTTGCATCGCTGCACTGCCAGGCGTTCGGCGCGGCCAGGCGAACGCGACCGCTTTCACCGTCGGGTCGCAGTTCAAACGAGGGGCCAGATACTCTGCTAATGCCTGTCGTGCTGAGGCATTGAGGGGAACTGTGCGCGCTTTGTTGCCTTTGCCCTGCCGAACCGTCACCCGTCCGCTGCGCTCCCCAAATTCGATATCTTCCAGGGTGAGCTGGCTGCATTCATCCAGACGGATACCGGTCTGGAGGAGCATCTGCACGATGGCATAGTTGCGCAGCGCATCATGTGACACCTGGGCCTGACGCAGCAGCGCATTGGCCTGGGTGTCGGAAAGACCCTCCCGCTTTGAGGCTTCCTGGCGACCCACCAGTTTGATGCGCCTGGCGGGATTGACCTCCAGGTAGTGCTCTTCGGTCAGCCAGGCGCACCAGGCCCGTAAGGGATATGGCACCGATGTGTGTAGTTTGTCAAGAGGGCAATAACCTGCCTTTTTTTTGACCATCAATCAGGCTTGAAGACCAAAAACCGCGCAAGCTGCCCCGGGTCAAGGTTGCGGAGCCAAGCGGGCACCCGCGAGGCTTGACCTTGAGAGCCGTAGGCTCATCAAGCATCCCTGGGAGCTTGAGGCCCAGTCGGGGTGCTACCAGGTTGCTCATGCCAGGGGCGCGGAGCAAGCGATGCCGCCAGGCCCGACCCTTGACAGGGGTGGATAGACTCGCAGAGCGAGAGCGGCCTGCCTGTGGGTGCGCTCATCAATGCAGGACCAGGTCGCTCTCGGCGCGCAGCGCTCATCCACCCCTGTCAAGGACGGCATCGCCCGCGCCCCTGGCTCGACGTAACGCTGGGGAGGGACAGGCAGCCCTCTGCACAGATGGTGGAGCCGAGCGATTCCTCGTGAGGCCAATGGCAGGACGTCATGCTCGCGCTGGCTTCCTTCTCACGTTCCAAGCGGCCCACATGAGGATGCGACATGGTCACCTCATGGCAGCCGGATGGAGGTCTTAGGAGCTCTGTCTCTTCTGCGCTTCTCGAAGCAGCTGCTGCCTCACCGACAAGCGATACGTTGTTCCGTAGTAGTCAATCTCCTCGAGTTCCTCGCTTAACCCCAGTTGGTCAAGCTGCTGATAGAGCAGCAGCAGCCGGTCGCGATGTTGACCAGGAGTGAGGCCATGGTGGGCAATCCAATTCATCAGCTTGCGTGCGATCGCTTGGGCATCAGCATGGCAATCAGCTTCCTGCTCGGTCAGCACATGCCACACGGCGACCAGCAACTTGCGGGCAATGGCGACGATCGCTTTCTGTTTGCCGATGCGCTTGGTCAAGCGCTCGAACTGCCCCTTCCAGTGGGGATGATGCTCAACGGCAACCCAGGCGGCTTCCACCATCACCCCGCGTAAATCCCGTCGACCCTCTTTGGTGATATGGCCCCCTTGATGGGTCTCTCCAGAGTCATGCACACTTGCTCCCAGCCCGGCGTAACCGACCAGCTTCTTGGCAGAGGGAAAACGCGTAATATCGCCGATGGCAGCCAGGATGCTCATAACAGACAGCACCCCGAGACCGGGAAGCTGCACGAGAAAAGGCACCTGCTTGACCCAGGGCTCACACGTCGAGAGTCGTCCCAGCTCTGCCTCAACAGCTCCTATCAGCTCCTCAAGGGAGGCCGACAGGGAGAGATCTTGTTGCACACGTAGCTTCTCTGAAGATGAGAGGTCCAACGAGAGCCACCACTCCTGTTGATGCGCGGCAAACGGCTTGCCTGGGGGCAAGGTGAGGTTGTGACGGTGCAAGACCGCATGTAAACGGTTGCGGACTTGTGTGCGCTGGTTGACGAGGCGCTTACGATGGCTCACGAGTGCTCGCAGTTCGCGCACCTGCACCGGCGGGACCCAGACGGCCGGCACCAAATTGGCGGCGAGCAGGTGCGCCAGTTTGATCGTGTCACGCGAGTCAGTTTTGACGCGGGCAGCCGCGATCAGCTTGACGGCTAATGGGTGAGCCACCGTGACGGAGCCAACCACTGGCTCCAGCTGATCGTAGAGCAACCAGGCATTGGAAGTCGCTTCCAGGACGACGGCATCAGAGGAGGTCAAGTGGGTGGTTGCCCAGGCGGAGAAGGCTTCAAAGCCGAAACGACGTGGGGTCAAGACCACCTGCTGCCCCGCGTCGACCGCTCCCACCACCAGATACTTGCGATGGATATCCAGCGCGACAAAACGCGTAGGAGAGGATGCTGTTGACATATGTTCCTCCAATCAGAACGTCGGCGCACAGCCGACCAAACGATGTGCGTGGATGAGGCGCGTCCTTTGGGCTGGTGGATGATCACTCACCGATTCGAGCTCTGTCTGGATTGACAGTCTCAGTTTAGGTCATTCGGGCGGGCGACCAAACAAGGAAACGAGCTCAGATGTCTCATGCCATAGACCACGGTCGGCCCTCACGCCACGCGCCATAGCGGCGTCCCCGCCCCTTTACAGGAGTAGAGTAGCACGCGACGCGCCTCACTAACAACATCCTAACAAGGATTTCTTCCTGGGGCAGCCATTTGGACAGCAAAAATCTCAAATACTCGTGAAAATTGGTAATATGCGATAGTGCTCTCTAGAAAAGTTTCATCTGATGTGCCATTTTCTTCTTTCTCCGCTTCTGCGTGGCTCGTTTTTGCGCTGCCGTCGCAACCATCTTGACCACTTTTCCTTTTTTCGCAGGAATGGTAATGACTTGAATATCATAATTCAGGGCACGGGGTGGCTGCGTCAGATCGAGTTGATACTCTCCAAAGCAGTTAATGCGCTGGCGAAGATGCGGAAGTGTGATCGCCATTGAAAGATTGGATCATCCTCACATTTGGGGAACGGATGAGCTTATGCAAAAGCTCCGACATGGTATCTTTGCTCCAGAAGTCATTTCAAATTGAGAAGAAATAGCTCTGCAATTCTAAAATCCCTAAATTCGAGGATGAGCCAGTCTTCAAGTAGCGTTTACAACGGAGACAGCGCTCCTACTGCCTGCTCATCCAGTTCTGCCCCTTCTTGATTGAGTTGTTCTAAGACCTCACTGATCACATGGACATTGTAGAAAATGAGCGAGGCCTGATGAATGATGATCAGGCCTCTTTCAGCAAGCCCTTGGGACCAGTACGACTTATTCCATTTCCGTGAGCACCTGGCCGCCGTAACACGCCATATCGCCTCTGAACAGGATGGAAGGGAGCACTCCCACCACCGGGAGCGAAGCTCCCGGCTCGGCGTCCGATGGGGCATACTCAATGCTGCCCTCTCCGGCCCAGACGGCCCCTTGCTCCAACTTCCAGAGCGACTCGATATGTTGAGGAGCGATACCGTCGGGGATGAACCGAGTGGTGGCTACCCGGAACGGAAACCCCTGCGGCCTGCCGATCGGCTCCGGCAGCACGATCATCTGGTCAAAGGGCGGGGACAGAGCTACCTTCTCTTTCGTCGGCAGGGGCACAGAGTAGAGCATATTCCCTTGCTTGAAGCTGATACTGGCTACCCGCACCCCGTGACGCTCGAGAGAGCCACTGATACTTGCACCCGAGGAGTCCAGCTCGATGGTGGCGAGTTGCTTAGGAAAGCCAAACAGTTCGCGCCCGCTCGCCAGAGCCCCGTCATTGGTCACGTAGATGGAAGGGATATAGAAGTACAGCTGGCCCTTGTAGAGGCAGGGAACCTGCAGGAACACCTCATTGTACGGACCGAGCGTGCTGCTACGGTACTTCCCAAACGTCAGCGTGGCCACCGTCAGGCCCTCTACAGGAGCCCGCGGCAGGCTGAACTCGGATGGCAGCACTGCTGCCGCAGCTGCCTCAGGCGTCAGGTAGGTAATGGAGACGACGTCACTGTCCTTCCACCACCAGAGATGATCGGCCTCCGGCCTCTTCGGGAACAGATCGCCCATTGCAGAGGGGAGCTGACTTTTCTTCAGTTGCCCCTGGAGTCCAGTTTCCATGTAAGATCTCCTTTCGTAGAAGAGTTTGTTCTCATGCATTCGGGGTCTGGGGATCATCCCAGGCCTCAACTACGTCACACATCTTTCCGGCAGAGAGCATGCCATCTCGACTCTTGAGCGCTTAGTGACTGCCAGAGGGAGCCTGGAGCGGGCACTGCTAAACACTCGTCGCTGATCTGAGACTGCGGCTCATGCCTTTGTCGGACCCACGACGCCACGGAGCCCCAACACAAACTCCGGCCCAAAGGCCAGCGACGGCGTGTAGGCGCCAGGTGGCAAGCCACGCTCCAACAGGGTGACCACCGCCGTGACCGCCGCATCCTTGGTCAAGTTGTAGCCTTCTGGGGTGCACAGCTTTAGCACGACCTGCTGGCCCGCCGCGTTGGTGACCTCGCCCCAGACCAAGGTTTCGTCGCTCTCCCGCTCAGCCTCGGTTGGCCCCGTCATGGTCCGGGTGATGATCCCCTTGAGCACGGCTTGCGCAGGTCCTGTCTTCATCAGGCGGCGCAGCCGATACGACTGTTGTACCTGCTTGACCGACTTGGTGCCACCGACATAGACCTCGATGGTGGGAATCCCGGTCGAGTAATAGGCGGTGGACACATCACCCCAGTTGATGCGTATCGCTGGCAACACCTGATTCCCAAAAGGAATCTGCGCCAGCTTGGGAGTGACCTCGACAATGTTGCCATCCTGGCGCATCTTGCAGCCCTGGGCGATGAGCTCGATCAGCGTCTTCATGGTTCCGCGACTCGTCCGGCCATACTTGGACGCAAACGCCAGGCGCAAGTGGGTGGCATCCGGTAACTGCCGCTTGAGGAGTGCAGCCAAGCAATCGGTCGGGACGACATCGAAGCCTACTCCCGGCAGCGCGACAATCTTGGCCTGCTCCAGCTCCTCCGTCCGACGAAAAATTGCCTCGAAGACGGCGATTTCGCCCGCAATAGCCAGATAATGGGTGCTCGTGCGCAGGCAGCCGTCAAGCATGGGCTGGCTGGTGGCCGAGAAAGGCCCGGCGCAGTGGAGCACCGCATCAATGCCTGCCAGCTGCTGCACAATGGCCGCCGGGTCAGTCAGGTCGAAGATGCGTATTTCGCAGCCCAGTTCTTGGCCCAACTTGGTAAGCGCTCTGGCATTACGTCCTGCCAATATGGGCTGCAACCCGCGCGCCTTCGCCTCGCGGGCAATGAGTTCGCCCATGTAACCATTCGCGCCATAAATCATCCACTCTGGCATCAGCAGTACTCCTTTCCGCTTTTTTCTATAAGCAGAAACCTACAACTTTCCGGTTACATGCTCCAGTAAGCGGCCTGCTAAACCGCTTGCAGAGCCGCTACGTAGTCTGGCTCACCAAGCTGATCGGCGACGTACTCGGCGTAGACGATGCAGTTGTTTCGATCAAGCACAAAGACGGCTCGTGCGAGCTGTCGCCACTCCTTGATCCACACCCCATAGTTCTGCCCGAATTGCTCACTGCGATGGGCAGAGAGGACTTGGTGCAAAACGCCTGCGGTGTCCTGCCAACGAGCTTGCAGCTGTGGCGAGTCCCTACTCACGGTATAGATGCACGCATCGGGTGGCAACGCTGCGCACAGAGCCTCCCACCGTCGCGTCACTCGCTGGCAGACCGGGCGCTCCAGGCTGTTCACCACGTTGAGCAGACGGACCATTCCTGCCGAGTCAGCCAGGGAAATCGTGCGGATGGCCACATCCGCCAGATCCAGGTAATCCAGACGGAAGTCGGGGGCCCGATCGCCTGGGTGCAGCTGCCTGCCCATGATCGTGAGCTGCTCAGTGCTAGCGAAGGCCGCGCCTCTGCGTTCTTCCATGATGGCGTGCTCCCTGTCTGCTGCGTCTCGACCGCGTCGTTCTGCTCACAAGTCTAGCTCATGTTGGCCGAGAATGCGCCGTCAGAACTGAGGGATTCTCCCCCGAAGAGGAGCGGCCACTCAGCTCGGGCTGCCCCGTCAGTTTTGAGGGGGAGGCTGTCACGGTGAGAAAGCAGGCAGGATGAAGAGGGAGAAGTGTCAGGAGCGATGATGTTTGCTTTGAGCCAAGCTATACCAGGGAACGCATCTGAGGATGGGGAAGTCTCACACCAATTTGTGTTCGATGGCATAGCGAGTCGCCGCACTCCGGGAGGAAACTCCCAGCTTGCTGTAGATTGAGCGCACATGGAAATTGACGGTGACCACCCCAATGACGAGTTGCTCGGCAATCTGCGCGCTGGTCAAGCCCTGTGCCAGCAGTCGCAGTACGTCTCTCTCGCGAGGGGTCAATCCCTCAGGGGACGTTGGTGGAGATGAGAGTGTTCCAGCGGGAGTTCCCGTTGGTGTGTTGGAACGCGGTTCAGGTCTGGCCACTTGTCCTTGTGCGGTAAGGGCTTGCTCAAGTGTCATGCCACGTCCCTCGGCCAGTGCTGCCTGAAACGCTTCCTCACCCAGTTTGATGCATACGGACGCGGTAAATTGCTCATAGATGATGAGCGCGCCCGGCGGTATGGCCAGGCCGGTGCTTGTCCGCAGGGCCTCGGCCGCTCCCCAGAGGTGCACTGCCCATACTGGCTCTCCCAGGGCGGCGACGACTTCTCCCAAGAGTTCCAGGCAGCGGACAAGCACAAAATTGCCATGGGACACCCCCCGCATGACCACGCTCAGGGACTCCTCTAGCAATGCTCGTGCCACTGGATAGTCGCCCTGCATAAAGGCATCGAGGGCCTGCCAATAGCCGGCATTCACGATGACTTCCTGATCTCCTACCCTCCTGGCATGCATCGAGCCCTCCTCCAACAGCATGCGTCCTGAGGCACCCGCATCGAGAAAACAGGTCCTCAATCCTCCGAGAAAGACGAGCGCCCAGGCAAGGTCCCTTTCATCACCCGCTGCGCGGGCGAGCGCACCGAATTCTTCGAGCAAGGTGATGCCTCTCACCTGGTTATCTGCAGTCACATGCGCCAGTCCCAGGATAAATAGCGCGTTCCTAATCGCTTTGTTGTCGCCTGCCCGCCTTGCGTGTACTAGGCACTCCTCACCTCGCGCACATGCTTCTTCGTACTTTCCCTCATCATAGGCAATAAAGGTCAAGGTGTCGAGTGCGTGGGTCATCTCCCAGGAACTGCCTACCTGCTGAGCGACCGCGAGCGCTTCCTCCACCAGTGAACGCGCCACTACATACTCGCCCTTATGGTAGGCCACACGTCCCAGCATCCAGAGCGAGGTGGTAATGCTCCGAGGGTCCTCAAGATCGCGAGAGAGCCTCAGGCCTTCTTCACAGAGGATCTCTGCCTGTGCATAGTTCCCTAGCTCACCTGCGAGCACCCCGGCACCGATGAGCGCCTTCGCCCGTATGGGTGCTGCAGTTCCTTCGGAGTCCGCAAGCGTGCGCTCCAGGAAGCCGTACCCCTCACTCAAATGGCCATGCCTCCGCCAGAACTGCCACAGGGCCCCGCCGAACCGCAAGGCGAGCTCCCTCTCTTCAGACGTGATCAACCAGCTCAGTGCGGCCTGCAAGTTCCCATGCTCTCGCTCGAGCTGGTCCAGCCACTGTACCTGTTCTGCCCTGATCAACGGTTCCATCGCTTCTGCAAGTCGCAGATAATATGCCGCATGTGCACGACGCACTGCCTCCAGCTCCCCACACGCTTGCAGGCACTCCAATCCATACTCGCGGATCGTCTCCAACATGACGTAGCGTGGCTCACCATCCACTTGCTCCGTTTGGTGCAGCAAACTTTTGTCAACGAGGGAGGCCACTCCATCTAACACCGAGACCGCTGTGGTCTCGGCATCAAGAGCGGCACAGACCGCCTCTAAGGTGCAGCCGCCTACGAAGACGGAGAGGCGACGGAAGAGGCGTTGGGCCTTCGCATCTAAAAGCTGATAGCTCCAGGCAAGGGTATTGCGTAAGGTTCGCTGCCGCTCTGGCACATCCCGTGCGCCGCTGGTCAAGACGGTCAAGCGCTGCGAAAGCCGGGCCAGGAGGGCCTGTGGTGGGAGCAAGTTGATGCGAGCTGCCGCCAGTTCGATGGCCAGCGGCAACCCATCGAGTCGAAGACAGATCTCGGCGATAGTCGCAGCATTGTCCGCCGTCACGTAAAAATCAGATCGGATGGCCTGTGCCCGTTGGATGAAGAGGTCCACCGCCGGAACGTGTGCGAGCGATCGGTCATCTGGGAGGTGCTTGGGGTCTGGGAGCGCGAGGGGTGGGACGGCGAATCGGTGTTCAGCCCGCAGGCGCAACACCTCGCGGCTCGTGACCAGGATCTTGACAGTGGGGCAGGCTTCCAACAGCTCAGCAAGCAGGGTTGCGGCCTGGATGACGTGCTCGAAGTTGTCCAGCAACAGGAGCCGGTGCTTGTCGCGCTGCGAGGTCTTGAGCAGTTCGAGCAACGGCTGCGATCCGCTCTCGGCGAGCCCCAAGCGGTGCGCGATGGTAGGAATGACGAGTGCGGGATCGCTGATGGGAGCGAGGGAGACTACGTGAACGCCATCGGCGAAGTCATGCACCAGTTCCCGGGCGACCTCGAGCGCGAGGCGCGTTTTGCCCACTCCAGCCGTGCCGGTGAGGGTGAGCAGGCGGGCGTCTGGGCGCAAGAGCAACGCGCGAAGAGCCTGCACCTCGTGCTCACGGCCAACGAGCTTTGTAGGCGAGACAGGGAGGGGAGGTGTGGCAAGCTGGGCTTTGTCACCTGGCGGGGGCTCCGGAAAGACGATGATGTTGTCCTGCATAGGCGATCTCTCTTCACGTCCAGGCAATGGTCTCGACAGCTGGCTGCAAATCGTGCTTGGTGCCTTGAATATACAATTCGGTCGTGTCTAATGAATCATGCCCCATGATCTGTGCTAATCGATGCAACGGCACGGACTCAGCCATGCGATAGCCGAAACGGTGGCGCAAATCATGAGGACTGACATCGAGGAGCTTTGCTACGTGCGCGTATTTTTTGACGATATAGCCCAAGGCGCGTTCTGACAGTGCCTCTTTCGTCTTGCCTGATGGAAAAAGGAAGACAGCGTCAGGCGGGAGGGTGGGAAGATACTCCTCCAGCATTTTGCGAGCAGTCGCGTTCAGTGGCACCTCGCGATATTTGTTGCGCTTCCCAATGATTTCGAGGAAGCCGCTCCGCTTGCCCAGTTTCACCTGGTCACGCCGGAGTCGGCAGATTTCTCGCGCTCGCAGTCCTGTGTGCAACAAGAGGACAATGAGGACGCGGTCCCGCAGGTTTCCTGCTTTCGTGACAGCTACCAGGAGCCGCTGTTCTTCTTGATCGTCCAGATGGCGAGGGGCGATATCCTCTTGTCCAACGAGTTTGACGGCGACGGAAGGATCATAGGTGATGAGGTGCTGCTGTGAGACCCACCCGAAGTAGCGCTTCAAGCTGATGAGGGAACGGTTGACCGAGGCCGGTTTCTGTCGTTGCACGGTCTGCAAATAGGTCCGATACCCCGTCAGAGCTGGAGTGGTAATTCCCTGTGGTGTAAAGCAGTCGTTGGCCTGAGCTTCTCGCTCCGTTTCATACCAGGCGATGAAGTGGTGCAGATCGCTCAGGTAATTGCGAATGGATGCGGGGGTGAGATCTTCTCGCTCGCGCAACCAGTGCTCATAGGAAGCCAGTGCCTCAAGGCCTGCAGGTGAGAGTGGTGGATGTGCCGTCCGCTTCATGTACCGCCTTGTCTTCTAACTCGTGCCAACAACCCTAGCAGAAATGCCTTTCGAGGGATAGCGGGAACGTTAGCAGAAAAAAGTCCTACGAAATTGCCGCATCGACTACCACATTGCTATAGTAGCAGAAATCAATGCTTGTGTCTAGCTGAAATGATCTTGTAGCGAAACGTCGAAATCCATGACGGCGATTGAACGCACAGCCTATCCCCGCTTCAAGCGAAACCTGACCGCGAAAGACCTGGCCGAGGTCTATACCCCCACCCCTGCGGAACGCTTTCTGGCGGCTCGTTCCACCAAAGGCAGTGTTGCTGAGGTAGGCTTTCTTGTGCTGCTCAAAACCTATCAGCGCCTGGGGCGCTTCATTCCTCTCAGTGAGGTTCCCGTTCCCATTCTCGAGCATATTGCCAGGCTCATTGATCCCCACCTCGATGTCTCTGACCTGGACAGCTACGATAGCAGCGGAACGAGGCAACGGCACATTCCCCTCATCCGGGCCGCGCAACAGCTCAAACCGTATGATTCTGCCGCGCGCACGTGTCTGCTCAAGGCCATGATCGAGGCTGCCAGAACCAAAGAAGACCTGGCCGACCTGATCAACGTGGCCCTGGAAGAACTCGCCAAGGAGTGCTTTGAACTCCCTCCCTTTGCCACGCTGGACAAAGCGGCCCATCATGTACGAGCCATGACGACGCGCGGCCTCTACCGCCGGATCTCTCAGGCCATCCCGCAAGAGGCAAGAGCCGCGTTGGATGCGCTCTTCGTGGTCGAGGATGGCGCTCGTCTCTCTGGCTGGGAACAGCTCAAACAAGAACCTGCCAGCCCTACCCTCACGCATCTACGTGACCTCATTGACCACCTGTTTGTCATCTCCGAGCAGCGGAAACTGCTTCCTCCTCGCCTGTTCGAGGACCTCGCTGAGGGCAAAGTCAAGCAGCTGGCCACCGAGGCGCGAGCCCTGGACGCGACCGAGATGAAAGACCTGGAGCCTCACAAGCGGCTCACGCTGGCGGCAGCGTTCGTGCAGGTGCAGTCCGCCGGAGCGCTCGATGACCTGGCGGAGATGTTTATCAAGCGTATGCTCGCGATCCATCAGAAAGGCAAAGACGCGCTCGAACTCTATCGGGTTAAGCACCAGGCTCGAACCGATGCGTTGGTGCTCACGCTGCGCGACCTGGTCACAGCCTATGGCAAAGAAGGCACCTCCGAGGAGCGCCTGGCGGCCATGGAGTCGGTCATTGGGGACCGGGCGGCGAAGATCCTCCAGGACTGTGAGGAACACCTGGCGCATGTCGGCAACAATTACCAGCCCTTTCTCTGGTCCTACTACAAAGGTCATCGTGCTCAGCTTTTCCGTCTGCTCTCGGCTATGGAATTCCGATCGAGTAGCCAGGATCGCAGCCTGGAAGAGGCCATCGTCTTTCTCAAGGCCCACGAGGGCTGTCGTGGAGACTGGGTAATCACCGCGACGGTGCAGAATCCAGGAACCCCGGAGGAACAACGCCTTCCCCTGGTTGACCTCTCCTGGGCCTCGGACACCTGGTGGAAGTTCATGACCGGGCAGAGCAAGCGTGAGAGTTGTCCCGACAAAGTCCTGCGGCGGCACTTCGAGATCGCCGTCTTTTCTCAGCTCCTCTGGGATCTCAAATCGGGCGATCTCTACGTCGAGGGGAGTGACCAGTATGCGGACTATCGCGAGCAATTGATCTCATGGGAGGAGTATGCCCTGCAGCTTGAGATGTATGGCACGCAGGTGGCCCTCCCGACCGACGGAAAGGCGTTTGTCGCCTCGCTGCGGGACTGGCTGCACACCCGCATACAGCAAACGGATGAGGGCTTCCCCTCAAATCAGTACCTGTCCTTTGAAAAAGGGGAATTGATCTTACATCCACTCGCCAAACAGGTTGACCTCGAGGGACTTGCACTGCTGGAGCGGATCGTTGCCGAGCGTCTCAAGCCCATTAGCATTCTTCATGCCGTGATGCATACCGAACAGTGGCTCAACTGGACACGCTTTTTTGCTCCCTTGTCAGGACACGCCAGCAAACTCGATCATCCGGTCGCTCGTTATCTCGCCATCGCCTTTTGTTATGGCTGTAATTTAGGGCCATCCCAGACGGCTCGTTCACTGAGTGGAGTCGATCGCCGTGATCTGTCCTGGGTCAATCAGCACCATATCACCGAAGAAAAGCTGGATGAGGCCATCCGCTCGGTCATTGCGGCCTACAATCGCTTCCATCTCCCCAAATACTGGGGGACGGGCAAACGGGCTTCCGCCGACGGCACCAAGTGGGAGATGTATGAGCAAAACTTGCTGGCCGAATACCACATCCGCTACGG
>WNGE01003123.1_pt1 | contig 20075 bp, 15 predicted proteins | sample 5400651 | NCBI WGS metagenome assembly WNGE01 (sample SAMN13153370, study PRJNA577476) | soil metagenome | isolation source: 60 cm soil or saprolite under grassland replicate 2 | place: USA:California | collected 2016-06-15
TGCCGCCCTGGTATGCCGGCAGCAGGAAGACCAGGCAGATGAAGGCGATCCAGAGGATCGCAAGCGTGTCGATCCACTTGTAGTGCTTGCCGAGGTGCCAGGCGCCGCGCTCGAACGACTCGCCTGCGCGCAACCGCAGGATGATCGGCAGCACGAACGCGATGTAGAGGCCGATCACGGCGACGGCCGTCGAGGCCGCGTAGCCGACATAGCCCCACCAGAGCGCCGGCAGCGGGGTCAGGAACGCGAGGACGCAGATCGCCCACACAGTGTAGATCGGGATCCGGTCGGCCTTGGAGACGCGCCGCCACAACTGGTGGCCCGGCACCGCGCGGTCGCGCGAGAAGGCGAACATCATCCGCGAGGCCGACGTGGTGGACGCGATGGTGCAGAAGATCTGTGCGACCACCGCGATGGCGATCAGGAACTCAGCCCATCTGTTGCTCATCGAGTCCTGCCAGATGTGCTGGACGATGAAGGCCGACGTATCGGAGGGACCCTTCGCCGGAATCGCGAAGGTGACCGCGACGAGCAGGATGAACCCGAAGACCACCGAGACGACGACCGACACCGTGATCGTGTACTGGGCCAGGAGCAGGCCGGTGAGGAAGACGTAGAGGTAGATGAACCCGCCGGTGGTCGTGCCCCCGAGGCCCGTGTTGTTGACGGTCTGCCCGAACACGTAGCCGAACGACTGGTGGTGGTCGGGAACGACGATCAGAATCCCGACGATCACGGCGACGCCGACCATGTGCCACCACGCCGAGAAGGCGTTCAGCGCGGCCGTGATCGAAACCTTGAACATGTTGATCAGCCCGGCGCCGAGCATGATCAGCCCGTAGGTGAAGTAGATCCACCCGTAGGAGTTCGGGTAGTCCCAGAGCAGGTTCAGCAGCGACGTCATGAAGATCGCGCAGCCGAAGCCGATCGCGGCGGTGACCGCGATCTGGCCGATGAGGTTGAACCAACCGGTGAACCAGCCCCAGGCCGGGCTGCCGAGCTTGGACGCCCAGAAGTAGAGGCCACCCGCCGTGGGATAGGTCGAGGCGATCTCGCCCATCGCCAGGGCCACAAACGTACAAGCGACGCCGACGATCAGCCAGCCCCAGGTGATCGCGATCGGGCCGCCCTGGTTGAACCCGATCGTGTACGAGGTGAGGCAGCCGGCGAGGATCGAGATGATCGTGAACGAGATGGCGAAGTTCTGGAACCCGCCCATCGACCGGAACAGCTCCTGGGCGTAGCCCAGCTTGTGGAGAGTCTTCGTGTCGTGGTCCAGCGCGACAGGACTTCTCTCCGGAATCGACTCCGCCATCCATGCCTCCTACGGTTGAGGAACCAGCAGCGCGACGGTTCTACGCCGCTTCATGCGTGAAGTCAAGCGACGCCCGATAGATTCGCGCGATGCGGACGCGCGCGCGTGCTGTTGTCATCGGCGGCGGTGTCGGCGGCTGCGCAGTCCTCTACTGGCTGACGAAGCTCGGCTGGAGCGACGTCGTCCTGCTCGAGCGAGCCGACCTGACGAGCGGATCGACCTTTCACTCGGCAGGCCTCGTCGGCCAGCTCCGCGGCTCGCTGTCGCTGACGCGCATGATGATGAGCTCCGTCGAGCTCTACCGCACGCTCGGGTCGGAGGTCGGGCTCGAAACAGGCTGGCGCGAGGTGGGGTCCTTGCGGCTCGCGTCGTCCGAGGAACGGATGGAAGAGCTGGCGCGTCAAGCCGGGTGGGCGAAGACGTTCGGCCTGCCGCTCGAGTTGATCTCGGCGGCAGAGGCGCAGGAGTTGTTCCCGCCGATGTCGACCGAGGGCGTCCGTGGCGCGGCTTACCTGCCGACGGACGGCTACATCGATCCAAGCCAGCTGACGTTCGCGCTGGCCGAGGGCGCCCGGCGCGGCGGCGCCGAGATCGCAACCCAGACGCGCGTCACGGCGATCCACGTCGAGGGGGGAAGCACGACCGGCGTCGAAACGGACAAGGGCGCGATCGAGACCGAGATCGTCGTCGACGCAGGGGGCATCTTCGCCGGCGAGATCGGGCGACTCGCCGGCGTGAACGTGCCGGTCGTTCCGATGGCGCACGAATACCTCGTCACGCGACCCTCGGGCGTTCCCCTCGACGTGCCGACGCTTCGCGATCCGTCGCTGCTCGTGTACTTCCGCGGAGAGTCGGGCGGGCTGGTGATGGGCGGGTACGAGCGCAATCCCGCGCCGTGGTCGCTCGACGGCATCCCGCCCGACTTCAACGGCAGGCTGCTCGCGGAGGACTGGCCTCGCTTCGAGGAGTTGATGGAGAACGCACTGCTGCGCGTCCCGAGCCTGGCGGACATGGAGGTCATCCGCCTCATCAACGGCCCGGAAGCCTTCACGCCGGACGGCGAGTTCATCATCGGCCCGAGCGAGGTCCGGGGCTTCTGGGTCGCGGCGGGCTTCTGCGCCCACGGCCTCGCCGGAGCCGGCGGGATGGGGAAGCTCGTTGCCGAGTGGATCGTCGAGGGCGTTCCCTCTCTCGACGTCTGGGAGATGGACTCACGCAGGTTCGGTCGGCATTACCGGAGCCGCGAGTACACGCTCGCACGGACCGTCGAGATCTACTCCACGTACTACGACGTCAAGTATCCGGGGCACGAACGCACGGCAGGACGTCCGCTCCGTCTCTCGCCGGTGTACCCACGACTACAGGAGCTGAGCGCCGCCTTCGGCGAGAAGTCGGGCTGGGAGCGTGCCAACTGGTTCGAGCCGAACGGCCGTCACGGCGACGAGGCTTTGCGGCCGCGAGGCTGGGCGGGCCGCCTCTGGTCGCCGGCGATCGGCGCGGAGCACCGCGCCTGCCGCGAGACGGCTGCGCTCTTCGACGAGACCTCGTTCGCGAAGATCGAGATCGCCGGGGAAGGCGCGCCGGCGTTCCTCGAGCATCTCTGCGACAACCGCGTCGCGCGTGACGTCGGCGCCATCACCTACACGCAGATGCTGAATCCACTCGGCGGGATCGAGTGCGACTTCACGGTCACGCGGCTCGCAGACGACCGCTTTCGCATCGTCACCGGGACGGCCTTCGGGCAACACGACCTCGCCTGGATTCGCGCGCACGCACCCGAGGACGGCTCGGTGACGGTCGAGGACGTCACCTCGAAGTACGCGTGCCTCGGCCTCTGGGGCCCGCTCGCACGTGAAGTGCTCGCGCCGCTGACGACGGACGACCTCTCCTTTCCCTACATGCGAGCGCGCGAGATCGCCGTCGGTCCCGTTCCGTGCCTCGCACTGCGCGTCACGTACGTGGGCGAGTTGGGCTGGGAGCTCTATTGCGCGACGGAGTTCGGCCTGCGGCTCTGGGACGTCTTGTGGGAGGCGGGTCGCGGTCACGGGCTCGTTGCGGGCGGCTACAAGGCGATCGACTCGCTCCGCCTGGAGAAGGGTTACCGCGTCTGGGGCAGCGACATAACGCCCGACGAGACTCCCTACGAGGCAGGGCTCGGATTCGCGGTCAAGCTGGACAAGGGCGACTTCCTGGGCCGTGAGGCGCTGCTGGAGCGATCGGAGCCCGCCCGCCGGCTGGTCTGCCTCGTCCTCGACGACGCACGCTCGGTGGCGCTCGGGTCGGAGCCGGTTCGCGTCGACGGCGAGGTGGCCGGCCGCGTCACGAGCGGTGGGTACGGCTATTCGGTCGAGCGTTCGATCGCTTACGCGTACGTCCCGGCGGCGAACGCGGCGACCGGGCAGAGGGTCGAGGTCGAGATCTTCGGCGAATGGGTCGGGGGCGAGGTCGCGGACGAGCCGCTCTTCGACCCTGCCGGCGCGCGCATTCGCACCTAGACGGACGCCGTCTCGAGCTGCTGAGGCGCCGGCCGCAGGCGCGGCCCGGCGCAGACGACGTCGAGCGCCGGACAGCCGGCGCAGGCGTACTCGCTCGGCGTCGGAACGAACTCCCCCGCGTTGATGCGCGCGATCGCGGCCGACAACTCGGCCTCGAGAGCGGCCACGTCATCCGCCGAGAACACTTCCGACACGATCGCGTCGGAACGCTCGAGGAAGTGGTACACGACCTCGACCTCGGTTGCGCCGCTCCGGAAGCACGCGAGGGCATACACGAGGCGTTGGAGGCGGTATTCGTGCTCGACGATCTCGTTCGGAGTGTGCTCGGCAAGCGTGTTCGTCTTGTAGTCGACGACGAGCGCACGATCGCCGGCGGCGTGCAAGACGTCGAGGAAGCCGCGGATGAGGACGCCGTCGTGCTCGAACGCGAACTGCACCTCCGTCCGCGCACCGTCCAGCGCGGCGACCCGACGCGCAAGCGGCGACGCGCAGTACGACTCGACGAAGCGGCCGATCAGCTCCAGCTCCTCGTCGGTCACGTGCGGGAACCATGCGCGGACGCGGTCGAGCTCGACCACCTGCGGGTCGCGCAGGTCGATCGTCTCGAGCAGGCGGTGCACCGCGTCGCCGACGTCCAGCGCGCCCAGCCCGGCGCCGTCACCTCCCACGGGCCTGAGAGCCCGCATGCCCACGAGCCGTTCGGCGTAGTAGCGGTACGAGCAGCGCTCGAACGACGCGAGCGCGGTGAACGACAGCCTCCGCACCGGCTCGAAGGGCGGCTCCGGAATCGGAACGAGCTCGGGCAGCCGAGGCGCGACGGGCGCCGCGTGCTCGCCGCCGTCGAGGAACAGTACGAGCTGTCCCGGCTCGGCGACGGGCCTCTCCTCGCCAAGTGACACTTTGTCACTTGGCTCCGGCTCGTAGCGATCGACTCGGACGAGCAGGCGCGCGCCGCCGCCGCGCTCCAGCTCCACCGGATCGCGCCCCGCAGTCGCCAGCTCGCCACGGGCGTCGAGCCGCTCGAGCACCCAGCCGATCGGCGTCGTGCGCTCGCTCGTCTTCTCCGGATCGATGGCGCCCGAGACGATAAGCCGGTCGATCGCGCGCGTCATCGCGACGTAGTAGAGGCGCAGCCGCTCGGCGTCATCGGCGCTCTTCCTCGCCGCCTTCACCTCCGCGTACTCGCTCGTGCCCTTGAAGCCGAACCGGCCGTCCGAGAGCGCGAGGATCTCGTCCGGCGCCGGCGGCTGGCGGTCACGTCCGGCGTCCGCGACGACGACGACCTTGAACTCGAGCCCTTTCGCGCCGTGGATCGTCAGCAGGCGGACCGCGTCGCCGCCCTCCTCCTCGGCGACGGCCTCGAGCTCGCGCGCCCCGACGGCCTCCTGCTCGGAGACGAAGCGGACGAAGCCCTCGACGTCCGCGCCGCGCAGCTCCTCGTAGGAGCGCGCGAGGCGCGCGAGCTTGCGGAGGTTGGCGTAGCGGCGGCGGCCGTCCCAGTGGGCGAGCACGGCGAGGTCGTAGTCGTGCTCGGCGACGATGCGCTCGCAGAGCAGCTCGAGCGAGAGCTTGGTCGACGCATCGACGAGCCGGTCGAAGCGCTGGCGGAAGGCGCGCAGCAGGCGTGTGTCGCGGTCGGAAAGCTGCGCGGGCAGCGACTTCTCGATGCCGGCGAAGATCGGCCGCTTGCTCGCCGCGCGCCGGATGAGCACGAGCGCGTCGTTCGACGCGCCGACGAACGGCGAGGCGAGCACCGTCAGGAGCGCCTCGTCGTCGTAGCGGTTGTGCAGAAGTCGCAGGTAGGCGAGCAGGTCGACGACCTGCTGCTGGCCGAAGTAGCTCCTGCCGGTCGAGCGATACGTGCGCAGCCCGGCCTTGCGCAGCTCCTCCTCGTACCACTCGGCGTCCGTGCCGGCGGCGAAGAGCAGGACGATTTCCCCCGGCTCGGCATCGCCGTTCTCGACGAGCTCCTTGACGCGCTTCGCGATGTGCTTCGCCTCCGCGCGCCGCCAGTGCACGTCAGTGCCCGAGTACGACGACTTGTCGGTGACGAGCAGCTCGGCAGGCGGGCCGAAGACCGGGTCGGGAAACTCGCCCGACGAGTGAAGCGGCTGGAACTCGTCTCCGAACTCGCCGGCGAAGAGCTCGTTCACGACGGCGAGCACCTCCGGCCGGGAGCGGTAGTTCTCGGTCAGCGGCAACACTTGAGGCGCCGCGGCTCGGCGCTCGCGGAACACCTGCACGTCCGCGTGCCGGAAGCCGTAGATCGACTGGAACTCGTCGCCGACGAAGAAGACGTCTGCGTGCGCGCTCATCAGGTCGATCAGCTCGCATTGCAGCCGGTTTGTGTCCTGGAACTCGTCGACCATGATCGACTTGAAGCGGAGCTGCTCGCGTGCGCGCACGTCGTCGTTGGCCCGCAGGAGGTCGCGCGCGCGAAGCTGCAGATCCTCGAAGTCGAGGACCGACTCGCGGTCCTTGGCCGCCTGGTACTGCGCGGCGAAGCGGGTCAGCAGGTCCTGGAGGAGCTCGCGGTCGCGTGCCGCCACGTCGTCGAGGGCGGCCTGTTCGACGGCGGCCAGCGCCTCCGCGTACGAGGCAGCGCGCTCACCGCGCGCCTTGAGCCCGCTGAGGTCGAGCAGCCGCTCGGGCTCCGGTTCGTCCTGAGCGAGTGCGTGCGCCTGCACGGCCGCGGCGCGTTGCGCGTCGGTCGCCGCCTCGTCCTCGGCCAGGCAGCGCGCGGCGTCTTCGAGGCGCGCGAGCGCGTCGGCGAGGCTCGGCCGTTCGTCGAGCTCGAGCACGAGCTCGCGCCCGGCCGAGCGGAGCGTTGCGTAGACACCCGTCAGCATCCGGCGCAGGCCCGTCGCGCGGTACGTCGCAAGCAGGCGCAGCCGCTCCGGCTCGGCCCCGGAGCAGAACTCGGCGAGCGCCGTCTCGAACGCCTCGCCGCGCAGCACCGAGCCCTGCGCCTCGTCGAGCTCACGGAAGCGCGGGTCGAGCCCGGCCGCGAGCGGATAGGTCTTCAGCAGCCTGTTGCAGAAGCCGTGGATCGTGGAGATCCACGCACCGTCGAGCTCGCGCGCGAGGTCGGTGCGTCCGAGCTCGAGGAGGCGCGCGCGGATGCGTGAGCGCAGCTCCCCGGCGGTGCGTTTCGTGTACGTGATGACCAGGACCGAGTCGACGTCCAGCCCGTCGTCGCAGACCGCACGCACGAAGCGCTCGACGAGCACCTTGGTCTTGCCGGTGCCCGCACCCGCCGAGACGAAGACGAGCCCCGTCGCGTCGACCGCCGCCTGCTGTTGCACGTTCATGCCCTCGCCACCCTGCAGACGCGCCAGAGATCGCACCACGACGGGCATGAGCCGCCGCGCGGATCGTGGCGGACGTCGCCCTGCCGGATGCGCTGCGCGAGCGTCCGCGCGTCGTCGCGTGCCGTCTCGAGCCGCGCCCAGAACTCCTCGTCGTCGAGGTAGTCCGTGCGCGTGTAGCCCGGCAGCTCCTCCTTCGCGCTCTCGCGCAGCAGCCCGCGCGGCTTTCGCTCGCCGGCGAGCGGCCGGTAGAGGCCGCCGAGCGGCTCGATGCCCACGAGGTCGCGCAGTACAAGCATGTAGAGCGGGATCTGCAGCCGCTGCTCCTGCGTGATCTCCGCCGCCGAGTGTGCCGAGCGCCCCGACTTGTAGTCCTGCACGATTCCGCGCGCGCCGAACGTCTCGAGGTCGATGCGGTCGATCTTCCCGGAGAGCGCAAGATCGTCGCCAAGGTCGAGGCCGCCGAGCGTCGAGCGTTCGCGCCCGAACGACACCTCGAACCTCTGCGGGACGAGGAGCAGCTTCGATGCGGCCTCGGTCCGCACGAACGCCTCGAGATCACGCCACAGCGTTTGGTCGAGTTCCTGCCGTTGCAGCTCGGTCAGCTCCATGCGCACGCCGTTCACCGCGTCGTCGAGGCAACGGCGGAGGAACGGCAGCGCGCGATCGAGCAAGCCCTCGTCGAGCCGCTCCACCCCGAGCTCCTTCGGGATTCCGCTGAAGAACTTGTTCAGCGCGTTGTGCGCGACCGAGCCGCGCAGCTTCGCGTCGACGTCCGCATCGATCGTCTTCGGATCGAGCAGCCGGTCGACGAACCAGGCGGACGAGCAGTCCGAGAAGCGCTCGAGCTCGGTGACGTTGAAGCTCGTCCGCTCGCCGAGGTACTCGAGGACGAGCGGATGCCGCAGCAGCGTCGGACGGCGGAACGCCTGCAGCGCGCGGTCGAGCCGCCGGTCCCATCCGTTCGCGAGCGCGAGCGCCTGGGCTTCGGGCTCGTCACGCGCTGCGAGCTCGGCGAGCGCGCGCAGGCGCTCCCGCTCAGTGGGCGCCCCTTCGAGCGGCCACGTGAGCGCCGAGAGCGGCCGCCGCGTCGTCGCATGACGCACGTCCTCTTCTGCGAAGAGCCGGACGACCTCGTCCCAGAACGGGCTCGGCTCGCGCGGCGTGCCTTCGTCGCTTGCCGCTTCGCGCACGAGGTAGAGCCGCCGCGTCGCGCGCGTGCACGCCGTGTAGAAGAGGTAGCGGTCGCGGGCGACCTGGTCGGGCTTGACGAGCCGCGCGGCGCCAAGCGCGCGGCGCGCGTCGTCGTCCAGGAAGGGCGAGGCTTGCGTGCGCCGGGGGAACGTCCCCTCCTCGAGCCCGAGCACGAAGACGACCTCGAAGCTGCGCGTGCGCGCACGCAGGAGGTCGAGGACTGCGACGCGCCCCGGCTCGCGTCCGTCCGCGCCGCGCACGGTCGTGCGCTCGAGCGCGCCGACGATCTCCTCCGCCGTAAGCGTGCCCCCGAGCGCGAGCCAGCCTTCGAGCTCGGTGACGAGGCGCGTCACCGCTTCGTACGCGCGCAGGTCGCGGCGTGCGTCGTCGTTTGCCGGCGGCTGCTGCGTGCCGTACGCGTGACGGAGCATCCGCGCGGCCGTCGCGCGCAGTCCGGCCAGCGGCGTTTCCGCCTCCCGCAGCTCCTTGACGACCGGAAAGGGATTGCCGTGGAGCGCGAGCGTCTCGGCCTCGACGCGGTCGTGCGCGTTGATCGCGCGTCCGCGCAGGCGGCCCTCGAGGAAGTCCGCTTTCGCGCGCGGCACGCCGGAGTACGGCGTGCGCAGGAACCCGTACAGCTCGCGGCGCCCGCCGCCCAGCCAGACGAAGCGCAGCAGGCCGAGCAGTGCTCGGCCGAACGGCGTTTGCGGCAGTCGCGACCACGCGCCGACGGCGACCGGAACGCCGAGCGCGCCGAGGCCGGTCTCGAGCGGCGCGCGCCAGCGCTCGAGCGCCGGACAGACGATCGCGATCTGCTCCGGCGCGGTGCCGGCGCGAATCAGCGTGAGCACCTCCTGCCCGACGAGCTCCAGCGTCGCGCGCGTGCCCGCGCCCTCGAAGAACCGGACGGCGCCGCGCGGCGGCGGACGCTCGGCGACGTCGTCGACGAACAGCGTCCGCTCGAGATGCGCGAGGGCTGGCTCCGCGGGACCAGGTCCGGGGACATATCCCGCAAGTCCCGGGCGACCCGGGACATGTCCCCGGACCTGGTCCCAACGGGGCGGCAGCACTTCGATCCGGCCGTCAGCGAGCGCGCTGAGGTCGTCCATCGTCGGCCGGAGCGACTCGAATGCCGTCCGGCCCTGCTCGTACGGGAACGAGACCGTGACTTCCGTGCGGCCGGCGAGCGCGCGCAGCAGCTCCCACTCGGCGCCGGTGAGATCCTCGAAGCCGTACGCGAACACTGGCTCGCCGTGCCAGGCGTCGAAGTCCGACTGCAGCCGCCCGACGGCATGCCGGCGCAGTGCGTCGCGGTCCCAGCGCCCGAGCCGGTCGAGCTCGGCGCGATAGGCGCCGAACAGGCGCGCGAGATCGCCTTCGAGCGCTTCGGGCTCGAGCAGCCCGGACTCGAGCTCTGCGAATGTCGTCGCGAGGGAGTCCGCGAAGCCGGCGAAGCGTGCAGAGCGGCCCAGCCCGTTCAGCGCAGCGTGGCCGACGATCCGGCGGACGAGCAGGCTCCGCTGGCCGTCCGGCAGGAGCGGGCGGGCGTCGCCGCCGCCACGGGCGAGCCGTTCGAAGACGTCCTCGAACGTCCCGATCGAGCCGCCGAGCAGGGCGCCGCACCGCGCAAGCAGGTCACGTTCGACGCGCTCGACGTCCGACCGGTTCGGGACGATGAGGATGGGTTCGCGTCCCAGCACAGATTCACCGGCCAGCGCAGCCAGGTAGCGCTCCAGAAGGAGGGCGACTTTGCCCGCGCTGGCAGGCCCGGCGATGAGGTTGAGCCCCACCGATCCATCCTAGACCTGGGTCCCGACGGCTCCTGGACGCGCTTTGTGCTGAGAGCGTGGAAAAGCTGTCAGGCGTCTACGCGGCGGCGGCGGCCTTCGGTCTGCGGCCCCGGCGGGCGGCCGGCGCGCCCGGCATCTTCCCGGCGCAGTCGTCGCAGAGATCGGCCTGCTTGGCCCCCCGGCGGGCGTCGGTGTACGTCAAGCGCAGCACTGCTCCTCTCCCCTCGTCGACTTCCTTGCCGCAGTTGTCGCACACGAGCACGGTTTTCCTGGCCACGAATTCCTCCTTCTAGGGCGGAAATTGCGCCTGTAATTCTACGCTGCTTTGCGGGTCTCGCGTATCCGCCATGAGCGAAGCAGCGACAGTGTCGCCTGCTCTTCCTGATCGAGGCCGATATCGCGTGCGGACACGATCCGCAAATTGCGCGGACGAAAATCCTCGACTGTTCGACCGTCGAGGTATTGCTCGACCACGGCGGGTGAGACATAGGAGTTGCGTGCGACGGCAGGCGTATTGCCGAGCCGCTCGCCGACCTTCCGCATCACCGCTGCGACGGCGCGCTTCTGCTCGGTCTCTCCGTCGAGCGGGCCGCGCTCCGCGAAGGCGATCGCGGCGGTGAGAGTCCCGCCCCAGGTGCGGAAGTCCTTGCACGAGAATTCCTCGCCCATGTACTCCTGGATGTAGTCGTTCAAGCGGCGCCCGGTCAGGTTGCAGAGCTCGCCGTCGACCTCGTAGCGGAACAAGCGGTTGCCGGGCGTTTGGAGCAAGGTGCGAACCGCGTCGGCGAGCTCGGTGTCGACGAGCGCGCTCCGCACCTGCGCCTTGCCCTTCGCGCGGAACCGGAACGTGACGCGAGTGCCGCGCACCCGCACGTGGGATTTGCGCAGCGTCGTTACGCCGTACGTGTGCGACCGTTTCGTGTGCCGGTCGGATCCCACCCGGAACCAGGTGAGGTCGATCAGCCGGATGGCCACCGCGCAGACGTACAGCGGGTCGAGCGGATCGCGCGTCAGATGCTCGCCGATCGCGAGACGGAGGTCGGGGAGCTTCTCGGCGAAGCGGATCAGGTCCTCGAACTTCGCCGCCTCCTGTTGTGCGCGGAAGTCGGGGTGGTAGCGGTACTGCCGCCGTCCCGCGCTGTCCGCGCCGGTCGCCTGGAGCTTCGCGCGCGGGCTCGGCGAGATCCTGACGTCCTTCCACGCAGGCGGGATCGCGAGCGCGTCCAGGCGCTCGAGCACCTCCGCGTCGCGAATCCGCCGGCCCTTCGCGTCGAAGTACCTGAAGGGGCGACGTCTCCCTTTGCGCGTCCAGGTGAGCCTTGACGACATGGCTACGTCTCTCCCACGCGGGCCGCGTTCATAATCGCGGCGCGATGGATGCGAACGCGATTGTCGTGCTCGAAGGCGACGAGACCGGCCAGGAGCTGCTCGAGGAGGCGCTGCGGGTGCTGCAGCCGGACGTCCTCGGGATCGAGCTCGAATTCCCGCGCTTCGACCTCTCGCTCGAGAACCGGCGCGCGACGCAGAACCGGGTCGTGTACGACGCAGCGGCGGCGATCCGCGAGCACGGGCTGGGGCTGAAGGCCGCCACGATCACGCCCGAGGGGCAAGGCGACGTCGGCTCGCCGAACCGGATCTTGCGCGAGGAGATCGGCGGGCGCGTGATCGTGCGCACGGGACGGCGGATTCCCGGCGTCGTGCCGCTCGGCGGTGTGCACGCCCCGATCTCGATCGTGCGCATGGCGGTCGGAGACGCCTACGGCGCGAAGGAATGGCGGGAAGGCTCCGGCGACGACGAGGCGGCGTTTCGCACCGAGCGGATCGAGCGGCGGATCTGCCACTCGGTCGCCGAGTTCGCGTTCCGGCAAGCGAAGCGAACGGGGGCGAAGGTCTTCGGCGGCCCGAAGTACACGGTCAGCCCGATCTACGAGGGGATGCTCAAGGAGGAGATGGACGCCGCGGCAGCGCGGCACCGGGACGTGCCGTACGAGCCGCAGCTGATCGATGCGACGTTCGCCTTGTTGATCGCGTCGACCGGCGACCCGTTGGTGATCCCGGCGCTGAATCGCGACGGCGACATCCTCTCGGATCTCGTCCTGCCGCTGTTCGGCTCGATCGCGGGCTCGGAGTCGCTGCTCGTCGCGTTCGACGACGACTTCGAACCGGACGCGTTGATGGCCGAGGCCGCGCACGGCACGGCGCCCGCGCTGCAGGGCAAGAACGTCGCGAATCCGATGGCGATGATCCTCGCCGGAGCTGCACTGCTCTCGCACGGCGACTCGGGCGGAACCGAGCAGGCCGGGCGCGCGATCCGCGAGGCGTGCCTCGAAGCGGTCGCGCAGGGAGTGCGCACGGCGGACCTGCACGGCCATGCGGCGACCACCGAGTTCACCGACGCGGTGATCGCGCGGACGAAGACGAAGCTCGACGTGTGGGCGACGCTTTAGGCGTCGTCACGACTCCTCCACGACGCGGCGGCGCCAGAAGTGGAGCGCGACGACTACGACGATGACAAGCCCGGCAATCGCCCCGCCGCCGATCAGCCCGTAGCGCTCGATCGCGTTCGCGGCCGCTTCGCCTGCGTAGTACGCGACGAGCGACACGGTCGCCGCCCACGCGATCCCGCCCAACGCGTTCCAGAGGAAGAATCGCCACCAGGGCATGTGCGCGAAGCCCGCGATCCACGCGCCCGCGATGCGGAAGCCGCTGAACCAGCGCGCGAAGAAGATCGCCTTGCCGCCGTGGCGCCGAAAGAAACGCTCTGCAGGAGGCAGGACGCGCTCGCTGAACCGCCGCACGACGCCGTAGCGCTGGAGAAAGCCACGCCCCAGCGTGCGCCCGAGCCAGTAGCCGGTGTTGTCCCCGAGGATCGCGGCGGCAGACGCGACGACGATGACCGACCAGATCGAGAAATGCCCGCGCGACGCGAGCACGGCCGCAGCGATCAGCGCGGTCTCTCCGGGAAGCGGCACGCCGGTTGTCTCCAACCCGACGGTGAGGAAGACGATGATCAGTCCGTAGTCGCGGACGAACCCGGTCACACAGGAAGTCTCGCAGCACGCGGTTAGACTCAGCCGCGGTGAGGGTCGGCGTTCCTCGGGAAACTGCTGCCGGCGAGCGACGCGTTGCGCTCGTGCCCGAGTCCGTGCCCAAGCTGAGTGAGCTTGGTCTGGACGTCACAGTCGAGCGCGGCGCCGGCCACGAAGCGTCCTTCACCGACGAGGCGTACGCCGATGCGGGCGCGACGCTCGTCGAGTCGGCGCTGGATGCCGAGCTCGTGGTGAAGGTCGCCCCGCCGTCGTCAAGCGAAGCCGCCGCGTTGCAGAGCGGCGCGGTGCTCGTCGGGTTCCTCGCGCCGCTGACGGACGCGGAGGGAATCGAGCGGCTTCGCGCAGCCGGCGTGACGGCGTTCGCCATGGAATCGATCCCGCGCATCACGCGCGCGCAGCCGATCGACGCGCTCTCGTCGCAGGCGACGGTCTCCGGCTACAAGGCCGCGCTGCTCGCCGCGGAGCACCTCCCGCGCTTCTTCCCGATGCTCATGACCGCCGCCGGAACCGTGGCGCCCGCGAAGGTGCTCGTCCTCGGCGCCGGGGTCGCCGGGTTGCAGGCGATCGCCACCGCCCGACGGCTCGGCGCGGTCGTCACCGGCTTCGACGTGCGGCCCGTCGTGAAGGAGCAGGTCGAGTCGCTCGGCGCGACCTTCCTTCAGCTTTCCGTGCGCGGCGAGGAGACCGAGGGCGGGTACGCGAAAGAGCTGACGCCCGAGCAGCAGGCGCAGCAGCAGCAGGAGCTTGCGGAGCGGATCTCGGAGTTCGACACGGTCATCACCACTGCGCTCATACCCGGACGGCCTGCGCCGCTGCTGATCCCTGCGGCGGCGGTCGAGGCGATGCGCCCCGGCTCGGTCATCGTCGATCTCGCCGCCGAGACCGGCGGCAACTGCGAGCTGACGACGCCCGGCGAGATCGCGGTCGAGCACGACGTGACGATCGTCGGCCTCACCAATCTCCCGTCGACGATGCCGTACCACGCCAGCCAGCTCTACTCGCGCAACGTCATCGCGCTGCTGCAGCTCCTCGTGGAGGACGGCGAGCTGAAGCTCGACTGGTCGGACGAGATCGTCAGCGGCGCGTGCGTCGCCGGCAAACAGGAGGTCGCCGCATGAGCGCGCAACTGGTCACCGAGCTGACGATCCTGATGCTCGCGATCTTCCTCGGCTTCGAGGTGATCTCGAAAGTGCCGACGCTGCTGCACACGCCGCTGATGTCCGGCACGAACGCGATCCACGGCATCGTCATCGTCGGCGCGATCACCGTCGCCGGCTCGCACCACCCAGGGCTGTTCATGCAGATCGTCGCGTTCGTCGCCGTCGTGCTCGCGACGGCGAACGTCGTCGGCGGCTTCGTGGTCACGGACCGGATGCTCGAGATGTTCAAGAAGCGCCGCGACACCCCGTGAGCCAGAACACCGCGAACCTGCTCTATCTGATTCCGATGGCGTCGTTCATCCTCGCGCTGCGCTTCCTCTCCTCCCCACGCCATGCGCGGCTCGGCAACCAGATCGGCGCGTTCGGGATGCTCGTCGCGGTCGTCGTCACGCTCTTCAAGAAGGACGTCGTCACCGGCTGGTGGTGGATGGCAGGCGGCGCTCTGATCGGCTCCGTCATCGGTGTCGTGGGAGCGCGCAAGGTGAAGATGACTGCGATGCCGCAGATGGTGGCGCTGTTCAACGGCGTCGGCGGCGGCGCGGCGGCCCTCATCTCAGTTGTCGAGTTCCACGGCGTCTGGGCGAACATCGGCAACGTCGGCGCGGAGCGCGGAATCTCGACGGTGCTCTCGGCGCTGATCGGCTCGATCTCGTTCGCCGGCTCGATGGTCGCCTTCGCAAAGCTGCAGGAGCTCGTCTCGGGCAGGCCGATCACGTATCCGGGCACGCAGTTCGTGAATGCGATCGTCTTCGCCGGTGCCGTCGGACTGGGCGCCTGGGCGATGGTCGACGTCAACTTCTGGCTGCTCGTCGCGATGGTCGGCGCGGCGGCGCTCTTCGGGATCCTGTTCGTGCTCCCGATCGGAGGCGCTGACATGCCGGTCGTGATCTCGTTGCTGAACGCGTTCACCGGGCTGGCCGCGGCCGCGACGGGCTTCGTCCTGCATTCGAACGTCCTCATCGTGAGCGGGATGCTCGTGGGGGCATCCGGAACGCTGCTCACGATGATGATGGGCCGCGCGATGAACCGCTCGATCGCGAACGTCCTCTTCGGCGCGTTCGGCAAGATCGTCGCCGGGCCGGTCAAAGCCGCGGCGGGAGCGGACGGCGCGTCGGTTCGCTCGACGACGGCCGACGACGTCGCCGTGATGCTGGCATATGCGCACCGCGTCGTCGTCGTGCCGGGCTACGGCCTCGCCGTCGCACAGGCGCAGCACGAGGTGCGGCAGCTCGCGGAGCTGCTGGAGTCGAAGGGGGTCGACGTCAAGTACGCGATCCATCCCGTCGCCGGCCGCATGCCGGGCCACATGAACGTGCTGCTCGCGGAAGCGAACGTGCCGTACGACCAGCTGAAGGAGATGGACGAGATCAATCCGGACTTTCCGCGCACCGACGTCGCGCTCGTCATCGGCGCCAACGACGTCACGAACCCGGCTGCGCGCAACAATCCGGGCAGTCCGATCTACGGCATGCCGATCCTCAACGTCGACCAGGCGCAGCAAATCGTCGTGCTCAAGCGCTCGATGCGGCCGGGCTTCGCGGGGATCGACAACGAGCTGTACACCGAGCCGAAGACCGCAATGCTGTTCGGCGATGCGAAGGAATCCGTCCAGAACCTCATCACCGCCGTCAAGCAGGTCTAGGTTGCGCCCGATGCGCCTGACGCTTGCCATCTGCATCGCCGCGGCGCTGGCAATAGCCGCCCCCGCCCGCACGGCGATCGTCGTCCAGCGGGGAATCGCCGGCATCGAGCTGCAGATGACGAAGGCGCAGGTGCGCGCGAACCTGGGCAGGCCGATGCGCGTCCGCACTGGGACGAACGAGTTCGGTGCCTTCAGGGAGCTCGTCTACCGGCGCATCACCGTGACGTTCCAGAGCGGCCCGCGCGTGACCAACGTGCGCACGGCCTCGCCGCTCGAGCGAACCGCGCGAGACGTGGGCGTCGGCACGCCGAAGGCGCAGGTCATGGCACGTGTCCACACCGTCAGCTGCGTCAACGAGTCCGGCTTCAGGCACTGCTTCGTAGGAAAGTTCCTCCCCGGCCGCACGGTCACCGACTTTCGCCTCCGCAACGGCCACGTCAGCTCGGTTTCCATCGGCTTCGTCATCGACTAGGCGGTCCGACGCCGGAGCGTGGCGGCGCCGAGCGCGAGCGCCAGCAGCGCCGAGCCGACGGTCACGCAGAGGTCCAGCGCGAACCACCCGCCGAGCCCGCGGCCTTGCGTCACGCGCGACAGCGCGTCGTACGCGTACGTCAGCGGGAACGCGTCGGAGATCACCTCGAGCCAATGCGCCATCTGGTCGCGGGGCACGAACAAGCCGGACAGCAAGACCTGCGGGAAGACGATCGCCGGCATGAACTGGACGGCCTGGAACTCCGTGCGCGCGAACGCGCTGGCGAAGAGGCCGAGCGCCATGCCGAGCGTCGCGTTGCCGACGGCGAGCGCGATCACCGCGATGTGCGATCCCTCCACGTGCAGGTCGAGGAGGCCGAACGCGATCAGGGACACGATGGTCGACTGGAACACCGCGAGCAGCGCGAACGCGATCGCGTAGCCGAGCAAGAGGTCGAGCTTCGCGAGCGGAAGCGTCATCAGCCGTTCGAGGGTGCCCGTGACGCGCTCGCGGAGCATCGTGATCGACGTGACGATGAACATCGTGATGAACGGGAAGAGCCCGAGCATCGTCCCGCCGATGCGGTCGAACACCTGCGGCTGGGCGTCGAAGACGTAGCGGATCAGCGTCACGAGCAGGCACGGGACGCCGATGATGAGCGCGATCGTCCGCGGATCGCGCCTGAGCTGAGTGAGGACGCGCAGCGTCGTGGCGAGGGTCGAAGCGACGTTCATGCGCGCGCCTCCTCGACGAGCTTGAGGAACGCCCCATCGAGGTCGCGCGTCTGCGTCCGTTCGCGCAGCTCGTCCGGCGTGCCGGTCGCGAGGATCTCGCCGTCCCGCAGCAGCAACAGCGCGTCACAGCGATCCGCCTCGTCCATCACGTGGCTCGAGACGAGCAGCGTCGCGCCTGCGTCCGCCAGCTCGTGGAACGACTCCCACAGATCGCGGCGCAGAACGGGATCCTGGCCGACCGTCGGCTCGTCGAGTACCAGCAACTCGGGCTCTCCCAGGAGAGCGGTGGCAAGCGACGCGCGGGCGCGCTGGCCGCCCGAGAGCTTGTCGACGACGCGGTCCGCATCGTCCTCGAGGCCGACGGTCGCGATCGGATCGTCGGCGCCGTCGCGCGGAATGCCGAGCACGCGCGCGAAGTAGCGGAGGTTCTCGCGGACCGTCAGGTCGGCGTAGACGGAGGGCGCCTGCGTGACGTACGCGACACGGCGGCGGAGCGGCGCGGATCCGGCCGGCTCGCCGAGCACGCGGACACTGCCGCTCGCGACGATCTGCACGCCGACGATTGCTCGGAGCAACGTCGACTTGCCGCTCCCGCCCGGGCCTAGCAGTCCGGTCACGGTTCCCGCTTCGACGTCGGCGGAGAGCCCGGGCAGGACGACGTTGCCACCGCGGACGACGCGGAGATCGCGCACCTCGATCGCAGCCATCGCGGGAGACTACGCTGCGGGCGATGGCGGTCCCCGTCTTCAGCCGCGCGCATGTCGAGGCTGCCGTGACACCCGAGCGCGCGCTCGACGCAGTGCGCGCAGCGTTTGTCGCCTACGCGAGCGGCGAGTGGACGATGCCGCCCAAAGTGTACGTGCCCGCATACCCGGCGGGCGACTTCCGGGCGATGCCGGCCCTCGGCGGCGGCCATGCGCTGCTCAAGTGGGTGACGTCGTTCCCCGGCAATCCGAGTCACGGTCTGCCGACCGTCACGGGAGTCGTCCTGCTCTCGGACGCCTCGAACGGGATGCTGACGGCGGCGCTCGACGCGGGTGCGGTCACGGCGCTGCGCACCGGCGCCGCGGCGGTCCTCGCGGCCGAGACGCTCGGTCGCGACGGCAGCGCGGCGGTGATCGGCGCAGGCGTAAACGGGCGCGCCGTCGTGCGCACGTTCGTCGCGCGCGGCCGGCACGTCCTGCTCTACGACGTCGACGCCGAACGTGCGCGTGCGGCTGCCGAGGAACTGGACGCGGAAGCAGTCTCACGCGAAGAAGCACTCGCCGCAGACGCCGTGGTCACCGTGACACCCGGGCGTGACCTCGTCTTCACGGAAGGCTCGCTGCAAGCCGGCCAGCACGTGAGCCTGATGGGGGCCGACGGCCCCGGCAAGGCAGAGATCGCGGTTGAGGAGATGGCTCGCGCGCGCCTCTTCTGCGACGACTGGGAGCAGGCGTCGCACAACGGCGACCTCGTGCACGGCGTCGAAGCCGGCCGAGTCGCACCCGACGACGTGACGCAGCTCGGCGACGTTCTCGCGGGCACCGCGGAAGGCCGGCGGAGCAACGACGAGATCACCGCGTTCGACTCCACCGGCCTCGCGATCCAGGACCTGGCCATAGCGCTCGCGGCGCTCGAGCGCGCCGACGAGCTCGACCTTCCGCTGATCGACCTTTAGGCGTTAGAAGTCGTCTGTTTCACAGGCCTGCGCTTCCCCGACGAACGCCGTCCCGGCGTAGCCTCTCGCGACCGAGCACCACAACTGGTTGCCGGGCTCGTCAGGTGCGCTGGCGTCGACCGTCAGCCAGCAGACGCTTGTGTCCCGGCACGTGCGCGATGCGCTCGCCACGACAAGGCCGTCTCGCGTCAGCCGCGTCTCGATTCTCAGTCTCCGCTGCGTGCCGTCGCACTGGACCGCCGAGACCGGAATCACGACGCTGTAGAGGAAGGGCGCCGAAGCCACGGTGCTGCAGTTCGCCGCCGAAGGCGCCGGGCGTGCCGCAGCCCCGTGAACCACGAGTGAACCGAGGCCGACAGCTACCAGGACAATGATGCGGGAGGGCACTGCGACTCCTTTCGTCGTCGTTGTCAGGCGTACGGGCAAACGTGCGAAAGGGATTGGCGCCCCTCCGCTAGCGCGTCCTCAGGCGAATCGTCGCGACCGTGCCGTCGGGAGCAATACGGCGCAGTGCGCCGGATGCGCGGGAGACGTCGCCGGCCTCAGTCACGTACACCGTTCCGTCCCGGGCCCGCGTCAGCGCATACGGCTTCACGAGGCCGCGGGCGACTGTCGTGACTGCGCCCGCCGGGGAGACCCGGACGACGGTGCCGCTGTCGAACTCGATCGCGAGCAGCGACCCCGAGGGCTCGGCGGCCAGGCCGAGCGGCGTCTTCAACGCGCGCGTGATCACGGTCGCGCTGCCGCTCTCCGGATCGACCCGGAGGAGGCGTCCGTTTCCCGTGTCGCTGACCGCGAGGCCGCCGTCGTCGAGCACGACCAGGCCGTGGGCGAAGTTGACGCTGACGGGCAGGACTCGCGGCCGTGCAGATCCCGCGGGGATGATCCCGACCGACGTCTCGTTCGCGAATGCGATGCCGCCGTCCTTCATGACCGCGAAGGGACTGACGCTCAAATCCGCGATCCTCGTCGGGCTCGCGCCCTGGCTGACGCGGTAGAGGCCGCTCGTGCTCGAGACGAGCAGGGATCCGTCAGCGGCGTAGCCGAGACCCCATGGAGACTGGATTCCGCGGGCGAAGACGCTGAACTCACCGCTCGCGGGGTCGATGCGGAGGATGCGGTTCCGCGCGCCGCGCTCGGCGACGAGGAGCGCTCCATCCTTGGTCTCGAGCACCTGCGCCGGGTTGTCCAGCGCGTACGGCGGAGCGGCGCGCACCGAAACCGAGCCGAGCGGGAAGGCCCGGCCCGCGAGGAC
>WNGE01003026.1_pt1 | contig 20054 bp, 17 predicted proteins | sample 5400651 | NCBI WGS metagenome assembly WNGE01 (sample SAMN13153370, study PRJNA577476) | soil metagenome | isolation source: 60 cm soil or saprolite under grassland replicate 2 | place: USA:California | collected 2016-06-15
GGTGACGTCTCTACCCTTGAAAGACGATGACCTCCCGACCGCGCAGCTGGGCCTGGTCTTGGCGCCACGAGCGTGGCGGGAGCGTCGCCTGACCTGACGAGGCCGTAACCCGTACCGCTCGAGACCTTCCAGCCGGGAGGTCTCTTTCGTATGACGACGATCACCGACATAGCGACCGACCCGACGACGCCACTCGGCGCCTATCTCAGCCTGCGCGGACGCGGCGGCGGCAGCTTCCTGCTCGAGTCGGTGGAGCACGGGCGCCTCGGGAGGCATTCGTTCGTCGGATGCGGCTCGAAGATCGTCTCCTTCGAGGAGTCCGAGACGTGCGAAGCGCCGGTCGTCGGCTATCTGGGGTACGACCACGTCGCCGGGCTCGAGCCGACGGTGCCGCTTCCTGTGGACGGCCCGGCCCTCCCCGAAAGCCGCTTCATCGTCGCCGACGAGCTCCTCCGCTTCGACCACCGCGGCGAGAACGCCGCGGTCGAGGCTGCACCGCCGCCGAGCGCTCCGCGAATCGTTCCCTCGCCCGAGTACGAGGAGAGCGTCCGCCGGGCGCAGGAGCACATCATCGCGGGCGACGTCTTCCAGGTGGTGCTCTCGCAGCGGGTCGAGCGCCCCACCTCGGCGTCGGCGGTCGACCTCTACCGCGCGCTCCGACGGATCAACCCGTCGCCCTACCTGTTCCTGATCGAGCTGGACGAGGTGGCGCTGATCGGCTCCTCGCCGGAGACGCTCGTCAAGTGCAAGGGCCGCCGGGCGAGCCTGAACCCGATCGCGGGGACTGTCCCTCGAGGGGCGGGCGATGCGGAGCGGCTGCTCGCCTCCGAGAAGGAGCGCGCCGAGCACGTGATGCTCGTCGACCTCGGCCGGAACGATCTCTCTCGGGTCTGCGCGCCGGGCTCGGTCGAGGTCGAGCGGTTCCTCGAGGTCGAGCGCTTCTCGCACGTCACGCACCTCGTCTCCGAGGTGACGGGAACGCTCGTGGACGGCGTCGGCTCCTTCGACCTGCTCCGCGCCTGCTTCCCCGCGGGCACCGTGTCCGGGGCGCCGAAGGTGCGCGCGATGCAGCTGATCTCGGAGCTCGAGGGCTACCGGCGCGGCCCCTACGGCGGCGCAGTCGGCTACGCGCTCCCCGACGGAACGCTGGACACGTGCATCACGATCCGGACGATCGTGCTCGCCGACGGCGTCGCCCACCTCCAGGCCGGCGCGGGGATCGTCGCCGACTCCGATCCGGCCGCCGAGCACGCAGAATGCCGCTCCAAGCTGGCGGCGCTCCAAGAGGCGATCGACCTCGCGGAGAGCGGCCGATGATCCTCTTGATCGACAACTACGACAGCTTCACGTACAACCTCGCGCACCTGTTCGGCGAGCTGGGAGCCGACGTGACCGTGCGTCGGAACGACGAGCTCAACGCAGACGAGGCCGAGCGCCTGCAGCCGTCCCACCTCGTCGTCTCCCCCGGTCCCGGCCGGCCCGAGGCGGCCGGCGCGACGCTCGAGATCGTCCGCCGCCTGAGCGACCGGATCCCGGTGCTCGGCGTCTGCCTGGGCCACCAGGCGATCGCGGAGGCCTTCGGGGGCGAGGTCGGCCCGGCGCGCGAGCTCGTGCACGGCAAGACGGGGCTCGTGCGCCACGACGGACACGGCATCTTCGCCGGCCTCCCCGGGGAGCTCGAGGCCGGGCGCTACCACTCGCTGGCGGTCACCCGTGTCCCCGAGGCCTTCGAGGTCTCGGCGACCGCGCCGGACGGAGAGGTGATGGCCGTGCGCCACCGAGAGCTCCCGATCGACGGCATCCAGTTCCACCCCGAGTCGATCCTCACTCCCAGCGGACCGCAACTTGCGAAAAACTTCCTGGAGGGGCGATGAACACGACACCGCGGATCTTCTCGGGCATCAAGCCGTCGGGCGACTCGACGCTCGGCAACTACAGCGGCGGCTACCGCCAGTACGCGGCCACGCAGGCGCAGGGCGAGGGCTTCTTCTGCATCGTCGACCTGCACGCGATCACGGTCGAGCACGACCCGGAGGAGCTGCGGCGGCTGACGCTCCACATCGCGGCAATGCTGTTCGCAACCGGGCTCGACCCCGAGCGCTCGACCGTCTTCGTCCAGAGCCACGTCCCTGCGCACGCCGAGGCGGCTTGGCTGCTGTCCTCGGCGACGAGCTTCGGCGAGTTGCGCCGGATGACGCAATTCAAGGAGAAGGCTGAGCAGCAGGAGTTCGTCTCGGCCGCGCTCTTCCAGTACCCCGTGCTGATGGCGGGCGACATCCTCCTCTACCAGACGGATCTCGTCCCGATCGGGGACGACCAGCGCCAGCACCTGGAGCTGACCCGCGACATCGGACAGCGGTTCAACGCCCGCTACGGCGAGACGTTCACGATCCCCGAGGGCGTCTATCCCGAGGTCGGCGCGAGGATCATGGACCTGCAGGAGCCGGAGGACAAGATGGGCAAGACCGGCAGCTCCGAGCAGGGGACGGTGCTGATGCTCGATCCTCCCGACGTCGTGCGCTCGAAGCTCAAGTCAGCGGTGACCGACTCCGGCCGCGAGGTCAAGCACGATCCGGACAAGCCCGGCGTCTCCAACCTGATCGAGATCGCGACCGTCGCGACCGGCGAGTCGATCCCCGAGGTGGAGGCGCGTTTCGACGGGCAGGGCTACGGGACGTTCAAGGCCGAGGTAGCGGAGGCGGTCGTCGAGCTGCTCGAGCCGATCCAGCGCCGCTACGAGGAGATCCGCTCGGACGAGGCGGAGCTGATGCGAATGCTCGCCGTCGGCGCCGAGAAGGCCCGCGAGGCCTCGGCACCGACGCTGCGGCTCATGTACGAGCGCATGGGATTCGTTGCGCCTTAAGACGACCGTCACGCTGGCGGCGGTGGTGGCGCTGTCGGTCGTCACCGGCGTCCTCCACTACACCGACGCGGAGCCCGTCGCAACCTTCGTCGTCGCCGGAGCGGCGCTCGCCGGCCTCGCCTGGGTGATCGCGGTCGCGACCGAGACCGTTGGGCGCCGCTTCGGCCCCGCCGCGACCGGCGTCCTCCAGTCGACGCTCGGGAACCTGCCCGAGCTGTTCGTCGTCCTGTTCGCCCTCTCGGCCGGCGAGGTCGTCGTCGCCAAGACGTCGATCGTCGGCTCGCTGCTGGCGAACGCGCTGTTCGTGCTCGGGCTCGCGATCGTCGCCGGCGCCCGCAAGGCATCTGACGGCGTGATGACGTTCAAGCGGCGCTTGCCGAACGACACCGCGACGCTGCTCCTGCTCGCCGTCTTCATCATCGCCCTGCTCGGCGTGTCCGACCGGGTCGGCGACCGCGCCAGCCGCCACCAGCTGGCGATCTCGGTGGTCGGCGCCATCTTCCTGCTGGCCGTCTACGGCGCCTGGCTGTGGTCGTACCTGCGCGAGCCAGAGCAGGCGTCGGTGGAGGTGGAGGCGCGTGAGCACGTCCACTTCCGGGCCGCGATCGCGATGCTCGCCGCCGGCGGGGTGGCGGCCGCGCTCGTCTCCGACTGGTTCGTGGGTGCGCTCGACCCGGCGATCAAGACGATCGGGATCTCGAAGGCGTTCACGGGCCTCGTCGTCGTCGGGATCGCCGGGAACGCGGTCGAGAACGTGGTCGGGATCTGGCTGGCCGCCAAGGGCCAGGCCGATCTAGCGATCTCGGTCGTCAAGAACTCGGTCGCGCAGATCGCGGTCTTCCTGTTTCCGGCGCTCGTCCTCCTCTCGCTCTTCTTCTCGCACCGGCTAACGTTCGTACTCGGCCCCGTGTACGTGATCGCGCTCGTCCTGATGGCGCTCGCCGTCTGGCAGATCACAGGCGACGGGAAAGCGGTCGTCTTCGAAGGTATGGCGCTCGTCACGCTCTACGTCGTCGTCGCGACGCTGGCTTACTACGAGTAACCGCGCGGAGCCCCTCGACCTTGGGCCGCTCCGCACCTCGACTCACATGATGATCGACTCGTAGGTGAAGCGCGCGTTCGCATTGGCAGCAGAGGTGCCGGCGGGGGTCGTGACGGTGACGTCCACCGTCTCGCCCGGCACGCCGAGCGGGGCGTAGGACCGGATCTGCGTATCGGAGTCGACCTTGAACGCGGCCTCGGCTCCGCCGAAGTGGACGGCGGTCGCCTGAGAGAAGTCAGTGCCCGTGATCGTCACCTCCGTGCCGCCCGCCGACGGCCCTGTCGCGGGCGTGAGCGCCGTCACGGTCGGCTGGTTGAGGTAGGTGAACTCGTCCGGGAACGTCGCGTCCGAGATGCCGATCGACGTGCTGACTCTGACGTCGACCGTCCCCGCCTGCCCGGGCGGAGAGACCGCCGTGATCTGCGTCGGCGAATCGACACTGTAGGAGGCAGCGGGGGCCGAGCCGAACGTGACGGCGCGGACGGCGGTGAAGCCGCTGCCTTCCACGGTGACAGCCGTGCCGCCCGTCGTCGGCCCCGAACGTGGATTTACCCGGAACACGATGGACGGGCTCTCGAAGACATAGACCTCGCGGTTCCCGTTCCCGAAGTACGGCGCGCCGGCGATCAGCGCGGTATTCCCATCCGCCGAGAGCGCGAGCCGGTCGCCGAAGTACCACTCGGAATGGGCGAGCTTCCCGCCGCGCTGGACGAAGCTCGAGCCCGGGCCGAGCCGGCTGAACACCCACGCGGCTCCGCGTCCGAAAGCCGGAAAGCGGGCATACCGGTCATCGAGCGGCGCCCCGATCAGCGCGATCGAAGCGTCGGCCGACAATGCCACGCTCCTCCCGAAGGCCGCCTTCGGCGCCTGCTCAGCGGGTGTCAGCCGCGCCTGCTCCTGCCAGCTCGACCCCGAGCGCTCGTAGACGTAGACCGCGCCGTCGCCCTTGAAGTCGAGCGAGGCGCCGATGAGAGCCGTCGAGCCGTCCGCCGACAGCGCAGCGCTTCGGCCGAATTCGGCGTCGAAATCACCCCGAGCGACCGGGTTCGGGACCCTGGCGTCGAATTGCTTGGGCCCTTGCTGCACCCAGCCCGTTCCGGAGCGCGTGTAGAACCACGCGGCGCCGTCGCCGTCAGTGTCGTGATACGCACCCACAACGGCCGTCGTGCCGTCGGCGGAGAGCGCGACGCTCGACCCGAACTCGCCCTTGCCGCCCTCACCCTTTCCGGTCAGCTTGCCACCGAGCTGCGTCCAGTTGTTCCCCGAGCGGGTGAACGTCCAGACGGCGCCCTTCCCGTATGTGCCCACAACACGGCGAGTTTCGTCGCCTGGGCCCCCGACCAGGGCCGTCTTCCCGTCGACCGAGAGTGCCACGCGGGCGCCGAAACGGACGTTGGGCCCCTTTCCACCTTTCGCCTTCAGCTTGGTTCCGACCCACGTCCCTCCGCCGCGGTTTCGGAAGATCCAGGCCGCGTCCGTACCCGTCCCGACGAGGGCCGTCTTTCCGTCCGCAGATAGCGCGGCGCTCGCTGAGGGTACCGCGGCGAGCTTCAAGCGCGCCGGAGCTTGTTGCCAGCCTCCGTTTCGCGGAGCGGTGAAGATCCACACCGTCTGCTTGCGATGGTCGTTGATGCCAACGACGGCGGTCTTTCCGTCGGCCGAAAGCGCAAGGCTCCTCCCAGCGTCGGCGTCCCCCCCGAGCTTGACGCCCGGCAGATCCAGCGTGCCCCGAAAATCGAACGGATTTCCGCCACGCGACCCCGAGAGCGGCGTCCCGTGAGCGACGGTGCCGCCGGCGAGAGCGACGAGTGCGACTGCAGCCGCCGGCGCGACAACGAAGCCGCGCACCAGCCTCCCCCCGATACGCATGCCGCAGATGCTACAACGGAAGCGGACGAGAGCCAACTCCGGAGAGTGCGGCGCCTACGGGTCCATTGCGCCCCGTCCTTCCCCAGCTCGAGCCCGCAACGCGGCGATCTCGGCCGGCATGAGCTCGCGCCACTCCCCCGGCGCGAGGCCCTCGACGCCGAGGCCGCTATAGCGTGAGCGATGCAGGCTCCGGGTCGGGTGCCCGACCGCCTCGAGCATGCGTTTCACTTGGTGCTTGCGACCTTCGTGGATGGTCAGCTCGAGCCGAGAGGGACCGAGCCGGCGAACCCGGGCGGGCGCGGTGCGGCCGTCCTCGAGCTCGACGCCCTCGGCGAGCCGGCGCAGCGCCGCGTCGCTCGGACGGCCTTCCACGTCGGCGACGTAGACCTTGTCCACTGCGTAGCGGGGATGGGCGAGCCGGTGCGCGAGCGGGCCGTCGTTCGTGAGCAGGAGCACACCGGTCGTATCGGCGTCGAGGCGGCCGACCGGGACGACGCCCGGCTTCCGGCCGATCAGGTCGACGACGGTCGGCCGGCCGTGGGGGTCGCGCGCCGTCGTCACGACGCCGGCCGGCTTGTGCAGGAGCACGTAGGCGAGCTTCTGCGGGCGCACGCGCTCGCCGTCCACCTCGACCACGTCCCGCGCCCCGACGTCCGAATTCAGCTCGCCCGGAGCGCCGTTCACGCGCACGCGCCCGGCCTTGATCAGCTCGTCGGCGGCTCGGCGCGACGCCACTCCCGCCCGCGCCAGATACGCGTTCAGCCTCATGTCGTCATTATTCGGGGAGATGCCGCACTACATCTCCCTCATGCGCTGGACGACGCAGGGCGTCGCCGGCCTCCCCGGCTGGCGCGAGCGGGTCGAGGAGGGCGAGCGGATCATCGAGGAGGCTGGCGGAAAGCTGACCGGCGTCTACGTCACGCTCGGGCGCTACGACGTCGTCGAGATCTTTGAGGCACCGGACGACGAGAAGGCAGTCGAGATCCTGCTCAAGCTGCAGCGCTACGGCGCCGAGCACACGGAGACGCTGCGGGCCTTCACGCGCGAACAGGCAGAAGAGATCATTAGAAAACTCTAGGCCGTTCGCCGCTCGGCAACCGCATGCAGCCGGGCGCGGATGTCCTCCGCGTCGCCGCCGAGCTCCTCGAGCCGCGGCAGCTCGGACAGGTTGCCGAGTCCGAACACGCGCTCGAACAGCGGTGTCGTCCGATAGCGAACGGCGCCGCCGGCGTCCGGCTCGCGTCCCGCCTCTGTGAGCAGCCCGCGCTCGACCAGCCCGGCGACCGCCGAGTCGGCGGCGACGCCGCGGATGCGCGCGATCTCCGGGCGGGTGCAGGGGCCGAGATAGGCGACGATCGCCAGCGTCTCGAGCGCAGCCGGTGAGAGCCCACGCTCGACCGGGCGTCCGAACAGCTGCGAGCAGGCCTCGGCGGCCTCGCGCGCTGCCCGGAAGGCGTAGCCGCCGGCAACCTGCTCGAGCACGATCCCACTCCGCCCTTCGCGGTAGCGCTCTCCCAGCAGCCCGAGCGCCGTCTCGACGCGCTCGGCTTCGTCGTTCGTCGCGACTGCGATCTCGTCGACGGACAGCGGCTGCGACGCGACGACGAGCAGCGCCTCCACCGTGCGGGCGAGCCGGTCGACCGGGTTCGTCGAGATCAGGCGGAGCGGAGCGTCGATGACGCCCTCCTTTCGCGTGCCGCCGGCGTCTCCTGCTCGGCTCGCGCAACCCGAATCGGGGCGAACGGCGCAGCCTGGGACAGCGTGACCTCGCTCGCCTTCCGCAGCTCGAGCAGAGCCAGGAACGCGACGGCCTGCTCGGCGTTCGTCAGGCCCTCGACCTCCTGGTCGAAGTCGAACCGCCGCCTCCGGCCGAGCAGGCTGCGGAAGCGCTCGAGGAAGACCGAGACGGGCGGGAAGCGGAGCGCCATGTGTGCGAGCGAGACCGGCGGCGGCTCGACCGCGAGCGCCCGCAGGGCCGCCGCAAGAGCACCGGGCTCCTGGGCCGCCAGCCTGGGCTCGAGCTTCGGAGCGAGCGGGGCCGGCCCGAGGCGGAAGTAGCGGTCGCCTTCCTGCGCGAGGCGCTCCGCCAGCCAGTGGGACGCCTCCTTGAAGCGGCGGTACTCGGCCAGCCTGCGCGCCAGCTCCTCCGCGGCCTCCTCCGGGTCGAGCTCGTCGAGCTCAACCTGCTCGCCGGCGACGAGCGCGCGAGCCTTCAGCTCGAGCAGGCTCGACACCAGCACCAGGAACTCGCCGCAGGCCTCCAGGTCGAGCTCGTCGCGCTCGGCCAGGTCTTCCACGAAGGCAAGCACCACCCCGGCCACGTCGACGTCGCCGAGCGACACCTCCTCCTTGAGGACGAGCGTCAGCAGCAGGTCGAACGGGCCCTCGAACGCCTCGAGGTCGAGCTCGAGCTCGTGCACCAGCATGGCGCCGAACGCTAACGGTGCGGGCGGACGCGGCGTTTCGGGATCGCCATCGCCGGGCCCTCGGGCACAACCCGCCGCGGACGTTTGCGCTCGGCCGGCCTCCCGTTGCGGAAGAACTGCCACCAGACGAAGAAGGCCGTCGAGACCGCGAACAGGACGACCGAGACCCAGAAGTTCACGCGCTGGCCGAGGAAATGGTGGGCCGGGTCGATCCGCAGCGTCTCCTCGTATGAGCGGAAGGCGGTGTAGAGCGAGACGTAGAGCGCGAACAGCCCCGGCGGCTTGATCCGGAAGCGCTTCCCGACGAGGATCAGGACCCCGACCATCAGCACGTCCCAGATGAACTCGTACAGGAACGTGGGCTGGAAGGTCGTGTCGTTCTCGTAGCCGGCGGGGCGGTGGCTGGGATCGATCTCGAGCCCCCAGGACAGATTGGTCGGCTTGCCGAACAGCTCCTGGTTCCAGTAGTTCCCCCAGCGGCCGATCCCCTGCGCGAGCAGCAGGCCGGGTGCGATCGCGTCCATGAACAGGAGGACGCTCTGGCCGGCGCGGCGCACCACGAACGCCCCGGCAAGCGTTCCGCAGAGGATCCCGCCCCAGACGCCGAGGCCGCCCTTCCAGACCGCAAAGGGTCCCCACCATTCGTGCGGCACCTCGGACCAGCTCGTCAGCACGTGGTAGGCGCGGGCGCCGACGATTCCCGCGGCGACGCCCCAGACGGCGACGCGCAGGACGAGATCCCAGTCGCCGCCGAGCGCCCGCCAGCGGAGCCCGGTCAGCCCGACGCAGGCCACGATCGCGATCAGCAGCATCACGCCGTACATGTGGATCACGAACGGGCCCACGTCGACGACGCTCGTGTCCGGAGAAGGGATCGACGCGATCAGGGCCGCCACGGGCAGGATTCTGCCCTAGCTGATGTTGCCAAGTGGCGTTCTGACGTTCCTGGGGCGCCGCTGGCGGGCGGGGCCGGAGGGGATAGTGCTTCGCACAGCCCCGGAAGGCACCGTGCCGTCAGCGGGGTCAGGCGACTCCAGAGGCCGGCCTTGCCGGCCGGCAGGAGTCGCCGTCCAGGGGCTCAGAGGAGGATCTTTAGGGCCAAATCGGGGGGACAGCCGCGCTTGAGGAGGTCGACGGCCCAGTGCAGGTCGACGTCGTGGCGGCGCGCGAGCTCGGCCGCAGAGCGCGGGTCGTACCCGGCGCGCTCGAGCTCGTCGGAGCGCCAGCGCTCGATTCGCTGCTCCTCGGTCTCTTCGTAGACGATGTCTGCTGTCGACATTGCTAGCTACCACGTGCGTGCCAGGCTGAAGTCTGGCACGCGGCCGAGGGGATTCCCTTGGACGGAGAGTTGTTGTGGGCTGTTCGGCATGCTGGTTGCACTTTTCATTCGCCTATAACGACGCACTCGGTTTCCGCGATTCCCGTGTTAATGAAGACTTAACAAGCCCGCTCACATCTAGAGTGGGGCCGACAAAGGGGGAATGGATGTTCGCACGGCTGGCGCGGTACGAGATCCCCGCCGACCGGCTCGGGGACGCGGTCGAGAGCTTCGTCGAGGCGGGAGCGGGACTCGCCGATCTGGACGGTTTCGAGCACGGATACGTCCTTGTCGACGAGGAGGGAGAGTCGCTGATGACGCTGACGCTCTGGCACAGCCTCTCGGCGCTCGAGGCCAGCAGCACGCGAGCGGGGGCACTCCGCCAGCGGGCGGTCCGAGACGCCGGAGGATCGGTCGAGGCGATCCAGTCCTACGAGGTCGCCGGCGAGCTGGGAGGCGACAGCCGCTCTCAGGACGCGCGTTAGGCGACTGCGGCCTCGCCGAGCAACGCCTTCACCTCGGCGAAGAAGTCCGGTACGGGGTGCACCTTGTAGTCCGGCCCGAAAGCGAGCTTCTTGGGCCCGCCGGAGGTCTGCAAGGCGAGCACGACGACCGCCTCGCCCGGATACTCGCGAACGAGCCCGGCGAGCTCGCGGATGACGCCCGCATGCGCCTTGGTCGCGTCGATCCGGAGCTCGACCCGGCGCCGGTCGGGCATCGCCTCGAACGGATTGACCTCGAGCGCGATCAGCTTCGTCTCCCCCTCCTGCTTGTGGTCGACGCGGCCCTTGACGACCAGGATCGTGTCCGCCTGGCACAGCTCCCGGGATGCTGCGTAGACGGAGTTGAACACGACGACCTCCGTCGAGCCGCCGAGGTCGTCGAGCCGCAGGAACACCATCGGCTCGCCCTTCTTCGTCGTCAGCTGCTTGACCGCGCCGACGATCCCGCCGACCGTCACGACCTCGCCGTCGCGGCGGCGGTCGAGCTCCGCGAGCGGGCAGTCGACCTTGCGGCGGAGCTGCTCCCGGACCGACGAGAGCGGATGCTCGGAGACGTAGAGCCCGAGGGTCTCCTTCTCCAGGCTGAGCAGGTCGCCCTTGTCGAACTCGTCCGCCGCGATCGGCGGATGGTGGCGCGGGGCTTCCGGCCCCTCTCCTGCTCCCAGGTCGAAGATCGATCCTTGTCCGGCGATCCGGTCGGCCTGCTCGCGGCCGCCCCAGGAGAGCGCCGAGTCGAGCACCTCGAGCATCCCCTTGCGCGAGCTGCCGGTCGAGTCGAGCGCGCCGCACTTGACGAGCGCCTCCAGGGCGCGCCTGTTCACGACCTGGGGATCGACCCGCTCGGTGAACTCCCAGATCGAGGTGAACGGCCCGCCCTCCTCGCGCGCGGCGATGATCGCCCTCGCCGCGGAGTCGCCCACGTTCTTGACCGCGTTCAGCCCGAAGCGGATCTTGCCCTCGACGACGGCGAAGTCGTGCGCGGACGAGTTGACGTCGGGCGGCTCGACCTCGATCCCCATCTCGTGGCAGGCGTTCACGTAGACGGGCACGCGGTCCTTCGTGTTCATCACCGAGGAGATGAGCGCGGCCATGTACTCGTGCGGATGGTGCGCGCGCAGGTAGGCGGTGCGGTAGGCGATCAGCGCGTAGCAGGCGGAATGGGACTTCCCGAACGAGTAATCCTGGGAGGACTCCATGTCCTTCCAGAGCTGGTTCGCGACCGCGGGAGTCGTCCCGGTCTGCGCGCACCCCTCGAGGAACTTCTCCTTCAGGGACGCCATCAGCTCGTGGATCTTCTTGCCGATCGCCTTGCGCAGGTCGTCCGCCTCCGCCGGCGAGAAGCCCGCGATCTGCTTCGCGATCTCCAAATACTGCTCTTGGTAAATGCAGTTGTGGACGATGACGTTGTTGGCGACGAAGTTGTGGATCCCATCGACCGTGATGTCGTAGACACGCTCTTCACCCACAGGGTCGATGCTCGCGATCTCCTGCCAGGCGACCCGAGAATTTCGCTCGAACTCCGGAAGGCTCACCGCCCAGGTCGCCGGCTCGAGGCAACGGACCGGCACGCGCGGCCGCTGGCGAGCAGCGGGGAGGAAGTGTTGGCGGTCGACTCCAATCCGACGTGCGACCGCTTTCACTGAAAGCTTCCCACCTCGAAGCCGTTCGGACCCCACTGACTCGAAGTAACTCGCTGCTTCCAAGATCTCTCCCAGCGCGGCTTCGCGATCGACTGTCAGACCGCCTTCACGAGCCGCGGTGACGACTTGGCGCTTTCGTGTGCGCATGAAAGGCTGGATCCACTCAGCGAACCGAGCGGTTCCGTTTGGCGTCACCTGACAGGCCGTCTTCGTGGGTCCTTCCTCAGTCGCTTTGTACGTTGCCTCGTAGACGGTCGACCGGATGCCGAGTCGAAGCAGGAGCGTCTGGACATCCGTGGCGAGACGCTGTGAGATGGTCTTCAGGAAGACGTAGCGCTCGTTCACGTGGCCATCGCAATCCCAAAGGGCTGCGAGAAAACGGGCGATTTCCTCTTCGTCGAGCTCAAAGACGAACTCGGGCACCCATTTCTCGTCGCCCACTGGCCCTTTCCTCAGCGTTCCCGAACTGCGATTCAACTTCCAGCGAAGGCCGTGCTTCCGAAGCCAGAGCTCCAGCGGTGAAGGCTCTTGGTGCGAGGCGGCCGCGTCGTGGATGACAGATACCCGTACGACACCCCTCGTCTGCGAGCGTCGTTTGAAGTCGACGCCCTCGAATCCTTCACGGCACGCGCGCTGAAAGTCCTCCAACAGTGTCGGATTCTTCGAGTAGAACGAGACTGCAGCTGTACCGAGCGACCCATCACCGAGTAGATAAGCAAGGACCCGCACGCGCGCCCTCTCCCGCTCGTCTAGATGCCGGCCCTGGTAGGCGACGCTTAGGTTGCGAGGCGTAGCGACGAAGTCACCAGGCCGAAGCTCTCCGAGCCGCTTCCAGCCTTCTTCGGTGAGGAACTTGTGACCGTCCGTCGCCTTGATCGTGGCTCCGTTTTTGAGGCGCATCTGATGGACAGGGCGGATGCCGTTGTCCATCCATGCGGAGATCCGTGCATACGCCGCGCCGAAGTCGTCGTCGACGCCTTGCACGATCATCTCGTCGTGCTCGGACAATGAGTCGAGTCGTCGCCTTCTTCCGGTGGCGGCGTCGTGGACAAGCGTGTCGCCGGTGAGGCACAGCCCCAGCGTCGGCTCGGTGATCGGCCTCAGCCGCTCGTCCAAGAAGGTGACGGGCTCGCGTCCGTGCTTGCGCTTCGCGTACTCGGGGATGTACTGCATCGGGCCCGGGCGGTAGAGGGCGACGAGCGCGATCAGGTCCTCGAACTGGGTCGGCTTGACGAGCCGGAGCGCTTCGCGCATCCCGGAGGACTCGAACTGGAAGACGCCGGTCGACTCCGCGCGCGCGAGCATCTCGTAGGTCTTCGCGTCGTCGAGCGGGATCTTGCCGATGTCGAGCCCGCCGATCAGCTCGACCGTCTTCTCGATCACGTCGAGGTTGCGCAGGCCGAGGAAGTCGATCTTCAGCAGTCCGAGCGCCTCCACGTCCCCCATCGCGAACTGGGTCACGACCTCCGCGTCCGGCCCCTTCTGCTGCAGCGGGACGTACTCGACGAGCGGCCGGTCGCCGATCACGACGCCCGCGGCGTGGATCGAGTCCTGGCGGACGAGCCCCTCGAGCGGCTTGGCGAGGTCGACGATCTCGCGGATCAGCGGATCGCCGTCGTAGGCGGCCTTCAGCTCCTGCCCCGGCTTCAGGCACTCGTCGAGGTAGACCTTCGGCCCCTCCGGGATCATCTTTGCGATGCGGTCGACCTGGCTGTACGGCACCTCGAGCACCCGCCCCGCATCGCGGACGGCGGCGCGGGCCATCATCGTCCCGAAGGTGATGATCTGGGCGACGCGGTCGCGGCCGTACTTGTCCGCCACGTAGTTGATCACGCGATCACGCCCATCGACCGCGAAGTCGATGTCGGCGTCCGGGAGCGACTTGCGGCCTGGATTGAGGAAGCGCTCGAACAGCAGGTCGTACTTGATCGGATCGAGGTCGGTGATCTCGAGGCAGTAGGCGACGAGCGAGCCCGCCGTCGAGCCTCGGCCCGGACCGACGCTGATTCCGTTCCGCTTCGCGAAGCCGATGAAGTCCCAGACGATCAGGAAGTAGTCGACGAAGCCCATCTCCTTGATCGTCTTCAGCTCGTAGCGGAGGCGCTCCTGAAGCTCGAGAGTCGAGGCGCCGTATCGCTTTTCCAGCCCCTTCTCACACAGCTCGACGAGGTAGTCGAAGGCCTCGCGGCCGTCGGGGACCGGGAACCTCGGCAGCAGGATCCGGCCTAGCTCGATCGTGACGGAGCAGCGCTCTGCGACTTCCAAGGTGCGTCGGAGCGCCTCCGGATAGTCGGCGAAGTCGGCCGCCATCTCGGACGGGCTCTTGAAGAAGAACTGGTCGGTGTCGAACCTCCACCGGTTCGGGTCCTTGAGGCTCGTGCTCGACTGGATGCAGAGCAGCGCCTCGTGCGCGCGCGCGTCCTCGTGGTGGAGGTAGTGCACGTCGCCGGTGGCCACGAGCGGAATCCCGGTTCCCTCCGAGAGCTTGGCCAGCTGCGGGTTGATCCGCGCCTGCGCGTCGAGGCCCGCATTCTGGATCTCGACGTAGGTCTGGTCGCGGCCGAAGATCTGGACGAGCCGGTCGAGGTCGGCGGCCGCGTCCTGCGGGCGGTTCTCCTCGAGCGCCTTGGCGACGCGTCCCGAGAGGCAGCCGGAGAGCGCGATCAGCCCCGGCGCGTGGCGCTCGAGCAGCTCCCAGTCCACGCGCGGCTTGTAGTAGTAGCCCTCGAGGTAGCCCGTCGAGGCGAGCTTGATCAGGTTGCCGTAGCCCTCGTCCGTCTCGGCCAGCAGCGTCAGGTGCGCATAGCCCTTCTGCTGCAAGCGGCGGTCGTCGGCGACGTACACCTCGCAGCCGACGATCGGCTTGACCCCATGCTTCTGCGTCTCCCGGTAGAGCTCGACCGCGCCCGCCAGCGACCCGTGGTCGGTGAGCGCGACAGCGGGCATCTCGAGCTCGGCGGCCCGGGCTGCGAGCGCCGGGATGCGACAGGCCCCGTCGAGGATCGAGTACTCCGAATGGACGTGGAGATGGACGAAAGGCTGATCCTCGGGCACGGGAGGACGATTGTAGAACCAGCTCAGGACCGCACGGAGTGCGGCGCTCGGGCACACTTAGACCTGATTCGACCGCTCGGGGAGAGTGGCAACGTGTTCGAGATCGGCAGCAGCCTGCGGGCGGCCCGGGAGCAACGCGGGCTCCGGCTGGCCGACATCGAGCGCGCCACGCGAATCCGCAGCCGCTACCTGCAGGCGCTCGAGGAGGAGCGGTTCGACCTCATCCCCGGAGTGGTCTACGCGAGGGGCTTCCTCCGCACCTACGCCGACCATCTCGGCCTCGACGGAGAACGGTTCGTGGACGAGCTAGGGTCACGTCTTACCCCGGATGAGCACGACGCCCCGGTCCCCGCGCCACGCCCGTTCCAGCGCCGTCGCTTCCGCCTGCCGATGCGTCGGGCTTCGATTGGGATCGGAGTCCTCTTGCTCGCCGGCGGACTCGTCTGGCTGCTCGACACGACGGGCGGCCCGAGCCGTCACACCGTTCGAGAACCGCCCCCGACGAGGCCGGGACCCGCGCGGGTTGCGAATCGACCGGCGCCGCAGCACAGGCCCCCGCAGGACGCCCGGCTCGTTCTCCGCGCCACCCGAGGGCGGTGCTGGCTCGAAGCCCATGCCGGCTCGGCGACCGGGCGCGTGCTCTACATGAACACTCTCGAGCAAGGACAGTCCCTGAGCCTGACGCAGAAGCGGATCTGGATCAGGCTCGGCGCGCCGACGGCGCTCAACGCGATCCTGAACGGCCGGCCGATCTCCCTGCCACCGGGCACGCCGGAGAACGTGGTCGTCCGGCCGACGGGCGTCCACGTGGTCGCCTAGTGCCGCCGGATTTGCCGCTAGCGAATCTCATACGCCATCAGGATCGCGTCCAGGAGCTCGTCGCCGCGTTTGTAGTGGCCCCGGCGGTATCCCTCGCGAACGAAGCCGAAGCGCTCGTAGAGCGCGATCGCCGGCGCGTTGTGGGGGAAGACGTGCAGCTCGAGCTTCGTGACGCCGGACTCGCCTGCCCACCGCACGGCCTGCTCGAGCAGGGCCCGGCCGATTCCCTTTCGTCGGTGGCCGGCGGCGACCATCAGCCCGAGGTCGGCCACGTGGCGGCTCGCCGGGTGGACGTCGCGCGCGATCGAGAGCCGTCCGACGATTTCTCCGGCAGGGGTCTCCGCCACGAACACAGCCGCGCCGGCGTGGCGGCGCAGAGCACGCAGGTAGCGGCGCTCGTCTCCGGTGCTCCTCCACGAGTGCCGGGTGACCAGCCAGCCCTCGTGCTCGGCGCCGACCGCGCGCGCGAGCGAGACGAGAGCCTGAGCGTCGCCGGGATCGGCGCGGCGGATGATCACCTCTTCCGCGGTCACTCGACCACGGTCCCCGCGCCGCCGCGCCGGGGGTCGCCCGCAGCGGCGAGGCCCCCGTCGGCCCGCATCTCGACGGCCGACGCGCCGCCGAAGAACAGGTTCCGCCGCCGCCAGCGAACGACGTCGTAGCCCAACTCCTCGAATCGGTCGAGCTCGACCGGATCGGACCCTCCCTCACAGTGGACGTGCGGATCCTCGAAGTGGACGCGCGGGCGGCCGATCGCCTCCTCGACGGGCAGGTCGTGCGCAACCGAGTTGATCACGATCTGCATGATCGCGCCTCGCAGCCGGCCGGACCCGGCGCTGCCGACCACGAGCCGTGGGAGGCCGTCGCGCAAGACCACCGACGGGGCCATCATGCTCGTCATCCGCGTCCCGGCACGCCCGGTCCCCGTTCCCGCGAGGTCGAACTCGCCGAGCATGTTGTTCATGTGGATGCCGGTCCCGGGCACGACCACTCCCGATCCGGTTCCCGTCGATGCGGTCATCGAAGCGGCGTTCCCGCGCTCGTCGACGACCGAGATCTGCGTCGTCCCGCGAACGCGCTCCGCGGCGGCCGCGAGCGCATCGTCCTCGAAGAGCTTGCGGACGAGGCCGCCGCGGTGGAGGTCGCGTCCGAAGCGACGATCGCGGGCGCGGTTCTGCTCCCTCATGATCTCGACCAGCCGAGCCATCGCCCCGGCGCTCCCCGGCGGTCCGCCGGCCCCGAGCCGCTCGAGGATGCACAGGCCGTAACCGATCAGGACGCCGCCGGTCGAAGGCGGCGGATTCGAGGCGAGTTCGTGGCCGCAGAATGCCGCCCGCACCGGCCGGCGACGGATCACCCGATATTGCTCCAGGTCGCGGAGCGTGATCGACCCGCCTCGGTCCTGCACGTGCCGGACGATCGCCCGACCGACCTCGCCGCCGTACACCTGGAAGGCACCTCTCTCGGCGAGCCGCTCGAGCGTTGTCGCGAGATCCCCCTGCACGAGGACGTCGCCTGCGACCAGCCGCCTTCCCTCCGGGCCGTAGATCGCCCGGCCCTCCTCGCTGTGCCTCAGGATCAGGTCGACGACGGCGTGCAGGTGGGCCTGCGGGCGGGTGAGCTCGACCCCGCTTCGGGCCATCTCGATCGCGGGCTCGACGAGGGTCCTCCACGGTTGCGAGCCGAAGGCGCGGTGCGCCTCCTCAAGGCCGGCGGGCGCGCCGGGGACCGCACACGACGCTGCGCCGATCCGGAACGCCTGCGAGGACTCGGGGAACTCCACGTCGATCTGCTCCATCTCAGCCGCACGATGATCCAGGCCAAGCCCGGGAACGTCGACGAAGAAGTCGAGCAACCGCGTCGTCCGGTCGCGGGCGCGGTGGACGAGCATGAACCCGCCGCCCCCGGGCCCGGTCAGGGGGCTTTCGGCGACCCACGACGCGAATCCGGCCGCGACGCAGGCGTCGACGGCGTTTCCACCCTGCGCGAGCACGCGCGCGCCGGTCTCGGTGGTCAGCGGATGACCCGCTGCGATCGCTCCTCTCACGGCGCAGAGCGTAAGACCTCTTAAGCTCCAGTCCGTGCGCAGCAGCCCCCTGACCCGTGAGGCGCTGCTGTCGGCGGCCGCGGCGGCGGTCGTCGCGACGATGCTCGTCTGGCTCGGACCCCCGGGCACGGACTTCGCCGCCCACGTCTACCAGCGCGCCGTCTTCCTCCACCACGGCTCCGCGCTCTGGAACAACTTCTGGTACGCGGGCCGCTACAGCTTCGTCACCTACAGCCTCCTCTACTACCCGCTCGCCGCGCTGCTCGGGATCAAGCTGCTCGCCGTCGCGACCGTGGCCACCGCCTCGCTCGCCTTCGCGGTCGTGATCGGGCGCGAATACGGTCCGATCGGGCGCTGGTCGAGCCGGACGTTCGCGGTCATGTGGGCCGGGATCGCGTTCTCGGCGGCCTTCCCGTTCGCACTCGGAGCCGCTCTCGCCCTGTTCGCCTTGTGGGCGCTCCAAGCGCGCGCCCGTGGCCGGTTCGCGCTCCTGGCCGCGCTCACGCTCGCCGCCAGCCCGCTCGCCTTCCTGCTGCTCGTCGTCATCCTGGCGGGGATCGGGATCGCGAGGAGGATGCGTCCGAGCGACCTGGTCGTTCCCGCCGTCACGATCGCGCTTGCAGCCGTGGTCGAGATCGTCCTCTGGCGGCTCTTTCCGGGCGGCGGCCGCTACCCGTTCTCGATCTGGAGCCTGCTCGGAGTCGCCACCTTCTGCCTGATCGGAGCCGGGATCACCTGGCGGATCGAGCGTGCACGCGTGCTGCGGTGGGTCTTTCTCGCCTACCTGGCGGTATGCATCGTCGCCTTCGCGGTCCCCTCCGAGGTGGGCTCGAACATCCTGCGCCTGCGCGAGGCCGCGGTGCCGGTGATCGTGCTCGCCGTCTCGCTCCGGCGCTGGCGGCCGCTACCGATCTGCCTCGGGGCGGTTGGGCTCGCTCTCGCCTGGAACATCACGCCGCACGTCCTCGACACGATCAGGAACAACAGCGATCCGGCGGCGCGCGCCGCCTACTGGCAGCCCGCGATCCGGTATCTCAAGCGGCATCTGACACCCTCGTATCGCGTCGAGGCCGTCGACACTGCGGGCCACTGGCCGGCGGTCTACCTCCCTCGGGCCGGCATCCCGATCGTCCGTGGGTGGTTTCGCCAGGACGACTATCCGGCGAACGCGATCCTGTACGACGAGTTCGGGCGCGCTCCCTACCTCCGCTGGCTGCGCGAGTTCGGCGTCCGTTACGTCGTCCTGACGAGAGCCCCGCCCGACTACACCTCACGCGAGGAAGCGGCGCTCGTCGAGAGCGGGCGGGCCGGGCTGCGACTCGTGCTCAACGCGCCCAACCTGTCGATCTACGCCGTCCCGCATCCCGTGGGTCTCGTCACGGGCCCCGGCCGTCCGGAGGTCGTCTCGCTCTCGCGCGAGAGCGTCCACCTCAGGCTCTCGGTTCCGGGGCGCTACCGCCTCGCCGTTCGCTACTCGCCCTACTGGAGCGTGCCGCGGGGCGACTGCCTGATGAAGGATCCGGACGGGATGATCGGGCTGACCGCCAGGCGTGCGGGCCCGGTCGAGCTCCGGTTCCACGTCAGCGGGAGCCGCGCGCTCGCGGCCCTCGTCGGCAGCCAGCCGGAGGGCTGCAGCTAGAGGCCTGATGTGAAATTAGGCCGGGCCGGATGACCCCCCAGACGCGGCGCCGGATCAGCACGGTCGGCTTGGTCTGGAGCGCCCCCGACTGCGGCCGAATTTCCCACCAAACCTCTAGCCGGCGCTGAGGAACGACGGCGGCTCGAGCGTTTCCTCGGACACGGGCCGCGTCGTGAAGACGGGACGGCTTCTGGCCCCAGATCCGATTCCTGTCGCGATCACCGTCACCCACATCTGGCCGTGCAGCCGCTCGTCGATCGTCGCTCCGAAGATGATGTTCGTGTCGTCGGTCGCCGCCTGGCGGACGATCTCTGCGGCCTCGTTGACCTCGAGCAGGGAGAGGTCCTCGCCCCCGGCGATTGAGAGCAGGATCCCCTTCGCGCCGATGATCTCGGTGTCGATCAGCGGCGAGCGCAGCGCCCGCTCCGCCGCTTCGCGCGCACGGTCCTCGCTGGTCGAATAGCCGATGCCCATCAGGGCCGAGCCGGCGTCAGTCATGATCGTGCGCACGTCCGCAAAGTCGAGGTTGATCAGCCCGGGCACCGTGATCAGGTCGCAGATTCCCTGGACGCCCTGACGGAGCACGTCGTCGGCGATCCGGAACGCGTCGATCATCGAGGTGGACTGGTCGAGCACCTCGAGCAGCTTGTCGTTCGGGATCACGATCACCGTGTCGCAGTCCTTCCGCAGCGCCTCGACGCCCTCCTCGGCCTGGCGGCGGCGGCGCGTCCCCTCGAACTTGAACGGCAGCGTGACGATTCCCACCGTCAACGCCTTCAGGTCGCGCGCGATCCTGGCCACGACCGGAGCGGCGCCCGAACCCGTGCCGCCGCC
>WNGE01010651.1_pt1 | contig 20046 bp, 19 predicted proteins | sample 5400651 | NCBI WGS metagenome assembly WNGE01 (sample SAMN13153370, study PRJNA577476) | soil metagenome | isolation source: 60 cm soil or saprolite under grassland replicate 2 | place: USA:California | collected 2016-06-15
GGATCGAGCGCGGCCACAACCGTGTCGAGCCCATGGGCATAAGCGAGTTGCCGCAGGGTTTGGGCGGCCAATTCGCTGTGAGGGCCGCAGAGTGCTCGAACCGCCGCCAGGACGAGCTCTACCTCGTCAAGATCGATCCTGTGGGTCCCAAAAACTCGTTCGGCGTTCTGCGGGGCCGTGCGCGGGTCGCGAGGAGGAGGTACCGGGGGTTGTTCGAGCGGGTAGCGTCGGCCGATGCGTATCCGACATGTGCTGCTTGAGGGTCTGTCTTTCGCTTACTGGGTCGTTCGCCGTCTGTTCGAGCTGCTGATTCTGCTTGGTCGTTCGGAGCGGTCGAAGGAGCTTGAGATCCTGGTGCTGCGGCATGAGCTGCAGGTGTTGCGGCGCCAGGTCGGTCGGCCGCGCCTGCGGTCTGCCGATCGTGTGCTGCTGGCGGCGTTCAGCCAGCTGTTGCCGCGGGCGCGACGGCGGTCGTTCCTCGTCCAGCCGGCGACGCTGCTGCGCTGGCATCGTGCCCTCGTCCGCCGCCGCTGGACGTATGAGGGTCGACGGCCGGGCCGGCCGCCGCTGAGCCCAGAGATCCGACAGCTGATCCTGCGTCTGGCGGCGGAGAACCCGGGCTGGGGATACAAGCGCATCCACGGCGAACTCGTCGGGCTCGGGATCGCGCTCTCGCCAAGCAGCGTGTGGAACATCCTGCATGGTCACGGCGTCGAGCCGGCGCCGAGACGCGCGAGTGTCAGCTGGCAGGAGTTCCTGCGCCAGCAGGCGGCCGCGATCCTCGAGTGTGACTTCTTCACGGTCGAGACGCTCTGGCTGCGCCGCTTCTACGTGCTCTTCTTCATCGAGCTGTCGCGGCGTCGCGTCTATCTCGCTGGCGTCACCGCCACTCCCGACGGCGGCTGGGTCGCCCAACAGGCGCGCAACTTGATCATGACCCTCGCCGAGCAGGGACAAAGCCATCGGATCCTGATCCGCGACCGCGACAGTAAATTCACGGCCGCCTTCGACGAGATCTTTCGTTCGGAGGGACTGAAGGTGATCAAGGCGCCGATCGCGGCGCCACGGGCGAAAGCGCACGCCGAGCGCTGGGTCGGCAGCGTCCGGCGCGAATGTCTGGATCGGATCCTGATCATCTCGCGTAGGCACCTCGAGACGGTTCTGCGCGAATACGTCACCCACCACAACACGCACCGGCCACACCGCTCGCTCGACCAGCAACCGCCGCTCCCCAAAGTGAGGCCCGTCACGCGGCCTGACCACGAGTGGCGTGTGCGTCGGCGCGACCGGATCGGCGGCCTGCTCCACGAATACGAACTCGCCGCGTAGCGACCGATCGCGATTTTCGAACTGGCAGCCCGTTTGTCTGCGCAGCGCGCCCCTGAAGTCCTGTGCGTCACTCGCCGGCGGCGGCTCGGTCGATCTGCCTAGCGCGAAACGAATCGGGAAAAGGCGGCCCTCAAGACCCGAGCCGGTCAAGGTTGAGGCGAATCAATTTCTGGGACCTACACGACATGGCAGCTGGACGCTGGCCCGCGATCCGCCACCGTGCGGCCAGCACGGGTCAAGGCGCGGAAGATCCGACGACAGGAACAGGACTTCTCCTGATCCGCGTACTTCCGACTTCGTTGTCCCGAAACTCGCCGCGTGAGAGAGTCGCCCTGAAGTGGAGCCGCCGCTCGGCAGTTCGTCCCTGCCGCAATGGTTCGACGCCAATCGCGTCCAGGGACACACCCGGCTGACGTTCGGGAAGCGGTGGTTCGACGAAGCCTCCGCGGGCTTCAAGCGGCTCGGCGCGGCGGTGTTCACACGACACGTCAAGACCGGGGACGAGGATCCCTGGTGGCCGACGCTCAAGCCGCTCGACGACGATGGGCAGCCGCACTCGTCCCGGCCGCGCGTCATCAATGGCGAGACCGTCCAGCCGGGCGACGACATCGCCGGGAGGATCATCGACAAGGCGCACGCCGAGGGGCTGATGATCATGGCCTACTACTGGGACGCGTCGGAGGCGACCCTCGAGGCGACACGCCCGGAGTGGATCTGCCGCGACGATGACCGCGTGACGACGTTCGACAGCCGCGGCACCGCTCTCGACCTCACCGGGCCCTATGGCGAGGTCGTGCTGACGCGCCTGCAGGAGCTCGCCGCGAGAGGCGCTGACGGTCTCTTCTTCGACCACACGCATCTCCCGCGTGAGGGCTGCTGGGCGACGGCGCTCGAGACGGCGTGGACCGCTGCGAAGGGCGAGCCTGCTCCGCCGCGACCTCGCCGCAAGGAGTTTCCGACCGAGCGCTACCTCGAGTTCCTCGACTTCCGGGCGAGACGGATCGAGGAAACCTTCGCGCACTGGCGCGAAAGGGTGAAGGCCCAGCACCCGGGCGTCGTCTTTGTCGTCAGCAGCGACGACTTCGCCTCCCTCATGAACCGCGGCGTGACAACGCGGCTCGCGCGCATCGCCGACTCGGCGAAGAACGAGTACCAGCAGGCGCTCCACGACCGCGTCAACCAGCACGTCTTCACGGAGAACCTCGGTGTCCTCGCCGAGCCGCCGGGTCACGTCCGCCAGTCGCTGAGCTGGACGGTGCTCCGCGACAGCTCAGACGGCCGGCCGCCCCACATCTGGCATCCGGGCGTCCCGAGCGAAGACCAGGCGGAAGCGCTCGCCGCGAGCATCGTGACCTTCGGCGCGATCGCAAACATGGACGTGGCCGAGAAGACCCTCGTCGACAAGACGGACCATCCGGGTAAGACTCCGGTCGCGGGCCTGAGGCGTGCGTTCGACCTCGGGAAGCGCGTTTCGCCGCACCTCGCAGGAACGCAGCCAGTGCGGTGGGCCGCCGTGCACTTCGGTGAGCGCAGCCGGAGCAGGCGCGGGTTCGAGTGGCTCGCGATGTGGCAGGAGGTGCTGTGGCCGTTCGTCGGCCCGTACAAGGTGCTGAGCGAGGCCGGCCTGCCCGTGGGTGTCGTGAATGACGACCAGCTCGAGCAGGGTCAGCTCTCGGGCTACAGGCTGCTCGTCCTGCCCAACCCTAAGGAGCTCACCGACGGCCAGCGCCGGCAGGTGGAGGCATTCGCGAGGCGCGGCGGCGCGACGATCGCGAGCGACCGATGGCCATGGAGCGACCCGTCTCGTACGGCCGCCGCCGCCGCGGCCTTCCGGGCGGCGCTGGCACCGCATCGCCGGACGGCACCGGTCATCGTGAGGGGCGGGCCGCCGGGCCGGTACGCGGTCGCCCACCGGAAGCCCGGCCGGCTCGTGGTGGCCGTGACGAACGCGTTCGACTGGGTGCAGGACACGGTGCCGATGAAGCCGGGCGACCCGGTCAACGACAAGCCGGAGTCGGCGCGGGGTGTCCGGATCGCGTGGGCGGCATTGGGACCGGTCACGGCCCCGCGTGCCGTCGAGGCCGTCACCAACCGCGTGCTCCCCGCACGCCTGGCCGGCGGGAGGTACATAGTCGAGCTCCCACCGTTCCAGTACATGGCGCTAATGGTCGTCGATACGCCCTGAACCGGATGTAGATCGTGGGCTTGCTCCCGTTCGTCACGCGAAGCAGCGGGCGCCGCGCGCCCGGGTGGGAGCGACCGTGCCATGCGGAACCTGTCCCACCCGTACGGACGGAGAGCTGCCGGCGCGCTCGAACACCAGGCAAGGCGGCTGCGTGGTGCGGTCGAGGTCGACCGAGGGCGTCATCGAGGAGGGCTGCGACGGGGAGGCCAGGCTCGTCACGATGCGGCGGCGCGCGGATCCGCACATGATCCGCTTCCTGCTGCAGGCACGGCGGCCGCAGGATCGACATCGAGACGGGCTTCACGGTGATCGAGCTGAAGCGCGCCCTACGCCGCGCCGGCGTCCGCGAAGACGCGGAGCGGCAGCTCGCTGGCTACGTCCGCGAGCGCAGCGCAGCAGCTCGGTATGCGCTACATGGGCATCCTGAGCGAGGAGCCGTGGGCGCCGAGGCCACACGTCCGCTTCGCTGAGGGTCAGCCCATTTGACGCTTGGCTAGTCGGCGTACGGCGCTGCGCGCCACGCGCGAGCCAGTTCAAGGTGGCGAAGCCGCCCGCTCGCGACGGTCGGGGCTCGCGCGCGCGTGCGAGCGTCCGAAGCGTCGCGGCAGCATCGCCGAGACGTCGGCGGAGGCGCTCGCCTTAGGGGCTCAGCGGCAATTGAGCAGTCAGGCGGCACGAGCGTGGATGTCAACCTCAGCGGACGGATAGTGAGCGAGGCTCGGGCCTGGACGGGGCCGCCTGCAAGCCGAGTCTTTTACCGCCCGGCGGCGCCCACGTCAGGCTGTGGCGGGTCCGAAGCGCGCCTGGGGAGTCCATCGAGGTAGTCGAGAACCTCAAGCTCCCGGTCACTCAGCGAGCCACGGAAGAGCCTGCGCAGTTCCCCTTGCATGTCCCTCGCCCGCCTCGCCTGCTTGACCGTCTTCGAGATCAGCGCGAGCTTCCGGTTGCGCCACCAGGCTCCGAGACCGACCACCCCTTTCGTCGCCGCTGTCCCTGTCTTGATGCCGAGGTCGAGCACCGATACCGGATCCTGGCTTATCGCCGCTTTCCCCCCGGCGCCGGCGAGCGACCAGAGGACGTCGAACGAGCGCTCGCTCGGTCCGAACTCTCTCCGGAGCACGGCCGACACGGCTTGCATCTCACGGGCGATCGCCCGAACGTTGCCGGCTTCCTCGTCACGGCGGAGCTGCGCTGCCAGCTCTCGGAACCGCCGCGCGTCTCGTGACTCCCGGATCTCGCGCGTGACCCGCATCACGTCGGCCGCCTCACGGCTTTCCTGGAACACGCGCGCGAGAAAGAACGGAAGCGCGACGAACGCTCGCCGTTGTAGGAGGCGGTTGACCGACTCGACCTCCTCCTCCTGGGCCTGCTCGGCAGCGCGGACGAACGCCTCGTCGACGCCAAAGTCGGCAAACGACCCCTCTCCGAAGAACTTCCAACAGATCGGAGCGCGGAACCCGTCCGGCCTGTACGGCGCGTCCATCACCTCAGAGGCAAGCAGGTAGAAATGCGCGCGGACGAGGAGGCTGGGACGGAACTGCCGCTGCTCGCTCTGAGCGAGCGTCTGCTGGTACTCCCAGGGACTGTAGCCGCCGACATTCGTGTACCTGCGCATGAACTCTTCCCACGCGTAGCTGATCGACGGCTCCGAGCCGAGACACCCCAGCGGCGTTCCGTCGTAGACCGGTAGCGTCCACGTTTGCCCGAACCCGTAGAACCAGTTTTTCGGCCGCAACTTCGCAAGCCCTTTCGGCCTACGCTTCTCCTCGACGGCGGTGAGCTGCTCGGTGTGAACTCCCTGGAGCAGCGTCAGGTACTCCTGCACCTCCGGGTCGTCCGAATACGACCGCTCGAGGATGCCGCTCAGATGGCGTTGGGCGCGGTCAATCGCATCCTTCTGCTCGGGGGTGCCGCGGCCCACCGTGAGTTCCTCGCGGTCGCGGTAGCCGAGCGATCCGAGGCCTTCGAGCTCCGGGTACTCCCGCACTACATACTCGGTAACGACATCGTCGACCTGCCGCCGTTCGACAATCACCGCGCCAGCGCCGTATGCCGCCGCTCTCTCGGCGAGCGGGAGGCCATCGTCCGCGCGCGTGGTGTCAAGCACGATCACCTGCTCGTGCAAGATCGCGCTCTCGACCAGCAGGGCGAGCGCGTACAGGTGCAGCGCGGATGGCGGTTCGTCGCCTCCGAGCATCTGTGCGGCGAACGCGAGCGTCGTCCCGTCGAGAAGTACGCGGTCCACTGCCTGTCTCGCCACTCGTCGGACGGCGGCGAGATGGCCGCGCGAGCATACGCCGCCTCGATCGCGATCACAAAGCTCGCGGCTCGCGCACTTCTTCGGCGTGTGGGGCGCGTTAAGTCGCTCGCAGGCCCGCGGGCGGTCGCACGACCGTATGGTCCGTCGCCCGTCCACGGTCTCGCTGCGTTCGATGCCGTCGTCGCCTGGCGAGGACGAAGAACATCTCCTCGACGCCGTAGTGCAGATCGCCAGCCCTCGGCCTGGCCGAATCCCACTTTCAACCCAGGCTCGTAAGCAAGTGGAGACTGGGCCAAAAGTAGAGCGCACGTTTGCTCGTTCAGCGTGCGGCGTGGTCGGTGACGCCACAAGGTGGCGCCGCTTCCGGCCGACTCGAACGCGCGTCTGTCGTCGTAGCGGGCCTGCCCCGCCGACAGCAGAACGCGGGCGGCGGCGTCTCCAGCTAGCGGCTCAGGTCCTCTCAGCGTCGACGGCCGGGTGCTGCCGCTCGGTAGCCCGAAGCCCAAGCTCGCCAAGAGGCGTCGAGCGTCGCGACCCCTGCGCGAATCTACGACCTCCGCTCGACGCTCGCGTCCACCGCGCCCGGCGCGGGCGCCGTCGTGTTCGAACTCGGTCGCGTGATAGGGGTGCGTGCGGGTGATCTGACCGTCATGAGCCCATCTGGGTCCTCGCGCGGCAAGGTAATCGCGGGGGGTACGCGGCTAGTCAGCCGTGATGGCCTCCGCAACTCCTCGGCAAGGTGGAGGTGCTCATCGACCCGACCACCACGCCGCGCAAAACGCCAAGGCGCAGTCAGCCGGCGTGGTCCGTGTCGCGCGCCTCCGCTCATGCCGCGTCGTGGTGGTGGTCGAGCTCATCGAGGAGGGAGGGCAGGGCGCGCACGAGCGCGCCGCTAAGCACTGGGCGCATTCGGCCCGATTCGACAATTCGGCGGTCGTTTTCGCCGCAAGTTGCGAAAAAACCGGAGGCCCTCAACCAAGCCGAAACCGGCTTTCCGCCTACCCACCTGCGTTCCGGCCCTTGCTAGGTTCGAGTCGCACCGTTATCCGACCTTGAAGGGGGGTTATTTCATGGCGGCAACGGTCACACCATCCCTCGTGCACCAGTTCTCGGCGATGAAGCCAGCCGACTTTGGGCGCACGATCGAGCCGAAGTGGCAGGTCGCACAGAAGCTCGTCAAGGAGATCCAGGTCGCGGTCGAGAAGGAGCAACTGACGCCACTCGACGGCGCGCGCACGATCTCGTCACTCACGGCCACGCTGTTTGGCTACGACGAGTTCATCTTGCGCGAGGTCTCGCCCGAGACGCTCCTTGCAAGCACGCCAAACCGGCGCTAGCACCAGATACCACTGACGCAGAGAGGGGGGCGAAAGCCCCTCTCTCTCGTCGTGGCCACAGCATCACCCTCGTGGCCACAGGACCTGTGGGTCCCAGAAACTCGTTCGGCGGTCTCTGCGGGGCCGTGCGCGGATGGAAAGGGGGAGGCCTAGCTCGGCGTCGTGCGAACGGGTAGCGTCGGCAGAGCGTAGTCGACGTCTGCTGCTTGAGGGTCTGTCCTTCGCTTACTGGGCTGTTCGCCGTCTGTTCGAGCTGCTGATTCTCTGTGGCCGTTCGGAACGGGCGAAGGAGCTTGAGATCTTGGTGCTGCGGCATGAGCTGCAGGTGTTGCGGCGCCAGGTAGGTCGGCCGCGTCTGCGGTCTGCCGATCGTGTGCTACTTGCGGCGTTCAGCCAGCTGTTGCCGCGGGCGCGACGGGGGTCGTTCCTCGTCCAGCCGGCGCCACTTCTCCGCTGGCATCGTGACCTCGTCCGCCGCCGCTGGACGTATGCGGGCCGGCGCCCGGGCAGACCGCCAATGGCCCCGCAGATGCGAGAGCTGATCCTGCGTCTTGCGGCGGAGAATCCGAGCTGGGGCTACAAGCGCATCCAGGGCGAGCTGGTCGCGCTCGGGCTTCCGCTGTCTGCGAGCAGCGTTTGGAACGTTCTCCACCGCCACGGCATGGAGCCCGCTCCGAGACGCGCGAGCGTCAGCTGGCGGGAGTTCTTGCGTCAGCAGGCGGCCGGGATCGTGGAGTGTGACTTCTTCACAGGCGAGACGCTCTGGCTGCGCCGGTTCTACGTGCTCTTCGTCATCGAGCTGTCACGGCGTCGCGTGTATCTCGCCGGGATCACTGCCACTCCCCACGGGGCCTGGGTCGTCCAACAGACGCGCAACCTGCTCATGACCCTCGCCGACCAGGGTCAAAGGCATCGGTTCCTGATCCGCGACCGCGACAGTAAATTCACGGCCGCCTTCGACGAGGTCTTCCGTTCGGAGGGACTGAGGGTGATCCATGCACCGATCGCTGCGCCCCGGGCGAAGGCGCACGCCGAGCGCTGGGTCGGCAGCGTCCGCCGTGAATGGCGCGACCGACTCGGCGGTCTGCTCCACGAGTACAAACTCGCTGCGTAGCGACCCGTTGCGATTTTTGAACCCGCAGCCCCTCGGGTCTGTGGCAGCGTGTGCCCGAAGCACCTGCGCGCCGTAGCCGGCCGCGACCTGATCGATCTACCCGGCGCGACACCGAATCCCCCAAAGCCGGCTCTCAAAGACCGAATCGGTCGAGGCTGAGCGAACCGAATTTCTGGGACCCACACGCCGAAGCGCCTGTACGGAAACGACAGGGTCACGCTGAACCGTCCTTCTGATGTCGAGGACGACCGAGCCTACCCACCCTTGCCAAATTCAGGGCGATCTGGTATTCGCGCGCGCGCCAAACCCTAAGTAAGCAGACGGCCACGTCCCGGGAAGGTTGTTGTCGCTTGCGGCGCGTGTAGTTAGGAAATCCGAGCAAGCGCCGACGACAAGCTCGCCCGACAGGCCTCGAACGGAGTTTCGGCACCCACAGGCTCGAACTCCGCTGAGCCGGGAGCTCCCTGGCAAGCTAGCCTCGAGGACGCCGCTCGGGACGGCGTGGCACTCCGTCACTGTCGCCTGCGCCCGGCCTTGACATCCAGACGCGGCCGAGTCAGCGTAGCCCGACGCCGCGGGCCGTCCGCGACGCCGGCCGTTCACTTGAGGAAGGAGGCAGCGATGCCGAAGAACGTCGTCGACCTTTCGGCGCGCTCGTCGCTTATTCGCGATGAGCCGTGGCATCTCCACTTCTGGGAATCGACGCCTCGGGAGGCACTCGCCTTTCTTCGCGATCCACGTAAAGAGCTCGGGAAAATCGGTATCAAGCTGCCGGCGGACTGCCGCATCGAGACCGTCATCACAAATCACGACTGGATGGGTACCAATGCGTTTGCGGGCGGCGGACGAGCCGCTGACGACGGACCGATTGTCGTTTGCAATGTAGGCGGTGGCGACGTCGCGATCGCCTTCTACCGGGTAACGATGTATGCGCACAGGGCCTCGGATGTCGGCAAGTTCAAGAAGGAGCTCCTGCACGGCGCCGACGAGGAGGCGGTCGCGAAGCCTCGGCGCGTAGCGACCTGAGTGGAGGAGGGACGCGGCGGGAATCGAAGGCTTTCGCCGTCGACCCTAATCGCGGTGGTACTAGCCGACTTGTCCCACGGTTATCGGCGTGGAGAAGACGCGTCTACGCCAGTCTGGCCGCCGATCATGTGTATCCACGACACGGTCATGATTCTTCCTCAAACGTGACCGCCTGGTGTGCGACGAGAAGGTTGAGCGCGCCGCGTAGGGTTCGAAACTCGTCGCGGCTCCCTGCTCGCTAGGTTCGGCGCTCTTGCGTTGTCCGGAGCCTGTTCGCGCTGGTGTGGCTGCTGGGGCGTCCGCGTCGTTCCAAGGAGTTGGAGATCCTCGTCCTCCGCCATGAGCTGGCGATCCTCCGCCGCCAGGCCTCGCGGCCGAAGCTGACACGAGCAGATCGCGCGCTGCTGACGTCGCTGAGCCGCTCGCTTCCCGGGACGGCCTGGGCGGCCTTCTTGTTCAAGCCGGAGACACTGCTTCGCTGGCACCGCCAGCTGATCGCCCGCCGGTGGACATACTCGCACCGGAGGCCGGGGCGACCAGGGCTCGAGCGCTCGCTCCGCGAGCTGATCCTTCGTCTCGCTCGGGAGAACCCGCACTGGGGATACAAACGGATCGTCGGCGAGCTCAAGGGTCTCGGGATCGCGGTTTCGGCGACTTCCGTGCGCAAGGTGCTGCTCGAGGCAGGTCTCCAGCCGGCGCCACAGCGAACGCATTCATCGTGGCGAGCCTTCTTGCGAGCGCAGGCGGCGAGCATGCTTGCCTGCGACTTCCTCACGGTCGAGACCGTCTTCATGCAGCGGATCTACATCCTCTTCTTCATCTCCCTCGCGACCCGGCGGATCGAGTACGTCGCCTGCAGCTCGAACCCGGACGGACGCTGGGTCACCCAGCAGGCGCGCAACCTCGTCCTGCAGTTCGGCGACGAGCACCCCTTCCGGTTCCTCATCCACGATCGCGACACGAAGTTCAGCCACGCCTTCAACGAGATCCTCCGGACCGAGGGCATCAAGGTGATTCGCACGCCGGTCCAGGCGCCGAACGCCAACGCCTTCGCCGAGCGCTGGGTGCGCACGCTTCGCGCCGACTGCCTCGACCGGATCCTCATCCTCGGCCGCCGCCATCTCGAGCACGTGCTCCGCGTCTACCGCCGGCACTACAACGAGCACAGGCCACACCGCGCGCTCCGCCTCCTACCACCCGATGGCCGACCCGGCGCCCGCGACCCAACGCCGCTGACCGCGCCTACCGGCCTTCGCCGTCGCGATCTGCTCGGCGGACTTATCCACGAATACGACGCCGCCTGAGTTTGCGAACCCTACGGGTCGTTGCACCGGGCACGGGGCGCCGCGCGGAAAGAGTCCAGAAACGCCAAGTCCTGCGAACCCGAAGGCCCACAGGACTTGACAAAACGACTCTCTCACGTCCCGCGGCGACGTGTCAACTAAAGGTCACGCTCGAGTCAGACGCGGCCGTCACGGAGGGTGGCGACGAGATCCAGCAGCACGTTCGGAGCTCGTTCTGTCGTGTCACCGGCAGCCCCGGGGTAACGCCCGTGGTAACGCTTCCCAGAAAGTAGCTTCGTGGCGCCGTGGCGCAACTTCCCGCGAGTCGCGCGGCAACAAGAACCCGGATGGACGCGCGAGGCGCTACGGATACGGAATGCCTGAACCGGCGCAACGACCGCGTTTCTGGATAGGGCGAACGTATGCGCGATATCCGTCGATCGGTCGCTGATCAGCTGCCAAGATTCGTTAGCGCGACCCTCAGGAACGCGTCACGGCGGTCGGTCGCGCCCGCGGCGTCCAGCAGCGGCGCCCACCCGCCGGAGCGATAACCGTCGTCTAGCTCGGTGCGAGTGTTGAGGGCCGCGACCGCGTCCCAATACGACCTCGCCGCCGGCCCAGAGGAGGTTGCCGGGCCAGACGTCGCCATGGACGAAGACGGTTTCGCCGAGCGGTAGGCCGCGAGCCCTGATCACGTCGTCGGCCGCTTGCAGCAGAGGTGTCGTCGGCATCCAGCCCTTTCGGCGGGCATAGGCGAAATGGTCCACGGCGATCGGTCGCGGCCGGAAGGGCAAAAGCTCCCGCGGGGCCATCACGACGGTATGGACACGGGCAAGGGCGGCGCCGGCAGCACGCAATCGTTCGACCGACGAAGTCGCCGGCCATGCCGTCGTGCCCGGGACGAGCGTCTCAAGTGTCGCGGACACTCCTGCTACGTCACCCTGCAGATCGGCATCGATCAGTCGCGGGGCCAGCAACCCGTGCCGTTCGGCCAACTCGAGTGCGGCTGCCCCGGTGGCAACCATCGAGGCGTTGATCCCCGGCGGAGTCGGTATACGCAGCACGGCATGTGTCGTGCCACTCGAGTGATCGATCCGCAGCTGCCACGGAGGCTCGTCGCCGTGGAGCGTCCGGGTCTCGACGATCCGCGCGCCAGCGCCGATGACGCCGAGGACCCAATCGAGCGTGCGCTCGGGCGGCGTGCGTGCCACCTCTAGATTCTCCTAGCTGATGCCAATGCGCAGGCGCCACCGGGCCTCTGCCGAGGCCGGATACAGCGGGATCGCCGCTGAGCTCGGGGTCTACGACGACGTCTTCCTCTGTCTGTCACCCGGAGAGCCTTGGCTGGAGCACGGCATCGTCGAGCATCGATACAAGGAGCTGTGCCCCACCGCCTACAGGCAGATGATCGACCGGTGGGGCCATGTGATCCAGGGACCTCGTCGATACTCGGTGACCGCGTTCCTGACCCGTACGTGGGCCCGACTGGCGGCCGACGGCCTTCTGGCAGCACAGCTGGGTCCCGCCACTGGCGTGTATCAGCACACCTACCGTGTGGGGTGCCAAAATTCGGTGCGCGCTGCCAGAAATCTGCGATTTGCAGGTCGGACACTAATTTTGGCACCCCACAGGGTTTGCGTTGGCCGCTGAGCCGACTGACGCCTGCCGCGGCCCCGAGCCTTACGGATTCCCCCTGCTGACAGTTGACGCCCGCGCTCCCTAACGTAGGCGGGATTAGCGGTGGCCGTCTCCGATCAGCCACCTGATCCACTGACCGAAGAGGTCCGCGTCGCGATGGCGCTAAACGGTGGCGTCAGCCTCGCAGTCTGGATGGGCGGCTGCGCCGTCGAGTTCGACTGCGCTCGGCGAGCGCACCTTGGCGTAGAGCGCTCAGCGGCCGATAAGGGGGCCCCCAATGGGCACCTGTATAACGCGTTCGCTCGTGAGCTCGTGATCGAGCCCGATGCGCGCACCCTGAACGCGACCGATCGCCTACGCCGCCACGACCTCCTCGGCGGACTCACCACGAATACGAGGCCCGCCTGAATTTGCGAACCCTTCGGGGTTCGAGAGCCTGTTTCTAGCTCGCAAGTCCGCATTCCCGCTCGCCTGGCATGGTCGCTGACAGTCGTTGACGCGCAACTAGGACTCTTGTAGCGTCGTGGGGTCGGCCGCCGTCCTTCTGGAGGTCGGATGAGTACGAAACTCGGGAAGCTCGTCGGAAAGGAAGGTGGGCTCAATGCCTGATGGTGATGACCAGGTCGAGGTTCCGGATGAGGTCACCGAGCTGAGTCGCGAAGAAGTGGAGCAAGCTGGCGTGCCCCTGTCCGACCCCTCCAAGGCCAAAGAAGGGACTCGCGAGGGTGACGACCCGGACCGGTTCGCCGAGCTCGAGGTCGAGGCTGCCGAGGAGATCCTCGCCGAGGAGGAACGAGACGACGATAGTGGCGGGGCGGCTCCGATTAGCCGGCACCAGCAGCGCGCCCTCGCACTGGCCCTGACGCAGAAGGGGATCCGCGAGACGCCGCCAGGAAGCAACGTCAACATCTACAGCAAGTACTTCGCGTTCGGTGCACAGTTTTGGTGCGCCGACTTCGTCGCCTGGTCACTTGACAGGACCGGCAATCAGGACAAGAAGGTCCCCTGGGGCTACCCCTCGAGGGTGGAGAACATCACTGCGTGGGGGAAGGCGCACGGGAAAGTCCACGGCATGCCGCAGAAGGGCGACATCTTTACCCGCAAGGACGGGATGCACACCGGCTGGGTCGTGAGTGCCCAGGGAACGAGCTTCTCGACGATCGAAGGGAATACCGACGGCCCGGATGGAAAGGTCGTCTGGGTTGCACCGCACGCGCGAGACGCCGGCGACGGCCTCTATTTCTTCATCCGGCACCATTGGGAGTAGCCCGCGTGGGGCGGGTGCTGGAGAACAGCCGAATACCGCTTCCGCTCCTGTCCGAGCGCGTGATCGTCGATACTGCCCGCGATGAGGGCATCCCGCTTGATCAGCTGACGCGCGCAGCGAGAGATGTCGCCCTCGAGAGACCCGAAACCACTCGACGTGTGCTCGCGAACGCGATCGAACGCTGGCGCGAGCTGGCTCCGAGATGGGTCCGGCTCAAGTTCACGATGCAGGACCAGAGGCAAAGGTTCTGGTGCTGGGCGGCGACGACCGTGAGCGTCTCCGCCTATTACGACCTTGAGACTGAGTGGACCCAATGCACGCTGGTCAACGCCGAGAAGGGGCTCACGAGCTGCTGCGATGACGGCTCCAGCGAGGAGTGCGACCAGAAAAGCCCCCTCGACGCGCCCTTGCGCCGCGCCGACGTTCTGGATCATAAGCAGCACGGCTCTGTCGGCTACGACGTGATCCGGCAGGAAATCGACGCGGGCCGACCGGTCGCATTCCGCGTCAGGTGGAGCGGCGGGGGCGGGCACTTCGCAGTGATCGAGGGTTATCAGAGCGTCGGCGATGAATGGGTCGCGATCGAGGACCCCGAGCCGGGGTACGACGCGACGGACCTTGCTTTTGCCACCTTGACCGACGGGATGTACCGGCAAGTGGGATCCTGGACCCACACCTACTTCACGCGTCCGCCATCCGCTCGGCAGCTAGCGGCTGACGAGGTCCGCCGAGTCTTGAATATCAGCGACGAAGTGGGCGCCAGCAACGGAGCAGTCGTGGCGGAGAGGCGATGACGCTTCGGATGCCCGAACCCACGGAAGCAAGCGTCGAGATCGTGCGCTCGCATCTCTCGGCGTTGGCCGGCCGCACTGCGTTCCACCATCGAGCCCTCACGCGTGCCAACCCGGCCGGGCTGGCTCTAGCGGCGCCGCACGACGTCTATTTCCTTAGCCTGAGCGATCTTGCCGGCGGCGCGTTCCTCGAGGCGGCGAGAGCGGTCGGCCGGCGTTTCATCGTCATGGATGGCAGCAAACCGGTCGCCAGCGCGGAGCTTGCAGATGACCTCAGAGGGTCTGGTTTTCAGGCAAGCGAAGGGCAGCTGGTCGACTCGACCGCCGCTGCAATCGACCGCGCCGAGGCCGATGCGCAGCTCGGCAACGCCGACTACGAGGTCCGGCTCCTACGAATCCCAGCCCTCTATTTCACAGCACTCTGGCTCAAGAACGAGGATGGCCGGACGGCCGACGTCGTGATCCCACTCGACCCTGCACCAGCCCCATTCGAGCCTGGACGAAAATATGCGCCAGCGGAAATCCGCTCCCCGCTCGCTGAAGCCGCCCGCGCTCACGTGGCACTCGACGACGACGAGCCTCCCGCATAGGAGGGCGACGCCCATGGCCAGCTGTGCCCAGCAGCGATCCAGGCGCTCCTCCCGTTCTCGATCGTGGCGACGCAGGAGCGACAGGGTGCCCATCTGTATCTCTTACGGCGTCCGCTCTCGCGAGGATGGGGTGACGTCCCAGCGCCCCGTCGTAACTTGGATTTCGACCAGGAGGCCTGGCTAGATGCCTGCATCAGTTACGAAAACGAGAGGTTTTATGTCGCTGAGAGCGTACGTTGGCGACGCCAAGACGCTGCTCGCATTCAATCTGCTCGACAAGACCCGGGCCGAAAACCTTGCCGGCTTCACGATCGAGTGCCGGCCGAGTGGCCAGCAGCCGTACTTTTTGCACAACACTCTTCAATTCCGTGCGCCTGGCGATCACGCGCAGGACACGACTGAGCCTGCGAACTCGAGCATCAACGCGCCGTTCCACAAGTTCCGCTGGCTGCACGTACCGGGCTCGGTCCACCAGGGTCTGAAGCCCTTTCTCGGCAAGTACACCTACACCGTGACCGCGAGGTACTTCGATGAGAAGCATTCGCTGCTACCGCTTGACCCCGAGCTGGGGGTGTCGGTGAATGTCGATGTTGTGCCGTTCGAGAAGAAACGGCTGGCGCTCGGGTTTACGCGGGGTTTCACGCAGTCGCAGGCCTTTGTGCACCACTTTGGTTTGAAGGCGCTGATTCGCGCCAAGGGCCATGTCCTGCTCTACGACACGGAGCAGGTTGCGGGCACGGATGCCAGGGGACAGCAGTACACGTTCGCAGACGAGTACGAGTGGTCGGGCTTCACGGCGCGCGAGCGGATCTTCGATCTCTTGGGCGAGGTCGTGAAGAACAAGGCGCTTCGCCTCGACGTTTTGGCTTACGACCTCAACGAGCCCGATCTGATCAAGATCCTTCTGCAACTCGCAAAGCAAGGCCGAATCCGCGTCATCCTCGACAACGCAGCCCTTCACCACTCCGCTGCGACGCCAAAGGCCGAGGATGAGTTCGAGGCGCTGTTCAAGAAGGAGGCCACCGGAGCGGCTGAGATCCAACGAGGCAAGTTCGGCCGCTATGCCCACGACAAGGTCTTCGTGATCTCCAACGCAGACGGCGCCGTGAAGGTCCTGACCGGATCGACGAACTTCTCCGTGACCGGCTTCTACGTCAACTCAAACCATGTTCTCGTCTTCAACGACCCCAAGGTCGCGGCCAAGTACGCCGAGCTGTTCGAGACGGCCTGGACCGGGAAGGTGAGGTTGAAGGCCTTTCTTGAGTCCACTCTGGCCGGCGAGCCGTCCTCGTTTTCGACGGCGGCCACCCCGCCCACGGAGGTCACGTTCGCTCCGCATTCGGAGGATTTCGCTACCGCGATCCTCGACGGCATCGCAGCCCGTATCAAGGCGGAAGGCAAGAAGAGAGGGGTCGGGAGCGTCCTCTTTGCCGTCATGTCGATCGATCAGGGCACCAGCCCGGTCTTTAGGGCCCTTACCGACCTCCACGCCGACGATCGCATCTTCAGCTACGGAATATCCGACAGCACTGCGGGAATCTCTCTCTACAAGCCAGGCCGGAAGACGGGCGTGCTCGTTACGGGCAAACCCGTCCGCACGCAGCTCCCGCCACCGTTCAACCAGGTACGCAACATCGGCGGCGTCGGGCATCAGGTACATCACAAGTTCGTGGTCTGTGGCTTCAACGGCGACGAGCCAGTCGTCTACTGCGGATCATCAAACCTCGCCCTCGGCGGCGAACAACGCAACGGCGACAACCTGCTGGCCATCCGCGACCCGGAAGTTGCGACCGTCTTCGCTATCGAAGCGCTCGGGCTCGTCGATCACTTCCACTTCCTCGATCGCAGCGCAACCATGAAAGGGCCGATCACCAAGCTCCCCGCGTCCAAGCAGCAGGCCGCCCAATCCGCCGGTTGGTTCCTCTCGACGACCGACAAATGGGCTGAGCCGTACTTCGACCCGAACGATCTACATTGTGTCGACCGGCTTCTTTTCGCATGATCCGCTCCGCACCCGCAGGGGGCGCTCGCAGGTGACGCGTCCGCATAAGGCGACGCGGAGTTGGCGACGATGAATGTCCTGGATGTATCTCGAATCTCGTAGCACGCAAGAGCCAAGCTCGCCAAATGTTCCGGGTCGCTCAGTGCGCAACGTTTCCCTGTTTTCGTCTTGCCTGCCTGACTTCGCGATAGAGGCCGGCGACGAGCGTGAGCTCGGACAGTGGCCGTTCCGGACCCCCGCCTCCAGCGGCAGCAGTTCGGTGCCGCCATAGTCATAGTGGTCGGTCAGGAGCTCGTTGACGATGCGCCAAACGTGACCGCAGAGCCGTCGACCAGACGCTCGGCGACGGTCGCGGCGGACCTCGAGAAGTGAGACCAGCAGCTCGGCCTCGAGGGCGGAGTGGAACGCGTGAGGGGTTTCAAAATGCCGGTACTGGGCGTAGACGCTCACCGGTCGCTCGTCCTCACTGCTAGCGCCGATCAGAGGTGGCGCTCTTTATTAGTTCGCGCGCGCGCGGGCTCGCCTTCCCCGCCGCTGCCGAGATTCCCACCCGAGCAGCTGTCTAGCTCTTCGATGGCCAAGCCGTTCGGCGGTCTCGTCTGAAGTTCGAAACCACCACTAGGCCGAGGGGTGGGAGCGGCCAGAGCCCGCGTGCGGCGGGGCACGATTCCCCTGCAAATCCTTGCGACCGAATTTACGAACCCTACGGGCTCCGGATGCATGCGGGATCACTGGCAGCCGGCGGTGAGTCGACTGCGATCTGCGCTCGCAGTGGAGACGGGGCCTGTTGATCGTGGATATGGCGACGGCGCCCGGGCTAAGGTCACCGCACGTGTCGATCCGCGCCCAGACCGCGCCGACCGTCGTGCACTTGACGCGGAACCTATCGCCGCCGATCGGCGCTCAGCGCCTTCGAGGCCCGGGCGCCGTCCTTCGCGAGCTCGTCGGCAACTCCGTTCCGCTCCCTGGGAATCCGAGCGAACGTGACCCTGAAGGGTGTCAAAACTCGGATCCGGGGCTGAACGTAGGTTTTGACACCCTTCAGGGCTCCGGTCAGTCGTCTTGGGCGGCGCTGGAGGTGCGTGCGATCGGAGCCGGGAGGGGTATCTCTCCGAGTCCGGTGCGGAAACCGTCCCGCCAGCTCTTGTAGTGCGGTTGCCCGTAGGGTTCGCAAGTTCAGGCGGCCTCGTATTCGTGGTGAGTCCGCCGAGGAGGTCGTGGCGGCGTAGGCGATCGGTCGCGTTCAGGGTGCGCGCATCGGGCTCGACCCGAAGCGTGGGAGAGGATGACTTCCCTGCAAAATCCGAGGTGACCGAATTTGCGCACCCTACGGGCCACCGGACCGCCTATGATCGCCTCGCGCCCGCACTCTGAGAGATCAAACCTGTAGGCGACCGAGCCGTTCGGTCAGCCCGCGCACACCGTCGGCATCCGACGGCGCAGAACCGATCTCGACCGCCACGCCGCCACCGTCGAGCAGGTGGAAGTCGAGGCGCCCGCGGCTGGACCCAAACCGGAGTGCAATATGCACTCGGCCCTCCTCTCGATAGTCCCAGTCGACCATTTGGAGCCTGTCACTCGGGGAGGCAGCCCTCGCCTCATCGCACTCGTTACCCATTGCGCTCCCACCCCTCGGCCTGATGCGACGCTCGCCGCGGTCAGGTCAGCTCATCGACCTCGACGTACAGCTCAGTGTGGGTCATCAGTTGGGCAACGAAGCCGTGTGCGCCGGTTAGTGAGCTCGTCTGGAAGAACAGTCCATGAAAGAACTGGTGGGCATGGGGACCAAGACGGTTCTCGGGGGTGTCGCTCCGTCCGCTGAAGAGAACCCGCTGGGCCAGATCGAACCCAATCGTGGTCACGTCCTCGGGCAGAGGGTGTCCGGCTTGGTTCGTTACCGTGTCGGGAACCAAACTCACCCGAAGCACTTGGTCGAAGTCTGGTCTTGCGGTGACCTCGTGCGCGAGGTGGAGTTGCCCGGGACGCCCGAAGCAGAGGTAAGTCAGCTCCCGATCCTCCGAGCGTTTCGCGCCTACGTCAAGCTCACTGAAGTGCACGACGCGATGAACTTCTGCGAAAACGCCTTCAGCGATCGGCTCGCCTCCGCGCTCGAAGTGACCGCGGAAGATCGTGCCTTCGATCGAGGTCCGTCCTGGGCCGTCAGCATGGGGGGCGAGCTCGGTGATCGGGAACGGCTTAGGGACGAACGTGTGGATGCCATCGCCAGCGGCTTCGCGGTCGGAGAGAAACGCCTTGCGCCCGGCATCGTCGAGGCCGACCTCGAGCAGCACTTGGAAGTTGTGCGGACTGGCAAACATCGGGAGATGCGACAGGTAAAGCGCCTCCTCACCGAAGAGCAACATGCCGTGAACGCCGGTGGTGCTGCCCTCGCCGTGTCCACCGGCGTGCGTGTGCTTTTGACTCATCTCCGCCTCCTCTGAGATCGCCCTGACATGGAATCGTCGCAGATGAACCTCCCAGGCGCGAACTGCCGACGGGCGGCCGCGAAGCTCCGCGCTGGTCACTCCAATTCGTCTGCGTCACGCGCAAACTCGGACTCGCAGACGGACTTGACGACGCCTCACGGGCGATCCACCGGAAGAGTTTGAGATGCGAGCTCCCTCGCTGTCCCCCTTACTCTGCGTCCTCGCGGCTCGCGCGTCCACGCGTGCCTGGACCTCCCAGTTGACATCGCAGTTTAGAGGCGCACTTCGACGCCGTGGTCGTCGCACCGGAGAGCGCCACGCTCTACAAAGCCGTCGTACCTCAGGCGAGGTGCTCGTGTCGAGCGCACCGAGCCATGACTGGCCCGGCGGCCCAAACCGACCGGGCCCTCTTCGGTGCCGGAGTCGCCGCCTGAAGGGTGCCAAAACTCCGATACGAGTTCGAGCGTGGATTCGGCGGCCTTCTGTGCCGTCTCGTGGCCGGTGTGGTTTCGGCTTGCGCGTTCGGGTGGCTTGGAGTCCTGGCTCGCGTCCTACTAGGTTTCACGCGCGCGAGTACAGAAACGGCTGATCCGCGAGTCTGCCGCGGACCGAGTTTGATGAACTAACTCTGGGAGACTGACAGAGTTTCTGAACCCCACGGGCTGTCCGAGGCGATCTGGCACATGCTCAGCCGCGGCGAACCCTTCGCTCCCAAAGGCGCCACCGACCCCCTGGCCGCCTGACGGTCCTTAAGGAGATGCGCCACCGGAGCGAACTCCAATCCAGCCTTGTCCTCCC
>WNGE01003029.1_pt1 | contig 20038 bp, 22 predicted proteins | sample 5400651 | NCBI WGS metagenome assembly WNGE01 (sample SAMN13153370, study PRJNA577476) | soil metagenome | isolation source: 60 cm soil or saprolite under grassland replicate 2 | place: USA:California | collected 2016-06-15
CTGAAATGATAGACGATAGGAAGGGTTATTTTTTAGGGATGGATTTTTAAAGGAGAAGTTTGCAAATGATGAAGCTTTCATCTCACATAAGACTTTATTTGACGAGTACAACTTTGCTGTAGCAGATAAATAAAATTGTGCCGTGACTGTAGATATGGAATTAAATTGTCCTTTTATGGCATCTCTGGAATTAAGTTGTCTTCTTTAAAGAAGATAGCTGTAGATGTCCATGAAGAATTATGTTGTGGACTACAAAAGGGGTGATTCTCTGAGAAATTGGCTCGGAGAATCACCCCTGTACTGGCTACGTGCGCCGTGTCACGCACGTTGAGATCGCCGACGCAGTCGGCTAGAGTTTGAGAGAGGTTCTAGGAACAAGGGCTAACCTGGCGGCGAAAGTCAAAGGGAACAATAGCAGGCTGTGTTGCAAAAACGCTGGTAGAAACACAATGGACGTGAAGTTTTCATCTCCCCACATTGTGATGAGCAAGTACAGCTACTACCGGTATCCCAAAAAACGACCCTGCATGATGTGAAAAAGCCTGGGTGCGTCGGGCTTACAGTATCAGAAAGTGTTGTCACATGATGACATTACCCATTGTTCGCACGGCATGCCGTACGGGCCAAACTGCGGTGGCCTCTATCCCTAGGCATATGTTGTCGGGACTACTTGTTCCTGTCTGCATGTTCGCTGTAAGTGCTTCTCATGGAATACATGAGGCTTGCGAAACGGCATCGGAATCTCGCGCCTGCCTTTTACAAGAGACACGACTTCGCCTCTCAACCTCCACGCTCATTAGAACGATTGTACTATCTATGGAGAGGGATGTCAAGAAAGAACTCAAGCATGGATGACCATACCTGTCCTGATTTGACAAACGTTCGAGCGAACGTTTACTACACTTCTACTCCTGCCCTCCTTTCATCGTTTCCTGCAAACGCATGAACCACTATCACCCGCTCACCATCACCAGAAGCGATGCGCGTGCCATCGGGCGACCAGGCTACGCTATTCACCCACCCGCTGTGCCCCCCGAAGACATAGAGTATTTCCCCACTGTCAACTTCCCAGTCATGTACCGACCGGTCATAGCCTGCAGATGCCATGTACCTAGCATCGGGCGAAAACGCCATCGTCCACACAATATCCGAGTGACCGCAATAGCGTACTTGCTCAACTCCCGCTGTATCTACTATGCGTACCACCCCATCATCACCTGAGAAAGCCAGCAACCTGTCATCGGGCGACCAGGCCGCCACCATCACATCCAGACCCTTTCTCCAGGAACGCTCGAGCATTCCACTCGCTGCCTGCCACAGACCCAAATGTAAACTGAGATTTTGCATTGCACTCATTGCGCTCGACAAGCTCCTGCTGTGAAAAGATGATAGAATAATCATCATTGAACATACCTTAAGGCAACCAATAACAGGGGAGCGCAAAGCTTTTCATGCATTACTTACCTACGGGCACGGTCACCTTCCTCTTCACAGATATCGAGGGGTCTACGCGACTGCTCCAACAGTTGGGTGATCGCTATTCGAGGGTACTTGAAGAGTGCCGGCGCTTACTGCGGGTAGCATTTCAAGAATGGAATGGTCACGAGGTCGATACGCAAGGAGATGCCTTCTTCGTCGCCTTTGCTCGCGCCACTGATGCTGTATCGGCAGCGGTAGATGGCCTGCATGCGCTGGTTATTCACCCCTGGCCGGAAAACGTGGAGGTGCGCGTGCGTATGGGATTGCATACAGGCGAGCCACAGCTTTCCTCAGAAGGCTATGTAGGGATAGATGTTCATCACGCTGCACGCGTGATGAGTGCTGGACATGGCGGTCAGGTTCTGCTTTCTCAAACAACACGCGATCTCGTAGAACATCAACTGCCGGATGGAGTGAGTCTGCGAGATTTGGGTGAGCACCGCTTAAAGGACTTACAACGCCCCGTTCATCTCTTCCAATTAGTTATTGCAGGCTTACCTTCCCATTTTCCGTCTCTGAAGTCCCTCGATGCCTATCCCAACAACCTTCCGGTCCAACCGACTTCACTTATTGGACGTGAGTGGGAAGTAGCGTCCCTCGTAGAACTCTTACGCCGTGTAGATATACGATTGGTGACCTTGACGGGTCCCGGAGGCACGGGTAAGACTCGCCTGGCCTTGCAGGTGGCAGCGGAATTGAGCGACCTGGAATGGCGTGGTATCTATTTCGTGGATCTGGCCCCTGTGAGTGACTCCACGCAGGTCATTCCAACCATTGCCTCGACACTAGGCTTGCGTGAAGAGCGCAGTCGATCTCCTCTGGAGTGTCTTAAGGAGGAGATAGACCAGAACCGGCTGCTGCTGCTGCTGGATAACTTTGAGCAGGTGCTAGATGCGGCGGTGCGAGTGTCAGAACTGCTTGTGGCATGCCCACAACTCAAGATAATGGTGACGAGTCGAGCAGTGTTGCGAGTGCGTGCTGAGCGGGAGTTCGCCGTACCCACGCTCAGGCTGCCGGATTCAGCGCAGATGCCGGATCTCGAGGCACTTCTGCAATACGAAGCGATAGTGCTGTTCGTGCAACGGACTCAGGCTGTTGTACCCGAATTCCGGTTGACAGATATGAATGCCCCAGCCGTTGTGGAGATTGTCAGGCGTTTAGATGGACTGCCGCTGGCTATCGAACTGGCAGCTGCGCGTATGAAACTTCTTTCGCCGGAAGCATTACTTGCGCGCTTGAATCAGCCGCTGCAGGTGCTGACGAGTGGAGTGCGCGATGTCGCGGCACGCCAGCAGACACTACGCAATACCATCGCGTGGAGCTATAACCTTTTAGATGCGCAGGAACGAGCACTCTTTCGCCGGCTCTCGGACTTCGTTGGCGGCTGTACACTGGGAGCGATAGAGGCGGTCTATGGTGCGCTTGGTAATGCAACAGGATTGATCCTGGATATTGTAGACTCACTTGTCGATAAAAGCTTGTTGCAGCTAAGGGAGCCGGGAAAAGGGGAAGAACCCCGATTCGCAATGTTGGAAACAATCCGCGAATATGGATTAGAGCTCCTGGTCGCGAGTGGAGAGTTGGAGAGCGTTCGCGAGGCTCATGCAATGTACTTTCTGGAACTGTCAGAAAGAGCAGACCTGGATCTCTCTGCTTCAGATTCTCCTGAGAGGTTGGATCGGTTGGAACAGGAGCACGATAATTTGCGAGCGGCCATGCACTGGTCTTTAGAGGATATAGAGAGGCGTGAACAGATCGCCTTGCGCATGGGAGGAGCATTGCGATCTTTCTGGTATGTGCGGGGTTACCTCAGTGAGGGATTGGACTTCCTGGAGCGTGCGATGATGGGGAGCAATGAAGTGGAGGAGCCTACGCGGGCAGCAGCCCTCTATGCTGCTGCCAGGCTATACGAGGCTCGAGGCGATTATGACCGTGCTGAGCCCTTCCTGGTTAAGAGTCTGGTGCTCTATAGGGAGCTTGGAAACCCGGAACGCATAGCCTATGCCCTGCACCTGCAGGCCGATATAGCCTGGAGGAGAGGCATCCTGGACATGGCACGTTCGTTGGCAGAGGAGTCGCTCGCTGTCTTCAGAGAATTGGGCGACAGGGGAGCAATCGCAAGTTTGCTGCTGCACCTGGGAGCATTGGCGGCAGATCAAGGCGAGTATGCTAGAGCACGCGATCTGCTCGAAGAGAGCTTGGCGATCAATAGAGAACTGGGGGACAAGGGCAATATCCCCGATTCACTTTTCAACCTGGCACGGGCATACTTTTTCTCTGGAAGCGAGCTGGGAGCGGCGCGCGTTTTGCTTGAAGAGAGTCTCTCACTTTTCCGCCAATTAAGTGATAAGGAGAGTATCGGCTATTGTCTCTGCCTCCTTGGACTATTAACCCTCGAACAGGGAGATGTTACTACGGCGCGTTCGCTCGTAGAGCAAAGTGTGGCACTCTTCAAAGAGAGAAGGCAGGCACATGGCATGGCCTTGTCAACCTCCGCCATGGCCACGGTGATCGCTGCTCAAGGCGACAACGCGGTAGCCCGTGCCCTTTACGATGCGGCCTTAACCGAAGCTCGGAAAGCGGGCGACAAGTTGATTATTGCCTCCGGACTGGAAGGCTTGTCCCGTGTGCTAGCAGCACTGGGTGAATACGAGAGGGCGGTACAACTTCGGGCTGCCGCAGAGACCCTGCGTGAAGCTATAGGTGCCCCTATGCCAGCGGTCGAGCGTCCTGCAGATGAGCAAGCTGCGAAAGTCGCGCGCGAGTGGTTGGGAGAGGAGGCCTTTGCTGTAGTATGGGATGATTGGCGGGGTTTGAAAGTGGAAGATGCACTAAACCGTATTGCTTAAGCCTTGTGTTGGCTACTCAGAGTATCCGTTCCAAAATAGGAAGTCAATTGGGGCTTTAGTCATATCTGTTCTTCAGCAATTATAGTAAAGATGACGGCAATAAGGTTTCCTGGTTGCCTTACTCATCTATTGAGTTCCCAACTTTATTGTCCATTTCGGTGACTTAGAAGGGGAAAGAAACGCTGTCAGTTCCCAACTTTATTTTTTCAGGGGGTCGCAAGTTTTACAAATTTTGAGCACAAATGAGCTTTTGTCAGTTCCCAACTTTATTGTAGTTCAACAGTGTACCCGTAAAATAAAGTCTTACAATTAAAATAAAGCCATTCACTGAAAACAAAGTTATACACGAGACACTCTGGCGATCAGGTATGTTCCATGGTCGCCAGTTGCTCACTGCTTAGCCAATGAACCTATGGCGGCAATTGCTGGCTACCTCGGAGGTTTGTTCCCAAAACTGGTGCGTCAGTCTGGCTCTATCCCCTATTTCTTTCTTCATGCATCAAGAGATGTCAAGAAGCGTTTCCGATCATCGTTCCCCCCTTGTTGAATCGGAAATCATCCCAGACTGGCATATTCGCTCTTGTTCTTCATCTGCTCCAAACCCAACATGCGAACTCCCAGTGAGGAGTTCGTGAATCGCGGTGATGGAGAGATGAGGACCATCTGCTATCATTGTCATGATCGGTAATGAGGCTCATGCAAGGCCTTACCAATGTTGGCAAGAAGGAGACCCCATATGAACGAGCAGAAGAGCGAGTAGCGCAGTTGCTACAGCAGATCAACCTTAAGTACGAGGCCGCTACACGAGGATTGACGGGTTCGTCGGCTGGAAGCGCCAAACACAGCTTTATCACCGCGAGGTTGGAACAGATCGGAGTCTATCACGAGCAACTCGCCAGCCTTGTCGGGGAAGTGCAAGCAACGCAGCTCGTCATCGAGCTTACTGAACAGAAACAGGAAGACAGTACTCTCTGTTGATTTGTATTGGCTCGCCCAGAGTCATCCATGCAACAATCTGCTCTTCAGAGACTTTGATGGCATGCGCGCATTGGTTCGTGAGGATACCTCTACTCCACTTCATTGGTTTAACTGTTCTCGCCGAAATAACTTCTTCATACGTTGCATGATGGTACTGAGTCCAAATGTCATTCTTGATGAACAACGCAAGTTGAAAAAATATATCAAATATGATATATTTCAAGCAGAGGCACATGATGTGCGGCCAACAATCAGGGCATAAAAGGCAGTGGCGTGACTATCACACTGCGAGCGGAGCACGGCCGATAAGAGATTTCCTTCTGGCTCTGCCGGATGAAGACCGAGCGGCTATCCTTGAAGAAATGGAGCATGTACGCCAACATGGTACAACCGTTGCGCGTCATGTGCGTCAAGGTATCTATGAGGTACGCGCCACCTATGACACCAAAGCGTATCGCATCCTTTTCGCCTGTGAAGGTCGTTTTCAGCACGTACTTCTGGCCTTAAACGGATTTCAGAAAAAGACGCAGCAAACACCCCCGGCTCACATCAAGCTAGCAGAACAAAGACTGGCAGATTGGCGACGGCGAGGGAAAGCAATGCGAGCGGGAACATAAAAGGAGAGTTTGTATGGAGCAGGATTTTCTTGACGAGATGATCGAGGAATCAACGAGGCGCAACCCCGAATTCCCATCTTTGATAGAGGAAGCGCGCCAACGACGTGCGTTGCTGGAGGCTCTCACTGCTATTCGCAGCCGCTCTCGCATCTCTCAAAGCGCCATCGCCAAACGGATACACACTTCGCAATCCGCTATTGCCCGGTTAGAGGCAGGCACAGTCGATCCTCGACTCTCGACGGTACAGCGCTATGCAGCTAGCGTAGGCAAGCGCATCCAGTGGACACTCGTTGACGCCTAAGAGCCTAAACTGTTGTACTGGTTAGCAGGTACGGGACAGATCAACATGAAGGTGAAAGAATGGACACAACTCTCATTGTTGCGACGGGACACGGAATTTTTACGTACGAACGCAACGAACATGATTGGCGCGCGCGAGCGCGTGGCTTGGATGGTCAAAACGTCACGAGCGCAATTGCGCGCGAGGGCGTGATTCTCGCGGGTACGACCAACGGCGTTTTTCGCTCGGATGACTATGGCGAGAAATGGCACGCGGCCAGCGATGGACTCAATACGAGGCACGTGCGCTGGATGGGGTTCCATCCCGATCTGTCGGATTACGAATTCGTGGGGACGGAACCCGCCGCTATCTTCGTTTCGCACAACGGCGCGGGGAGTTGGCGCGAGTGCCCCGAAGTCGCGCAGTTGCGCGATGAGCACGGCTGGATGCTGCCGTATTCGCCGGAAGCCGGATGTGTGCGCGGCTTTACCTTTCATGGCAAACGCGTGTACGCGGCAGTCGAAGTCGGCGGCGCGCTGCGCTCGGACGATGGCGGTGAAACATGGCGGCTCGCAGAAGGCAGCGACGGCAACCCTGACCTGCAAGGTCCGCACGAACCCTTGATTTATCCTGACGTTCACTCCATCGCAGTTCATCCGTCGGGGCCTGATCTGGTGTTCGCACCGACGGGCGGTGGTTTGTATATGACGCGCGATGGCGGCAAGACCTGGACGTTGCTCTACGACTGTTACGCGCGCGCGATGTGGCTCGATGTTGACGATGCCAACCACTTGATTTTCGGTCCCGCCGATGGAGTGGATTCGCATGGGCGCATCGAAGAATCGCACGATGGCGGTAAGACCTGGCAGGTGACGTCCGATGGCTTGCAAGTACCATGGCGTCGTCACATGGTCGAACGCTTTGAGCAAGTCGGTGATGAGTTGTTCGCGGTGCTCTCGAACGGCGAGCTTCTCGTCGCGCCCCTCGTGTCGTTGCAGTGGAAACGCGTGCTGACGGAACTGGATGGTGTGCATGCGGTGACATGCATGAAAAAATAGACGCGCGTAGGGGCGAGTACGTACACTTTGCGAGCGCCGTTGCCCTGCTGTAACGAGCGTTGTTACTCCTTTCAGGGAGAGCAATACCGTCACGTTTTTCGCCATGGCTCTAGCTGCGTTCGGAACCACTGGACCACCTGCGGCCAGTCCTGATCAGGAATATCAGCATATCTAGCGACTCCAAAGTCAGCTTTGAGGCTCTCATACACCGTACCGTATGGTCTCCCACTCAGTTCATGCATGTGCTGGACATATTTTTGTACCGCGCGCTGGTGTTCAGGTGTCAGCGTGTGCGGACCCAGACGCTCCAGGATTTCAGGAATCAGGTTGGTGACTTCCTCCAGGCCCTCTAAGCGAGATTCGACGCTTCCACGCCAGGTTTCGATATCGTGCTGCCAGTCGAGCCATGCCACCATCTGTCGGTGATACTCACGCCATACCTCCAGACCTGCATCATCAGTGGGTGGAACAGGTTTGGTAATCTGCTCAGCCGGAACCAGAGTAGCAGGTGGGTCTGTCACTTTGGGAGATTGCGCCCAGGCGTACAGGACATCAACGACTTCTCGCTGATAGCGCAAAATTTCCGGGCGGATCTCTTCGCGCACTCGTTTGGGATCAATGCCAGCAAGCCAAAATGGTGCGGCACGCAGCACCAACGTCGGCATGATTTGTGGTCCCCCATCGGTCTGGATCTGGGTATACACCAGATCATCGGCGATCGCCTCAGTTCGTTTGATGCGCCGCACCTGGCTGGTCGGCTCCAATTGAAGGTTGTCGCATATATGGCGGAGGACTATAGCGGGGCGACGATCAGGCAAACGTACGACTACGAGAGGCTTGCCATAGAACAGAATGGTTTGCTGTTCAATAGGCACCAGTGGAGGCGAATCCTGCTCTTGCTCATTACTCATAATACACCTCTGGTAAGGGGCTGCCATCATGGCAGCCCCTTTGGATCCGTAACTTGGACGTGGTACATAGTTACAATACTCATTGCGCGGCTCCTGTTCTGATTCCAGTTCGATGGAGTGACACTTGGGCGCAAGTGCACTCTGTAGTTATTTTAACAGGCTGCTATCATCTTTACTTCACACATCTTCACGAAATACTCACGAAGGTAAGGTTTCTCAAAGCTTGAGAAATCCCAACATTGAGTAAACTCAACAGCGTGAAAGGGCCAACAGACAATAGCATACACGGATGCGCACCAGGTTCGTGAGGAATCCGTGAGAGTTCGTGAGATGGGGATGAGGTCCACCTGTTATCATAGCCTGAGGAAGGTAGATGTGCCAGTAGGTGTGCACAAGAGAAGAAGAGAAGCCCTACAAGCTATGCAGGAACAACAAGAGCCAGTACCGATCCATATTCGCATCGACACACAAGAACAGCGATCTGGCATCCCCGATCTGCTGGCCAGCATGCCGCAGGTACACGTCGAGCTAACCCCACTGCGTCTGGGCGACTACGATGTAGGCGGTGATCCATGCCGAATCATTGAGCGCAAAACAGGAAGCGATTTTCTCTGCAGTCTGGCACAGGGACGTTTATTTCCCCAGCTCGCCGCACTGCTCAAAAGCCGCTTCGCGCCCATTTTGCTGCTGGAAGGAGACCCTCTGGGCCCCAGTCACTCCCAGATGCGTCCCGAAAGCATCCGCGGGGCACTCGCCTACATAGCCGCCATCTTACGCGTGCCGATCTTACCCAGTAGCGGACCAGCTGATTCGGCGCACCTGGTTTACGCGGTAGCAAAACGGTGCCAGGTCGGAAAAGGACACGGTCGTGTGGAGCAGGCGGCTCACCGTCCACCGGTGGGACGCCGCCGGGCGACTCAATCCGAACAGCAGATGCACATCTTGCTGGCCCTGCCAGGCGTCGGCCATGTCACTGCTCGCGCTGTCTGTGCGCGATTTCGCAGTTTGCACGATCTGTTGAATGCAGACGCTACCCAACTTGCGACGGTCCCCGGTGTCGGGCCCTTGCGAGCCGCCGCACTGGAACAGCTGCTACATGTTGCCTTGCCAACCTCACACGATGTGCTCACATCAAAAAGTGCAGAAGACGTACAAATGCAGGCTACCTACAACAGAAAGGAGCAAGAACTCACATAACCAGCGGAGAAATGCTTCATCCTTTTTGCAGCCAACCGAGGCGGGCAGACCGCACTTCTACCTCTTCCCAAAAGCGGGACCATACCGAAAGGAGGGCGCCTGAGGGCGGCGACGTTGATGATAAACAGAGACAACACTTCCTCCATCACGCCGGCTAGGACCGTGATGGGTATCCTGAAGGACAACGAGCTCTTGCTCCTTGAGGCTGTCCAGCAGAAGCGCGTGCTTCGCTCGCTCCAACTCCCCACTGACGTGAGTGAGCCGGATCGCCTGCTGAAATACCTCTGGGATGCTGGGCTCGACTCGGCCTGGGTGATGCCAGCCACGACACTCTCGCGGTCCGCCACCTGTTCCTGGCTTGAGCAGGCGAGCAGCGGCTGGATGGTACGTGTCCACCCCGATCCGCAAGAGCCGTCCAGGCCGATCCGTGCCCTACTCTGGCCAAGGGATCAAAACCAGCGGGAAGCGCGTCACCTGGTACTCGCCTTTCCCGAGTACGCCGGGTGGGGCTGGGAACTCACAGACGCGCGGAGTCTGCTCGCCACAGTGAGCTACCTGGATCAGGTGCTGACCAGGTCGGTGAACGACTCCCCCGACCTGCTGGCGCATGCGTTGCTCACCGACCTCACACGCGATGCTGCCATCTCGCCGCTCGATTCCTCTCCGGTCGACCTGTACGCCTTCTCCTGCAGCGGCGCCACACCTGTCCCGCTCAGGGAGTGTGCGCGCGATGTGGTGTGGATGCGCCCCCTCTCGGTCATGGAACAGCGCCAACGCTATGTGCATAAGTACGTTCACCTCTCGCGGCACCTGCAGGCAGCGATAGGAGCTCCCCTGGGAGGAGGTGCGCCGGAGTATAGTGCGAGTGGACGCGCCTACGATGGCATGCGCCCCGGCATCTGGCGCGCCCACGTCGAGCGGGCTGGCTCCGTCTTTGACGGCAAACAGCTGCCAAGCGGCCTGGACGGGGAGTGGATGAGTACGCCCCAGGTCAGGTGCTGCCAGGACATCGGCTACCGGGTCCAGGTAAGGGAGGGCTGGTACTGGCAAGAAGCCCACGACCTACTTAAGGGCTGGGGCACCACCTTGTGGCAGGCAGCTTCACGCCTGCACATACACACCCAGTCCTATCGGCATGCACTGGGGAGAGCCAACGCTTTGCACACCATCACCCTGCTCGCCGAGCTGGGTATCTCCCTCCTCGCACAGGAGCAGACCCTTGGGGGCTGGTCCCGGCCTGATTGGTGGATCCAGGTCGTCGGTCTGGGTCGAGCACTTCTGTTTGCGCAGCTGGGAAGTATGGTGAAAAAGGGCATCATGCCGGTGCTGGTGGAGAGGGATGCCTTCTGGGTGATCTCAGATGAGGCCCACCCGCCCTCCGCGGTTCCTGGCCTGGTGACGGCTCAGCGATGGAGGGGGTATACCGCGGGGTATGAAGCCCCCCTCTTGCTCACATCAGAAGTCAGAAACGCCTGGAAGTGTGCCCAGCATGCTGGCGAATTGGCCCTGGCGCTCGATACCCTGGATGGTGAGGCCCTCCCCGAAAAGCTGTATCCCTCAAGCAAGCATTCTGGAAACCTCGACCCCATTCAATTGGCGTCACTTCCCAGCCGAGATTAGCAAAACCATGGGTAAAATGACACTTCTGCGTGCTGCTGGGTCATGGCATACGCTCAGCGCAGTCACAGGTCCCGTTCTCGGCAACGGCAACTTTCGCATGGCTGGCTGCGACCGCTAAGCCCACATGCGTGAGCGCCACTTGGCTGCGGCTGCCCAGGCGGTAGCCAGGAGAAAATTCAGACGACAGGAGGAGCAAATGGCATGTGGGGCTAGTCTTCCGCTGCGTTTGCTCCCATTACATCTCTGGGAGGGACAACTTAATTCCGCAACTCGGAGCGTTTTCAGAAGACGGTGCAGCGCTAACGCAGAGTTTAATGCCTTGAAGTTGAGTGCCGGGCTATCAACTTCAGGGCACAACTTAATTCCACAACGAAGGACAACTTAATTCCTTGCCTACAGTTAAATAATGTATGCGTAAAATAAACTCGTACACCAGACACACTGGCGATCACTAATCATCTTTAGTGGTCGCCAGTTTCCGTTTCTTTGATGTAGATGGATTGAGGGCATTTTAGTAACCACTCGTGTTAGTTGAGGAGGTAAGGTGGACCCATTTTAGGAATCCTGGAAGGCTTGTCAAAACAGGGCAAAGCGGATAGAGTAAGCATGATACATGGTCTGAGTGAGAGGAAACCTGAACTGCGGGATTGTCCCCCGTATTGAGGCGAGGTAAGCTGTTGTTATCCACGTAGCATTTTCGGGATTCCGATTAGGAGATAGATATGGCAGACATTCTGGAACGCAAGAAGACGCATTTTGTACTGTGGCGTCCTAAGCCCAGTGGGGCATCGCCGGTTCTCGTCATTGGACAATTCCAATTTGGAAACCCGCCATCCATATCGGGGCTACAGCGCTTTCCCTTAGCTCCAGTGGCTGGCTTCGATGATCTGTTCGCGCTCAACGCGTCCACATGCAACCTGAACGATGGCCAGGTCTATCATTACTGGTTTGAGGTTGAAGATACATCGCCTTTCGGCAAGCCGGGAACGCGCGTGCTGACCACAGATCCATTCGCGTGGACGGTTGATTGGCGGCTGCGAACCCCGCTTCTAACGAGCCCTTATAGCCCAGATGATCGTCAGCCAGCGGCCGTAGTGAAGTGGAGCGGAAACCAGCTTGTGGCGAGTGATCCCGGCGGCGAAGCGATTGATCTCACCGGCGATCCAAGTCCGGCAACTCTGCCCGCCAATAACCACCTGGTGATCTACGAATTGCCCACTGCGTGGTCTCGACCCGCAGCCTCGGGCGATCTGGGCATCGGAGTGGGAACGTTCCGCGATGTGCTGGCGATGGTGGACACAAACGCCAGTGGGGCGAATTTCGATGACCTCGCTATAACGCAGACAGGCCGCTCTTATCTGACGGAACTGGGCATAAACGCCTTGGAACTGTTGCCTCCGGCTGACAGCTTCTACAAGCGCGACTGGGGTTACGATACCTCGCACTATTTGGCACCAGACGCTGATCTTGGGTTTCCGGAAGAATTCTCCTCGTCGACAGCGAACCACGATCTAGCTATGCTCGTAAAAGTCTGTCACCTCAATGGGATTCGTTTTTTCGTCGACGCAGTGATGGCATTCGCGACACACGAGCCATACCAGACCATTAACTTTGATGATTTTTATATCGCCGATCCCAAGGCCACTCCCGACGATCCAGATGCACGCAACTCTCGTCCGGATCATGGCTTCCGCGATGGCTTCGGAAGTGTCCTGTGGCGCTACGCGAAATCGGTACATACGTACGACCCGATTTCGGGTGAAACGCACGATGGCATTTATCCAGGCAGGCAGTTCATGCTGACATACATCACACGCTGGATGAACGATTTCCGTGTGGACGGGATCCGCATGGACAGCCTGGAGAACGTAGCCAACTGGGACTTCATTCAGGAATTCAAGGACTACGCGCGTCAGCTATTTGCCGCGCGTTGGGCAGCGGCTGGTTTAGGCGCGGGCGCTGACGAGCAGATGCTTGTCGTCGGAGAGGAACTGTCAGTTCCGCTGGAACTGATCACCCAGGGCCATGTAGATGGGCTGTGGAACTATCACTTCAGCGGTCTGGTGCGGTCGGCAGTTTTGGGTGGAAGCGATGGTTTTGAAAGTGCCGTGCGCCAGATGATCGATTGCCGCAATCTTGGCTTCACCGATGGCACACAGGCGGTCAATTACATCACCAGCCACGATGTAGAGGGTGACTGGAACATCCGGCTGTATAACTTCCTCCTGAAGCAAGGGGTCGCGCCGGAAGATTTGGAGAAGCGGATCAAGCTGGCGTTTGTCTGCCTTCTAACAGCGGTTGGGATTCCGATGATTCTCGCCGGAGAAGAGTTCGCGGATGAGCACTACCGTTTCGACAAGAACGGCGTGGTGGATCAGAATGGCGGCAAACAGGTGGATCCGGTCAACTTTACGCGTGCAACTGAGCCGACGCGAGCTCGGATTCTAGCCTACGTCAGCCAGTTAGTGAAGCTGCGCACATCGCATCCCGCATTAGGCGTGAACGACACGGAATTCCTGCAAGTCGATCTCAACGAAGGCAAGCGGGTGTTTGCATGGCAACGCGGCAGTACTATGAATCCAGTGATAGTGGTTGCGAACTTTTCGGCGTGGGGAACCGCCAATCCGTTTACCCCAGGGGCGGAGTATGTCGTTCCAAACTGGCCTCCAACGCCGACCGGGCGACAGTGGCGTGAGGTAACGCAGAGCCGACCAGCGCCGGATGCCGGGCGTGAGCCCCTCTTTCCTTGGGAAGCGAAGGTCTACCAGTTGGCTTAAGCGTCGAAATGAAGTAGTGTTGCCCTTTCATACAGTCTGTCTTGCGAGCACATGTTCATATCCTCAAATTGTATCCTCGTTGCACATCCATCTGCAACCAGTGTAGGCACACTCTATCCTACATAACAGCGGCTTGTTATGAACGGATGTACCACGTAGCCTACAGCGGCTATCTAAGCTGAACAGGAAAGTGGAATTGTACGCCCACAGCATTCCTCTCAGGTTTTTGCAACATAACCTTTCTACTGCCCCGCCGAAAGCCATAAAAGGAACCGCCACAATCAACGCACGGAGAGGTGCTGTTGCCCGCTAGCAGCAGAGCTGCCGCCCAGCACAGCCAGGACCAACTATAAGCGAGCACGCAAATCAGGACATCACACCTCGTACCTCGCCAACAGTTGGTCTCATGGTTGCATTCCGAACTCAGCCCGTCAGTGCGAGCGTCTTCGGAGGCTCGGTCGGTGTAGCTCTCAGTAGCATAGGCTCTACTGCCATCCCGTCAGGTCCGCCGACCAGGTAGGCGATCATCAAGCCCCACCAGAACAGGGCACCCAGGCCGAAGAGCGGACCTAACACGATCCCTACGATCCCGCACCACAGCAGGACGTTGAACCACGTCTTGTCCACAAGCCGGTTGGTGTTGATCACCGCTCCAATCCAGGCCACAAATTGGACGACGATGCCGCCTAAGACGGCGAAGCCGCCCAGTAGGATGAAGCTAACCAATGTCCAGAAGTAGCTGTCGGGGACAAAGGTGGCGTCAGGCTGATAGTTGCCCGTGAGGGCCCCGATATGGGACGCAAGAGCCAGGGAACTGAAGAGGGCCAGGAGTCCTCCAACAACCATAACGCCTGCCCCTATAAGCCACCAGATGGTGATTGTACGCTTTGTCATGTTTTTCACCTCTTTCCAGGTGTTCTCACCTACGGGAACCGATCCCGCGAATGAGTCTATCAGAGTTTCCAGGTACGATCTCTAAGGCAAGATCATCACTGTACACGATGACTGCTCCTCTGACCTGTCTCTTATCGCTTTCAGGACTGGGAGCGCTCACGAACTGTCTTCCTACAGACGAGCAAATCATTTGTGCACATGCTCACCTTTTTCCACACTACTAGTATGGCAGATCGCTCTCACAGGACAGTCACATCCTACCACCTCATCCTCTCAGGATCGTCTCGAATTCCTCCTCGTTTGCACATTGATCATACGACAAAGGCCTGTGGTTGAGGAGGACGCTTGTGGGGCTGGCGCTCATTTTTCCTTTTCCCTCCCCTCCATCTCCGTTCCTCTCTCTTGCACTCCTCCTGACAGGCTGGCCGGTCGTAGTCGTGCGCAGCGGCACATCGCCAGAAGGTCTACCCATCGGTGTGCAGGTCGCAGCCCGCCCCTGGCGCGAGGACGTTGCATTGTCCGTAGCACAGCAGATCGAGACGGCCTTGGGCGGCTGGCAGCGCCCATCATTCTAGCTAGCTTGCCAAACCGCAGTGAAAAGGAGCACACAAAAAGCCGATGTGCAGCCGGAAACGGCTTGTAGATATTTGGAACACCTTCTTGTATACGAGATATTCTAAATAGCTTGCCCAGGCTCTTGAGTCTGCAAATTTATTCTTCGAGGTTACATTCTGTCATAAAAACGCTTAGCTCCAGTCCGCAACTTTATTTCGCCCGAAAAATTCTCTCTTGCACGTAAAATGATAATTCTGAGTCCATATGTTTGTTCTTGATGAACAGTAGGGGCACTGCTTGAACAACGAGTCAGGATAGCCTGTTACTCTCGCTAATCTAAAATGGACGGTGAATGCTTCTCACCGCAAAGGGTTCTTGTGCAGGGCCAAAGAATGTCTGCGGCATAGGTGAGCCGTGCTGCGCCAGCGATTCGCCTATGCTGGATGCCCCGTTTAGCTACCTATGCGGCGGTACGTGAATAGCATTGCCCTTTGGTGTTCTCAAGAAAAGCACGTAGACGACAAAGAACTCGTTAGGGGAATACTGCTGAGTTCTTCGTCGTCTACGTGCTGAGAGCTAGAGAGGCGACTAGCTGGCTTGTCCGGGTAAAGGGACAACGCCGCAAGTTGCACACCCATGAGTGAGTCTCTTCACTCACCTGGAGACCTGTTCTCCATCTTTCAGGAAGTAGATGTCAGGTTGGTCAACAACTCCAGCTCTTTGCATCACTTCGCGAAACTCTTCAGATTGCGCAAACTGGCGGGCTCTCTCCAGGACATCCCACTCCAAAAGAACGACGAGTTCTTTGGGGTCAGAGGTGCTGCGAAAAAGCTGCCCTCCACGGGAACCATTGGCTTGGCGGATGACACTGTGTGCATCAAACGCTGACTTCCACTGCTCATAGTCCGTCACTTTCTGTCGGACAAGCAGGTATGGCATCGTCCTTCCACATCCTTTCTGGAAAGCTCAAACTGGCCTATCCTGGTGGAGGTTGCAGGCGTTCTCGCCCGTCTTGCATGGCCGGAGAGGGATCGCTGTGGTGGTGATACACTCTCTTCCACGCTCCCGCTTCACGGCGATAGACGTTGGTGACGCTCTGCTCAAAAGAGACTGCTGTCCAGCGAGCATGGCCTCCCCGGACTCGATGCCTCCCTCGTATGCCAGGTCACCAGGCGACTAGCTGGTCTGCCCTGGCGCGGGAACAACGCCGAGTTGTTGCATTAGACCGAGAAAATCCAGGTTGACCCAGTTGTCGGTCACCTTTCCATCCACGACACGAAAGATGCCCGTGGCCTTGACGTCAACTGCTTTGCCAGTCGGGGGCATCCCCTGGAAGGAGCCGGTATTCGTCCCGCGAAAGCGCCAGCGAGCGGCAACTTTGTCTCCTTCAGCAAGCATATTCTCGATCTCGAGACGTATGTCGGAGAACGCTGAGCGGAAACCCATGGTGAGTCGTTTGAACCCCTCGGGTCCTTGCAGGGGCGACACCGATCCATCGTGGTTGACCCAGTTGGGGGCGATGACTTGATCCACCGTGTTCAGATCACCGTGCTCCTGCAGCTCTATCAACTTTTGAAAGACCGCCTTGTTCTCTTCGGTTGACATAGAATATCCTCACTTTCTGAACATCTTCAATAATGTTCGATGCTCTCGAAACGATCTCATACAGGATTGACTACAAAGATCATCACACCGGCCTGTTCGCAAAGGTCGCAAGCAGGCCAATCTGTTGCAGCAAGCCCAGTTGGTCAAAATTGCCCCAGCTTTCGACGATCTTGCCACCAGCAATGCGATCGATAGCAATCCCCGTGACCACGACAGACTTGCCAGTGGGATACATGTCAAACAAGCTCCCTGTGTTTGTGCCAGTTGAAGTGGTGCGCGTCACCACCTTGTCCCCTTCTGCGAACTGACCCTCAATGGTGGCATGGAGATCGGGGAAGGCAGCGCGGTACATTGCGAGGAGTTGTTTGTAACCTTCCGCCCCAGAGGGCAAGCCAGGAGGGTTGCCCGGAAAGTGGTTGACATGATTGGCGGCGAGAATCTCATCTGCTGCAACGAAATCCCCCTTGGAAAAAACCTCCTCAAAGAAACGACGGACGAGCGCCTTGTTGTCTTCGGTTGACATGGGATGTTCTCCTTGTTCAGCTAAATGCATATGATTGGGGGGTTGCGGGCGCAACGCGCCGGCCGGGCGCGGGTTGCGGACGGTGAACCGGCCGCCCGTCAGGGCAGCTGCCTGATGACTGTCGCCCTGAATGGCGCGGCTAACAGCTCCCCTAGAGGTGCGTAGGCGCCGCTGGCCATAGCCTCCTGCATCGCCGCCGCCCGCACCTCGGCCGACTCCCAATCGGCAATCTCAACCAGTATGTCGGGGTTATCGAGCACCTCGTAGCGCGTGCTGCCCAGGAAACCTGGCTCGCCCGGCCCAAGTGTCGCTGCAACGCTCTCAAGCAGACTCTTGAGCTCAGCCCGCTTGCCTGGTTTGGCCTGTAGTTCGACGATCACCTTGATTGCCACTTTATTCGCTCCTTTCTACGGTAAGTCAACTATGCTGCCGCACATACTCCTGGCCGCCCAACGGTGGGTATAACCCGCGCGCGTAGCGTTAGCGGAGCGCGTCGGGTTCATGCCGGTGTTAGCCCGCGCCCTAGATTGCCAAGCCTCACTTGGCTTTGCACACCTGTGCTTTTGGGCAACACTGCATTGAAAAGCAACGCGCTCCACTTGTTATTCCCGCTGAATGCCTACCTCTCGCCCTACCCTGATGGAAGAGTCACCCCGACCTGTTGCATCAGATCTGCCGCGTCGCTTAGGGGCCAATCTTCCACAATTTTACCGTTAGCGAGGCGGTATTCACCCAGTCCCGACGATCCCGTTGCTTCTTTGCCAGCGTTTGTAACGTGCATTGTGGCCCGCACCACAACGTAATCCCCTTCAGCGATCAGATGCTCGATGCTAAAGTCCCACTTGAGGTCGGGGAAAGCCGTGCGCATCGTGGTGAAGAACTGTTTGAAGCCATCGCGTCCCCCAGGGACTAAATGGTTGGTATAGTCGGGAGCGAACAGTTCGTCCACGAGGGCAGCGTTCTGGTTGCTCAAGATCTCCTCGATGAAACGGCGGACGACTGCCTTGTTTTGTTCGGTTGACATGTGATGTTCTCCTTTGTGTGTTGTAGGTCAGGGTAAGCCTGTCTTACCCAGTCTTCGTGGGACACGCTTTGAAGTGCTGGCATCCCTCCATTCTCCTGAGTGCGTGGTCTGACCTGGCTGATCAGTTCATCGCCCGCATACACAAGACGCATACTCCGGCAAGACGAGCTGGCTACTTTCGCTGCGGCGGTTCATATGCCCGAAGCAAGAGCTTCGCTCTACCATAGACGCGCTCAGAAATCTTCTCTTGCTGGTAGAGGTCTTCAATATCCTGCAGGAGACTGGCAAAGGTCCCGCCTTTGAAGGAGAGCAGTTGCACCAGGACCTCTGCGTCATGGGCATACTCAAGGGCCATCGACATCACTCGTTCGTCAATGTGCCCAAGAGCCCAGGTTGAGAAGTCGAGAGCGATTGCTCGTTGCTCCTGGAGCTGCACCAGCATCTGACGCACTTGTCCCAGTTTGGAGGGTTCTGTGGCGATCGCGAGTGCCAGCTGGAAGATCTTCCTTGTAAGAGCCTCATCCGAGCTTTCAGCACCAAGTTCAGAGCTTCCCGTCTCGCTTGTTTTCTTCTGTTGACACGAGCTATACTCCTTGCTGCACATCCATCAAGCAAGTCCCTTCTCTCACCTGGAGAGCTGTTCGATCTCTTCCAGGAAATAGAAGTCAGGCGGGTCAAGCACCCCAGCTGCTTGCATCTTCGCTCTCACCTCTTCCCTTTGACTATACTGGCGGGCCTGCTCCAGATCCCACTCGAACAGTATGACCACTTCATTGGGGTCATCGGCACTACGCCAGAGTTGTCCCCCTTGGGAACCAGCGCTCTCTCGGTTGGCACCGTCTGCATCAAAGATCGGCTTCCACCTGGCATAGTCCGCGACTTTGTGTGTGACCATGACGTATGACATCGTAGCTCCACCTCCATTCTGTTGTGTCGTTCTGTGCCTGTTGAGCCCACGCAAGCCATGGATCGCACGATGGCGGTCACCGGAGTATCATAATGGAGAGTGTACCCGTCAGGGAGGCGAGAGGACATCGGCAGAATACGTGATTGTGGTACCTATTTCTCCCCGGACTGGGAGAAGGGATGCGAAGCCATATACCTAGGCGGAATTACCGAGATGTTGCGGATGGCGAGGAGCAAGCGTGGGGTCAGATCAGCTTGTTTTGGATGGCAGAACGAGTCGCAGCAGCGCGCGAGGTGACCTCAAGCTTACTGTAAATCGAACGCACGTGTGCATCGGCAGTACGCGGGCTGATAGTGAGCTGCTCTGCGATGTGGGTGGTGGTCAGCCCCTGCGTAAGGAGGCGCAGGACTTCGATCTCGCGAGCGGTCAGGCCGAATGGATTTCCCCGTGAGGGGGAAGTTGACGGCGTTTCCCGAGGAGCAGGGGGGGTCGTTGGAGGAATGTGCTCTCGCGCACGCAGTTGCACAGCCTCCGCGATAGCTTCCTCAAGGGTCATTGCTTGCCCCTCTGTCCATGCTGCCGTGAAGGTTGGCTCGTCAAGTTGCGCGCGTAGAGCAGCAACGGTTTGGAGTGAACCCAAGTGACCAGACCGCCCATCAAGTCAAAAACATGGTATACTGGGAAATGAGTATGCCGAAGGAGAAAACTGATGAGCGGAAGAGTTCATAGCAGAGAATTGAAGATGACAATTGTCCGACAATTAG
>WNGE01003672.1_pt1 | contig 20032 bp, 10 predicted proteins | sample 5400651 | NCBI WGS metagenome assembly WNGE01 (sample SAMN13153370, study PRJNA577476) | soil metagenome | isolation source: 60 cm soil or saprolite under grassland replicate 2 | place: USA:California | collected 2016-06-15
CTGAGCGCAGTCGAACGATCGACAATCACTTCGTCACGGCGAAGTTCGACGAGTTCCCGCAAGAACTACACGCATTTCGCGACCAACTCGCCGGGCGCTCGATGATCGTGCGCAAAACAAAACCGCTACCCGTGGAATGTGTCGTGCGCGGTTATCTGGCCGGCTCGGGGTGGAACGAGTATCAGGAATCTCAGAGCGTTTGCGGCATTAAATTGCCGCCGGGCTTGCAACTCGCGTCGCAATTGCCGGAGCCAATTTTTACTCCGGCGACAAAGAGCGATACCGGACACGATCTCAACATCGATATGAATGCGTGTCGCCAAATTTTGGGCAATGAAATGGCGGAGCGCGTTCGCGACTTGAGTTTAAAAATTTATGCGGAGGGGCGCGATCATGCCGCACAGTGCGGGATCATTGTCGCGGACACGAAATTCGAGTTTGGCGTTGTCGATGGAAGATTGCTCCTGATCGACGAATGCCTCACGCCCGACTCATCTCGGTTCTGGCCGAAAGATCAATACGTCCTCGGGAAAAGTCCGCCTAGCTTCGACAAACAATTCGTGCGCGATTATCTGGAGACTCTTGCTTGGGACAAAACGCCGCCCGCGCCGTCGCTGCCGCAAGATGTGATTGCGAAAACATCGGCCAAATACGTGGAAGCATTCGAGCGGTTGACCGGCGAGAAATTGAAATAACACGCGTGTCATTCCGAGCAAAGCGAGGAACCTCTCACAGGGTCGTGGAGCATGCTTTCTACTCAGCCTGGCATAAGCTTCGTGGGCGGGGTCCCTCGTCGTCTGCGCGACTCGGGATGACACCCGTTGTATTATTTTCGCAGCAAATCGCTCACTAGGGAGCGTTCTTCTTTCAGTTCGGCCACCGATTTGTCGATTTTGTCCCGGCTGAATTCATTGATCGAAAGATTTTGCACGATTTCCCAGTTCCCGCCGCGAACGCGAACTGGGAATGACGAGATCAGATTTTTCTCGACATCGTAACTTCCATCGGAACAAATGGCGACGCTGTGCCAATCGTCGCGTGGCGTGTCGTTCGTCAAAAAACGCACGGTATCGACGATTGCATTGGCAGCGGAGCCCGCTGACGACAAACCACGTGCCTTGATCACCGCCGCGCCGCGCTGCTGCACGTTCGAAATAAATTCCTCCTTCAACCATTTCTCATCGCCGATGACTTCGTTTGCCGGTCGACTGTCGATCCTGACATTGTAAAAATCCGGATACTGTGTCGCCGAATGATTGCCCCAGATCGTCATGTTTGTGACTTTTGTGACGTCCATCCCGGCCTTGTGCGCGAGCTGGGCACGTGCCCGGTTTTCATCCAGCCGGGTCATAGCGAACCACCGATCGCGCGGAATTTCTTTTGCGTTATTCATCGCGATCAGACAATTCGTGTTGCACGGGTTTCCGATCACGAGTACGCGCACATCAGCGGCGGCATTTTTTTCGATGGCCTGACCTTGTCCGATGAAGATCTTGCCGTTGATGCCTAACAAATCCTTGCGCTCCATTCCAGCTTTGCGCGGAACGCTGCCAACGAGCAGCGCCCAGTTGATGTCGCGAAATCCTTCATCGAGATCGGCCGTCGGCACAACCGATTCGAGCAGTGGAAAAGCGCAATCGTGCAATTCCATCACCACGCCGTCGAGCGCACCGAGCGCATTCGGAATCTCAATCAGCTGCAGCGTGAGCGGCTGGTCCGGCCCGAACATTTCCCCGGAGGCGATGCGAAACACAAGCGAGTAACCAATCTGCCCGGCTGCGCCGGTTACAGCGACTTTAAGCGGCGATTTCATATTTATTCTTTAGCCACAGATTGACACAGATGAAACACAGATTTTGCCGTACGAAAAGTGACCAATCGGAAACCATTCCGAATCTGTGAAAATCTGTGTTCATCTGTGGCTAAGTTCTGCCGGTTTTTTCCAGCAGTGCGTGAATCAACCGCATTTGTGCTTGCGTTTTTCGACTCGATCGAAGTTGTACAACGCTCCGTTGCATTCGACGCGTCCAATTCGAACTTGCTGTCGTGCCGGGGACGTTAAACCGATATTTCCGCGCCAGCAGATCGGTGATCATGACGATGGCGATCCACGCCTCGCTTTTGAAAAGCGCTTCCATGACGGCCGGATAAAAATCTTTTTCAAAATCGACTTTATCGAAGTTTGGATCGAGGCCAGCGAAGGTAGCTGTTGACCCCTCGAAAGCTTCCTCCCATAAAGCCCGAATCGGCTTGTGATCGTGCGTCGCATAACTTGCAACGGAGAGCCGTTCATATTTGTCTCCAGGCGTGACCTGTTCATCACGCACTTCCCACTGCGGAATTTTAAATCCGGCAACGCCAAGTGACTGTAGGTGTGGCCGCACGTAATTGGGTACGGCGCCAAGATCTTCGCCGATCACTCGCGTGGCGCCTGCTTCTTCCAGAACAACGCGCAGATATTCTTCGCCATCGCGTTTATTCGCCTCGCAGTTCTCGGTCGTGTCGTCGTCACGCGGCACGAAATGCGGGGCGCGACCGCCGGTTTGCTCAAACATCTGGGCCCAATCGAGCGGGAGAAATTGTTTGTTCTTCCGTGGCCGCCACGGGAAAGCGTAAATGCGATAAAATCCGAGAACGTGATCGATGCGAAAGAGATGAAAAATGCAGCGGACTGCGCGCACACGCTCGCGCCACCAATCAAAATTGTTCGCGCGCATCCTGTCCCAGTCATAGAGCGGAATGCCCCAGTTTTGTCCCCATTTTTGCGTGAACTCGTCGTCTTTGAAGTAAGGTTCGGGCGGCGCGCCGCCGGCCCAATCGAGCACGAATTCATCTGGCCGCGCGAAAACATCGGCACTGTGATAGCTGATGCCAAAGGGAATATCGCCCATCAGCGCGACGCCGCGTTGTTCAGCGTATGATTTGATCTCGCGCCACTGCTGATACGCGATCCATTGAACATAGCAGAAGAAATTCTGGCGATCCGTTATCGCTGCTTGCCGGTCTTGTGGCAGATCGCGCAGCCAACCGCGTGCTTTTTCCATTGATTGATGATGGGCCGGCCATCGGTTCCATGCGGCGCTATCGCCATTCTCTTCCATCAGGACCCGGAAGAATGCGTAATCGCGTAGCCACCCGCCTTCTTCGTCGCAGAAGTTTCGAAAATTACCCTGTCGATCTTCGCTCGCGCGAGCAGAGAAATTTACGAACGCTTTTTTCAGCATGCGCCGCTTTAGTTTTTTGACTTGGCGGTACTTCACCCCGCCAAGACGGAGGCCATGAAGATCGACATCGGCAACTAAAGCATCAAAGTCTTCACGCGTTAAATCTTGCGGCGAGTGTGGCGCAAGGTGGAGCGTGGTTGGCTCGATCGCCATCGCGCTGATCGCATTGTATGGACTGTTGTCGGCTCCGATCTCATTGATAGGCAGCAGTTGGACAAGCTTGAATCCAATTCCGGCAGCCCAATCAATAAACTCCCGCAGCGCGCCGATATCGCCGATTCCAAGATCGTCTTCGCCGCGCAGCGCAAATAGTGGCACAAGCACCCCGGCAATTCGCTTTTCCGGCGAAATTTTCATCATTTCTCTTCAGCCGCAGATAAACACAGATGAAACACAGATTCAGAAAATGAGGCGTTTATACTCGACCTTGTACCGGCCGAAATTGAGCAAGATGCCGACCTTTAATCCGGTGGCCTTGAGTACATTCAGCAGCTGAGCTTCATCCCGCTTATCATATTGCGGCGCGATTTTGACTTCGATCAATACCGCATCGTTAACAATCATGTCGCCATCGTACTCACCGACGACTACTTCCTTGTAACGAACCGTTGTTCTCTTTTCCAACTCTGCGCTGAAACCGCGCCGTAACAGCTCGACTTGAAGCGCCCGTTGATACACGCGGTGCAGAAAACCGTAACCTGGCTGATTGTGAACTTCGAAAGCAGATCCAATGATTGCCTCCGTAATTTCCTTATGTGGAAATGGAGTCTCGTCCTGAGGTTCGAATTCGAGCATCCTTTATCTGTGAAAATCTGTGTTCATCTGTGGCCAAAAAGTTCACCCCTTTTTCACTTGCCAGTCCTCTAGGAGTGCGCTCGGGATTTCTTGCAGAAAACGCGATGGGCGCTGAAAAACATCGCCGTAGCCTCCGCTTAACCGCATGTGCGGAAAGGTGAGATAGAGTTCGTCGCGCGCGCGCGTGATGGCGACATAAAACAAACGCCGCTCTTCTTCGAGCGCATCGCGCGTGTCGAGCGAACGGCTGCTCGGAAACATCCCGTCAGTCAACCAGATCACGAACACTGTGTGAAACTCGAGACCTTTGGCCTGGTGCACTGTGGAAAGGTTGACCGCCTCTTTGTCGCCAGTTTGGTTTGGCGCGGCTTCGGCATCGACATTGCTGATGAGCGCCAATTGCGAAAGAAACTCGTGGACGTCCTTAAACTGGCGGGCAAACACCGCGAGCTGGTCCAGGTCCTCGCGCCGGAGTTCGTAGTTTGTGAAATTCACCTTCGCATAGTCGTCGTAGATTGCTTCGACGACGGACCTGATCATGTCCGATGGCGAGTTTGGTTGCCCGCCTGGGGCGATTTCATCCAGCGTGTGGGCGAGTTGCGTCCACGATTTCTTTGATTTCGCAGGAACATTCATTGCCAGCAGACGTTCGCCAAAGTTGTAGTCCCGACTCGTCGGGATGACTCCGGCTGGCGCTGACGTTGCTTCAGAACCGGGATCACCGATCCCGGCGACAGCCAGGCCGTCTTCCCATGCGCGCCAAAGGTTTTCCGCAGTCCGATTGCCAATGCCTTGTAGTAATTTCACCATGCGCTTGAATGCGACTTCGTCACGCGGATTTGCCACGAAGCGAATAAACGCGGTGACATCTTTGATGTGGGCCTGCTCGAAAAACCGGACACCGCTCGTGATTTGATACGGAATTCCGCGGCGCGAAAGCTCCAGTTGCAATTCAATGGCGTGATAATGCGCGCGATAAAGCACGGCGATTTGGCGCAGATCGATATTTTCATCGCGCAATTCGAGGATGCGTTGCGCGACGAATTGTGCCTGCTCAGCGCCATCATTAAGCGCGACAAGCGCCGGCTTCGCGGCGTTTGATTCGCGCGTCGCGCTCAAGTGCTTGCGAAACTGCCGAACATTGGCCTCGATCGCCGCGTTCGCGACTTCGAGAATTTCCGGGACGCTACGATAATTCATCTCGATCTTAAATACGTGGGCGTCCGGATAACGCTTCGGAAATTCGAGAATGTTCTGGAAATTCGCGCCGCGCCACGAGTAGATCGACTGCGCGTCGTCGCCCACCACCATCACGTTTCTGTGATCCAGCGCCAGCAGATCAACGAGGTCAGCCTGGATTTTGTTCGTGTCCTGATATTCATCAACAAGGATGAACTGAAATTGCCGCCGATAAAATGCGGCGATGCCTTCGTGTTGCTGTAACATCGACAATGTCTTTTCGAGCAGGTCATCGAAATCCAACGAATTGGTTGCCTTCTTCCTCTTCTCGTAGCGGTCGTGGACGTCCTGGATCTTCTCGAGCAACGACAGGAAATACGGGAATTTTTCGGCGAGCAATTCTTCCATCGATGTCTCTGTATTGACGACGAAGCTAAAGATTTCAGCGAGCACATCGCCCTTCGGGAAGCGGATTTCTTTCGGATCAATTCCAGCTCCTGCTACCACAGTGTTGATTAAATCCTTTTGATCTTCGCGATCCATGATCGTGAACCCGCTCGAATAACCGAGCGCGCTCCCGTGACGTCGCAGCATCCGATTTCCCACTGAGTGAAACGTGCCACCCCAAAGTCCGCTCGCATCAACCGGCAGTAAATTCGCGACGCGATCGAGCATTTGCCGCGCCGCTTTATTCGTGAACGTGAGCAGCAAAATATTTCGCGGATCGATTCCGTTTTCGAGCAAGTACGCAACCCGGTAGGTGAGTGTGCGCGTTTTGCCACTGCCCGCACCCGCGATGACGAGCAGCGGACCCGGCGGCGCGGTCACTGCCGCGAACTGCTGCTCATTTAGCTCGGCCGCGTAATCGATATGGATCGATGTCGATGTAGGCGCGCGTTGAAGCGTGTATTGGCGGGACATGGAGCGTTACGCTGCTGTCACGCCAACATGTGTTCAAGTGCCGATTAAAGACTATTGCACCGTGATCGCGGACGAAACTGATCGGCCATGATCGTCCAGCGCGGTCAATTCGTATCGACCTGCCGATGCCTTCCATGAAATTACTTCTTGCGGCGGAGCCTTGCCGATAAAGGTCTTACCCGCGAACCAGTAAATTTCGCGCACATCCGCATCCGTCTTGGCGCGCAGGGGGATCGTGGTTGACGATGCGAAAAGGAATCCACCGGCAGGAGAAATAATTTGCGGCGGATTTCCGATGCGCGCTGCCAGGTCGGACTCCGTTCCAGGCAAGAACGGCGGTGGCGGCCGGCGTGGCAAGCCTGCGCGCTCAAAAAGTCTCAGCAGATCGCTCGGCCAGAATTCGTAAACGTCGCGCCGGAGCGATCGCGTTCCGTCATCGATCGGCACCCGCAGACCGGTTGCAACATCGACAAGTAATTCTTGATGTACATCACAGGTTTTGATCGGCGAAACACCCGGAATGAACCAGCCTTCGACACGCTGGGTGCAATGCGGCCCCGGCAAATCGCCCGAGACTGCGCAAAATTCGACGCGCTTCAAGTTCGCGCCGGATGGCGGCAAATGCGGCTCGTTAGGCTCCGGCCAGCTCCCGCGCAGGCTATCGATGATTTGAAACAGGAGCGGCGCCGCGGCGATTCGTCCTATAAAATTTGCATTTGGCCGTCCGTCAAAGTTTCCGATCCAGACGGCGAGCACGTAATGATCGAAGACCGCAATGGACCAGGCGTCGTGAAAACCGTGCGAGGTCCCAGTTTTCCAGAAAATCGGCGCCATGCGGCCTGAATCCGCATACATCATCTCGGGCCTCGGCCGGTTGAGCATTTCGAGAGTGAGGAACGCAGCCTCGGGAGTGACGATGCGGTGGCCTCGAGTCGGGATTGGATCGCTCGACGAGCGGCGAAGCGGACGCAGCTCTCCGTTGTTGGCGAGCGCGGCGTAAAGTCTCACCAGATTTTCCATCGACACTTCCGCGCCGCCGAGGGGAAGCGCTAACCCGTAAAGCGATTCGGAACGCGGCAATGCAACGCCGGCGCCGCGCAGAAATTCGTAAAGCGTCGGATGTGCGAGCTGCGATGCGAGTTCGACCGCGGGAAGATTTCGACTCCGGGCCAACGCATCGCAGGCACGGATCGGACCGAGGAACTCACGATCAAAATTCTCCGGGTTATAATCGCCGAAACTGTGCGGCGCATCGGCCAGGATCGACAATGGATGGATCAGGCCTTGATCGAGCGCAAGCCCGTAAACGAATGGCTTCAGTGTTGAGCCGGGCGAGCGCGGGCTGCGCGTTCCATCCACTTGTCCCTGAATCCTGGTGTTGAAGAAATCGGCCGAACCGATTTGTGCGAGCACATCCATCGTGTGGAAATCGACAAGCATCGCGGCAGCGTTTTGCATTCCGCGATTTCGATTTGCCTGGATGTAACCTGCGATTCGCCGCTCGATTAATTGCTGTCGATCCAGATCGAGTGTCGTGACAATGACGTCGCGGTCCTTGCCCGTTGCCAGAACTTGCCGGACAAAATGCGGCGCCAGCATTTTTATTGCTGTTTGCGCGCGCGCCTGAAAAAGCCGCGAGGAAAATTGCCCGTTGGTGTCGATCCTGGCGCGGTCGAACCAATTGCTTTGTGCGGAATTGAGCGACTGATTTTCGCGGTCGCTGAACAAAGCGCGCCGCGACGGACTTTGCGGAATGATGCTCAACGAAATTGATTCCGGGCCGGTCAAGCGCGCGGCGGTCTTGCCAAAATAAATCTGACTCGCTGCGCCGGCGCCTTCGATGTTGCGGCCGTAGGGCGCGAGATTGAGATATGCCTCGATAATTTGCGCCTTTGAATAATGGCGATCGAGTTCGAGCGCGCGTACGATCTGTACGAACTTCCCGCCAAACGTCCGCGTTTGCAGATGAAAACGCAGACGCGCCAGCTGCATCGTGATCGTCGATCCTCCGCTGCGTGGGCCGGCATGAAGCAGACCAAACCCGGAGCGAATCAGCGCTACGGGATTCACGCCGGGATGATGCGCAAAATACTTATCTTCGTATCGAAGAGTTGCGTCGATCAGCTCCGGCGAAATATCACGCAACGGGGTCCGAATCCGAAATTTCTGATCCGAGGTAAGCGTGACTCTGAGCAATTTGCCGCTTCGATCGCGAACGCACTGCGAAAATGAAACGCCATCGAGCAACGGCGGCTTCGGCAACGCCAGCCACGTTGCAGCAACGAACGCAGAGAAAAACACGAACGCGCGCAGCGTTTTTTTGAACCGCCGATTTCCAAACACAGTCATCCTGAGCTTGGCGAAGGACCTCGCCACCGAAGCTTTGATTACGCTTTCGAGTGAGCGTGCTCCATCACCCTGTGAGAGGTCCCTCACTTCGTTCGGGATGACACGCATTTTCATTTTCCGTAACTCCAGCGCTATTCCGTGACCGTAATGTGTCCGCCTACACCCTGGCCTTTCACGTTGCGGTCGTACATCGACCCGGCGAACACGGGTGGCACCACAAATTCGCCGCGATTACACGATTTAATCTGGTAATTGATCTCGAGAGGGCTCTCGGACGCGGTCGCGAAAAACACCGCGCGGTCCTCGCGAACATCGACATAATCGACTCCAGGAATTGAAGAAACTCCTGGCTGTAACGAAGAACCGACAACTTCAAAGCCGCCCGGCAAAAGATCGATAATGGCGACGTTGGTCACCGATTCGTTTTGCACACTGCGCACATGCAAACGGACGTGAATCGGTTCGCCGAGTTTGGTGCGCGTGACCGGCTTGTCGTTTTTGTCGAGCAACTCACGGTAAACTTCCAACCCGGCCGTAAGCGGTCGCTCTGGAACGTGTCGATCGAAACCGGCCTCGATAACCTGGAAAAACGCGCCCAGCCCGCTGATTGGTCCCGCGCTCTTGAATCGAAGTGCGGTTGCGTCTTTGGAAAATGCAGCGCTTTGCATCATCTTCGCGCCACTGGTCAGACTGGTTTCGCGTTTGTTCGCGCGCACTTCGGTAATTGTCAGCGTCGGCAGATTTTGCGCGACCGCGTGCGAATAGGCCTTCAACGCTTGCACGGCATAAGCGGCCGAAAGTGTGTTAAACTCGCCATCGCCGATGGGTCGCAGAATCTGTTCGAATTGTTGCGCTGAAATCTTTTTGAGTCGCACTGGAAACTCGCGTCCGAGCACGGCGACGTATTCCGAGTTGGCGCCCAGCGGCTGGCAAAAGTCGTCGTAAGATCGCGAGGTGTCCGCCTTAGGCGAATCGATTTTGAACTTGTCGATCAAACGATCGGCATCGGCGTCCTTGTGGAGAAGCTTGAGCGCGCCGGCAAGATAAACGCCAGTCAGATCGTTTTCCCATTGGTCGGCGTTATTTTTATCAAGGTAATCGCGTAGATTGAGGATGTAATTGGTGGTGATGACGCCTTCGCGCGTGAGCACGTAAATCCCGTATGCCAGTGTCCGCGCCTCCTGAAAATCCGACGGATTGCGTGCGACCATCTTTTGCAAATTGCGTAGCCCGCTCGCGAACATGTCCGCGGGCGGCGGGAAGCCGGCTGCCTTAGCTTCGCTGAGGAAATGCATCGCGTAAACGGAGTTGAAACTGATGCCCTCTCCCGTTTCCGGCGCCCAGTACCCGAACGCGCCCTGGTCGTTTTGCCTGCGGCGCAACACGCCGAACGTGTATTCGAGTTGTTTGTTGATCTCGGCGCGGCTCAATCCGAAATCGGCTTCGTCAACGAGCATCAGCCTGCAAAAGGCGCCGCTTGTAATTTGTTCGCTGCAACCGTGCGGGAAATTTTTCAGGTAAACATCGAGGCCATGGGCGAGACCGAGCGGCAGAGCCGAGACGGCCGCGTCGCGCTTGGAAAATTCGGAATAGATCTGGCGAGTGATTGGAATTTGCACGCTGCCCTTTTTGAAATTGCCGCTGCGAACATCCGTCACGTACGGAACCGCCGGACGAATGCTCAGCGTGGCGCGGCGGCGCGTCTCAATGCCGTTACGGCTGGCAACGAATTTGATTTCGCCCGAGCCGAGGACGACGTTGACGTGAAACCGGAAGGTTGCACTTTGCTCGCGTCCCTCCGTGATCCGCAATTTCTGGATCGCCTGTCCCCGGATCGATAGATGAGCGGACGTTTCCGCGCGCAGTGCGATTTCTGCGTCCACGCCGGAGCCTTCGACATTATTCGCCACTGTCACACCGACTTCAAATTCGTCACCCGGAGCTGCCAATACCGGCGCGCTCGGCGTAATGACAAAGGGCCCGCGAATAAGCGCCTCGCGGTCCGTCGCCCCGATTGTTTCATTCGAAACCGCGACGGCCATTACTTTTAGTGTGCCGTCAAAGAAATCGGGGACGTCGTAAGTGACCTCCCGCGACGTCGCATCGGCATCGAGGATGCCGGACCAAAACACCACCGGCTTTTCGGTGACGCGCTTGAATGGATTCAATTTCTGAACTTCCCCGCCGTCACCACCAAAAGCGGAGAGCGAGCGCAGAAGCGAAAATTCCGGAATAATAAGGTCGACAATCTGCGCCGTCTCGACGCCGAGCGCGCATTTGCGGAAGAAATAGGCGAGCGGATCGGGCGTTTTGTAATTGGTAACCTGGAGAATTCCCTGATCGACCGCGAAGATAACGATCTTGCCCGGACGATCGGTTTTGTAACCGATGCGCAGCGGTTCGCCAGGTTTGGCGGTCGCGGCTGTATCGAGGTCGATCTTGAGCCGGCGTTTTTCGACATTCGCCGTAAAGGGGACAACGCCATAACTGAGCGGGCTGACGAAAATTTCTTTCGAGTCGAGCGCGCGGACAAAGGCGACATTGATGTAACCGCTGCCCTCGAAACCTTCGGGGAGACGAATGTGCTGGATGCTGCTGGCGGTGTTGGTTTGGAACCAGCCATACGCGTACACTTTCTCACGCTCGATCGTGATAAGGCCGCTGCCGGCGTAGGGCGCCGTCACGCTGATCGCGATCTCATCTCCAGCCCGGTATTCTTTTCGGTCGAGTTTGATTTCGAGCTCGGCATTCTTTTCCAGCGCGCCGGCAGCTCCGCCCTGGCCGACTACAGAAAAATGCAGTTTGCTCAACACGCGATTTTGATCGTCGCGCAATTCAAGCACGTAATTGCCAGGCTCCCCGGTGGGAAGCGTGTAATTCAGACCATTGGCCGAAATCGCGATTTTTTCCGATTTCGCGGGGCGCTCTCTCAGAACGGATTCGTAAACGTAATTACCATTCTCTTGCTTCTTAAGCACCGAAACAAATTCCTGCGCAATGATGTTGAGCGTAACGTTTTCGACTGCGATCCGGTTGAGCTGCGGATCAACCGCGATCAAATCGATGCCGCGCAGTTTATTCATCTCGAGGTAACGAAGATCGCCGCCGGTTTTGCAGCCGATCACGTAAGGCAACGCCGACACGAGCGCGCTGACGTCGCCGGTGACGCTGCGGCCGCCTTCGCCTTCAAACCCTTCCGCGATGAAGCGCATCGAGTAGGTTGAGTCGGCAAATCGTTCGAGCTGCAAGTCGAACTCTGCGTGTCCCTGGTCGTCCGTTTTCTTTTCGCCCAGATCGACCGTTTGTTCTTCTCGATTCTTCTTTTCGTCGAAGAGCGGATCGAAAAAAGTGAAGTCGCGAAATTCCGGAAACGAAAACGCCGCCGGCGCGAGCTCGACCCGGCCGGTAACGCGGCGGTCGGTCGCCGGTGTGCCGTAGAGATTGGCCAGGATGACCGAGGCGTGCATGTCGCTTGGATTGATCCAGCCGCGCGGCGCAGCCTTTGAAAGACGCGTCTCGATTTTCATCCGGTCGGGCAGAAATTCCTTTACGCTCGCCGTTGTCGATCCAAGCAGCGTTGTGCGCTTGTTGTCCTTAATCAGGTAAACATTGATCGTGTAAACGCCGGTGGGCGATTCGTTGGCCGTGCGATAGCTGAGCTCGACAAAACCAGCCTCGGGCAGCGTGAGCTTTTTCGTTTGCACCCGCAGATCGCGCGCATCGACCACTTCCGTTTCAACCGGCAACCCTTTGAGATTGCCCTGCCAATTGCGCTGCTTCACGACGACGCCGATGTGAATCTCGTCGCCGGGCCGATATACGCCGCGCTCGGTGAACACGAACGCGTCGAGCCCATCCGGTCCGATGTTCTCCGCGCCTTGGGTTTCGAAGCGCGAGAAATTAAGTACGCGGTCATCGCGGGCAAATGGCAGGAACGCGATGTCGTCACCATTGCGGGCCACAAACGCAACCGGCGATTTTTCGTGCTCGGATTTTTCGACTGAAGGAAAAGTACAATGACCATCCGCGCCAGTTTTCGACGCCTGGATTGGAATGCCGTTCTTGCCGAGAATCTCCACCGTAGCGCCGTCGATCGGTTTGCCCGTCTTGATCGAGATCAGGAAAACATCGCTGCTGCCATCGGTATTTTTCTTCGTCAGAATTCCAACGTCGGTGATGAGAAGGAACCTCCTGTCCCTGATCGAGGGAATCGGTTTTTTTGTGACTGGATTCCAGCCGCGCGCGGTCAAAAAGAAAAGGCCGCGCTCGCTCCCGCCGTCGGCCGGTTTGCGCAATTGCTCGGAAAAATCGAACGCCGAATAATTTGCTTTCCACTTGTTTTCGAGCGCGATCGGCTGCTCTTCGAGTCCGATCCGCGAGATATTTTCTTGATTAAATAAGTGGGAATCGCGGAATTCCGGGTCCTCGAATTTGCCTTCGCTCTGACTGACGAGATGATTGATCTGAGTGGTGGCGACGCGCGCGATTTCGTATTCGATCCCTGCCAGGCCGCGCGATCGGATCGACAATTTTCGCTCGCCATTCAACGCGAGCAAACCGCCCTGGCCCTCGATCTGGACTTCGCGCGGCAGCTCGGGCACTGCCACGACTGCGTTGTAATCTTCCGTTAGCGGATAATCGCCAAACGCACGCACGCCTTTCGCGATCCGGATGTAAAGCTCACCATCCGTTTCTACCCGCACGCGAAACGCATGTTGTCGATCCTGCGCTTTTTCCGAGGGAATAGCTGTGATCTCAATGTGTTGGGCCTGCTCTAGGATGTCGTCAGGAACGTCAGTTGGACTTTGCCATTTGGAATTTTCGTCCTTAGAGCTTTGGTTACTTGTTTCCTCGGACTCGTCTCCTTCCGGATCGGCACCGGGGGATGCGCTTTGATCGGCAGGTTCCGTTTCGGGCGTTTGCGTTTCTTCAGTTGTTTGCGGTTTTCGTTTTGGCAGGAGCCAAACCTTGATCGCTTTCGCCAGATCACGCGTGCTGATGTCGGCGCTGGTATTTACGATGAGGACCTGCTCCGGCTCACCGTTCTTGTTCCGCGCTATAGTGCCCGTGATCGAATCGATCTGAAACGCGGTCGCCACCGATGGGATGCGCACCTTTTCCTCAATGGCATCCCGCGTTTGCGCGCCCCCCTGCGCCGTACGCACGCCCTTGCTCAGCTGGAGCTTCATGAAATCTTCGCGCTCCGGCAGCGTGACCGGCGAACTACGCAAATACGCCAGTCGATTGTGCAATCCGTAGGTGATCGTGAAATGCGGCGGCGGCTCGGACGGCGGAAACAGTTTTGATCCGCCGATCGTGAGCAATTGAATATGTCGCTCAAGCTCGCCCGGCTCGACTGCATGCGTCAGTTCGAGCGTGGCCGTCACCTGTCGCTGCGTCGGATTGGCCGGGTCCTGATATAGCTCGAGCTGTTTGATCGCGATCGCGAACGGCGGTGTCTGCGCTTCATAGACGAGGCGCTCCATCAAGATGTGGCGTGGGAAAAATTTCTTGTCGAAGATGATGCGGAACTTTTTATCGGCTGGCCAGTCTTCAGTCGGTTCAAACACGAGAACGTCGCCGCTCGCCCAATGCCAGGCCCCGCCGATTTTTGGTTCGAGTCGCACGCCCTGCAGCGCCGGTTTGTGTAAATCTTCCAGGCGCGCAGCCGGTTCGCTGAAGTGAAGAACAAGCCGGGGAAACTTCAGGTCTTTCTCCAACTTGGTGACTTCGATCGCCTGGACGCGAACGGTTACGCGGCGCGGCTTCGGTTGATGTTCGTACCAGTTCAAGGTCCAGGCCACTCCGCACGAGAGCAGAAAGATGCCGATAATCACCGGGGCGATCAGGCGTGGATGCTTGTGGTTAAGGCGGGTCCATCCATCGCTGATTCGATTGACCCACCCGGGCGGGCGCCAGGAGACGTTGCCGAAAATTTTGCTTGGAATTCTACGGCAAATCGCGGCGCCGTTCGAGGCCGCTTTAATTAGCTTCGAGAGGAGGAGGGGCGTTTTCATTGCTGTGAATACGCCAGTCCAGCGGAAATCTTTCAGTAAATCGATAATAATTGTGTCCCGCGGCAGAACTGGGCTAAGAAGGATCGACATGAAAAGTGCCGGCTTGCTTGCCACGCGACGCAGCCTCATCGATCGATTGGCAGACTGGGAGGATCAGAAACACTGGCAGGAGTTTTTCGACGCCTACGGGAAACTGATATACTCTGCGGCGCGCAAATCGGGCCTGACGGACGCTGAAGCGCAGGAAGTCGTGCAGGAGACGGTCATCACCGTCGCGAAGAAGATCGGTAAGCTGAAATACGATCCGGTTATCGGATCATTCAAAGGCTGGCTTCTTCAGATCACGCGATGGCGCATCGCGGATCAATTTCGAAAGCGCGAACCTAGAAACACAAAGCGCCCGCGTTCATCCGATGACCGTGCGACCGGAACAATTGAGCGCGTGCCCGATCCAAACGTGGTCGATCTTAATACGCTTTGGGAAAAAGAGTGGCAGGAAAACTTGTTCGCCGCGGCTATCTCGCGCGTGAAGAAAAAGGTCGATCCGAAGCAATTTCAGATTTTCGATTGTTATGTACGTAAGGAATGGCCGGCGCAAAAAGTTGCAGAGCGACTTCACGTGAACATCGGCCAGGTTTATCTCGCTCGTCACCGGGTTGCCGCGTTGTTAAAAAAGGAAATCAAAGCGCTCGAGAAAGTCGTCCGCTAGGTCTGCTCGAATGTGGCCTAAGCGCGCTCTTGTTTGGCGTGACGATGCTCTCGTCGAGCGGCGACAAGCGCGATTATAAAGGATCCGATGGAGATCACACCTGATGCAATCAACAGCAACGTATCTCTCATTTCGTTTCCTTTCTGATCGAAAGCATAATACACGCCCCGCTGTTGAACAAAGCAAATAAGAAAAACCACGGAGATGCCGCTCGTACAAATTCCTGCCGAAAGGGCTGACCTGAAATCAGGCTGGCCCAAACGTCCATGTACCAAACGCTCGCAATTATAATTAGAAATCCGGCGGCAGCGACGAGAACAATCTTTGTTCGCTTCAATTGGGTTTCCGCCAGAATAAGTTCTCCGACTGCTGCGATCAGTAACGTCATTGAAATGAGGAGCAATTCGCCATGCTCCCATGTCATAGCCGGCGAACTTAACTTGTCGTGGTCAAGCAAAACAATGCCCGCAAGTAAAAGCGGAAGTACGGCGCTGCCGACGCCAAACAAGATCCACGCTAAAACTCTGACATGCATCTGACCGGAAGTTTTTGCCGAACCTGTTTAGCCGAAAAGCCGCGTACAAATCAATCCCGTTCGTAGCGATGAATCCGCGTGCGCTACCCAGCATTGCCTTGCGCACGCGCTTTGTGTAAAATCGCGCTCATCGCCGACGAAGCTTCTGTGCAAATCCCGATCGTTCCCGATCACGAAGTGCTGCGCGTGATCGGGTGTGGTGCGTATGGCGAAATCTGGCTGGCGCGCAGTCTCACCGGCGCAATGCGCGCGGTGAAGGTGGTTTATCGCAGCACGTTTGAAAGCGAGCGCGCGTTTCAACGCGAGTTCCAAGGCATGTCCAGTTTCGAACCGATCTCGCGCGCGCATGCTGGTTTCGTGGACATTCTGCACGTCGGCCGGACGAGCGAATATCTGTATTACATCATGGAATTGGCCGACGATCACGTGGCCGGCCAAAAGATCGACACCGTCAATTACGCGCCGCGCACGCTTAAGAGCGACCTCGACCGGCAGAAACGCCTCTCCGCCTCGGAATCCGTTCAACTCGGTCTCTCGCTGACCGAAGCGCTCGATGCATTACACGCGCATGGACTCGCGCATCGCGACATCAAGCCATCGAACATCATTTTTATCGATAGCGTGCCGAAGCTCGCGGATATCGGGCTTGTCGCAGCGACGGGGCAGCGATCATTTGTGGGCACGGAAGGTTACGTTCCGCCAGAGGGACCGGGCACACCGCAAGCGGACATTTTTAGCCTGGGCAAAGTACTTTACGAAATCAGCACCGGAAAAGATCGGCTCGATTTTCCCGAGCTGGATTCCCAACTGAGCGAACGCCCAGATAAAGAGCAGCTTCTGCAGTTGAACAGCCTGCTCATGAAAGCGTGCGCGAACGAGCCGCGGCGGCGTTATCAATCGGCCCGGGTAATGCACGACGATCTTGCCGCGCTCGATCGCGGTGAATCGCACCCGCGAAAGAAATCGCGCGCGAAATTTGTGATTGCAGCGTTGTCGATTCTTGTCGGTGCTGCGGTGCTGCTTCGCTTTTACGAATCGGCGCCGCAGTCCGGAAATCTTGATTTGCAAACATCGGTGAGCACTGAGCCTCCGGGCGCGCTCGTTTTGCTTGGCGATCGAGTGAAAAAGAGTCCGGCGGCATTCGACGAGCTGGAGCCGCGCAAATACAATCTGCGGATTATGTTGCCGGGTTACGATCCTGTGGAAACAATCGTGGATGTTGGTCGAAAGAAGCCGCTCCGGTTACCGGTTTTTCGCTTAACGCGCAGCAAAGGCGCGCTTGAAATTAAATCCGATCCGGCTGGGGCGCAGTTTTCCTTGCGCAGCGAGGACAGCCAGGTTTCGCGCGATGGAGTTGCGCCGGCGACGATCTCCGATCTGCCCACGGGCAAGTATGCGTTGAGTGCAAAGCGCGGCGACTGGGAAGTGCGCGACGGAGTGGAAATTCAGCGCGGCGAGATGGCGCGAAAGACGTTCGCTTTCGTGAACGGGATCTTGAGCGTGACGAGCGAGCCGCCCGGCGCGGAGATTGTCCTTGATGGAAGTGTGCGCGGCCGCACCCCGCTAGAGATGGAAATTCCAGCGCGGTCACACGAACTGGTCGCGCGCCTCACCGGCTGGACGGACGAGCGCCAGTCGCTGATCGTAAAAGCGCAGCAGGAGAACTCCGCGCATTTTGTTTTCGCGAACGGCAGCGTGAAAATCACAACCGCACCAGAGGGCGCGACGGTTCTGGCAAATGGCCGCGAACTGGGCCAAACGCCGATCGTGATTGAGGAAGTAAAACCGGGCCCGGTGACTTACGAACTGCGCCTGACTGGTTACAAACCGACTTCCGTTACCGGACAGGTTGAGCCGCAACAACAGGCGTTCCTGGCCGCGCGCTTGGAAAAGAGTCTGACTCCTGAACCCGGCCTTCCCTGGACAAATTCGCTCGGAATGAAGTTCGTTCCGCTGGGCGAAATCCGTTTCTCGGTTTGGGAAACACGCGTCCAGGATTACGAAGCTTTTTGTCGAGCAACCACGCACCACTACAATCCGCCCGATTTTCCGCAAACGCCGATGCATCCGGCCGTAAAAGTGAACTGGTTCGACGCGACGGCGTTTTGCAAATGGCTCACCGAAAAAGAGCGCGACGAAAAGCTCCTGGAAGATCGGCAATTTTATCGGCTGCCAACCGATCTCGAATGGAGTGGGGCTGTCGGATTGCTGGACGAACGCGGTGCGACGCCAGAAGCGCGCGATGGAAAAGTTCGCAATGAATTTCCGTGGGGAAAACAATGGCCGCCACCTGCAGCCGCGGGAAACTATGGCACGCCGCCGCGCCGCGGCGCCACCATGCCGGTGGGAAGTTTCAAGCCGAACGCACTCGGCATTTACGATCTGGGAGGCAACGTTTGGGAATGGTGCATGGAAGGCTACAAGGGGAATCTCGCAGGCGCGGGACGCGATTGGGGCGTTCTGCGTGGCGGTTCGTGGGCCACGAGCAGTCGCGTCGAAATGCAATCGTCCTACCGCAACGTGATAGATCGAAACGAGCGTGATGTGATCTACGGGTTCCGCTGCGTCCTTGCAACGCAAGCAGAGGACGACAAGCAGTGAATGGATCGCAAGGTTGCCCGATCAACGAGAACTGCTGCCTTTAAACTTTGCTCTTGCGCCCGATTTCTTCGAGCAACTCAATCTGGATCTGCTGGATTTCGAAGAGCCGATTGTATTGACGCCGCAAGAGGTGATCGATTTTTTCGTGCAAGTGCCGGATCTCCAGTTCGGCTTTGAGGTTGATTTTGTAATCGTTTTCCGAGCGCAAACGATCGCGCAATTCGGCGCGATTTTGACTCATCATGATGATTGGCGCTTGCATCGCGGCGAGACATGAGAGGATCAGATTCAGCAGAATGAATGGATACGGGTCGAACCCGCGGTTCAGGAGCAGAGCGGCGTTCAAAATGATCCAAAGGACAAGGACGACGCCGAAGAGGATGATGAATCGCCAACTTCCGCCAAATGATGCGATCTGATCGGACAATCTTTCGCCGAAAGTGAGTTTCCTCTCGAATTGCTCGGCGATGTTGCTCGCGAGGATTTCATGTTGCTGCAAACTTTCGATGACTTCTTGATCGAGCGCAGAAAGTTCGCCGAGTTCGTCCTCGAGCACGTCTTTAACGTATTCTTTCCGGAACTTGCCGAGATCGTCAAAACAGATAAAACCTTTCCCGTCCCAATCGGGCATGCGCTTCTTGATAAATTCGAGGAGCGACGGCCGAATCAATTCTGCGATCATTCCGTCGTGCGGCGACTTTGGTTTCTTGCAAATCTCGCAAACAAGTGTGGCAGGCGCGGTTTTACTCATCGGATCTCGCTCTCAGATTAAAACTGCTGTCGCCCTGTTGTCGATATTCTTACTGCTAACGGCGTCGACAACAGCCGCGCGTCTTACGTAGAGAGGCCGCGCTACCCGGGCCAAGGGAAGCGGCACCCCATTTCATTGTACTGGCTTTCCGAGCAATTAGAGCTTCACCGATTGCTCGCTAAAGTGGCGGCCCGCCGAACCTCACTATCACCTCATTGGAGCAGTTCTGTGTGGCCGCTTCGCACACCTTGTAGGTGTAGCGGACGTTGCCTCCCCGGACACCGATGGAATCGGTATAGGTGGCCGTGTTCGGTACCGTCGCGATCAGCGCACCGTCGCGGTAGAAGTCGATATTGACCGAGATCGCCCCGGTCCAGGAAAGATCCACCGTGTGCCGCCCGTGCACCCTGCGCCCTACGGCATTTAGCATGATCCCAGGCGTCGTGGGCTGTTCGCTGCGGAATACTCCGCCACCTGCGGTTCCAGCAAACGCATACCCTCCCGAATCGATTGCCAGTGCCCAAACATTTCCACCGGCAGGGATCAGCCCACTGCTGATGTCGCTCCAATTGTCGCCATCATTTGTCGAGCGAAAAGCTCCACCAGCGGCGCCTGCAAAAATGTGGCCCAAGGAGTTGATTGCCACTGTGTTCACGTCGAGCGCTGTAAAACCATTATTTTGTTCCGTCCAAGTATCGCCGTTGTCAGTCGATCGGAACATGCCGCCGCCCTCACCCATCTGAGAATACGTTCCGGCAAGGATGTGGCCATTGGCCGAGTTAATCCCCAGTGCAACAACGTCAGTTGATGTCAGACCGGTGTTAGCCAGCGTCCAGCTGTCTCCGTTGTCAGTCGAACGGTAAAGGCCATCGCCGCAACCCGTAGTTCCGGCAAAGATGTCTCCGCCCGGATTGATCGCCAGTGACCGGAGAGTTCCGCATCCCAGGCCAT